>JAESGW010000146.1_pt1 | contig 153406 bp, 166 predicted proteins | sample 9269791 | NCBI WGS metagenome assembly JAESGW01 (sample SAMN16773120, study PRJNA677053) | algae metagenome | isolation source: Aphanocapsa lilacina HA4352-LM1 and co-occurring heterotrophs from near cave... | place: USA: Maniniholo cave, near Haena, Kauai, HI | collected 2009-07-28
AGCCTGCCGCCAGCGTTCGTTCTGAGCCAGGATCAAACTCTCAAGTTTGATATCTGACTTATCGCTCGACATTTGCACGTTTTGCGTTTGCACCTTGCGATGCAAATTGACGAGGACACACACCTAAACCAACGAACCGAAGTCCATCGGCAATGGTATGTACCTCTTGAAGAAACGTACCGTCGATTGTGTCGTGTTGCCCAGTCTTTCGACCGGACCGCAAGAACCTCGCCGTCCACGTTTCTCTTTCTTCCAATCTTCACAATGTCAAAGAGCAGACCCCGTTTGCGACTCTCGTCGGCGGCGTCGGTGGAAGCAGCGCTTCCGAATTCCCTAGAGAACAGAAACCTTCTTCCGGTTGCCCGGCAGCAGCTCTGCCCTTTCAGTAATCGCCGATCAGTGGGAGCAACTAGTGCTCGGCGTCGTCAGCGAGGCGGGTTCTAGTCGAGACGTTTTCGTCTGTCAACACCCAATTTCCAACTTTCGGAACGCCCGAATTTTGAAAACCTGAAATCGCCAATCTCTCAGCTATTTCAGAGGCTTGCTTCAGTCTTTGGCGTCGTTTCCGCCGCCGCGGTCTTCAGCGATGGGCGGGTTATATGGGCGACCCCTTTGAGGTGTCAACAGCCCAAGATGACGAATCTGACATTTTCCGCGAACACCCGTCCGTCGGGCCGTCCAACTCGTCTGCGCGGATATATAGCACGCGCGCGCAAGGACTGTCATCTGGTGTTCGCAATCGGCGCATTCAAGGGGGTGAGCCGGCCCTGTGGAAATCTCCCCCGGGGCAAGAATCGGCCGCTTCGGACAACGGCGCCGGTGACTCGCTCCGGCGATTTGTCCGGTGCACATCCGGCCCTGCCCCTCCTTCGGGCCGGACGAGGCCTAGTTTTGCCGTATTGTCCTCGCACCAAGGCGTCAGTCAGTGAGTTGACTCGCGCCCGCGTGCGCGGCACAGCTTCTGGCCCAAGGGGCGGTCGGCATCAGGCAGCAGGCGAACAGGGTTGAACCCAGCACAACGCAATCGCACCGCCGCGCTTTTGAAAGCGAGCGGCTTCGAGGACGGTCCTGCACTGACCGTGCAATCCACCGACGGTGAGATCCCGCATGGCCGCGAGCTGAGCTTCGCCTGGCTGACCGGCACGGTGATGACCGGGCTCACCTCGGTGCTGCTGATGGGCGCGGCGCTCTATGTGTCTTTCGAAGGCCAGGACACGTTCTCCACCGCCTATGAAGCGCTGCAGCTGATCACCAAGCCGGCTGAGACCGCGGTCGACTCGGAGGTGAAGGGCGATCGCGTGCGTCCGGTGGCCAAGACCCGGTCCGAGCTCGAGATCGTCGAAGCGTCGATCCGCGAGAACGTCGATGGTCGCGCGCTGATCCGCAAACAACCGTTCGTGCGCGTGCGAGCCACGCTCGCTACCGCCGCCACGGCGCTGTCCAACGACATTCCCGATTACGATCCGGTGGCGATGATCGATGCCAGCCAGCCGGTGGTTGCCGATGGCGACGATGTTGCCAATCCCGATATCTATGGCGCCGAAGTCGAAGGCGAAGTGCAGATCAAGACGGCCGCTCTGCCCGCCAGCTTCGTTCCGGCTCCGGCCATTTCCGACAAGAGCGCCTCGGACTTCGTCCGGTCGACGGTCGAGAACCTGTTTGCCGAAGGCGGCGGCGAAGGCGAAGTGGCTTTGGCCTACGCCCAGCCCGGTACCGGCATCCGCGACCTGGGCGTCGTCACCGACGGCGGTCTTTCGGGTGTCGCCGAGAACGTCTCGATCCTGCCCAAGACCAAACTGGCCGAAGATGCCGGGCTCGGCCGCTCCGAGCGTGTGGTCACGGTTCGCGAGAGCGGCTCTCTGAAGGAGCCGCTGCTCAAGAACGGCTTCGACAATCAGACCTACGACATGGTCTCGGCGACCCTGAAGAATGTGCTGTCGTCGGCCAACGTGCCGGGGGGCGCGCGCCTCCGTATCCTGATGGGACCGGCCCGCAACTCGCAGACCCTGATCCCGCACCGCCTCAGCATCTATTTCCCCGATCCCGCCAGCGGCGAGATCAAGCACGCGGCCACTGCCGCGCTGACCGACCGCGGCAGCTATGTGCTCGGGCTCGAGCCGCCCAAGATCGAGTTCCCGGAAGAAGACACCGAGGAAATCAACGTCAACAACCTGCCCTCGGTCTACCGCTCGATCTGGGAAACGGCGCGCAAGCACGACATCGACGACGCTATCACCTCGCGCATTGTCGCCATGTTCGCCTATGACATCGACCTGACCAAGCGCATCAGCGCCGGCGACTCGATCGAAATTCTCGAGACCGAGAAGGATGCCAACGGTCACCAGGACCTGCTCTATGTGGCACTGAAGCTCGGCACCACGACACGCGAGCTGTTCCGCTTCCGCACCGACGACGGCACCGTGGATTTCTATGATCCGGACGGCGAGACCGGCAAACGCTTCCTCACCCGCCGGCCGCTGCAGGGCGGCGGTCGCCTTGCCAGCCGCTTCGGCAACCGCGTGCACCCGATCTTCAAGTCGCGGCGCATGCACACCGGCGTCGACCTGGCCGCCAAGACCGGCACGCCGATCTACGCTTCGGGCGACGGGGTGATCGAGAAGGCCCAGTGGGTCTCGGGCTACGGCAAGTACGTCGAGATCAAGCACGTGAACGGCTTTGAGACCGGCTACGGCCACCAGAGCCGCATCGCCGACGGTATCAAGCCGGGCGCCCGGGTGCGCCAGGGCCAGATCATCGGCTATGTCGGTTCGACCGGTAACTCCACCGGTCCGCATCTGCACTTCGAGATCAAGGTCAACGGCCGCTTCGTCGACCCGTTGAGCGTGAAGCTGCCGCGCGACAAGTCGCTCTCGGCCCAGTACGAGGGCAATTTCGAGCAGACCATCGCGCAGATCCGCGACCTGATGAAGCGCGACGCAGCCCCGATGACGGTAGCGGCGCTCAACTAGGTTGGGCTGCTCCAGGGCTTCTCCACACACTCGGTGTCATTCCCGCGAAAGCGGGAACCTCTGTTTTGGAGCGCGCTGAACCATCCGAACGGAGATCCCCGCTTTCGCGGGGATAACCCGGTGGTCCATGGGCAGACTGGATGGTCGTGAGACTTAGCCCACCATCTTCCGCAGCTTGTTCTCCTGGGTGAACCAGGCAATCACCGCCGACAGCAGCGCCAGCCCGGCATTGCTGTAGGCGATGGCGGCGAAGGCAGCATTGTTGGCGCCCTGCCGCGCGGCTTCCGCATCGGCGGCTAGCGGTGTATCGGGCTGCATGCCGAAGAACAGTGACAGCTCGGCAAAGCCGCCGAGCGAGCGCTCGAACACGAAGGCCGCGACACCGCCCATCAGCGCCACCGCGAGGAGACCGGCGACGCGCGCCACCGCGTTGTTGACGCCCGAGGCGAGTCCGGTGTCGCGATCCTCGACCGAGGTCATCACCGCGGTCGACAGCGGCGACACCACCGCGCTCATTCCCAGCCCCATCAGGATGGTGAGCGGCAGCACCCCGAGCCAGACATTCTGCAGCGGCGCCAACAATCCCAGGAGCGCAAAGGCGATAGCGACGATCACCGCGCCGAGCGTGATCATCGGCCCGGGCCCGACCGTGTCGGAGAGCCGCCCGGCATAGGGCGACAGCACGGTGAGCGCGATGCCGAACGGCAGGAAGGCGATCGACACCTCGGCCGCGGTGACGCCCCAGCCGCCGATCAGCGTCATCGGCAGGAAGAAGGTCACCGCCGCCAGCGCGAAATAGAGCGCGAAAGTCAGGCCCTGGGCGCCTGAGAATGCCACGTTCCTGAAGTGGTAGAGCGGCAGCATCGGCGCCTTGCTGCGCGCTTCCCACCAGAGGAAAGCCATCAGCGCCACGAGGCCGATGCCGCAATAGGCGAGCACGTGGCTCAGCACCGGCGCATTGCCGCCAGTACCGGTGAGGCCCAGCGCGATGAGCAGCAGCGCCACGGTGATCAGCGCCCCGCCGACCAGATCGAGCCGCCGTCCGGCTTCCGGCTGATCCGCCGGCACCTTGAGGAACAGCAGCGCCAGCGCGATACCGCCGAGCGGCAGGTTGATGGCGAACACCAACCGCCAGCTCCAATCGCCCATGGCGGTGAGCACGAACCCACCGATCACCGGCCCGAGGATGGTGGTCAGCGAGGAGAATGCCGACCACAGCCCGATGGCCTTGCCGCGCTCCTCGCGCGGATAGGCCTTGGCGATGATGGCGAGACTTCCCGGCACCATCAGCGCCGCGCCGAGCCCCTGCACGGCGCGGGCGATGATCAGGAAGGTCGGGTCGGGCGCCACGGCGCAGACCAGCGACGCCAGCACGAACAGCACGATGCCGACTGCAAAGACATTCCTGAGCCCGAAGCGATCGCCCGCCGCGCCGCCGATCAGCAGCAGCGAGGCGAGGAACAGCATATAGGCGTTGGAGATCCATTGCGCGTCGGCGAGGCTGGCGCCGAGATCGGCGCGGATCGCCGGGGTGGCGATGGAAAGCACCGAGCCGTCGATAAAGCCCATCGAAGAAGCGAGGATCGCCGCAACCAGCACATAGATGCGGTTCTCGGCCGGACAGAAGGTTGCCGGCGCGGCACTCGATTTGACGTCGTTCATCCCCGGCTCCCGCTTGCTTACCGCAGAGCCTACGCCTTCTCGATCCACACGGCGAGTTCGTTGCCGCCGGGCTCGCGGAAGTGGAATCGCCGTCCCCCCGGGAAGTCGAACGCCGGCTTGGTGATCACCCCGCCGGCCTCAAGCACTTCGCGCTCGGCCAGTTCGAGATCCTCCGTGCGGATCACCGCCAGGGGTTTATCGGTCCGCCCTTCGCCCGAATCTATGCCGGCATCGATGCCCGCATCATTGATCGCCTCATAGGACGGGCCGTAACTGGTGAAGCTCCAGCCGAAGGCATCGGCGAAGAAGCGGTGGCTTTGCAGCGTGCTGCTGGACGGAAATTCGAGGTAGTCGATCTGATAGCGCTGCTTCATCTTCGTAACTCCCGCTGTTCTCTGTTTGTTCCTATCGCATCCCGATGGCTCACGCAATTATTCGGAATCAGAACTTACCGCGGCGGCCATGCGATCATCTCGAGCAGCAGCGGATCACGCCGGCAACCGGCGTCCACCACCAGTCGCCGGCTCGGCTCTTTTGCTCACCGCCGATTGATCGGCGATGCGGGCGAAGCGCTCGACCATCGCCGCCTTGAGGCTGGCGATCCCTTGCTCGTCCCAGCCGGGTGGCTCGACCAGCGCGCGCCAGGCATCGATATAGTCGGCCGGCGCATTATCGTGCCCATGCCCCGGCGGCGGCTCGAGCGCCAGCGCCATGTCCATGCCAAGCTGCAGGAAGGTGACGACCGGATACCAGTTGAGGATCGGCGACACGTCTGGCCCCCGCTCGCCTTTCAGCCAGTCCGGCTCGCGGTGCAGCGACGCATAGCTGAAGAACACGATCGGATCGCTGGCATGCTGCAGGAAGGCGATGCGCATTGGCCCCCACGGCACGCCGGCGATATCGAGCCCGCCACCCTGGCTGGTGAAGCGGATGGTGGTCTGGTTGCCGAATTTGGGCAGCCATTCCGGCGTCCCCTCCTGCCGGTTGTTGGTGGCCCAGCGCCAGATGCCGCTGGTAAAGGGTGGGCCGACCCACAGCGCCCCCTGGAACGGATCCTGCAGCACATCGAAGAACTGCGTCGAAGCCTGCGAGGCATGGGCGCCGAGGCTGAGGCCGTTGAGATAGAGTTTTGGGCGTTTGTCGTGCGGCAACTTGGTCCAATAGCCATAGACCACGTTGAATAGCGCCTGGGCTGACTCGGTGCCGTATTCAGGCTCGATCACCAGCGACAGCGGGCTGAGCAGGTACGAGTATTGCAGCGACACCGAAGCGACGTCGCCGGCCATCAGGAATTCGAGCGTATCCATGCCGGCCGGATCGACCCAGCCGGTGCCGACCGGGGTCACGATCAGCAGAACCGAGCGATCGAAGGCGCCGATGCGCAGCATTTCGTCGAGCCCCAGTTGCGCCCGTGCTTCAGTGGTTTCGGCGGAGCCGAGCCCGACCGAAACCCGCAGTGGCTCAAGTGCCGGACGGCCGATCGCCGCTTCGATCTCGGCCTGGCTCGGGCCGGAATCGGCATAGATGCGCCCGTCGCGCCCAATCGTGCTCCAATCGATCAGCGACGCTGCACTGCCCGATCTGAGCGGGTCGGTGGGCGGCGTGCCGAACTGGCCGGCGACGCCATCGAGCCGGAGAAAGAACGCATCGGCGGCACGCAGCGCTCCGCGCATCAAGACGCCGTTGAACAGCGTGGTCGCGATAATGCCGATCACCACGAGGCTCCCCACCAGCGCGACGCGCCGCGGCACATAGCGGACCAGCCAGCGCGAGAAGAAGCCGACCCCATAGGCAAGGAGCTTACCGGTCGCGATGAGGATCGCCGCCGGCAGCAGCGCGATCAGGAGGATCCAGACCGGCAGACCCGCTTCCACCGGCTGCATGCCCATGATCTGGCGCACCGAGTTCTGCCAGCCGGTGGTTTGGTAGAGGCAGGCCGCCATCAGCCCGAGGCAGCCGAGGGTGACGGCGATCTTCAGCCAGTGGGTGTATTTCGATGCCGGCAGCTTGAGGCCCATATAGCTCCACAGCCACTCGAGCGCGACGCCGACGCCGTAGCCGATGCCGAAGGCACAACCCGACAGCACCCCCTGGATCAGCGCTTCGCGCGGCAGCAGCGACGGCGTCAGCGCCAGCGAGAACAGGATCGCGCCGACCACCAGCCCCAGGTCGGAGAAGCCATCGAGGAGCCGCTTCAGCCATGCCGGTACCTGCACGTTGCTCCTCCAGCCGCTCGGCGCCCTGGAACCCGCCAGCCTGGCGGCGGCACTGCCGCCAACCGATCAACATCGGGCCTGCAATTTAGCACGATTGCCCGCGGCCGATCAGAGCACCGGCCCGAGCATCGCCACCGTATTGTTCCAGATCCGCCGCGTACCGCCCCACGCCTCGACCTCGGCGACGTGCACCAGCACCGACGCCTCGATGTAGCTCTGCTGGCGCTGCCGCAGCGCCAGCGTGAGGGCTTTGTCGGCGATCAGCATGTTGTTCTCGAAGTTCAGCTCGAAGCTGCGCCGATCCATATTGGCCGAGCCGATCAGCGCCAGCTCGCCATCGACTGTCATGGTCTTGGAGTGGAGCAGCCCGCCCCGATATTCTCGGATCACCACCCCGGCCTCCAGCAGCTCGGCATAATAGCTGTGGCTGGCGGCGGCCACGACCCAGGAGTCGTTGCGCTCGGGCACGATGAACGTGGTTTCGACGCCGCGATAGGCGCTGGCACAGAGCGCTGCCTGGATGGTTTCGTCGGGCACGTAATAGGGTGTGGTGATCACCAGTTCCCGCCGCGCCGCGTTCATCACCGAAACGAAGATTTCCGGCATCGCCGAGGGCCGCACCGTCGCGCCGGTGCCGATCACCTGGGCAACGAACCCGGGCTGCTGGGCCGGCATCGGTCGCTGCAGCAACTCGGTCAGGTCGTCCTCGCCGTGCCCCATCCAGTCGGAGGCGAACAAATGCTGGTTCTGCCGGGCGATCGGCCCCTCGAGCCGCACCATGATATCGACCCACGGGGCGAATTTTGCCTTTGGCAGAAATGCTGCATCGGCGCAGTTCTGGCTGCCGCAATAGGTGATGGCGTTGTCGATCACCACGATCTTGCGGTGGTTGCGCATGTCGAGCCGCCCCCAGATCGCGCCGATCAGCGGGTTGCCGATCGGCATGGCGCGCGCCAGTTGCACTCCGGCTGATTGCATGGCGCTCCAGTGCTCAGAACGGATCATGCTGCGCGAGCCGACATCGTCGGCCATCGCCCTGCAGGTTACGCCGCGGCTCGCGGCGCGCTGCAGCGCAGCAACGATCTTCAATCCATTGGTGTCGGGTAGCCAGATATAGAACAGCAGGTGCACGTGATCGGTAGCGGTGTCGATATCGGCGACCATCGCCTCGATCGCCGCGTCGGAGCTCTCGAGCAGTTGCGCCCGATTGCCGCCAACCGGCGGATAGCCGCTGACCGAGGTGCCGGCGCGAAACAGCGGCAGAGCCCCCTCAGGCAGTTGCGCCTCGACCCCGGGAGTGCCGAACGGCGACGGCAGCGTTTCGAACGCCTTGCGGAGCCGGGCGGTGCGGGTGCGCCCGATATTGGTCTCGCCCACCAGCACATAAGCGATCATCCCCACCAGCGGCGCGATGACGATGATCATCACCCAGGCGAGGCGCGACACCGGTTCGCGATAGGGCCTCAGCAAGGCGCGGCCGACGAAGAACAGCTGCAAGCCGATTTCGATCGCCAGTAGCAATAATGCGACCGTCGATCCCTCCATGCGCGCGCCCCTTTATTCGCAACCTCTTTGCGACAATGGAATGATCATGCTCACAAAGTCGACAGCCAAGCGGCGGCAGTCGACTAAAATCGTCGCCAATCGGCATGAGCCAAGTTTAGACGGGCTACCGATACTGTGCTCTTTTCGTTAGGCCAGCCACCGAGGGGTCGTCCCAAGCAATGAGCGCGCAACACGGCCGCACGCGACCGCCCCACCACGGCGGCTGGGCCGTCATTGCCGGCCTCGCCTTCGCCATCGTCGCCCTCCTGTCGGTGCTGCTGTCCGGCATCGCGATCAACGAGCTGGTCGCCAGCCCGCAAGGCAGCGTCAGCTGGCTGACCCTGTTGGTCGGCGTGGGACTGACCGGTGCATTGTTCTGGTGGCTGCTGCTGATCCGGCCGCGCCGCTACACCGTGCTGCGCGGCGCCGTAGCCGGGGTGCTGGTGGCGTTCTTCTCCTACCCGGTGGTGCTGACACTGGCCGACCTGCTGCGCCGCGGCAGCCTCGACCCCGAAACTTACGCCAGCCGCGGCAGTAACCTGCTGCTGCGCACGGTGATCTCGCAACTGACCACCGGCTTCGCCTCCACCCTGGCGTTCGCACTGGTCGGCATCGGGCTGGTGCTGCTGCTGCACCGCCGTCACCCCGAGACGATGCTGCAGCGCGACCGGCGTGGCTTCTGGCGGCCCGCTCAAAAGCTGGGAGCGGGCCTCGCGCTGTTCCTCTTCGTTGCGCTGGTCGGCGCCTTTGCCGTCCTGACGCTGCTGCCGCTCGATACCGAGAGCCTCAGGGCCAGCGCCGCCGCAAGCACTCCGGCCACCAGCTACCAAGAGGCCGTCGCCAGCATCGAACGGGTGCGCGCCGAGGAGGCGACGCTGCCGCTCAACCCGCGCTGCCTCTCGAACCTCCTGACACACGGCCGCAAGGTCGAGCGCGTCGTGGTGTTCTTTCACGGGCTGACCAACTGCCCGGCGCAAGCCGAGCTGCTGGGCGCCAAGCTCTTTGCGCTCGGTTACAACGTCTACCTGCCGCGCATCCCGCAGCATGGCGATGCCGACCAGATGAGCCTGGTGCTCGCCGATCTCACCGCCGAGCAGATGATCGCTGTCGGCAACGAGGCGACCGACATCGCCCAGGGGCTGGGCGACAAGGTGGTGGTCACCGGGCTATCGGCCGGCGGCAGCATCGCCGGCTGGATCGGCCAGCACCGCGCCGATGCGCACCAGGCGATCGCCATCGCGCCGTTCCTCAGCCCCAATCTGGTACCCGGCTGGGCCAACCGCGCGGCGACGGCGCTGTTGCTCAATGCCCCCAACGCCATGGTGTGGTGGGACCCGGCCACCCGCGACAACCCGCCTGGCATGACTTACGCTTATCCGCGCTACGCCACCCACGGCCTCGCCCAGGCGCTGCGCCTCAGCATCGCCCTGATGGACACCGCCGCGGTGAAGCCGCCGCAATCGGCAAAGCTGGGCATGCTGATCAACGAAGCAGACGATGCGGTGAGCAACGCCAAAATCGAGGAACTGGTGCTGGCTTGGCAGAACCAGGGCGCCAACCTGAATGTGGTGCGGCTGCCGCTGGCGCTGCAGCTCGGCCACGACCTGATCGATCCGCACCAGCCGACCGGCGACCCGGATCTCGTCTATCAGGTGCTGGTCGACATGATGAACGGGGTGACGCCGGCGATCCCCGAGAGCGTTCAGTAGAAAGAGCGTTGCGCTCGCACGATAAACCGGCTCGAGCGCCCCTCTCCCTTGGGGGGAGAGGGTTGGTGAGGGGGCCTTGCCGCGAGAACAGGTGGGTGGGGCAAGGCCCCCTCACCCGGCGCTGCGCGCCGACCTCTCCCCCAAGGGAGAGGTGACCGGGAGCACAACTCCCAAATGAGAAAAGGGGCCGGTCGCTAGACCGGCCCTCCTGGTTTACGCCGCCGCGTCGATTCCCGGCGCTTCGGCAGTGCCGCCAAGCCGCAAGCCGCCTTCGCCGGCATCGATCACCACGGTCTGCCCGTCGGTGACGGTTCCCGCCAGGATCTCCTCGGCCAGCCGGTCCTGCACTTCGCGCTGGATCACCCGCTTCAGCGGGCGCGCACCATAGGCAGGGTCATACCCCTCGTTGGCCAGCCACTCGCGTGCCGCGTCGGTGAGCTCGAGCGAGATGTCGCGCTCCCTGAGCAGCCCGCGCAGGCGCCCGAGCTGGATATCGACGATCGCTCCCATATGGTCGCGCTGCAGCCGGTGGAAGACGATGATGTCGTCGATCCGGTTGAGGAATTCCGGCCGGAACGAGGCCTTCACCACATCCAGCACCTTGCCGCGCACCAGTTCGACCGACTCGCCGTCCTGGAGGTTGACCAGATACTCCGACCCCAGGTTGGAGGTCATGATGATCAGCGTGTTGCGGAAGTCCACCGTCCGCCCCTGCCCGTCGGTCAGCCGCCCGTCGTCGAGCACCTGCAGCAGGATGTTGAAGACATCCGGATGCGCCTTCTCGATTTCGTCGAACAACACGACCTGGTAGGGCCGGCGCCGCACCGCCTCGGTCAGCACCCCGCCTTCGTCATAACCGACATAGCCGGGAGGGGCGCCGATCAGCCGGGCGACCGAGTGCTTTTCCATGAACTCGCTCATGTCGAGCCGCACCAGCGCATGTTCATCGTCGAACAGGAACTGCGCGAGGCTCTTGGTGAGCTCGGTCTTGCCGACGCCGGTTGGCCCGAGGAACATGAACGAGCCGATCGGCCGGTTCGGATCCTGCAAGCCCGCCCGGGCCCGGCGCACCGCCTTGGCCACGGCTTCGACAGCCTCGGCCTGACCGATAACCCGCTTGCCGAGTTCGGCTTCCATGCCGAGCAGCTTCTCGCGCTCGCCTTCCAGCATGCGATCAACCGGAATGCCGGTCCAGCGGCTGACCACACCGGCGATATGGCTCGGCATCACCACTTCCTCGACCATCGGGTTGTCGGGCTTGCCGTCGCCATTCGGATCATCGGCCGACTTGATGCGCTTTTCGAGATCGGGAATGACGCCATAGGCCAGCTCGCCGGCTTTCGCGAGGTTGCCGGTGCGTTGCGCCAGCTCGAGATCGGTGCGCGCCTTGTCGAGCTCTTCCTTGAGCTTCTGCGACCCCTGCATGCGCTCCTTCTCGGCCTGCCAGCGCGCTGAGAGCGTATTGGCCTGCTCCTCGAGGTCGGCGAGCTCCTGCTCCAGGCGACCGAGCCGGGTCTTCGAGCCTTCGTCGGTTTCCTTCTTCAGCGCCTCGCGCTCGATCTTCAGCTGCATGATGCGGCGATCGAGTTCATCGAGCTCTTCGGGCTTCGACTCGGCCGCCATGCGCAGCCGCGCCGCCGCCTCGTCGATCAGGTCAATCGCCTTATCGGGCAGGAACCGGTCGGCAATGTAGCGCTTCGACAGCGTCGAGGCGGCAACGATGGCCGAATCCGAGATCCGGATACCGTGGTGCAGCTCGTACTTTTCCTTGAGGCCGCGCAGGATCGAGATCGTATCCTCGACCGTCGGTTCATCGACGAAGACCGGCTGGAAACGACGCGCCAAAGCCGCGTCCTTTTCGACGTGCTTGCGATATTCTTCAAGCGTCGTCGCGCCGACGCAGTGCAGTTCACCACGGGCGAGCGCCGGCTTAAGCAGGTTCGAGGCGTCCATCGCGCCATCGGTCTTGCCGGCGCCGACCAGCGTATGCATCTCGTCGATGAACAGGATGATCTGCCCATCGGCCGACGAAATCTCGTTGAGCACGGCCTTCAGCCGCTCCTCGAACTCGCCGCGATACTTCGCGCCGGCGATCAGCGCGCCCATGTCGAGCGACAGGAGCGACTTGTTCTTCAGCGATTCCGGCACGTCGCCGTTGACGATGCGGATGGCGAGGCCTTCGACGATGGCGGTCTTGCCGACACCGGGCTCACCGATCAGCACCGGGTTGTTCTTGGTGCGGCGGCTCAGCACCTGCACGGTGCGCCTGATCTCCTCGTCGCGGCCGATCACCGGATCGATCTTGCCCTCGCGCGCCGCCTCGGTGAGGTCTCGGGCATATTTCTTCAGCGCGTCGTACTGATTCTCGGCCGACGCGGAGTCGGCGGTGCGGCCCTTGCGGATCTCGTTGATCGCCTCATTCAGGCCCTGCGGTGTGACGCCCGCCGAAGCGAGGATCTTGCCCGCATCGGTGTCCTTCTCGACGGTGAGGGCGAGCAACAGCCGTTCCACCGTGACAAAGGAATCGCCGGCCTTCTGCGCGGCGCTCTCGGCGGTGTCGAAGACGCGCGCCAACTCGCGGCTCAGATAGAGCTGGCCGGCATCGCCGGACACTTTTGGAACTTTCTTGAGCGCCGCCTCGGTTTCGGCGCGCGCGATCCGCGCGTCGCCACCCGCCTTGGTGATGAGCCCTGCGGCCATCCCCTCTTCGTCGTCGAGCAGCACCTTGAGCAGGTGGATCGGCGCGAACTGCTGATGCCCCTGGCCGAGCGCAAGCTGCTGCGCATTCTGGATGAAGCCGCGCGCGCGCTCGGTGTATTTTTCGATATTCATTCAACTCTCCTCGTCTGGCACGCCGGATCGCCCTCGATGAGGCACGCATCCAACGCCTGAAGCGTTGATTTGGCTCAAACGAAAATGCCTGAACCAGATCAAGTCCGAAGGCCCGCTCGGCGGCGCTCCCCGGTCTCGACTGATATGGGGAGTGTTGGATCATAGAAAAGGGCATTAGGTGTTGGCATGTTCGCCAACATGGAAGCGATCGAAATCTACGCCCTGAAGGACAGGTTCGAGGACGGCTCCCTGATGCAGATCGTCATATGGCGGGTCCCCGAGCCCATCATCGGCAGCGCACATCCGTTCAAATACCGGTTGTTCTTCGGCAAGCCGGGCATCGGTATCATCGGCTATGACAACGAGCGCTGGAAGGGTGACCATCGCTACCTACTGGACCAAGAGCTGCCCTATGAATTCACGGGCGTGAGCACACTGCTAAGAGATTTTCTGAGCGACGTAGCAGAATGGAGGGCGCGGCAATGAGATACGCGACAATCACAGTACAGACCGAGCAACAGGCCCAGACAGCACTGCTGGAGGCCGGCCGTCGCATCGATGCCGGTGAAGGCTATCAGGGTGAGCATTTTTCGTTTCGCTCCCTGGATCTGCTGTTCGAGGTCTACACTCCCAAGAGGTGGCAACTGATCCGCGAACTGCAGAAACTTGGGCCATCCTCATTGAGAGGCTTGGCACGTGCGCTCGGTCGCGATGTTAAGCGCGTCCATGAAGATGCCGCCGTCTTGCTCGACGAGGGGATCATCGAACGAAACGTGGCAGGCAAACTGGTGGTGCCGTTTGACCATATCCACTTCGAGGCCGATCTGCGTTCGGAGGCAGCCTGAAACAGAAGAAGGCCGGGATTGCTCCCGGCCTTACTGGTTCTTTCCAAGGCGTATCGGCTTACTCGGCCGGGGTGTTTCCGGCGGTGAGGAAGGCCGGCAATTCGCCGACATCCGGCTGCGGCGCACCGGCGGGATCGGCTCCACCTTCACCACCCTGCCCGCGCGACCGGCGGCGCGGCCGGCGATCGCGGCGGCGCGGTTCGCCGTCGCCCTGCGGCGCTTCGCCTTCGGCGGCCGCGGCTTGCGGCGCGGGCGCAGCCGTCTCGACCACCGCCATCACCACCGGCTCACTGCCGGGGATCGGCTGCGGCTGCGGTTGCTGCTGCTGGTCGTGCTGCTGCGGCTGCTGGTTGAACTGACGCGGCTCGGGCGACGCGAACCGATCGTTGATCGGGGCGAAATCGTCGTCGTAATCGTCCTCATCCGCCTGCTGCCCGAACTGGTCGCGCTGCTGGTTCTGCGGCTGCGCTGCCGACAGGATGCGGAAATAGTGCTCTGCGTGCTGCAGATAGTTCTCGGCCATGACGCTGTCGCCGGAGGACTGTGCATCGCGAGCGAGCTGCAGGTATTTCTCGGCGATATGCGAGGCATTGCCGCGCACTTTCACGTCGGGGCCGTTACTCTCGTAGTTGCGGCTCAACGGGTTGCCGTGCTTACGGCCGCCATTGTTGTTCCGACCACGGGAGCGGTTCTTGTTGTTCTGCTGGTTGTTAGGTCTCATCGTCTCTTTTCAAGCCTTGGAAAAGAATACTGAAGGCAACATGGGGGCATCGGCACCGGGGGCCGCAGGCGCAATATCCAGCGCGGGCGGTCTCGTTCCAGCAGTGCCTGAGCTATCGCGTGTTGAACCACTTTTTGCTCATCAAGGCGTCTCGGTTCCTCGTCCGAGAATCGAACACTGCCAAATGCAGCTTCGCCGATGAGCGGGTGGCCGTCACCTTGGCGCGATCTCGACCGCACCGTTGACAGCACGCGGAACCTATCTGGTTCGCCCTGCCTTTCCAAGCACAAAATATGGGCGGCCCTAACGGATACTCAAGAGCTGGCGTTGAGACGGGCCACCACCATGCGATCGAGCCCCGCCAGATCGGGCACCACGTCGACCTCGGCAAAGCCGGCGCCGACGAAGATATCGCTGACCGCATGCCCCTGGCCCGAGCCGATTTCGAGCAGCAGCACACCGTCGGCCTTGAGAAACAACCCGGCCTCGGCGGCGATCGCCCGGTAGGCCGCCAGCCCATCCGGTCCGCCATCGAGCGCCAGCCGCGGATCGTGCTCGCGCACCTCCGGCATCAGCCCGGCTATCACCGAACTCTCGATATAGGGCGGGTTGGAAGTGATGAGATCGAAGCGCTCGCCTGGCTCCAGCGGATCGAACCACGAGCCCTTGAGGGTGGTGAAGCGGCTGCCGACGCCATGCCGGTTGGCGTTGAAGCGGGCCATCTCCAGCGCTTCCGCCGAAAGATCCACCGCCACCGCGCTGATATCGGAATACTCGGTCAGCAGCGCAATCGGGATGCAGCCGGTGCCGGTGCCGAGATCGAGGACCCGTGGGCTGTTCAGCGCCCCGATCACTTCGAGCCCCCGCTCCACCAGCAGTTCCGTCTCCGGCCGCGGCACCAGGGTTGCGGCATTGAGCTTGAAGCTCAGGCCCCAGAATTCCTTCTCACCGAGGATGCGCACCACCGGCTCGCCCTTCAGGCGGCGCGCCGCGAACGCCTCGAGCGCCTTCAGCTGCTTGGCCGGGACTGCCTCGCGCTCACGATTGACCAGCTCCAGCCGGTCCATCTCGAAGGCCGCTTCGGCAAACAGCCGGGCATCCAGTTCCGCCGTGTCGATGCCGGCCTTCCGGAACAGGTCGCGTATCCCCCGCCATGCTGCGCCCACGTTCAATGTCAGGAAATTCCCTCCATGGCGGCGAGCTGCGCCGCCTGGTTTTCGGTGATCAGCGCCGAGATCAGCTCTTCGAGCGCATCGCCGGCAATCACCTTATCGAGCTTGTAGAGCGTCAGGTTGATCCGGTGATCGGTCACCCGGCCCTGTGGAAAGTTGTAGGTGCGGATGCGTTCCGAACGATCGCCCGAACCCACCTGCTCCTTGCGCGCATCCGCCCGCGCCGTGTCGCGGGCATTGCGCTGCTCTTCATAGAGCCGCGCCTGCAACACCTTCATGGCAGTGGCGCGGTTCTGGTGCTGGCTCTTCTGGCTGGCAGTCACCACGATGCCCGACGGCAGGTGGGTAATGCGCACCGCTGAGTCGGTGGTGTTGACGTGCTGGCCGCCGGCGCCGGATGACCGCATGGTGTCGATGCGGATGTCCTCGGCCTTGATGTCGATGTCGATTTCCTCGACTTCCGGCAGCACCGCCACGGTCGCCGCCGAGGTGTGGATGCGGCCTTGCGTTTCCGTCGCCGGCACGCGCTGCACCCGATGCACCCCGCTCTCGAACTTCATTTTGGCGTAAACGCCCTTGCCGGTGATGTTGGCCACCACTTCCTTGTAGCCGCCGACTTCGCCCGGGCTTTCTTCGAGGAGGCTGAACTTCCAGCCCTGCAGGTCCGCGTAACGCTGGTACATTCGTAACAGGTCGCCGGCGAACAGTGCCGCCTCGTCGCCGCCGGTGCCGCCGCGCACTTCGAGGATGACGCTTCTCTCGTCGGCGGCATCCTTGGGCAGCAACAGGATGCGGATCTCAGCCACCGCCTGCTCGATCTTCGGCTTCAGCTCACCGATCTCGGTGGCCGCCATCTCGGCCAGTTCCTTGTCGCCCGAACCCGCCAGCTCTTCCGCCGATTCGAGATCGGCCAAGAGTTTCCGGTAGGCCTGGATCGGCCGCACCACCGGCTCGAGCTCGGCATATTCCTTACTGAGTTTGACGAACTGGTCGGCCGACGGCCCGGACGACAAGGCCGCCTCGATCGAATCGAAGCGCTTGGTCAAAGCGTCGAGCTTGTCTTGGGGAAGGGAGGCCATCAGGCTGCGCTAGTTCCGTATTGCTGCTGGGTCAAGGCCCCCTCACCCGGAAGGCTGCGCCTTCCGACCTCTCCCCCCAGGGAGAGGTGGTGATGCGGCCAGATCGCGCCCCATCGCACCTCTCCCTCTGGGGGAGAGGTCGGCGCGTAGCACCGGGTGAGGGGGCCTTCCGTTTCAGAGGACATCGAAGGCTAGATCACCAGCCCCTGCCGGCCGGCCCAGTCGAGCAGCAGCTCGCGGATACTGGGGCCATGCGCCCCTTCGAGCAGGGCGGCGGAGATGGAATTGCGAATTGGCGTGAGCTCGGTGCCGAGGATCATTTCCTTGATCGGACCGATGGAAGGCGGGCTCATCGAGAGCTTGGTCATGCCGATAGAGAGCAGCGCCAGCGCTTCCACGGTGCGGCCGGCAAGCTCGCCGCACATGGTCAGCGGCACATTGTAGCGCCGCGCCATATCGACGATGTGCTTCAGCGCCCTCAGCCGTGGCAGGGCGATCGGATCGTATGACTTGGCGACGCGCTTGTTGCCGCGATCGGCGGCGGTGAGGAACATCACCAGGTCGTTCGAGCCGATCGAGACGAAATCCGCCTCCGGCAGGACCTGGTCGAGCTCCCACAGCAGCGATGGCACCTCGATCATGGCGCCCAGTTCGAGCTTGCTCGGCACCGTCTGGCCGGCATGCTTCATGCGTTCGAGTTCCTTGTTGACCACCAGCCGGGTCTGCCGGAACTCCCAGGCATCGGTGACCATGGGGACGAGGATCTTCATCGGCCCGCCATTGGCGGCCTGCAGCAAGGCGCGGATCTGGATGCGCAGCAGCCCCTGCCGGTCGAGCGCCAGGCGCAGCGAGCGGAAGCCCATGGCCGGGTTCTCTTCGGCCTCGTACCGCAAATACGGGATCACCTTGTCGCCGCCGATGTCGAGCAGACGGAAGACGATGGGCTTGCCCTCGGTGAGGCGGATCGCTTCGGAGTAGAGTTCGACCTGCTCCTTCAACCGCGGCAGCCGCGAGGCGATCATGAATTGCAGTTCGGTGCGGAACAGCCCGACGCCCGAGGCGCCGGTATCCTGCAGCATCGGCAGGTCGGCAACGATGCCCGAATTGTGCAGCAGCGTGATCTCGTGACCATCCCGGGTGATCGCCGGTTTGTCCTTGAGCTCGAGGTAATGCGCCCGGCGCTTGGCGCCCAGCCGCACCTTGTCGACATAGACCTGGATCATGTCCGGGGTCGGCCGCAGGTAGACCGTGCCCTGCGGACCATCGACGATAATATCGTCGCCCGATTCCGACATCGAGACGATATTCTCGGCCTGCCCGACCGCCACCAGCCCCAATGACTTGGCGACGATCGCCACGTGTGAGATCGCAGCTCCCTCCTCCAGCACCACCGCCCTCAGCTGGGTGCGGTCATACTCGAGCAGGTCGGCCGGTCCCATATTGCGGGCGACGAGGATGGCGTTCTCGGGCAGGTCCTTCTTGCCGATCGTCGCGCCATCGCCGGTGAGCACGCGCAGCAGCCGGTTGGCGAGATCGTCGAGGTCGTGCAGCCGGTCCTTGATGTAGGGATCGGTCGACCGCATCATCCTGGCCCGGGTATCGTTCTGCACCCGCTCCACCGCCGCTTCGGCAGTGAGGCCGTTATTGATCGCCTCGGTCAGCCGGTCGACCCAGCCACGATCATTGGCGAACATCCGGTAGCTCTCGAGGATCTCGCGGTGATCCGAGAACGACTGCATGTCGCCATGGCTCAGCATCTGGTCGATCGAGACCCGCATCCGGTCAAGCGCATCCGACAGGCGCTGCAGTTCGACCTCGGTATCCTCGGCGACGAAATTGGTGACGACGACGCGCGGGTCGTGCAGCACGACCTTGCCCAGCGCCACGCCGTCGGTGAAGCCGTTGCCCGCGAACTGCCGCGGCCGCCTGAGGTCGATATCCTGGCCCGGCTTGATCAGCGCGTCGAAATCGGCAGTCGACATCATCTCGGCGAGCAAGGTCGCCGTGGTCAGCATTGCCTCGATCTCGTCTTCGCCATAGGCGTGCGAATCGCGATTCTGCACCACCAGCACGCCCAGCGTCTGGCCGGCGCGCAGCACCGGCACGCCGAGAAAAGCCTGGAACGGATCTTCGCCGGTTTCCGGACGATAGGCGAAGGCCGGGTGCGCCGGGGCGTTATCGAGGCTGAGCGGCTCGGCCTGCGCCGCGATCAGGCCGACAAGGCCCTCGCCGAGTCGCAGCGTCGTCATGTGCACGGCGGTGGCAGCAAGGCCGCGCGTGGCGAACAGCTCCAGCGCGCCGTCATCGCGCAACACGTAGAACGAACAGACGTCCGCGTGCATGTTATCGGCGATGAGACTGACGATCTTGTCGAGCCGAGCCTGCGAAGCCAGCGGCTCCGCCATGGTTTCGCGCAACTGCTTCAGGAGCACGCGCGGCCCGCTGATCGCTATGGCCATAATTCCCGCCCGGCGGCCCGGCGCCGCCCTATCGCCAGCGGCGCCGTGACCGGGGTCTAGGCGTCTCAGGCGTCCTGCTTGTCCAACCCGTAATACGTATGGAGCGCGCGAACCGCAAGTTCGGCATACTCGTCATCGATCAGCACTGAGGTCTTGATTTCCGAAGTGGTGATCAGCTGGATGTTGATCGACTTGTCGGCCAGCGCCTTGAACATCGAGGCGGCAACGCCCGCATGGTTGCGCATGCCGACGCCCACCACCGAAACCTTGGCGCCGCCCTTGGCGCTGGTCAGGGTGCGATACTCGAAGCGCCCGGCCTCGCCTGCCGCCTTCAGCGCCTTCACTGCCTTGTCGTGCTCGGCGTCGGGCACGGTGAAGGTGATGTCGGTGGTCGAGCCGTCTTCGGAGACGTTCTGCACGATCATGTCGACGACGATGGATTCGTCACTGAGCGCCCCGAAGATCGCCGCGGCGACGCCCGGCCGGTCCTTGACGTCGCGCAGCGTGATCTTGGATTCGGCGCGCGCCAGGGTGACGCCCGAAACGATCTGCTTTTCCATGATCTCTTCCTCATCGCATACGATTGTGCCGGGAACCCCCGGCGTGCCGTCCGGCGCGATCTGCGGCGCATTCGGATCGTCGAAAGTGGAGCGGACGGTGAGGCGCACCTTATGCGCCATCGCCATCTCGACCGAGCGGATCATCAGCACCTTGGCGCCGAGCGAGGCCATTTCCAGCATCTCTTCGAACGAGATCTTGCTGAGCCGCCTGGCCTTGGGGGTGATGCGCGGGTCGGTGGTATAGACGCCGTCGACATCGGTGTAGATGTCGCAGCGATCGGCCTTCACCGCGGCAGCCACCGCCACGGCGCTGGTGTCGGAACCGCCCCGGCCCAGCGTCGTCACCCGGCCCGACGGGGCAACACCCTGAAAGCCCGTGATCACCGGCACCACGCCATCGGCGAAGCGCTTTTCGAGCTCGGTCGGATCGATCTCGACGATGCGGGCCGCGCCGTGCGCGTCGTCGGTCTTGATCGGCACCTGCCAGCCCTGGAACGAGCGCGACGGGATGCCCATCTCGCTCAGCACCACCGCCATCAGTCCGGCTGTCACCTGTTCGCCCGAGGCGACCACCGCGTCATACTCGCGTGCATCGTGCAGTTTCGATGCTTCGTTGACCCAGCCGACCAACTCGTTGGTCTTGCCCGACATCGCCGAGACCACCACGGCGACTTCGTTGCCGGCGTCGACTTCCCGCTTCACGTGCAGCGCCGCCTGACGGATGCGCTCGACCGAGGCGACCGAGGTGCCGCCGAACTTGACTACGATACGGCCCAAGGCCCCTACCCCGACTGTTGCCCGGCTGAACCCGCCGGTACGCTCAGAATTCGGCCGGGGACATGCCACAAACGGCGGGGGTTATCAACTCCGAGCCGCCGGCTATAGGTTGGGGCATATGGGGAGGGGGCGCTGATGACGGTCGAGATTGCGCGGCAGGCGCTGGAGACAATCAATCGGCGAATGCGAGACAGGGATTCGGCAGTCGCCGACCTCTTTGTAGCGCATGCCCTCCTTGTCGGATCGGAGGCGAACGAAATCGCCAGTGGCCGGCACGCCATCGCGGCCCTGTTGGCGGCCATCCACGCCAGAGATTACGTGGTGTGGTGGGATTTTCCGCAGCTCTACTGTGGTGGCGACACCCAACGCATCTGGCTATTCGCCGAGGGTCATGTGGTCGTGGAACGCGCCAGCGGCTCGGACCGCCTGCCCTACCGGCTGTCGGCCGCATTGGTTGCCCAGGATGGCCATTGGCGTTGGGAGCTGTTCCATGGCTCGGAGCCGCGGCACTAGCCTGCGCCGAAGCGTCCCCTTGCGGTCGGCGCCCGAGCGGCGGATATATCTGCCATGACCGACACCACCATCAATCCCGACGAGATCGCCAAGTTCGCCGCCATGGCCGACGAGTGGTGGGACCCCAGGGGCAAGTTCAAGCCGCTGCACAAGTTCAACCCGGTTCGGCTGGGTTATGTGCGCGACCAGGTGATCGCCCATTTCGGCAAGGACAGCACACAACGCCGCCCGCTCGAGGGCGTGCGCATCCTCGATATCGGCTGCGGCGGCGGGCTGTTGAGCGAACCGTTGGCGCGGCTCGGCGCCACCATGATGGGGATCGATGCCGGCGAAAAAAACATCCGCATCGCGGAGCTGCACGCCCGGCAGTCGGGGCTCGAGATCGACTATCGCGCCGTAACCGCGGAGACGCTCGACGCCTCGGGCGAGCGGTTCGACGTGGTGCTGAACATGGAAGTGGTGGAGCACGTCGACAATGTGCCGCTCTACATGAAGAGCTGCGCGAGCCTGGTAAGGCCCGGCGGACTGATGTTCACCGCCACCATCAACCGCACGCCGCGGGCCTATGCGCTGGCGATCGTCGGGGCGGAATACGTGTTGGGCTGGTTGCCCAGGGGCACCCACGATTTTTCAAAATTCCTGACGCCGGACGAAATCTCGGCGCTCTGCGCCCGCAATGGCCTCAGGGTCATCGACAAGACCGGCGTGGTGTTCCATCCATTGGCCGACGAGTGGCGACAAAGCCGCGATCTCGGCGTCAACTACATGGTGCTGGCGGCAAAACCGTCAGCCTGATCAGCCGATGACCAACGTTTCGCGGCCGAAGGCCAGCGTGATGGTACCGCGGATCGGGTGACCCGACAGATCCTCATCCCAGTAGAGGAACCAGCGGCCGGCGCCATAGCTGCGGTCGAGCGCGTCCTCGATGGCGACATCGAACGGCTTCAGCGCCTTCAGTGCAGCAGACGCGGCATCGCTCATCACGGCGCGGATAGCGCCACCGGTAGCGGTGGCCGCTGGGGTCAGGGTGGAATGGTGCATTCTATCCTCCTTGGCGCCCGAGGGCGCCGTTTCTGGAGGCAATCTGCGTCGGCGGGCTTGAACCGCAACTGAACCGGCCTGTTCGGCTGGCGTTCAGCAGATCGGACTTGATCGAGGCGTCAGTTCGCCTCGTCCGGCACATGCGGCAGGGGCAGGAAATCGACGCCGTCGTCGATCAGTTCGGCCACTTCGTCGCGGGTCGCTTCCCCATAGATGCCGCGCGGGTCGGCTTCCTTGAAGTGGATCTTGCGGGCTTCCTCGGCAAACTTGTCGCCGACATAGTCGGCCTCGCTGGTCACCTTCTTGCGCATCACCCGCAGCATTTCGCGGATTTCGGCCTGCTGCGGATGACCGCTCGACAGCGACAGCTTGTCGGAGTTCATCCGCGACACCGCAGGCGCCATCAGCGCCTTCTCCACCTTCACCGAGTTGCAGACCGGACAGGTGACGATGCCGCGCCCGGCCTGCTCGTCAAAGGCTTCGGCGCTTTTGAACCAGGCGTCGAACTTGTGGGATCTGTCACAGATGAGCGAGTAGCTGATCACGCCGATACGTCCTCTCGGGCGAATAGGGTGGGGCCCGAAGCGCTGAGCGTTAGCGAAAACCGACGTGCGTTGGCAAGCGCCGGAACCTTGCCGCGAGCTTCATCCACTGCTGATAGCTCGATGTCGGCGATGGCGATGCCTGGTCCCTCGCCACCCAGCTCGCTGACGATCCGGCCCCAGGGGTCGATGATCATCGAATGGCCCCAGGTGGAGCGGCCATTCTCATGGTTGCCGGCCTGCGCTGCCGCGATCACCCAGCAGCCGGTCTCGATGGCACGGGCCCTGAGCAGCACTTCCCAATGCGCCTCGCCGGTGGGGACGGTGAAAGCGGCCGGCACTGAAATCACCTTGGCCCCGGCTTCCGCCAGCGCCCGGTGCAGCGCCGGAAAGCGCAGGTCGTAGCAGATGGTCATGCCAAGCGGAAAACCCGGCGCTTCGCTCACCACCGCGGCGTCGCCGCCGGCATAGGTCTCGCTCTCGCGATAGGTCCTGAGTCCGGGCAGCGTCGCATCGAACAGGTGGATCTTGTCGTAGGTCGCGGCGATCGACCCGTCCGGGCGGAACAGCACCGAGCGGTTGGCGAAGCGCCCATCGGGCAGCGCCACGGCGAGCGAGCCCAGATGCAGGCTGACGCCGAGCCGCTTCGCGATAGCGCCGACCCGTGCGATCGCCGGGTTGTTCTCCCACGGCCCGGCAACGGCTTTGAGCCCGTCGCGATTCTCGGCGAACACCACCGAGACTTCCGGCGACAACAGGTAAGTCGCGCCCGCCGCCGCTGCCTCGCCGGCCAGGCGCTCGAGCTGGTCGAGGTTGGGGCCGGGCTGGGTGCCGGAGTTCATCTGCAGGGCGGCGACGCGCATCGAAGGGTCCTAGTTGGCGAGCAGCGGATCGAGCTGGCCGCGGCGGTCGAGCGCCGCCATGTCGTCATAGCCGCCGACATGGGTTTCACCCACGAAGATCTGCGGCACGGTGCGGCGGCCATTGGCGCGCTGCACCATCGCCATCCGCACATCCGGGTCGTCGGCATCGACCTCGTCGTAGCTGACACCCTTCTCGTCCAGCAGCGACTTGGCTGCATGGCAATAGGGGCACCACTGGGTCGTATAGATTTCTACCTTTTTCATCTCGCCTACAAAAACGCTGGGGTTTGTTGAGTTCTATATGGGGAGTTCCCCGCCCGTCACAACGCGCGCAAACGAGATCACATCGATTTTGATCACCCCGGCCCGTTTGAGTTCGCGGGTGATGGCCTTGACGGTCGAGCCGGTGGTGATCACGTCGTCGACCAGCACCACGCCGCGCCCGTTGAGCCGGCGCAACGTGTCGGGATGCGCGGTGAAGGCGCCGGCGACATTGCGTTGGCGCGCATCATGGGAAAGCCCGACCTGCTGTCGGGTGCGGCGACTGCGGGCGACCAGCCCGGTATCGACGGATAGCCCGGTGCAGCGCGCGAGCGCCCGGGCCAGCTCGGTGGATTGGTTGTAGCGGCGCTCGAACTGGCGCCAGCGATGCAGCGGCACCGGGACGAGCACCGGGTGCTCGGCCCACAATTCTGCTCCAACCGGGTGCATCAACCGGGCGCAGAACTCGGCAAGTTCCGGCCGGTCGCCATATTTGAGCCGGCTGACGATGGCGCGCGCCACCTCGTTGTAGAGCACGGCGGACCGCGCCCGATCGAAAGGCGGCGGATCGGCGATGGCTTCGGCGGAGCGGGCATCGGGGCCGATCGACACCTCGAACGGCAGCCCCAGGACCGGGCACCAGGGCCGGGTGATCGGCCGCAGCGCCGCAAAGCAGCGGGGACAGAGCGCCGCGTGCGCCGCGGTCGGCGCACCGCAATCGAGGCAGGTCGGCGGATAGACCAGATCGAGCAAAGCGCCGCCCAGCCGCGCCATGGCAGCCGATCCTGCTTTGACTTTGCCCCGCCCCAATTCCATAACGCCGCATCTAAAACTGGAACCGGGAAAGTTGCGAGGCTTTTCCTGCTCCGGTGACCAACCGAACTCCAACGCCGTGCGGATTGACGATGGCTCTGCCCCCCAAAGTTTTCGACCGCACGCTGATCGCTGCGCACCTGGGCCGACGGCCGGCCGAGCCCGATGATTTTGTCACCCAGTTGGCGCTCGACGATCTTGCCTCGCGGCTCATTACTGTATCGCGCGATTTCGAGCAGGCGTTGATCATGTCGCCCGATGGCGCGCGCTTGCCGCTGATGGGCCGCTCGGCCAGCGGCGCCTTCGCCTTCGAGCGCGTCTCGACGGTTCTCGGCTCGCCCGATGCGCCACTGGTCGACCCCGAGGCGCTGCAGCTGCCGCGTGAGGGTTACGACCTGATCGTCTCGCTGTTCGATCTGCAGGTGATCAACGATGTGCCGGGCTTCCTCGCCCGCATCCGCGCGCACCTCAGGCCTGACGGACTGATGGTCGCTGCGGCGCTCGGCGGCGACAGCCTGACCGAGCTGCGCCAGGCGTTCCTGCGCGCCGATGCCGAAACCTCCGGCGGCGCCTTCGCCCGGGTCGCGCCGTTCATCCCGCTGGCCGATGCCGGCGGCCTGCTGCAGCGCTCGGGCTATGCCCTGCCGGTCACCGACCTCGAGACCTATCCGATCCGTTATGCGGACCTGTTGCGGCTGATGCGCGAGCTCAAGGGATTGGGCGCGCAGAACCCGCTGGCCGACCGCCCCGGCCGCATGGCGACCAGGACCCTGCTCGCCGCCGCCGCAGCCGCTTACGCCGAGCTGGCCGGCGATCCGGACGGCCGCGTGCGGGCGACGCTCGAGATCATCTGGCTGAGCGGCTGGGCCCCGCATGAGAACCAGCAAAAGCCACTACGCCCGGGCAGCGCCACGGTGCGGCTCAAGGATGTGCTGGGCAAAGGCTAGATCGCGCTAGATGTCGTTGATGTTATCGAGTTTCTCGGCCGAGCGGCTGGACACATATTCGAACATCGAACTGACGCTGCCACCGGCAATGCTCATGGCGACGATCGCGCCGACCGCAATGAGCGCGGCAATCAGGCCGTACTCGATCGCCGTAGCGCCGCCTTCGTCGGCGACAAAGCACCTGATCTGACTGCATAGACCCGTCATCGCCACCCTCAGAGCAGATCGCAGAGCGGTGCGATCAGCGGTTCGTCGGCCGGGGGCATAGGGTATTCGCGCAGCTGCTGCGGCCGCACCCACTTCAGGGCGGCGTGTTCGCGAGCCTGCGGCACTCCTTGCCACTTACGGCAGACGTAAAGTGGCATCAGAAGATGAAAGCTTTCGTAAGAGTGAGAGGCAAAGCTTAACGGAGCAAGGCACGCCGTCTGGGTGGAAATACCGAGTTCTTCTTCCAGTTCGCGGATCAGGGCCGCCTCTGGACTTTCACCCGGCTCGAGCTTGCCGCCGGGAAACTCCCATAGCCCCGCCAGTTGCTTACCTTGGGGTCGCTGGGCGATCAGCACACGTCGGTCGGCATCGATCAGCGCGCAGGCGACGACGAGCTGGATTTTCACCCGCGGCCCCAGTCCGGAGCGCGCCGGTAGATATAGGGGTAGACTTCGCCGAAGCCGAGCGAGCCATAGAGGTTGAGCGCCGGAGTATTGCTGGCCAGCACCTGGATGGCCGAATGGGTAGCGCCCCTCGAGCGCACCCAGTTGAGCGCCGCGCCCATCACCGCCCGGCCATAGCCCATGCCGCGCGCATTGGGATGGGTGACCACGTTGAGGTAGATGCCAATGCCGCTGGCCACCGCCGCAAGCGCCGCCGCCACCGGCAGGCCCGCCTTGTGGTAGACCAGCACGCCGCGCGCCTCGCAGGCGATATGCCCGAGAATCTCGCTCGCCACCTCGATGGTCGGCTGGTCGTAGCCCGACATCTGCGCCTGCGCCCGAATCCATTGCGGATCGGTCGGCTCGAAATAGCGGGCCTGGAAATCGAGCGGAAAATCCTCGTCCGGCATTTCCATCGCCATGACCAGGCTCGGCTCGAACTCCTCCCATAAGAGGCCATCGAGCACTTCGACGATCTCCGGCGCGGTGAGCGGAGTGACCCGGAACACCGGTGGGATGTGGTGGCGCTTGGACAGTTCGGCCAGCCGGATCAGCCTCAGTTCGGCATATCCGCCATCGCTCGGATCAAGGCAATGGATCGAGTTGGCGCGCTTGGTATAGCCCTGCGCATAACGCCACAGCCACAGCCCATCCTGCGCCTGCCGCAGCGCCGGCCATGCCGTAAGAGTGGCGCCCTCGATCTGACTGACGCTGAGTGGGACCATCAGGACCTGTAATCGCCGTTGATGGTGATGTAGCCGTGCGTCAGGTCGCAAGTATAGACCGTCGCCGTACCGGCGCCGAGGCCCAGCCCGACCCGCACTTCGATCTCCTCGTTCTTCATGTAGGCGCTGGTCGCCGCCTCATTGTAGGCGGGGTCACGCTCGCCCTGCGTCGCGACGCGGATATCGCCGAAGCTGATCTCCAGTCTATCGCGATCGGCCGGCTCACCGGCCTTGCCCACCGCCATGACGATGCGGCCCCAATTGGCGTCTTCGCCGGCAATGGCGGTCTTGACCAGCGGCGAGTTGGCGATCGATTGCGCGATACGGAAGGCGCTCTTGTCGCTCTCGGCCCCCTCGACGGTGACGCTCACCATCTTGGTCGCTCCTTCGCCGTCGCGCACCACATGGATGGCGAGCTCATGCAGCACGTCGGCCAGGGCTTCCGCGAACACTTCGGCGCGCGGGTCACTGGCCGAGCTGATCGGTGCGATGCCAGCCTTGCCGGTGGCGAACACCAGGCAGGTGTCGGACGTCGAAGTGTCGCTGTCGACGGTGACCGCGTTGAAGCTCATATCGATCGCCGGCTGCAGCAGGCCCTGCAACACGCCGGCCGCGATCGGCGCGTCGGTGAACACGAAGCTCAGCATGGTCGCCATATCCGGCGCGATCATCCCCGAACCCTTGGCGATACCTGAGATCACCACCGGCACGCCGTCGAACTCGACCGTAGCCGTCGCCACCTTGGCGAATGTGTCGGTGGTCATGATCGCCTTGGCGGCATCCATCCACGGACCGGGCGCCAGGCGGGTCGCCATCTCGGAGGTGACACCGGCAAACTTCTGCGCATCGAGCGGCTCGCCGATGACGCCGGTGGACGCAAGGAAAATCTCGCTCGGCGAAACACCCAGCGCTTTCGAAACGATATCGGCCGAAAGCGCCACCGAAGCTTTGCCCTTCTGGCCGGTAAAGGCGTTGGCATTGCCCGAATTGACCAGCAGGGCGCGGGCCTTGCCGCCGCCCAGATTCTGCCGGCACCAGTCGACGGCTGCCGACGGACACTTGGAGCGCGTCAGGACGCCGGCAATAACCGTCCCCTCATCCATTGAGACGAGCAGCACGTCGGTACGATTCTTGTATTTGATCCCGGCCTCGGCCGTTGCAAACCGAACACCCGCGACAGCCGGCAGTTCCGGGTAAGTCTTGGGCGCGAGGGGAGAAACGGGATGGGCCATGTTGCGTCCTATACGGCGACAATAGGCCCATCCGTTTGCCTCAAGCCTTGCCGTGAAGCAAGTCGTTCATTTGCTTAGTGCGATTTCAGTAAAATGCCTGCGCCCACCAGGATGGCGGTTGCAGAGTTCTCCACCTCGAAAGCGCGTCAAACTCAGGCCAGCCGACCGGTCGCGATGAAGCGGCCAAAGCGCGACTGGATCCCCGGGATGATGAAGTACACCATGGCAACCACCATCAGCGGGGCGACGATGAAGTTGCGCTCCCACACCGGCCAGCCCTCGGTGAACGGCGCCACCAGGTAGATGATCCCGGTGATCACCGGGTAGACGGCGATAAGCACCAGCAGCGCCATGCGGGTGCGGGCCGCCAGCGACGGGCTCGCCGGCTTTGCGGGAGCCGGCGCGGGCGGGGTAGCAGTGGCGGCGGTAGCGGATTGAACGGACATTTCTAAACCCCATATGAACGGTACGGCTCGTTACATAACGAAACGGAACGTAACGTTCAAGTGGTGTTCTGGTGTTTTTTGCGTTAGGACATGACAGAGGCCGGAAAGGATTTAGTCTTGAGCAGCGTTGAAACAACCTCGCGCCGATCCATCGGAGCCGCCCGCAACCCGGACAGCCACGCCGCAATCCTCGCCGCGGCCGAGGAAATCTTCGACGAAGCAGGCTATGCCGGCTTCTCCATCGAAGCCGTGGCGCGGCGGGCCCGCGCCGGCAAGCCGACCATCTATCGCTGGTGGCCCTCCAAGGCGCACCTGCTGCTCGACGTCTATACGCGGCTGAAGAGCTCGCGCATGCCCGACCCGGATACGGGGACGCTCGAAGGCGATATCCGCAGTTTTCTGACCGAGCTGGTGCACTTCTGGTCCGGCAATACCGGCGGGGTCTACAAGTCGCTGATCGCCGAAGCCCAGGCCGACGAAAAGGCCGCCGAGGCGCTGCGGGCCTATTCGATCGAGCGGACCCAGCACACTGCCGGCATGTTCGAGCGCGCCAAGACGCGCGGCGAGATGCGCGCCGACGCCGACAGCCTCGCCGCCTCCGACCTGATGTCGGCCTATGCGTGGAAGCTGTTGCTGACCGACCGGCTGGCCGAGCAGGCCGACATCATCGACAAGGTCACCTCGATCCTGGTTCGCGGCCTCGTCAAATCGTCACAGGATTGAGCCCGGCGGGCTCGTCCCCGCCCATCCGCCGGCAGTCGTCGTTGCGAAACTTTGAATACGGGGCATAGATATTCCCCAGGCACGGTCTCACCCCGTCGCAGGTTGCCGCACCCACCGGGTCATTCCCGCGAAAGCGGGAACCTCTGTTCTCTTGCCTGCGGCACCATCGCAAACGGAGGTCCCCGCTATCGCGGGGATGACACCGAGCTTGGGGCGGCGTGAAACGCTCATAATGACAGAACCCCGACCGAAGCCGGGGTTCTGATAAGCTTTTGCCGGACCGAAAAGGCGATTACGGCGCGGTGCCGGCGGCGCCTTCGGCGGCCGGCTCGGCCTGCCTCTTGACCGCCGCGGCGAGCGCTGCGTCGGGGATGTCGAGCGCGACATCCTTCTTCAGTGCCGCAACGGCCTCGTCGAACGCCTTGAACATCACCTGCTGGCCCAGCTGCTGCTGCACCTGCTCGATCGGCGGCGGCGCACTCATGCGCTTTTCCTCGACTTTGATGATGTGCCAGCCGAACTGACTCTGCACTGGATCGGAAATCTTGCCCGGCTCGAGCGTGAACGCCACGGACTCGAACTCCGGCACCATCATGCCCTTCGAAAAGAAGCCGAGGTCGCCGCCATTCTGCTTGCCGGAAGGGTCGGTGGTCTTTTCCATGGCGAGGACTTCGAACGGCTTGCCGCCATCGAGCTCGGCCTTGATCGCCTTGGCTTCCTCTTCGGTGGCGACGAGGATATGGCGCGCGTGCACTTCCTCGACCGGCTTGAAATCCTTCACCAGCTGGTCGTAGGCCGCCTTGATCGACTCCTCGGTCACCGACGCGGCGACCTTCTGGGTGAAGTAGTCGCGGCGCAGCGAGCGCTCTTCGAGATATTGCAGGCGCCGCTTGAACAGGTCGGTATCGGCCATGCCGGCGGCATTGGCCGCCTTGGCCATCACTTTCATGTCAATCAGCACGGTAACGAGGAAGGCGCGGCGCTCCTCGGGCGGCACCTGCTGCAGTTCCTGCTGCAGGTCTTCGGCGGCGAACGCCAGGTCCGCTTCGGTAATGGTCTGGTCGCCGATGGTCGCGACCACCGTCTCGGGCGCTATAGGAGCAGCTGCGGCGGGAGCGGCAGCGTCCTGCGCCAGGGCGGCGACGGGGGCGAAGCCAAGCGTTGTGCCGAGCAGCAGGGCACCGGCCAGGGTCTTCAGAACTCTATGGAAACCCCGCGGGGCATGGACATTCATTGGGAATTCTCCTCGGATGGCGCAGAGCCCCCGGCCCGCGGCGGGGGTGGTTTGGCCCATTTGCGTTCCGTTGACAAGCAAAACACCCGCTCTTACATGTCGCACCACTTCAAAGAGTGTTGACGGGTGAGGACCCGCCGCCTGCCGGATGAGATGAAGCGCCTTAGCGCCACCCGGCCCTGAACAATCAAAGGACGACACGAATGGTACTGGCTGCAATCGCCAAGGCGATCTTCGGTTCGGCGAACGATCGGCAGGTGAAGAAGTACCTCCCGAGGGTCGCGGCGATCAACGCGCTGGAGCCCGAGTTCGAAAAGCTCACCGACGAGCAGTTGAAGGCGAAGACCCAGGAATTCCGCGATCAGCTCGCGGCCGGCAAGAGCCTCGACGATATCCTCGAGCCCGCCTTCGCCACCGTTCGTGAAGCCAGCAAGCGCGTCCTTGGCATGCGCCACTTCGATGTGCAGCTGATCGGCGGCATGGTGCTCAACAACCGCTCCATCGCCGAAATGAAGACCGGTGAAGGCAAGACGCTCGTGGCGACACTCGCCGTCTACCTCAACGCCCTGCCGGGCAAGGGCGTACACCTCGTCACCGTCAACGACTACCTGGTGCGCCGCGACCTGAACTGGATGGGCCAGATCTACCGCTTCCTCGGCATGACCACCGGCATTATCGTGCACGGTCTCGACGACGCCGAGCGCAAGGCCAACTACGCCGCCGATATCACCTACGGCACCAATAACGAGTTCGGCTTCGACTACCTGCGCGACAACATGAAATACAGCCGCGACCAGATGGTGCAGCGCGGCCACGAATACGCCATTGTCGACGAAGTGGACTCGATCCTCATCGACGAAGCGCGCACCCCGCTGATCATTTCCGGCCCTTCCGCCGATCGCTCCTCGCTCTACGAGATGGCCGACACGCTGATCCCGCTGCTCGGCGAAGGCGATTTCGAGATCGACGAGAAGCAGCGCTCGGCCACCTTCACCGACCAGGGCATCGAAAAGCTCGAGACCGCTTTGGTCGAGAACGGCCAGCTCAAGGGCGAGAACCTCTACGACATCGAGAACGTGGCGCTGGTCCACCATCTCAACTCGGCGTTGCGTGCCCATAAGATGTTCCAGCGCGAGAAGGACTACATCGTCCGCAACGACGAAGTGGTGATCATCGACGAGTTCACCGGCCGCATGATGCCGGGCCGCCGCTATTCGGAAGGCCTGCACCAGGCGCTGGAAGCCAAGGAACACGTCAAGATCCAGGCCGAGAACCAGACGCTCGCCTCGATCACCTTCCAGAACTATTTCCGCCTCTACAAGAAACTGGCCGGCATGACCGGTACCGCGGCGACGGAAGCCGAGGAATTCGGCGATATCTACGGCCTGACCGTCACCTCGATCCCGACCAACGTGCCCGTCAAGCGCAAGGACGAGGACGACGCCATCTTCCGCACCGCGGCGGAGAAGTTCGACGAGATCGCCAATCTGATCGTCGACGCGCGCGGTCGCGGCCAGCCGATCCTCGTGGGCACCACCTCGATCGAGAAATCCGAGATGCTGGCGGAGATTCTCCGCGGCAAGGGCATCAAGGACATCGCGGTGCTGAACGCCCGCCACCACGAGCAGGAAGCCCAGATCGTCGCCGATGCCGGCGTCTCGGGCGCCGTCACCATCGCCACCAACATGGCCGGCCGCGGTACCGACATCCAGCTCGGCGGCAACCTCGAGATGCGCATCGAAAAGGAAGCGCATGGCCTCGAAGGCGCCGAGCGCGAAGCCAAGATTGCCGAGATCAAGCGCACCATCGCCGAAGACAAGGCCAAGGTGCTGGCGGCCGGCGGTCTCTACATCATCGGCACCGAGCGGCACGAAAGCCGCCGCATCGACAACCAGCTGCGCGGCCGCGCCGGTCGCCAGGGTGACCCGGGCCACTCCAAGTTCTTCCTGAGCCTGCAGGACGACCTGATGCGCATCTTCCCGGTCGAATCGATGGATTCGATGCTGAGTAAGCTCGGTCTCGAGCAGGGCGAGTCGATCACCCACCCCTGGGTGACCAAGGCCATCGAGCGGGCCCAGGCGCGCGTCGAAGCCCGCAACTTCGATATCCGCAAGAACATTCTCAAGTACGACGACGTGATGAACGATCAGCGCAAGGCGATCTTCACCGAACGCCTCGAACTGATGGACAGCGAGGACGTCGCCGAGACCGTCAACGAGATGCGCCACCAGGTAGTGGACGACATCATTTCGAAGGCTATTCCGGAGCGCTCCTATCCCGAGCAGTGGCAGGTCGAGCAGCTCGTTGCGGCCGGCAAGACCTACCTCAGTGTCGACCTGCCGGTCGAAGCCTGGACGCACGAGGAAGGCATCGACGTCGAGGCGGTGCGCGAGCGTGTCACCAAGATCGCCGATGAATTCGCCGCCGCCAAGGTGGCCCGCTACTCACCTGACATTATGCGTCAGGTCGAAAAGTCGATCCTCTTGCAGTCGATCGACGGGCTGTGGCGCGAGCACCTCGTCACCCTCGACCACCTGTCGAAGGTCGTCGGCTGGCGCGGTCTCGCCCAGCGCGACCCGCTGAACGAGTACAAGCGCGAAGCCTTCGAGCTGTTCGAGCAGCTCTTGGCGAGTCTGCGCGAACTGGTCACCACCCAGCTCAGCCATGTCGAAATCCAGATGCGCCAGCCGGCGCCGCTGCTCGCCGACCTCGAGGGGCTCGACGAGATCCATATCGATCCGACCACCGGCGAGAACGACGCCGAAAGCGACGTCACCGGCACCATGCCGCGCGCCCTCGGCCCGGCCCCGTCGCTGGCCGCCTTTGCCGCCGCGGGCGCCGCCGCCGGCGCCGGGGTGATCGAGGCCGATCCGGCGCTGAAGCCGATCGACCCCAAGCTCCTGGTCGGCGTCTCCCGCAACGCCCCCTGCCCCTGCGGCTCAGGCAAGAAGTTCAAGCACTGCCACGGCGCGTTCTGAGCGTCTCGGCTTGCCGTTTGATTGTCGCCCTCGGCGCAGCTAGCCCTTCTGCCCGAGTTAGCCGCCACAGCATGCGATGGTCCAGCGATCATCGTAGGTTGTGGCTTTACGTCCGCTATTGGCCTTGAGCGGTCGCCCACAACGAGTGAGTGAGCCCTTGTCTTCCGCACTCGGCGTTGTAGCTTGCGACGATGCAACACCCAAGCCTGCTCACCACGCAGGTGACGATCGACCTTCGCGCCGAGCTTGAGCGGGGGAACCGTAACCCTGCCCACGAGGCCCAGGACATGAGCGCCGAGATGAAGCCGGTATTGGAGGGCATCACGGTGCTCGCTGACGACGTTCCGACCCTTGCCAACTTCTATCGTGAGGCGCTCGGCATGGTGCCCACCGTCGAGGAGGCGCACTATGTGGCGTTCAGTGACAACGCGCTCCGGTTTGCCATCTTTCACGTGCAGGGATGGGACCGCACACGAACGATCATCCCGACTATCGACGCCCGTTCAGCGGGCAGGCTTTCGAGTTGAACTTTCAGTGCGCCGACGCCGACGAGGTCGCAGCACGGTTCGTACACATATGCGCATTTGGCGGAACCGCCGTAGCTCAACCGAAACAGATGGCGTGGGGCCACTTCACCGGCTTTTTTGCGGATCCAGAAGGGAATATTCATTCCCTGTTCGCCGACCTATCCCGAGTTTAGATGTGCGACGCGCCGCCGAGAAAGGCAGCTTCAACTCGGTGCGGGTCGCTGAGTCCCACTACCGCTAACCAGGGCGGGGGGGTCCGCCACTGGCCCGAAGCGGCCGCTTGGCGGGGCAGTCCTTGGCGCGGACCGAGATTGAAGGGACGTGACACGCCGGCGGTCGCTGCAATCGTAGCCACCGAATTGCTCGGTAGTTGAGCCGCAAGAAATGATCATAGTCGCGTAACCGCGCAGGCCCGCGAAATTGTCACCGGGGTGTCTTTCGGCGCGCACCTTGAGCCAGACTATTCCGCTTCCGAACTGCACGTTGCTGCGGCCCAGATCTCGATCGGCCCGCCGGAACGAGTGCCCAGTTCGCGGCACTCGCCGGATGCACACAAGGTCCAGCCGGATGGCGTCATGCCGGAGGCTGCCAGCAGCAGACGGAACTGCGGCGGCAGGGTGGGTTTGTAGACCCATCCGGTCGGCGTCATGCGAGCGGCGCCAGGAACATCGATACCGGCGCCAGGGCCCTCGACTCGGGCTTCAGTCAGTTGCAGCTGGTTCCCCGCCACCTGCCAGGTTTCCCGCCATTCGGTGTGTTCGACAGAATGGGTCCAACTCAGGGTAAAGCTGGTGGTGGCCAGCGCCAGCAGGTTGCCGAAGCTGGCGATGCAGAGCATCAGGGAGCCTGTGGTGAGGCGGGGCGGCTGCACCACCATTGCCATGCGATCACCGCGAAGCCGAGGACGAAGCCGATCTCGTCGGTGAGGGGCACCGCCAGCAAGAGGGCGACTCCTGCGCCGAAGGCGATCAGCCGAGTGAGAAGGCCGGCGCGGACGAAGAGGAAGCCGACGGTAGCGACGCCCCACAGGCCGACAGCCAGGCAGGTCTTGAAGACGATGTAGGCGACCTCGACCGGATAGCCGTAGGCGGACGCCATCCAGCCGCCATCCTGCAGCATCAGCGAGGGGGTGTAGACGGCCATGAAGGGGATGACGAAGCCGGCGGCGGCTAACTTGACGGCCTGGATGGAAATCTTGAGACCGGAGGTCTTTGCCATTGGTGCGGCGGCAAAGCAGGCGAGCGCCACGGGCGGGGTCAGATCGGCCATGATGCCGAAATAGAAAACGAACATGTGGCTCACCAGCAGCGGCACGCCCAGTTCGAGCAGCGCCGGGCCGGCCAGCGAAGCGGTGATGATGTAGTTGGGAATCGTGGGGATACCCATGCCGAGCACGAGGCAGGTCAACATGGTGAGGACGAGCGAGAGGAACAGGTTGTTTTCGCCGATGGCGATGATGGCGCCGATGAAAGTGGAAGCGATACCGGTGAGCGTCAGCGTGCCGATGACGATACCGACGATGGCGCAGGCGATGCCGACCGGCAGGGCATTGCGAGCGCCTTCGGCCAGGGCATCGCGGCAGATGACGAGCGTCTCGCGCCCACCCTTGACGAAAATGCAGGCGACGATGAGCGCGATGATGACGGCGAAGAGGAAGTTGACGCCGAACCTGAGGAACGATGCAGCGGCAATCCCCAGCGCGATCCAGAAGACAAAGCGAAAGGCCAACGGCCCGATACGAGCGGCGATCGGCGTGCCCAGGATAAGCACTGCAACCAGCGCGAGCCCCATGGTGCCGGCAAAGATCGGCGTGTAGCCGGCAAAGAGCAGGAAGACGAGGGCCGCCAGCGGCAGCAGCAGCGGCCAGTTGGCGCGTAGCGCCGTCCAGGGATTGGGCAGGCTGGCCTTGTCCATGCCCTTCAGGCCGGCGCGGCCGGCCTCGAGATAGACCGTCCAGAAGCAGACGCCGAAATAGAGCGCTGCGGGAATGATGGCGGCCTTGACGATCTCGGCATAGGGGACATTCAGCGTCTCGGCCATGATGAAGGCGACGGCGCCCATCACCGGCGGCATGATCTGGCCGCCCATTGAGGAGGTCGCCTCGACGCCGCCGGCGAAGGCGGAGCGGAAGCCGAAGCGCTTCATCAGCGGAATGGTGAACTGGCCGCTGGCGACGACATTGGCGACGCCGGACCCCGAGATGGTCCCCATCAGCGCCGAGGACAGCACACAGACCTGTGCCGGGCCACCGCGCAGGCCGCCGACGAGGCCCAGGGCGAAATCGTTGAAGAGCGCGATCATTCCCGCCCGCTCCAGGAAGGCGGCGAAGACCACGAAAATGAAGATGTAGGCGGCCGAGACGTAGATGGGCGTGCCGTAGATGCCCTCAGTGCCGAAGCCGAAATGCTCGATGATCTGCTCGACCGAGTAGCCGCGATGAATCAGCGGCGACGGCAGGTACTGGCCGAAGAAGCAGTAGGCGAGGAAAATGCCCGAGATGATGGCAAGCGGCCAGCCCATCAGTCGACGCGCTGCCTCGAAGGCGAGCACCACGGTGGCGCCGCCGACCACCAGATCGAGCGGCGTCATGAAGCCGGTCCGACGGATGATGTCGGCGTAGAAGGCCCAGTTGTAGACGCCGGTGAGAAACCCGGCGATGCCCATGAGCCAGAACAGGCCCCTGGTGAGAGGTGTCCTGGCCACGAGGTTGCCGACCAGCACGAAGCCGAGCAGCAGCAGGAAGCCGACATGCATGGCCCGCACGACCTGGCTGGGCAGCGTACCATAGGCAGAGGTCCAGAGCTGGAACAGTGCAAAGGCAATGGCGATGCCGAAGGCGATGCGGCCGGCAAGGCCCGAGCCGAAGCCTGGCGGGAGACCCTCGGTCACCTCCTCGCCTGATGAAACGGCGTCGCTCCGCGGCGCGGTACTATCGGTCATCGGCTGCCCCCACTGGGGCTCGGTCCGGAGTGCTGCCGGACCGAGGCATGTGAGTGTCCACTACTTGATGATGCCTTTTTCGCGGTAGTAGCGCTCGGCGCCCGGATGCAGCGGAATGGGCAGGCCGGTGATGGCGCCTTCGAGGGTGATATCCTTGGCGGCGGCATGCGAAGCGACCATGCGGTCGAGATTCTCGAACAGCAGCTTGGTCATCTGATAGGCCGTCTCGTCGCTGACACCGTCATGGGTGACGAGGATATTGCCGATGGCCGCGGTCGGGACGTCGGTGTCCTGACCCTGATAGGTGCCGGCGGGGATCACCGATGGCACGTAAGGCGCACCGATCTTTTCGACCACATCTGTGGGGATGGCGACGAGGTTGATCTCGTGGGTCGAGGCCAGATCCTTGATGAAGGCGACACCGAGGCCGGAGGATTGCAGCGTGGCCTCCAGCTGGCGATTCTTGATGAGCTCGGCGGACTCCGCATAGGGCAGGTATTCCAGCTTGCCCAGATCGTCATAGCTCATGCCCGCAGCGGAAAAGATGGACCGGGCATTCAGTTCGGTGCCGGAGGCCGGGGCACCCACGGAGACGCTCTTGCCCTTGAGGTCGGTCACGGTGGCGACGCCGGCATCGGCCGAGGCGACGATCTGCACGTAGTTGGGGTAGATGGCGGCAATGGCGCGGAGGCCGGTCAGCGCCGTCGGGTAGCCGGCTTCGGTGTTGCCCTCCCAGCCGAGCTTGACAGCATCGCCGAGCGCGAAAGCGATCTCGCCCTTCTTCTGGGCCAGCAGGTTGAGGTTTTCGACCGAGGCCTTGGTGGCCTGCACCTGCACCCGGCTGCCGGGGATGCCCTCGGAGTAGATTTCGGAGAGGGCGACGCCGAGGGGGTAGTAAACTCCCGAAGTGCCGCCAGTGAGTACGTTGATGAATTCCTGCGACTGGACAGCCGAGGTCGCGGCGACGCTCATGACTATCGCTGCCAGCCCACCGACGATCTGGTTCGGGAAATGATGCATCATGGAGTTCCTCCTCAAGCCTCAGGTTCGGTTACGCACTTGTTGGCGCCGATAGTGGCAGACAATCAGCAGGAAGCCAAATTGCCTTGACTATTCATGCCCCTCGGCACTGCCGCCTGGCGTCTAGGCGCGACCGCCTTTGGTTTCGCGCCGACCGCTCGCGCTCGATCTGCCCAGCGAGCGGCTGAGGTCATCGAAAGGCCAGGCATCAGGAGCACCGGGCCGAGCTTGCCGGCAAACAGCACCACCGGCCGGTCCCTCGTGAGGACCGGCCGGCTTCGGTAAGGTCGTGGCGCCCAGCTCCGGCGGCTGCGGCTTCAGACCGCCGCTGTCTCGCGCTTTGGACGCCGCACCGCCCGCACCTTGGCAGTGCGGCCGCCGCCGCAGAAGAACCGGTCGCCACCATCGGATTCAAGACCGGAAACGCCGATGCCGGCGGGCATGTCGAGTTGCTCGAGCACCTCGCCCGACTGCGGATCGACACGACGCAGTTCGCTGGCGCCGTCCTCGAAGGTGGCATGCCAGAGGTCGCCTTCCACCCAGGTGACGCCGGTGACGAAGCGGTCGGAATTGATGGTTCTCAGCACGGCGCCGGTGTCGGGGTCGACCTGCAGGATCTGCTTGCTGCGATACTGACCGACCCACAGTGAGCCCTCGGCCCAGGCGAGGCCGGACCCGCCGCCGGGTGAGGAGATGCGCTTCACCACCTGCCCGGTACGGGGGTCGATCTTGTGGATCACGTCCTCGGCGAGCTGATACAGGTGCTCGCCATCGAAGGTCGTGCCGGCATGGGCCGCGACGTCGATGCTGCGCACCGGCGCGCCGCTCTCGGGGTCGAAGGCGTTGATCCGATCGCCCGAGGCAAACCACACATTGGTGCCGTCGAAAGTGACCCCGGCCACATCGTCGGCACCCGGGAACGGACCGTATTCGCGAAGGATCTCGGCATGCGCATGCTTCATCGGACTAGCCTCTCGTGCATTTTCGATACCCTTGGTCTAGTCGCCGGGCAGCGGCCCCGGGAGTAACAAAGCCGTCGGGAAACCCGGCACCGGCGGGGTGATCCAGCGCAGCGCCCGGCCGCGACCGAATGACTGCACCTTGCCTTGTTCCGCCAACTGCTCGAGCGCCCGCTGCACGGTACGCGGGCTGGTGCCGAGCGCGATGGCGAGCGCCGAACTGGCCCAGGCCTCGCCGTCGGCCAAGAGCGCCAGCACCTCGGCGTGTTGATCCTCCACGGGCGGTGCCAGCACCACCACCTCAGCCGCCGCGCCCGGGGCCAGTGTGAACCCGGCCATGGTGGCGTTGACCTCGGCAATTTCAACCAGTTCGGCGCGCAGCCGGCCCATCTCCACCCTGAGCCGCGCGCGGTGCGACTCGTCCGCTTCCTTGCCCCGGAAGGCCGCGGCCACGAGTTGCGCCCGCGATACATCCCGCGGCCAGGCCTCGGCCAACGTCCGCAGCAGAGCAAACAGCACCGGACGCGTCGCAAGCGTGACGATCGCTCCGGCGTGCCGCACGACGCTGCGCGTCGCATCCACCACCACGGCTGTCGATCCCCGCACCTGCTCGACCCCGGCAAGGTCAAGCGGTCGCTCGTTACCATCGCCGATCAGCCGCGCCGCCGGCCCTTCCAGCACGCGCGCATCGGCCTCGATCTCGGCGACCAGCGCATGTATGCCGGCTTGGCGCGCTGCTGCCAGCGCTCGCTCGAACGCGAGCCGTGCCGGTCCGGTCTGGACCCGCCGCACCGCAATGCCGGCCGTTACCAGTTGATGTACTGCCACCGTCGCCGGCGGCAGCCCCGGCAACTCCACCTGTGCGAGGATGGCCTCCGCCGCGTCCACCTGGCCGATCAGCAGCAGTCGGCGCGCCGCCAGATTGGCGGCATGCGCCGCATTCGCGCGGTCGCCCTGCGCTTCGAGCGTCCGCTGCGCGGTCTCCAGCGCCTTGGGTTGCCACGAGAGCTCGCGCGACACCAGCGCGATCTCGGCCTCAGCCACCACGCAACGGGCGCGCGCCACCGCCTCCCGCGCATGAAACGCCTTGCCGGCCGCCTTGAGCAGCGCTTTTGCCCGCTCGAGATCGCCCAGTTGCGCCATGGCGATGCCGCGCAGGGCCAGCGCCGGCGCGTCATCACGCAGCGCCACGCGCTTCAGCGCGCCGAGCGGATCACCGGCCCCCAGAGCCCGCGCCGCAGCGGTGATCAGCGAGTCCATTCAAATCCCGTCACACTTGTCACTCTCACCCTCGACTGCCCCCCGCCTAGGTTCCGCTCATCGACAAGAACCGACGGAGATCAGCCATGACCACCCTCGAACTCTATGAAATCGCAGACGACAAGTCCCGCCAAGTCGGCATCGCCGGCAGCCTGCTCAAACTGGCCGTCCGCCTCGCCACCTGGCGGGCCCGCCGGGAAACCATCCTCAAGCTTGCCAGCCTCGATGCCTTCCAGCTCGCCGATATCGGGCTCGAACGGACCGATGTCGAAGATGCCCTCGATGGCGATGCCCGCCGCCTCTGGGCCCGCATCCGCCTGCGCAATGCCAGCTGACCCCTCACCCTACCCAGGAGAATGACCATGAACGACAAGAGCTACACCACCTCGATCACCGTCAAGGCGAGCCCCGAGGCCGTTTTTGCCGCCATCAACAACGTGCGCGGCTGGTGGTCCGAGGATATCGAGGGCAACACCGCCGTGCTCGGCGATGTCTGGTACTACCACGCCCGCGATCTCCACCGCTGCACCCTCAAGGTGATCGAGTCGATGCCCGGCAAGCGCGTCGCCTGGCGGGTGCTGGACAACCATTTCAGCTTCATCGCCGACAAGACCGAATGGATCGGCACCACCATCGCCTTCGATATCGAGGCGGTCGGTGAAGGCGCCCGGCTCACCTTCACCCATCACGGCCTGCTGCCCGACCACGAGTGCTACGACGTCTGCCACGATGCCTGGGGCACCTACATCCGGGGCAGCCTCAAATCCCTCATCACTTCGGGCAAGGGCTACCCCAATACCGGCGCCGAGATCACTGCCGAAGACCCCGCCGCGCTTATGCAGGATGCCAAGATGGCCAAGGACAGCTTCACCACTGCCTTCACCGTCGACCAGAGCCCCGAAGCCGCCTTCGCCGCCATCATCGATCCGCGCGCCTGGTGGAGCGGCGAGTTCGAGGGCGGCACCAGTAAGCTCGGCGACGTGTTCAGCTACCGCTACCAGGAGTTTCATTATTCAAAGCAGGTGGTGACCGAACTGGTGCCCAACAAGCGGGTCGCCTGGCAGGTGGTCGAGGGCACGCTGAGCTTTGTCGAGGACAAGACCGAGTGGGTCGGCACCACCATCATGTTCGATATCGCCGACAGGGGCGGCAAGACCGAAGTGGTGTTCACCCACCAGGGCATCGCCCCCTCCGTCGAGTGCTACGACACCTGCTCGGACGCCTGGACTTCGCTGATCCAGGGCAGCCTCAGGCAGTTGATAGCGAGCGGCAGGACCGAGCTGATCGAGCTGGCCGCGCCGGCAGCCTGAGGCGCATCATCCAGGCCGCGTTTGCCTGAACACAATATCATGCCCCACTGGCGCAAGCGCCAGTGGACTTGCCTCTGCCCATTGCCCGACGCCCGCCGATCCGGTCCGTCCGGCCTCCCCCCAAGACCGTGTCGCAACGCCCGCTTTGCCGGCATCGGCGAAGCCGTGACGTTGCGTACCGAACCACCCCGGAGATACCACGTGAGCACTACCGCGCCTCCCCGTATGACGGGCCGGCAATGGCTGGTCGTCCTGCTGCTGCTCGGCACCAGTTTTATGCTGTCGGTCGATTTCTCGATTCTCAACGTCGCCATGCCGCAGGTGGGCGACGCCGTGGGCCTGCCATTCTCTCAGCTGGCGTGGATTGCCACGGCCTATGCGTTGCCGGCGGCTGGCTTCACCCTGTTATTCGGCCGAATTGCTGACCTGTTCGGACGACGCCGGATGTTCCTCATCGGCATCGGCCTCTTGGCCATTGCCTCGGCCATCGGTGGCCTCGCCACCAGCCCCGAAGCGCTGCTGGCGGGCCGCGCCCTGCAGGGCCTTGCCACCGCCATCGCCACGCCCGCCGCGCTGGCCCTGCTCATCACCTCGTTCAGCGACGACCGGCAGAGAGCACGCCTGCTTGGTCTCAATGGCGCGCTGCTGTCCGGCGGCTTCACCGTCGGTGCATTGGTCGGCGGCGCGCTGGTCAGCGCCCTCAGCTGGCGCTGGGCCTTCTTTATCAACGTGCCGGTGTGTCTGCTGATCCTTGCCGTCGCGCCTTTCGTGCTTCGCGCCAGCAGCGCACCGGCCGGGGTGAGGCTCGACCTGCCGGGCGCCATCAGTGTGACACTGGGGCTGCTGGCGCTGGTCTATGGCGTGACCAGCGCCAACGTCCTCATGCTGGCCGGCGGGGTTTTTCTGCTGGTGCTGTTCTTCATCATCGAACTGCGCACCAGGGTGCCGCTGGTGGCCGTGAGCATCCTTGCCCGGCCGACGGTGAAGTGGGGCAACCTTGCGACGCTCGTCATCTTCTCGATGGAACCGGCCCTCATCTTCCTCGTCACTCTCTACCTGCAGGATGCCCTGCATCTGTCGCCGCTCGAGACCGGCCTCATTTTCGGCATCCCCGGCCTCTCCTCGGTCGTTGCCGGCATCATTGCCGGTCGCATCATTGCTCGCCGCGGTGCGCGGAACGTGCTGGCCGTCGGCATGCTGCTACAGGCCGCTTTCACAGCGCCGCTGCTGCTGCTCGGACCTGAACCGGTCTGGCTGTGGATGCTGATCCCGGCACTGTTCATCGGCTTTTTCGGCCACGTGACCGCGATCGTCGCATCGATGGTAACCGCCACCTCCGGTGTCCATGACAGCGAACAGGGACTTGCGACCGGCCTCGTCTCGATGACCCAGCAGGTCGGCATCACCATCGGCATCCCGATCCTGGCTGCCGTCGCCATCACCCAGACTGGCCTGTTGGCAGGCATCCACCTGGCGCTCGCAGTCAATGTCGGCGTGACCCTGCTCGCCATGTTGCTGGTCTGGATGGGGCTGCGGCCCCGCCCGGCCACAGCGGTGGCCGGCAGCAGCCAACCGGCTGGGGCGAATTAAGGCGTATCCACCACCGGTCGTCGCGGCCGCCGCTCGCTTGAGGCGAGCACCAGCCCCGCGACGATCACCAGAGCCGCGCCGAGGTACACCACGTCAGCAGGTTGTTCTCCCCACAACAGGAAGCCGAAGACGAAGCTCCAGATCAGCGCGAAATACTCGACCGTGCCGAGAACGCTTGCCGGCACCAGCCGCGCCGCCTCGACCAGCACGTACTGTGCCGTGCCGCCGACGATGCCGGTGGCCACTACGATGGCGACCTGCAGCGGATCCATGCTGGTCCAGAACGGGATCGATGCCACCCCCATCACCAGCGTGTAGAACAGGTTGAGCGAGAAGATCAGCACCATCGAACTCTCGGACTTCGAGATGGTGCGCATCAGGATCATCGCCACCGACCAGAAGAACGCCGCCCCCAGTACCATCAGCGCCGGAATGCCGAAGCTCAGCCCGGCCGGATTGCAGGCGATCAGCACGCCGAAAAACCCGATGGCCGAGGCGCCGACGCGCGCCACCGTCAGCTGTTCCTTGAGGAAGATCACAGCGAGGACGATCGTCAGCACCGGAGCGAAATAGTAGAGCGTCGTCATCTCGGCGAGCTGCAACTCGCGCCCGGCCGAATAGTACATGCACCAGGCCGCCAGCGTCAGTACGGCGCGCAGCAGCAGCATCGGCTTGCTGCCGGATCTGATGAGATCGACCACCAGCTTCCGCCGGCCGATGGCGAGGCAGATCAGCGTCACCACGAGGCTGCGCACGAACAGGATCTGCACCACCGGCAGCGCCAGAATCACTGCTTTCACCAGCGCGTCATGCACCGAGAACAGGGTGTAGGCGAAGATGCCCAGCGCCATGCCCTTGAGCGAGGCGGACTGGTGCGCTGAGATGGCGGCAGGTGAAGACACGATGAACTCGAAGGGTAGAGAACGGGCGAACGCCCGGCGCTAGAGGTCTATCTGGTCGACGCGCTGAACGCATCGGCAATCTGCTCCCCTCCCCCTCGAGGGGAGGGGCCGGGGGTGGGGGTGGTAAGGGACGCTCGGTGCCGACTCCACTACCCCTCCCTCAATCCCTCAAGGGGGAGGGAGGCGGCGACTGGTGGTTCGGCGTTCTGCCGGCCAGTCGCCGTCAGGTGCAGGTCACCCGCACCTCGGCAAAGCCGGCTTCGTCGGCGGAAAACACCATCACCGTGCAGCTGGTGCCGGCAATGGAACCGAAGCCGGTCTCCACCACCTGGCCGACGCCGTCCATGGTGACCGTGTCGGCGGTAATCAGCCCGGTCTTGATCACCGCCTTCGACTGGCAGATCGGGTAGCTTTCGCCCGGCGTCACCATGAAGCGGGTACCCAGCGGGATGCAGTCGGTGGTCGGCAGGTTCGGGTCGATCGCGGCGGTCTCTGCACCTGCCTCTGCGGCGCCGGGCAGAGCGGCAGGGGTGGCCACGGCAGCCGCCTTCTGCTCGGTCCACTCGCCCTCGAGCTTCACCATCCGATCCTGCAACGCCAGCAGGCCCGCCGCGGTGCCATCGTCGACCGGAGCAGCGGCAGCTTCGGCGCGCTTGCCCAGCTCATCGACCGAGCTGCGCAAGGCCGCGACAGCCTCGGTCACCGCCTTGGTCTTGGCATCGGTATTGAGCTGCACCGCGACGGCGCCCGCCAGCGCCACCAGCCCCACGACAGCGGCAAGGAACGGGATCAGCCGGTCGATCAGGACCAGGCGGCGATAACGGCGCATTCCGGTCCCTCCGCATCTGCGCCGAAGCGATACTCGCCTCGACAGGCTCCGACCTTGGGCGGGCGGCCCGCCGCCTCGAACAGGTCGTAGCCGGCCTTGAGATTACTCCAGAACGGCGCCCAGGTGTTGCTGCCCTCGGCGGCAAGCGCCGTGGCGGTCATCCGGAACGGGAAGACGTGCACGTCGACTGCGTCCTGCCCCTTCTGCAGCGCCGCCTCGACCACTGCATAGACCTCGTCGACATTGGCATCGGTGATGGCGTAGCAGCCGACCGACGAACAACCGCCATGTACCATCAGGGCTGAACCGGTACGGCCCAGTTGCCGGTCGAAGGCATTGGGGAAGCCGAGATTGAAACTCAGGTGGTGCCGGGAGTTCGGGTTCAGCTGGCTCTGCGCCACCCGATAAAAGCCCTCGGGCGACTGCTTGTCGCCTTCCTTGAGCTTGGGGCCGAGCTCACCCGAGAATTTGCAGATGTCGTAATCGCGGAACAGCGCATAGCGCCCGTCGGCGCGCTTCAGCCACAATTCCAGCTTGTGCTCGCGCTTGAAGATGCGGATATGCGCCGCGTCGCCCAATGCAAATCCCGCCTCGGTCAGCTCGGCAAGAAATTGCGTGCGGTCATGGACGCGCTCGGTAGCGATGTCGCGAACTCCCGTTCGTTCGGTGAGCACGAAGCGCCCGACCAGCACGCCCGCGAGCAGCAACACCCCGATCGCGATGGCCATGCCAACATGGGAGCGACGGGATCGCATCGCAAGGTGCCGAGCTAGGCTCGGGGCAGCCGCGGCAGCGGAACTGGCGCAACCTTGCTCGGGTCGATCACCCCGGCCTCGGCGCCGCCGCCGAACATGCCGCCGAAGAAGCTGCCGATTGCCTCGCCGCGCGCCTTGGCGGCAGCGCGCTCGTCGGCCGCCTTCTGCGCCTCGGCCGCCTCTTTTGCCGCCTTGCTGGCAAGGTTGGCGACTTCCTGCGCCATCGCCACATCGTCGGCGGCGGCCTTGGCCTTCACCGTCTCGGGCACGTTCTGCGCCACCGTCACCGGGCAACTGCCCAACGCGTCGAGCGCCGTGCCGCCGGGCACATCGAACACGTACTCCTTGTTGCAGACATCCCAGGAGACCGGCGCCTTCGAGATCTCGAAGCGGTCGTAGCCCTCCTTGATATCCTTCCAGAAGCTCATGTTCGGATTGTCGGCATGCTTGGCGAGGTTCTGCGCCGACATCCGGAACGGATAGATCTGCAGCTGGAACGAGGCGTTGCCGCCCTTGAAGCTCTCACGCGCCAGCGCATAGATTTCGGCGATCGACTCGTCGGTCATCGAGTAGCAACCGCGCGACGAGCAATCGCCATGCACCATCAGGTCCGAACCGGTGCGGCCATAGGCACGGTCGAACTTGTTGGGGAAACCGGTGTTGAAGGCGAGGTAGTAGCTGGAATTTGGGTTCATCAGGCCGGGGGTGACCGTATAGAAGCCCTCCGGCGACTGCCGGTCGCCTTCCTTGACCTTGGGGCCGAGCACCCCCGACCAGGCGCAGATCTTATAGCTCTTGAACAGCTTGTAACTGCCGTTGGCGGTCTGCTTCCAGACCTCGAGCTCCGAGCTTTCCTTGAAGATGCGGACCATCATCGCCGCTGCCGGCGACGAGCCGAGGCTGGCCAGCTTGCTGACGGTTTCCTGCTTCAGGGGCGCCATCGCCTTGGCATTGCCCGGCTTCAGCCCGCCGCAGCCGGCAAGCAGCGCAGCCACGCTGATGGCGGCGCCAACGAGAAGGATGGAACGGAGCGCTCTGCCCAAAGTCAGCTACCCGAAAATGCTTGCCTGCCCGAACAATCGGGTTACGAGCGGACGGTTACCATGTGGTATTCCGACCTGGTTAACAGCCCGTTTACTATTGGCTTCATGCCCCGTGCTTGGGCAGTGTTCAACTCAAATTGGTGCCGATGGCGAGGAATTTGTCGCGCCTGTGTTCCCGGACCTCCAGTCGGCCGCGGGTACCCGGGAAATCGGTCAGGAACTGGCTGATCGCCTTGGCGGTCGCGGCCATCACCTCTGCGTGATGGCGATGCGCCCCACCCGCCGGCTCCGGGATGATGCCGTCGATCACTCCGAGCGAGAGCAGGTCTGGGGCGGTGATCTTCTGCGCCGCCGCCATGTCGGGAGCACGGGCCGCGTCGCGGAACAGGATCGCGGCGCCCGGCTCCGGCGAAATCACCGAGTAGATGGCGTTCTCGAGCATCAGCACGCGGTTGGCCGTGGCAATGGCGATGGCGCCGCCCGAACCGCCCTCGCCGATGATGATGGCGAGGTTGGGGATGCCCAGTTCGAGGCAGCGCTCGGTCGAGCGCGCGATCGCCTCGGCTTGCCCGCGTTCCTCGGCACCGATGCCGGGATAGGCGCCGGCCGTATCGACGAACGACACCAGCGGAATGTCGAAGCGGTCGGCCATATCCATGATACGCACGGCCTTGCGGTAGCCCTCGGGCCGCGCCATGCCGAAATTATGCTTCAGGCGGCTCTCGGTATTGGAACCCTTTTCCTGCCCCAGGATCGCCACCGGCTGCCCGTTGAAGCGGCCGAAGCCGGCCTGCAGCGCCGCATCCTCGGCGAACTTGCGGTCGCCGGCCAGCGGCGTCCATTCCGTGATCAGCGACTTGATGTAGTCGGAAAAGTGCGGGCGCTGCGGGTGGCGCGCCACCTGGGTTTTTTGCCAGGGGGTCAGCTTCTTGTAGATATCGACCAGCGCCTCGTCGGCGCGGGCGGTCAGCCGCCGCACCTCATCGTCTATCGATACGGCCTGGTCGGAGGTAGCCAGTGACTTGAGCTCGGCAATCTTGCCTTCCAGGTCGCGCACCGGCGTTTCGAAATCGAGATAGGACTGCATCCAACCCGCCAAATAAAGGAAGGGCGTCAACTCGCGCCCCAAAGTGGCCGGAAAGTGGCGATGCGGCCGGGTTGAGTCAAGCGCTCAACCCCGACTTGGTGAAGCGCGCCCCGTCCCCTTCGCCGCCGCGTCATCCCGCGTTAACCAATGCATGACGCTTTCGTGACAACGCTTGGGGGGCGAACGAGCGGAACCACCCTTCGACCATGACGACCTATGCCCTGGTAAGCGTCGGCTGCCCGCATTGCGGCGGCCAGTTCCTCGAAAACGCCAAGCTGGTACGGCCGGACGGGGGCGCCTGGTGCCCGCATTGCGAGAAGCTGTTCACCCTGGATGCAGGCGACCAGGCTGCCCGCCGCACCCTCGCCGAAGCCAAGGCCGCCCGCCGCCGCCGCAAGGACCGGCTCAACGGGTTGCGGGCGACCTGGATCGATGTGCCCGCCGCGCCTCCCAAACCGATGCAAATGGGGGATGTGCTGCGCGCGCTGGACGAGCTGCTGCTGCGGCTCGACGGGATGACCGAGCAGAAGCGCGGGTGACCAACGCACCGCCGGGTGCGGGCTGACCCCCACCCTTGATCCCTCCCCGCAAGGGGGAGGGAGACGCAGACTGTGATTTCAGCGTTTTGGTCTCCCTCCCCCTCTGCGGGGAGGGGACAGGGGTGGGGGTCCACAGCCACCGGCCGTGAGATCACCGCCCCTACGAACCCTACCCCTCGGCCAGCGGATGGTGCGCTTCAACCAGCGACTTCAGCTTCTCATCCAGCACGTGGGTGTAGATCTGGGTGGTCGAGATGTCGGAATGCCCGAGCAGCGTCTGCACCACCCTGAGATCCGCTCCCCCCGCCAGCAGATGGCTGGCAAAGGCGTGCCGCAGCACATGCGGCGATACCCGGGCCACGGAAATCCCCGCCCGTCCGGCAAGCCCCTTCAGCTCACGGGCAAAGACCTGCCGGCTGAGGTGCCCGCTTTCGCCGCCGGCCGGGAACAGCCAGATGCCGGGTTCGAGCCGCGTCAGGTACGCCTTTACCGCGTCGCGCGCCCGGTCGGTGAGCGGCACGATCCGTTCCTTGCCGCCCTTGCCTCGCACCGTGAGGAAGCTGGCGTCGCGCATCACCGCAGCGCGCCTGAGCTCCACCAGTTCGGAGACGCGCATGCCCGTAGCGTAAAGCAGTTCTAGAAGCAGATAGAGCCGCCCGGCCATGGCGCGCTTCGCGTCGCTCGCATCCGGCGCCTCGACCTCGGCTTCCGCGAGGCTCAGCAGCCGGTCGATCTCGGCAATCGACAGCACCTTGGGCAGGCTCCGCCGCGCCTTGGGGGAAGCGATGATTCGCGTCGGATCGTCGCCGCGCACCGCATCGGCGGCGAGAAACTTGTGGAACTGTCGGATCGCCGAGAGCTTTCGCGCGCTCGACGAGGCGGCGATGCCCTCGGCCTCGAGGAAAGCGAGATACTCCGTCACCTGCTCGCGGCCTGCCCCGGTAGGTCCGCTGCCGCGCCGGGCGAGGAAGCCACAATAATCGCCGAGATCCCGGCGATAGGCGTCGATGGTGTTTCTGGCCGCGCCGCGCTCGGCGCTCATCATCTCGAGAAACGCGTCGACCAGGTGGCCGCCGCTCATTCGATCCCCTGCTGCCGGGTCACCACTTCACCTTCCTCCGCCGGAGCATCGGCGGCGGGCTCGACCGATAGCGCCGGCGCTTCGGTAGTGGGCGACGGTTCAGCCGGCGCTTCCGGCTGCCGGGTGGTGTTGATCTCGCGTCGCACCAGCGGGTCGCGCTGCGTCGAAGGTACCAGCTCGCGCGCCGGAATGCGGATGGTCACCTCCTTGTCGCGCGGCTGGACCATGGCGACGAGCGCGAACATCGCGCCGTAGCCAAGCCCGACCAGGACCAGCAGGATGACGATCAGACGAATGAGAGTCGGCATGGCAATCCGCTTTTGTCACGCTACGGGCCAGTCTCCCCTGTTTGCCGAATGCGATCAAGGGTGCGCTAACCATAGCCGTCCGACCATAGCGGGCATTGACTTTATGCCGCCCTAACGCTTCAAACCGCCCGAACAGGGAAATGCGATGTCACGCGACGGCCCGACCACCCGCGACGACCGGCGCGAGGATCTGCAACGGCTCCTCGGGCACCGCCCGATCGTCCTGATCGGCATGATGGGCGCCGGCAAGACCACCGTCGGCCGCCGCCTTGCCGCCCGCCTCGGCCGCCACTTCGTCGATAGCGACGAGGAGGTGGAGAAGGCCGCCGGCATGACCATCGAGGATATCTTTCGCGCGCACGGCGAAGCCGATTTCCGCGCCGGCGAGGTCAAGGTGATCGCCCGGCTGCTGAAGGACCACAACATCGTGCTCGGCACCGGCGGCGGCGCCTTCATCAATGCCGAAACGCGGGCCCTGGTGAAGGAGATGGCGATTTCGGTATGGATCAAGGCCGATTTCGAGCTGTTGTTCCAGCGCGTTTCGCGCCGCTCCAACCGGCCGCTGCTGAAGACCGCCAACCCGCGCGAAACCCTGCAGAAGCTGATCGAAGTGCGCTATCCGGTCTATGCCGAGGCCGACGTCACCATCGTTTCGCGCGATGTGCCGCAGGACCAGGTGGCGAGCGAAGTGATCGAGGCGGTGCTGGCGCACCTGAGCAACGAGACGCCCAATGGCTGAGCCGACCACCGTCCACGTGCCGCTGGGCGAACGCGCCTACGACATCCTCATCGGCAACGGCCTGATCGACAATGCCGGCGCCCTGCTCAAGGCCAAATTCCCCGGTCGCCGCTTCGGCATCGTCACCGACACCGAAGTCGCCATCGCCCAGTTGCCGCGGCTCACCAGGTCGCTCGGCGCCGCTGACGTCAGCTACGCCACCGTGGTGCTGCCCGATGGCGAAGGCACAAAATCCTTCGCCCGGCTGGGCGAAGTGGTCGAGGCCATCCTGGCGGCCCGGCTCGAGCGCGGTGACCTGGTCATCGCGCTGGGCGGCGGCGTCATCGGCGATCTCGCCGGCTTTGCCGCGGCGATTGCCCGGCGCGGCATGGATTTCGTCCAGGTACCGACCTCGCTCCTGGCCCAGGTCGATAGCTCCGTCGGCGGCAAGACCGGCATCAACTCGCCGCATGGCAAGAACCTGATCGGCGCCTTCCACCAGCCCAGGCTGGTGCTCGCCGATCTTGACGCGCTCGATACCCTGCCGCCCCGGCAGCTCGCTGCCGGCTATGCCGAAGTGGTGAAATACGGGCTGATCGACGACGAGCCGTTCTACTTCTGGCTCGAGGACAATCGCCGCGAGATCTTTGCCGGCAACGCCGCGTTGCGCGCCGAAATGGTGGCGCGCTGCTGCGCCGCCAAAACCCGGTTTGTGCTGGCCGACGAGAAGGAGACCGGCGTCCGCGCCCTGCTCAATCTCGGCCACACCTTCGGCCACGCGCTCGAATCGGCCACCGGCTATTCCGACCGCCTGCTGCATGGCGAAGGCGTCGCCATCGGCATGGTGCTGGCGCATGGCTTCTCGGCCAGCCTCGGCCTTGCCCCCAGCCAGGATACCGGCCGCATCGCCCAGCACCTGAGCGCCGCGGGCCTGCCGACGCACATCAACGATATTCCGGGCGAGCTGCCGGATACCGACTACCTGATGAACGCCATCGCCCAGGACAAGAAGGTGGTGCGCGGCGCCCTCACCTTCATCCTGACCCGCGGCATCGGCCAGGCCTTCATCGAAAAGAATGTCGACCCAACCGCTGTGCACGCCTATCTCGAAGCGGTCAGGGCCGGCCGCTAAGCCATAGCAGCGCGAAAACGCTCCGGCCGGGGCGGGCTGACCCCCACCCCTGCCCCCCTCCCCCTAAACATGGGGAGGGAGACCCCAACACTGATATCGAGGCTGGCGTCTCCCTCCCCATGTTTAGGGGGAGGGATTAAGGGTGGGGGTCAGCAGCCACCGCAGCCGGCGGTTCAGTTCACAGTTGCGGGTGCTTTAGGCGGTCCGAACCACCGCTCCAGCGCTTCGGTCAGCCCCTCCGCGCCGGCCTCACCGACCCAGGCCACGTAGCCGTCGGGCCGGATCAGCATGGCCTGTGGCGCCGTGACCGAACCGAGCGCCGGCAACGCCCAAGGGCCAGCAGACGTCGCGTCCACCACTTCGACCCGATCCGTCCATGGTGCGATCTCGAGCGAGCCTGGCGTTGCAAGGTTCAGCACTGCCGGCCGCGCCGCGTGCAGCAGGTCGGACACCCGCTGCCGGCCGCTGGCGGTCTCGATGTCGAGGTCCGGCATGCGCCGCCCCAGCAGCGGGTGGCCCTCGCCGAGGTCGTAGTGGATGCCGAGCCCGGTGAGGTCGGCAGCAACATGCCGGCGTGGCTCGTCGAGCTCCAGCAGGTCGGCCATGATCTGGCGCAACGCCTTGGTGCGCTCGTCCTCGCGACGCAGCGCCACCGCCGCCATGGTGTAACGCAACACCTTGGCGCCCACCGGATGGCGCTCGGCATGGTAGCTGTCGAGCAGGCTGTCGGTCGAAATACCCTTGATCACCTGCGCCAGCTTCCAGCCGAGGTTGACCGCATCCTGCACTCCGGTTTGCAGCCCCATGCCGCCATCGGGCGGATGGATATGCGCCGCATCGCCCGCCACCAGCACCCGCCCCTGGCGATAGCTTGCAGCCTGCCGCGCCGCATCGGTGAAACGGGTGATCGAGGTGGGGCTGTGGATACCGTAATCGGTGCCGTAGACGCCGATCAGCGCCTCCTGCACCTCGGCCAGGGTGGGCTCACCGGTCTTGCCCACCTCCCGCTCGGTCACCAGCACGCGCACCGGACCGCTTTTCGCAAAGACGATCTGGCCGTCGCGAATCTCGTATTCCGCCCGGCCGATCGAATGGATGCCGGTGGCATCGCGGCGTATCCCCAATTCCGGCGGCTCCTCGGCCATTTCGGCTTCGGCAATCAGGTTGCTGGTGGTCGGGTCGGACCCGGGAAATTCGATGCCGGCCGCCTTGCGGACAAGGCTGCGCCCACCATCGCAGCCGATGAGATATTGCGCCCGCATCGTCCCGCCGTCGCTCAACGCAATGTCGACACCGGCGTCGTCCTGCACCAGGCCAGTCACCTCGATACCCCGATAGATCGGCACCCCGAGCTCATCCACCCAGCCGCCGAGGATCCGTTCGACGTGGTTCTGCCACAGGCCTAGCGTGTAGGGATGGCGCGTCGGAAAGCCGCTGAGGTCGAGGCGGACGCCGGCAAATCCCACCGCCTGCGCCACCTGCCCTTCGGCGAAAAATCGCTCGGCAATGCCGCGCTGTTCGAAGCTCTCGAGCGTGCGTGGATGCAATCCGCCGGCGCGTGAGCCGACGACATCCTTGCTTGACCGCCGCTCGACGATCGCCACGTCGATGCCGGCAAGCGCCAGCTCTCCGGCCAGCATCAGTCCGGTCGGACCACCGCCGGCAACGACCACTTGATGTTCGGACTTGCGCATCTTTGTCTCCGTTCAAACCTGACGAGGACACGCCTTTTACCGGATGGTCGGGGTCTTGAAGCAAGCCCGTCGTGCGTTACATATCAGTATGGGCAGAGGGCGAGATCGCGCTTTGCCACCCCTCCCCGACATGTATCCTGCGACCGAGCGTGCGACGCGGGGCACGATTCGAGCCCGTGCCGCGCGAGCCATAGCCGAGGGGAAACCATGTCCGATCGCCGCCCGCTGCTCGTCATCGACGGCGACTCGTTCGCCCACCGCGCCTATCACGCCTTGCCCAAGACGGTGCGCCGCAAAGGCGACCGTGGTGGCGGCGCCATTGTCGGCTTCGCCAATTACCTCATCCGGCTTTACGAGGCCGAGCAGCCGCGCGCCGTGGTGGTCGGTTGGGATACGCTGGCCGAACCCAACTGGCGGGCGCTGGAGTTCGCCCCCTATCAGGGCGGCCGCATTTTCGAGGACGAGATCGTCGAGCAGCTCGAGGTGCTGCCTGAGGTCGTCACCGCCTTCGGCTTCGTCTACGGCAAGGCCGGCCGCTTCGAGGCCGACGATTTCCTCGCCACCGCCGTGGCAATGGAAGAGCAAGCCGGCGGCACGGCGCTGGTCGCGACCAGCGATCGCGACGCCTACCAGCTGGCCTCGGATCGAACCACCATCCTCGCGCCGATCAAGGGCGGCGAGATCGCCCGCATCGACCCCGCCGGGGTGCGCGAGCGTTACAAGGTTGCCCCCCGTCAGGTGCCGGACTTCATCGCGCTGCGCGGCGACCCTTCCGACAAGATCCCCGGCGCCAAGGGGGTCGGCGAGGCAACAGCGGCCAGCCTCCTGCAGCGCTATCCGGATCTCGAAGCGATGATCGCCGACAACCGCTTCCCCACCCAGGCCGACGACCTCCGGCTCTATAAGCGCATTGCCACCATGGTGACCGACGCGCCGCTGGAACCGGTCGCGGACGCCAAGCCGACCTGGGGCAAGGCCGCCGCGCTGGCCCGCGATTGGGAACTGAACAATCTGGCGGACCGGCTGATGCAACTCGCAGCGAACTAGCGAAGCGCCTCCGCCTTGCCAGAATATACAAAAACTTGTATAACCCTAGCATGGACAGGCGCCTTCAGTTCCGGGGAACGAGCTATAAGGATCTGATGGCTTTCCCTGAGCTGGCCCGCCAAGAGGCAGGCTACCAGCTTGGCCTCGTGCAAGGGGGCGGTGAACCGGACGATTGGAAGCCCATGTCTTCGATCGGGCCGGGCGCACAGGAAATCAGGCTGCACGAGGCAACAGGCGCGTTTCGGGTCGTCTACGTCGCAAAATTTGCGGCAGGGTGTTTGTTCTTCACTGCTTTCAGAAGAAGACGCAGAAGACTGCAAAACTCGATATCGAACTCGCCTCGCGGCGCTATCGCGAGTTGGCAAAGGAGCTAGGCCATGGCCAATGAGACCTTCGAGAACATCTGGGATGCTATTGAACCAGATCCAGCTGCGGCCGCACAGATGAAGCTCCGCTCTGCACTGATGACCATGCTTCGCGAGCGCATCCGCGCCCAGGGCTGGACGCAGATCGAGGCTGCGGAGCGGCTCGGGGTAACGCAGCCCCGCATCTCCGATTTGATGCGGGGCAAGATCGGCTTGTTCAGCCTCGACACCCTCGTCTTGCTCCTCGCCGCCGCCGGTGTGCAACTGGAGATTCACGCCAAGGACGCCGCCTGACCTACGGCGCAACCGAGATCACCACCCGGCGGTTGGCGTAGAACGTGTCGCCGAACTGCTCGGTGGCGCCGGCGCCGGTGGCCGACACCTTCTCGAACTTCAGCCCCGCCTGCTTGAGGTAGGTCAAGACGTTCTGCGCTCGCTCAATGGCGAACAGCGCGTTGGTGGCGTGGTTGCCGGCGCGGCTCGAATAGCCGGTGACCAGCACCTTGCACTTCTGCTCGCCGATATCGGCGATGATCTGGTCCAGACGCTCCGTAAGCTTGGGGGTGAGATCGTTGGAACTCTCGTTGAAGCCCACCACGTTGTAGAGTTCGTCGCGGTTGCAAGTCGGATTGGCCGCCGGTTCTTCCGTCGCGGCAAGGCTCGCGGTGGCAACCGGCTTATCCCCCTCGCCCGTTTCCGGCAGCTTCAAAGCCGTCACCGCCACCGGCGCCTTCCCTACGGGCGCCTTCACCGCCGGTACTGCTGCGGGCTCTTCGGCTACTGCCGCGACCTCGGTGGTCACCGGCTCGGCTGCCGGCTGCACTGCAGCAATTGTCGCGTCAGGCAGCGGCCAACCGCCGGTGGGCGCGCGCGACACGCCCTCGACATTGCCGTCCTTCAGCACCAGGAACTCGCCCAGCAGCTCGTTCTCGGTATTGGCCGTGGTGCCCTGGGTCGAAAGCCCCGACACCGTCACCGCTCGGCCGTTCACTGCCACCGCGGCGAGATAGAGGTTGCGATCCCGGTTCGAGCCATCGCCGCCATAGGCCTCGTTGACCAGCCGAACGCGTACCTCGCCGCCCGGCTTGAACAGATCCTCAGGAATATCGAAGGCGAAACTCTGCACATAGGGGGTCTTGTCGGTGGCATCGGCGAACCGGCCGGCGGTGCTGGTATCGATGGCGGCGTTCACCGCGCCTTCGCCCAGCACCTTGCCGTCGAACGTCACCTCGAACTTCGGCGGCCCGTCATAGGCCTCGCCTCCGATGATCAATTGCACGCTGCTGCCCGCGGCGAAGGCACCCGGCACTGCGCACAGCGCAAAGGCGGTCGTGAGGACCGCCGTCTTCAAAGTGGACATGTCGCCCTCCAGTCTGTCTGCAGACATCAGTGCTAGGCAACGCCTTGGGCGATAGTTCGGAGACAAAGCGGCAGCCTGCCACGGCTTCGCCCGGCTTTGGCCGCAAAGCGCTGTGCTGGTTGCAGCATCGGGCGATTGCACCCATATCTGCTGCATCCAACCGAACTGAGAAGACTAGTGCGTCGAGGCCACCACCTCGACGGCAAGGGCATGGACGCCGGCTTTCAGCTCGGCGTCGAGCGCCTCCATCACGGCACGATGCTGTGCGAGGCGTGACTGGCCTGTGAACAGGGGAGAAGCGATCCGGACGCGGAAATGCGTTTCGCCGCCCTCCCGATAACCGCCGTGCCCTCTATGTTTCTCGCTCTCGTCGATCACTTCAAGATGGGTCGGAGCGAATTTGACCGAAAGTTTTTCTGCAATCGTGTCTCGAACGGACATAAGGATACCGGTTCAGTTTGAGGCGTGGCCGAGGCCCCGTAACTAGGATTGATGAAGCTGGATTCCAAGTATTTTGACCGCATCCGGATCCGTTCTCGGCAGCCGGAACCCGAAGCGCGCGCCGAAGTGCCGGCCTGCGGATGGGAGGGTTGCGACCAGCCCGGGCTCTACAAGGCGCCCAAGGGCAACCGCGCCGTGGGGCAGTACCACCACTTTTGCCTCGAGCACGTGCGCCACTACAATCAGGTGTTCAACTTCTTCGCCGGCATGAAGCCCGAGGAGATGGAAACGCATTTGCACGCCGAGAAGGAAACCGACGGTCGCCCGAGCTGGGGCTTCGGCGCCAAGCCGGGCACCGGCACCGGTCCGCGCATGCCGCGCGGCGCGCAGCGTGACCCGACGGCCAAGCGCGTCAACGATCCGTTCGGGGTGTTCGCCCGCTATGCCCGCCACCAGAAGCGCGAGCCGCAGCAGGAGCGGGTCAAGCCACTGCACGAGCAGGACCGCCGCTCGTTCGAGACGTTGGGCTTCAAGGGCTACGCCAAGTCCGATGAGATCAAGGCCGCCTACAAGGCGCTGGTGAAGGTGCACCACCCCGACGCCAATGGTGGCGACAAGAGCTCCGAGGACCGGCTACGCGCCATCATCGCGGCCTACGCTCACCTTAAGTCTAAGGGCTTCGTCGCGCGCTGAGGGCCGGTGATGGGCGGGGGAACAACTGAGGGGCAGCCGGTCTGGGACGGTCGCGTCATCCTGTGCACCGAGCGGCTGAAGCTCCGGACCTTCCTCGAAGCCGACCTGCCACACTATGCGGCGCTCAACGCCGATCTTGAGGTCATGCGATACCTGGGCGGTCACGCCCTCAGCCGCGCCGATTCCGACAGGATCGCCAGTGGGGCGCAGTGTTCGTTCGCGACGACCGGGATTGGCAAGATCGCGGTCGAACGTGCAGCGGACGGCGTGTTTCTGGGCATGTGCGGGCTATCAGTCGAGTCCTGGTATCCCGACGATCTCGAGATCGGCTGGCGACTGGCGCGGCAATACTGGGGTCACGGTTACGCCAGCGAGGCCGCGAAAGCCTGGATGGGCTACGCGTTCGAGGTGCTCGAGGCGCCCCGCGTCATCTCGGTAGCCGACGTACCGAACCGGCGTAGCATCGCGGTGATGCAGCGGATCGGCCTCTCCCTCGACCATTACGCCGCGCTTGCCGACGGGAACGAAACCTTCGAAGCGGCGATCTACGCGCTTCCCGCCGCTGCCTGGCGCGCTGCTCACGCCCGACCATAGCCGGATGAATATTTGTTATAGCCGCATTTGCGTCGGCAATGACAACCGACGAAGGCCCTGCCGCCGCGAAGAAAGTCGCCATGGCAGCGATCCGGCGGCCCGTCGTCCGATTGTCGCGCAGCCCTACCGCGCTGCACCCGATGCTGCTATAGAGCCCGGCAACCGCCAAGGCAGCCGTCTTGACCTATTTCCTTCCGCGAGCCTCCTGAAATGCCTGAATTCAACAATCTGCCGAACAAGCAATATTCCGTCCGCGAGACCTTTGGCATCGACAGCGATATGAAGGTGATGGGCTATGCGGAAACCGATCCGCATGTGCCGCCGCTTGATCCGGACTATCTGTTCGACCGCAACACCACGCTGGCGATCCTTGCGGGCTTCGCCTTCAACCGCCGCGTCATGGTGCAGGGCTACCACGGCACCGGCAAATCGACCCATATCGAGCAGGTCGCGGCGCGTCTGAACTGGCCGCTGGTCCGCGTCAACCTCGACGCCCACGTCTCGCGTATCGATCTCGTCGGCAAGGACGCGATCGTTTTGAAGGACGGCAAGCAGATCACTGAATTCCGTGACGGCATCCTGCCCTGGGCGGTGCAGAACAACATCGCGCTGGTGTTCGACGAGTACGATGCCGGCCGCCCCGACGTGATGTTCGTGATCCAGCGCGTCCTCGAGACGCAGGGCCGCCTGACCCTGCTCGACCAGAACCGGGTGATCACCCCGCACCCGGCATTCCGGCTGTTCGCCACCACCAACACCATCGGTCTGGGCGACACTTCGGGCCTTTATCACGGCACTCAGCAGATCAACCAGGGCCAGATGGACCGCTGGTCGATCGTCACCACGCTCAACTACCTGCCGCACGACAAGGAAGTCGGGATCGTGCTCGCCAAGGCCAAGACCTATACCGGCGAGAAGGGCAAGAAGACCGTCAACAACATGGTCCGGCTGGCCGATCTCACCCGCCAGGCCTTCATCAACGGCGACCTGTCGACCGTGATGAGCCCGCGTACGGTGATCACCTGGGCCGAGAACGCTGAGATTTTCGGCGATGTCGGCTTCGCCTTCCGGCTGACCTTCCTCAACAAGTGCGACGAGCTCGAGCGCCCCGTAGTGGCCGAGTTCTACCAGCGCGTGTTCGGCGAAGACCTGCCGGAATCGGCTGCCAACCTGGCGGTGACTGCGTAAGCCGGAGGCCGTTTTGGCCCAGAATATCTACGACGACCCGAAGTTCCTTGCCGGGTACAGCCAATTCCCCCGCTCGCGTGATGGCCTCGAAGCCACCAGCGAGTGGCCGGCGCTGCGCGCCCTTTTGCCGGAGATTGCGGGCAAGCGCGTCGTCGACCTGGGCTGCGGCTTCGGCCAGCTGAGCCGCTGGCTCGGCGACGCCGGCGCAGCTTCCGTCCTCGGCATCGATCTCAGCGAGAAGATGCTGGCCCGCGCCGTGACGGAAACCACCGACCCAGCCGTCACCTATCGACGGGCCAACCTCGACGAGCTGGTGCTGCAGCCGCAAAGCGCCGACCTGATCGTCAGCTCGATGGCGCTGCACTATGTCGAGGATTTCGGCCGTATCAGCGCCATGCTGTTCGACGCCCTCGCCCCGGGCGGCCAACTGGTGTTCTCGGTCGAGCACCCGATCTATGCCGCTCGTGCCGAGCCAGAATGGGTCGCTGCTGCTGATGGGCGTCAGGCCTTTGCCATCGCCGACTACCTGATCGAAGGCCGCCGCGTCACCAACTGGATCGTCGACGGCATCGTCAAGTTTCACCGCACCATCGGCACCATGCTGAACATCCTCGTCGATGCCGGGTTCGAGTACGGCGCCGTCGACGAGTGGAAGCCGTCGGACGCCCAGTTCGCCGCCCATCCCGAATGGCGGACCACCGAGCTGACCCGTCCGATGTTCCTCCTGATGTCCCTGACCAAGCCTCGTCAACGAGAACCATGATGGCCCCTCCGCCGCGCTCCAAGCAGAACAAGCCCGACACCACCGCACCGTTCAAATCGGCGATGGGCGCTGCGGTGCGCGCCATTGGCGGCAAGCGCGACCTCGAGGTGAGCTTCACCGCCGATCGGCCCATTCTCACAGCCGACAAGGCGCGGCTGGCCAACCTGCCCCGCCTGCCGACGCTGCGCGACATCGCCATTGCGCGCGGCCAGGGCGACGCCATGGCGATGCGGCTCGCCAGCCACGATCCCGAAACGCATCGCAAGCGCGCCCCGGCCGAGCCCGAGGCCCGCGCCGCCTATGACGCGCTGGAGCAGGCTCGCGTCGAAGCTCTGGGCTGCATCCGCATGCCCGGCATGACCGGCAATATCCACGAAATGCTGGAAGATCGGCTGTTCCGGCAGAACTTCGCCGAAGTCAGCGACAAGGCGGACGCCCCGCTCGCCGAAGCGCTCGGGCTGATCCTGCGCGAGCGCGTCGCCGGCGTGTCCATTCCGCCCTCGGGCAATGCCATCGTCGAGCTGTGGAAGAAGGAAATCGAGGAGCGCGCCGGTACCTCGTTGACGACGCTCCTCACCAAGTTCGAGGATCAGGAGCTGTTCAGCCGCGCCACCCGGCAGCTGCTGCGCGACCTGAGCCTCGTGCCGGACAGCGATCTCGATGACGGCGATAGCGACGACAGCGAACAGGGCGACGATCAGGAGCCGGAGCGCGGCCAGGACGACGAGAAGAACCCCGAGCAGGGCGAGGGGGAGAGCGAGGACGCCGAGGCCGACGAGGACCAGACCCCCGGTCAATCGGAGCAGGAAGGCGAAGTCGAAGGCGCGGAGATGGATTTCTCCGAGACCGATGAGGACGAGAGTTCGGAGTCGGGCGAAGACCAGCCCAATCCGCCGCCGCCCGGCGCCAACGCCAAAGAGTTCCAGAACGTCTTTAACTACAAGATCTTCACCCAGAAGTTCGACGAGGTGGTGCGGGCCCCCGATCTCTGCCCGCCCGAAGAGCTCGATCAGTTGCGCGCGCTGCTCGACAAGCAGCTCGAGAACCTGGCCGGCGCGGTGGCGCGGCTGGCCAACAAGCTGCAGCGCCGGCTGATGGCGCAGCAGAACCGCAGCTGGGAGTTCGACCTCGAGGAAGGCCTGCTCGACACCGCACGGCTGACCCGCGTGGTCACCGACCCGCTCCAGGCGCTCAGCTTCAAGGTCGAGCGCGACACCGACTTCCGCGACACCGTGGTGACGCTGCTGCTCGACAATTCCGGCTCGATGCGCGGCCGCCCGATCACCATAGCGGCGATCTGCGGCGATATCCTCGCCCGCACGCTCGAGCGCTGCGGCGTCAAGGTCGAGATCCTCGGCTTCACCACCCGCGCCTGGAAGGGCGGCAAGAGCCGCGAGGCCTGGCTCGAGGCGGGGCGTCCGCCCAATCCCGGCCGCGTCAACGATATCCGCCACATCATCTACAAGGCGGCCGACGAGCCCTGGCGGCATGCCCGGCGCAATCTCGGCCTGATGATGCGCGAGGGGCTGCTTAAGGAAAACATCGACGGTGAAGCGCTGCAATGGGCGCATAAGCGCCTGCTCGCCCGGTCCGAAAATCGCCGTATCCTGATGGTGATCTCCGATGGTGCGCCGGTCGACGATTCGACCCAGAGCGTCAACGCCGGCAACTATCTCGAGGCCCACTTGCGCCAGGTGATCGAAGACATCGAGACCCGCTCCTCGGTCCAGCTGGTCGCGGTCGGTATCGGTCACGACGTCACCCGCTATTACCGGCGCGCCGTGACGCTGCTCGATGCCGAGGAGCTGGCGGGGGCGCTGACCGACGAGCTTGCCTCATTGTTCGACGAAGAGGCGCCTGGCGCCTTCCGCAAGAGCCGGTACGGATGACCGCAGCACGGCGTGCCTCGCGTCTCGCCGGAGCGGCACTGCTGATCGCTAGCGCCGGCGCTGCAGTGCTGGTGGCCGGCGGGCTGGGCGCCCGGGCCGACGACGAGACGGTAACCTCGGTGCCGATCTCGACCTTCGCTTCGGCCGGCATCGGCCAGCGCGTCCAGGGCCTCGTCTGGCGCGGCGGCATCGAGATGCAGAGCCAGACCGACACCTTCGGCGGCCTCTCGGGCCTCGGCTTCACCGGTCCGGACGGACGCCTGGTGATGGTGTCGGATCGCGGAAATTTCGTCTCCGGCCAGTTGCTCTACGACGAAGCGGCGCGCCCGATGGAGCTGATTGGCGTCAAGGTCGAGCCGATCCAGAACACCAAGGGCAAGGAGCTGCCGCGCGCCTATTCGCGCGATGCCGAGGCGCTGGCGGTGATCATCCGTGACGGCCAGCCGAGTGCCGTGCGCGTCGGCTTCGAGAACCTTACCCGTGTCGCCGACTTCACCCTGGTCGACGGCGTACCGCAAGGCGCCGCCCGCGACGTCAACATTCCGAAATGGCTGAGCGACACCCGCACCAACGAGACGCTGGAAGCAGTTTGCATCGCCCCCGCCAACTCCCCCATTGCCGGATCCACCCTGCTGCTGACCGAAGGCATCATCGATGATGACGGCCAGCATTCGGCCTACCTGCTCGGCCAGAACGACAAGGGGCCGCTGAGCTACATTTCGGGCGACGGCACCAACCCCACCGATTGCGCCTTCATGCCCAACGGCGACCTGCTGGTGCTGGAACGCGGCATCGCGCTCCTCGCTTTCCAAATGCGGCTGGTGCGCATCCCCGCCGCCGAGGTGAAAGCCGGCGCCCATATGAAGGGCGAGCAGCTGCTGCATGCCATCGGCGGCGACATCGACAACATGGAAGCGCTCGCCGTCCACCAGGCGCCCGATGGCACTACCCGCATCACCCTGGTGTCGGACAACAACTTCAACGACTGGGAACGCAACCTGCTGCTGGAGTTCAGCCTGCCGGACTGAGGAGGACGTGGATGTCGGCAAGAGACGTGCTTCAGGCCTACACTGACCGCATCAACCGTCAGGACTTCGACCTCCTCACCGATCTCATCGCGGCTGACGCAACCTTCTGGTTCTCGAGCGGCAGCCATCGCGGCATCTCCGCCATCCGCGCCGCGTTCGAGGCGACCTGGAGCGCGATGGGCCCCGATGAGCACTACTGGCTCGACCAGCTCGAATGGATCGCCGAGGGCCACAGCGCCGCCGCCTGCCTCTACCGCTTCAACTGGCAGACCCTCGCCGACGGCAAGCCGATCTCCGGCTCCGGCCGCGGCACCACGGTCTTGAAGCGGGCGGGCGATCGCTGGTGGATCGTCCATGAGCACCTGAGTCGCTATCCGGACTAGGGCGCACGAAGAGCTTGGGTGCCGGCGCGGGTCGACCCCCACCCCTGTCCCCTCCCCCTAAACAAGGGGAGGGAGACGCTTACCTTGAACGCAGTGTTCTGGTCTCCCTCCCCATGTTTAGGGGGAGGGGACAGGGGTGGGGGTCAGCCCGCACCGGCGATCCTGCTCAATCGCGAAGCGCTATGCCGCAACCTTCAGCGGCGGCAGCGGCATGAGCTTGCCCATCAGCATGCGATAGGGTGCCAGCAGCAGCAGCGCAGCGAGGAACTTCACCAGGAAGTCACCGGCCGCCAGCGAAAACCACAGCGGCACTTCGGGCCCGAGGCTGAGGAAAGGTGCGCCGAATCCGAGCGAACCATCCTGCGCGCCATAGAGGCCGTCGACGAAGCCGAAACCCGGCGCGAAGGCGATGGAAAAGAAGAGCGCCGTATCGAGCAGCGAGCCGAACAGCGAGCCGGCGAGCGGTGGCAGGTACCAGTTCCTGCTGGCCCTGAGGCGCGAGAACACCGAGATGTCGAGCAGCTGTCCAATAAGGAACGCCGTCACCGATGCGGTCGCGATACGCGCCGTGGTGGCAGGCGAGCCACCCGCGTTCCACGGTAGCGGGTTGAAGCTCAGGTAGAACGATAGCGCCACCGCCACGATGAAGCCGACCAGCACCACGAGGCGAGCGCGAGCGGCGCCATCATAGCGGTTGACGAGATCGGTAACGAGGAAGGCGAACGGGTAGGTGAAGGCGCCCCAGGTGAGGAGATCCTTGAGATTGACCGGTCCGAGCGTGGCGTCGACCGGGTAAAGCACGAGAATGTTGGACGCGGTGATGACCACGACCATGGCGGCAATGGCCGCGACAAAGCGAGCGAGCATATCCTGCACCTCTATGGTAGCCGCTGACCGGCAGCAGACCGGGGCGGAGGGTTGGAGCTTTCGCTCCGATTGGTCTTCTAGGCTCGGTGTCATTCCCGCGAAAGCGGGAACCTCTGTTTTCGTGCCTTAAGCACCGCCTCAAAACGGAGATCCCCGCTTTTGCGGGGATGACACCGGCGGTGGGCAGCAAGCTGTCCTCAAAACAAACCGCGCGCCACTTTCGGGGCGCGCGGCGAAACTGAAAGGACGAAGTGTTACGCGGTCGCGAGAGCGGCGCGGACTTCCTTCTTCACGGCGAGCGCGACGGGCGACAGCTCGGCATCGTCTGCCTTGAGCAGGAACGCATCGAGGCCACCGCGGTGCTCGACCGAACGCAGCGCGTTCGCCGAAATCCGCAGCTTGACCGTACGGCCGAGCGTATCCGACAGCAGCGAGACGTTGAGGAGATTGGGGAGGAAGCGGCGACGGGTACGGTTGAGCGCATGGCTCACCTTGTTCCCGGTCATCACGCCCTTACCGGTGAGTTCGCAGCGGCGAGCCATTGGAGTATCCTGTCAAAAGGCCCTCGGCGGGGGACTATCCCCTCGCAACGGGCTGGAGTCTGTTCTTGATTGCGGACGCTCCCATAGAGAACTGAACCCCTCCCGTCAAGCTTGTGAACGCTGAATACCTTGCCAGTCCGGGCCTCGGTCGGCATTTTGGCAGCAATATTGATTCGCTGCTTGGTGACGTATCGTCGCCGCCGGGCGACGCCGCCAGAGGTCCGTTCCCGTGTTGAACGCCGCTTTCCGCCAGACGATGCGATTGGCTACCCTGGGATTGGCGCTGCTGGCCCTGCCCGCCGCTGCCGGCGAGGTCAAGGCGCGCGCCGAGTATATGGTGACCATGGGTGGCACCCACATCGCCAATGTCCGTATCAACCTGACCGATAACGGTTCGGCCTACTCGCTGGCGCTCGACGCCAAGATCACCGGCCTGGCGCAACTGGTGGCAAGTGGCAGCGCCAAGGCCACCTCCACCGGCTTGTCCAGCGCCAAGGGCCTCAGTTCGCAGAAGTTCGACATCCTGACCCGCGCCGGCGGCGAGGATTTTACCGTGGCCGTCACCTATGCCGGCGGCACCGTCGATACGTTCAAGGTTGCCCCACCGATCGTCAACAATATCGATCGGGTGGCGATCGAGCGGAAGCACCTGACCACCGCCAACGACATGCTGGCGCCGTTCGTCTTGAAGGGCGCTGCGCTCGACCAGCAGCTGTGCAACCGGCAGATGCCGATCTTTACCGGCGTCGAGCGTTTCAACCTCAGCCTCAAATACGTCAAGGACGACAACGCAACGAGTAAACGCACCGGTTATCAGGGCCCACTGGTGCTGTGCTCGATGCACTACACCCCGATTTCCGGGCACTACACCAACAACGAAATCACCACCTACCTGGCCAAGAACGAGCGAATCCTCGTCTGGTATGCGCCGCTCAAGGCCGAGGGCTATTACATCCCCTACCGGGCGCTGGTGACCACTGAGGCCGGCGACCTCTCTGTGGTGTTGACCGAGCTCAGCCAGTAGTCGAGCCGTCCGTTGCGGCGATGAACCTCAGCTAAACCCTTGCCTCAGCACGCGTTCAAGCGTGCCCCGGCATTTTCTCCTTCAAGGCTCACGCCAAGGAGGAACTGATGACCATCGTGAAACTCGGCATCGCCGCTCTCGCCGCCACCGTCGCGCTCGCTGGCGCTGCCAGCGCTCTCGACCTCAAAATCGCTCCCCCCGGTCCGGGCAAGCTCGTTCCGACCAGCGTCCAGCTTGGCATCATCTCGCCGCCCAACAATATCTGCCCCGGCAACGGTAAGCTGACCGCCTGGGTCGAGACCAACAAGCCCGGCACCGTCAACATTCTCTTGGTCAAAAAGGGCGGCGCCGTCGGCGGCCCCTACCCCGTCACCACCGTGAAGGGCGCCAATGGCATCGTCATGGGCAGCTACACGCAGAACCTCGTGATCAACAATCCGGTCGACGCCGAGTACCGCGTCGTCATCGCCGGCACGCCGCTGCAGAGCAACTGGGCGCCACTTGTTGCCGAGTGCTAGACGCCCGAGGTCAGCGTTTGCTGATCCCGAGGTCAGCGTTTGCTGATCTTCCCGATTTCCGCGCCCCGGACCACCGGCAACAGACCCGTGGTCCCTCGCGTCGGCACGCCTCCAAGCGGGGCTGCCGGCCGGGCCGCGAAAATCAGGGTTAACGTATCGTTACCAAAATCCGCGTGTCATTCCGGGACGGTCAACGGCTATTTTGCCAACACGGCGGCGTGAGCAGCCACTGTTCAGGCGCCCAAGCTGTAAAGCCGATAAAAATCTTTGCAGCAGAGCACTTTACGCCTCGTTCACACTTCGCCGATTCGAGCCCCCAACCATCGGAAATTAACCGCTTCGAAACCTTCCTGAACACGATTTCCGGGGGATTGCGCCAGGTGCCACAGGAAAGCCGTGGCGCTAGCGGGTCGCGGACCAAAGCACCCACCATATGCTGTGGTGAACAAACGCAGATTTCCGAGTCGCAACCGATTCCTTTCCGCTTTGTTCCCTGTTCGTACCAATGGTTAATGCCGAGCTCGGGTGCATCGCAGTTCTGTCCCGCGACGAGACACTCGTTTGTTGGCTTCCGATCACCTAAATAGGCCGCGATGACTCCCCTATCCGCCTCCTCGCTCAAGGCGATCCTTGGGCCCACCAATACCGGCAAGACCTTCTTCGCCATCGAACGGATGCTCGCGCACCGCTCGGGGATGATCGGCCTGCCATTGCGGCTTCTGGCCCGCGAGGTCTACCACAAGGTGGTCGACCGGATCGGCGCCCAGCACGTGGCGCTGGTCACCGGCGAGGAGCGTATCGTCCCGCCCAAGCCCCGCTACTGGGTGTGCACGGTCGAGGCCATGCCGCTCGATGTGCCGGTCGAGTGCGTCGCCATCGATGAGATCCAGGTGGCGACCGACTTCGACCGCGGCCACGTCTTCACCAACCGCCTGCTGCATGCCCGCGGCATCAGCGAGACCCTGCTGCTCGGCGCGGCGACCATGACGCCGCTGATCCGCGCGCTGCTGCCCGACGCCGAGATCATCCAGCGCCCGCGCTTTTCCGAGCTGCTCTACGCCGGCTCGAAGAAGATCTCCCGCCAGCCCAAGCGCTCCGCCATCGTCGCCTTCTCGGCCACCCAGGTTTACGCCATCGCCGAGCTGATCCGGCGTGAACGCGGCGGCGCTGCCGTGGTGATGGGGGCGCTCAGCCCCCGCACCCGCAACGCCCAGGTCGACCTGTACCAGAACGGCGACGTCGATTTTCTCGTCGCCACCGATGCCATCGGCATGGGGCTCAACCTCGACGTGCACCATGTGGCCTTCGCCGACGACCACAAGTTCGATGGCCACCAGACCCGTCAGCTGACCCCGGCCGAGTTCGGCCAGATCGCCGGCCGCGCCGGGCGCCACATGCACAACGGCAGCTTTGGTGTCACCGGCCACGCCCCGGATTTCGACGAAGAACTGGTCAAGCGGCTCGAAACCCACGATTTCGAGCCGGTCCGAGTGGTGCAATGGCGCAACGCCGAGCTGGATTTCGCTTCGATCGAAGACCTCAGGGCGAGCCTCGACCAGACGCCCAAGCTGAAGGGCCTGACCCGCGTTCCCATCGCCACCGACCAGCATGCGCTGGAGTTCGTCGCCCGCAACGAGGCCGGCGCGGCGGCGAAAGGCGAGGCGGCAGTGCGCCTGCTGTGGGACTGCTGCGGCATTCCCGACTACCGCGATATCTCGCCGGCGCAGCATGGCGAGATCATTACCCGCATCTATCTCGATCTCACCCGGCATCGTCATGTCGACGCCGACTGGATTGCCGAGCAGGTGCGGTTCTGCGACAATGTGACAGGCGACATTGATACGCTTTCCAATCGGATCAAGCAGATCCGAACATGGACCTTTGTCGCCAACCGCAAGAACTGGCTTGAAGACCCCGCATATTGGCGCGAAAAGACCCGGGACATTGAAGATCGACTGAGCGACGCCCTGCATGAGCGTCTGACTCAACGTTTCGTCGATCGTCGCACCTCGGTGCTTATGCGCCACCTGAGAGACAAGCATATGGTATCGCCTGAAATTAACGACCGCGGCGAGGTGAGCCTCGAAGGCCACCTGATTGGCTCCATCGAGGGCTTCCGCTTTACTTTGGCCCGGTCGGAAGGTGGCGATGCCAAAGGCGTGGCGACAGCCGCCGCACAGGTCGTGGCCCCCGAGATCGCCAAACGCGCGGAACGTGTCGCCGGCGCACCCAACGAAGAGCTGGTGCTTTCGACCGACGGCTATGTGCGCTGGCGCGGCCAGGTGATCGCCAACCTGATCGAGGGCGAACAGTTGTTCACCCCGCGCCTCATCATCCTGGCCGATGAGAGCCTCACCGGCCCCGATCTCGAGCGCGTCCAGGACCGGCTGAACCTGTGGCTCCGCCACCTGATCAACACCCAGCTCGAAAGCGTGCTGTCGCTCGAAGCGCCGGCCGATCTCGAAGGCACTGCCCGCGGCGTCGCCTATCGGCTGTACGAAAACCTCGGCATCCTGCCGCGCGGCGCCGTGGCCGAAGAGGTCAAGGGCCTCGACCAGGACGTGCGCGGCAAGTTGCGCAAGCTGGGCGTCAAGTTCGGGGCCTTCCACATCTACGTGCCGCAGAGCCTGAAACCGGCGCCGCGCGAACTGGCGCTGATCCTGTATGCGCTGAAGCATGGCGGCGTGCGCCAGCCGGGTGTCGCGGAGCTGCCGCAGATCGTACTGTCAGGTCGCACCTCGTTCCTCATCGACCCCGAAGTGAACGTGAAGCTCTATGAGCTGGCGGGCTTCAAGGTCGCCGGCCGCCGCGCCGTCCGCGTCGATATCCTCGAGCGCCTCGCCGATATCATCCGGCCGCTGATCGCGCTGAACCCGGTGACCCACCAGGGCGCGCTGCCCCCGGGCGCCGCCGAGGGCAATGGCTTCCGCGTCACCGTGGAGATGACCTCGCTGCTCGGCACGGCCGGCGAGGATTTTGCCTCGATCCTCAACGCGCTCGGCTATCGCGTCCGCCGCACCCCCAAGGTCACGGCGCCAGTTGTGGTCGAGACGACGACCACCAGCGAGACGACCACGTCGGAGACGATCGAGACCACTGAGACGACTGAGGTTGTTGAGGTGGCCGCGACTGAGACTATCGACACGGCAGAGACGACGGCGACCGATGCCGTGGCTGCCGATGTCGCCGATGCGGAGGTGAACGCCGCTGCCGCCGATGCGGTGGAGGGCGTGGCCCCGGCTGTCGAGGTTGTCGCCGAGACCGAAACCGCCGCCGTCGAAACCGCCACCGCCGATCTCGGTGCCCCCGCCCCTGCTGAAGAAGCCAAGCCCGCCGAGCCGGAGTTCGATGAGGTCTGGTTCCCGGCCGGCCGCCGGCCGGAAAATCCGCGTCACGGCGGCGCCCGCAATCGCGGCCAGCGCCCCGAGGGCGCCGAAGCGACCGCCCCAGGCGAAAAGTCCGAGCGCCCGCAGCGCAACTTCCGTCGTCCCGACCGCCCGGATGGCGGCGAGAAAGCCGATGCCAAACCCAACCGTCCGCGCTTCGAGGGCCGTCGCGAGGGCCAGCGCCAAGGGGCTGGCAATGGCAACGGCAAGCCGTTCGAGAACAAGGGCGGCAAGCCCGGTGGCAAGCGCTTCGACAAGCCGCGTGAGGACTGGAAGGAACACCGTCCGCGCGAGGATCGGAAGCCGGCCGTGCTCGATCCGAACTCTCCCTGGGCCGCGCTCGCCGCGCTCCGGAACCCCAAGTCGGAATAGTGGCGTTTGGAGAAGCAGCGCCTCGACAAGTGGCTGTTCTTCTCACTTGCGGTGAAGTCGCGCACCCTGGCGCAGAAGCTGATCGAGACCGGCGCCATCCGGGTCAATTCCGAACGCACTGACCGGTCCGACCACAAGGTCGGGCCGGGCGACGTGCTCACCATGACGGTGCATACGCGCCTCCTGGTCTGGCGCATCCTCGACCCCGGCACCCGTCGCGGCCCGGCTCCCGAGGCTGCCCTGCTCTACGAGGACCTGTCGCCCCCGCCCGTCCCCCGCGAAGCCGCCCCGCCGGTCCACGCCGAGCGCGATCCCGGCGCGGGCCGTCCGACCAAGAAAGAGCGCCGCGACACCGACCGGCTGCGCGATGACGAGGACTAGGCCCTCGGCTGCGAAACGCGTAACATGTAACGCATCGGAGCCCGCAATGTCCTCTGCCGCAAAAAAGCCCAAGACCTCGACGGAACGTATGGCCGCCTATCGCAGGCGGATGCGCGACGCCGGCCTTCGCCCGGTGCAGATCTGGGTCCCTGATACGCGGTCGTCGGAGTTCGTTGAGAAGGCCCGGCGGCAGGCCCAATCCGTCGCGCGGCACGATCCTGGTGGCGATGACATTATGGCGTGGCTCGATCAGGTGCGCGATTGGCCCACGGACTGAAGCGCGGCGACTTCGTCGTCGTTGCTCTGCAGGGCGATTACGGCAAACCCCGGCCGGCACTCATCGTCCAGTCCCGATCGCGCGCTCGAAGATAGGGCAACGGATCGGCGAGGCAGAAACGGACCTGATGCGTGAGGTCGAAACCGCAATGGCTCTCATGCTGGGAATCTCTTGAGCCCTCGCCCACTTCGCCGAAAGCCTAGGCGCCCTGTCCCTTGCGGCGTCGGAGAAAAAGGGCTAGCACGGCCCGAGGCGTGCGGCTTGCTGCGTGCGCCCGGCTGAAAGACCCAGCGGCCCGACAAACTTGAGCAGGAACGCTCGCGCATATGACCTATATCGTCACGGACAACTGCATTAAGTGCAAGTACATGGACTGCGTCGAGGTTTGTCCCGTCGACTGCTTCTATGAAGGCGAGAACATGCTCGTCATCCACCCCGACGAGTGCATCGACTGCGGTGTTTGCGAGCCCGAGTGCCCGGCCGAGGCGATCAAGCCCGACACCGAGGGCGGTCTCGACAAGTGGCTGGAGATCAACAGCAAGTACGCCTCCGCCTGGCCCAACATCACCGAGAAGCGCGACGCTCCGGCCGATGCCAAGGAATGGGACGGGGTCGAGGGCAAGTTCGAGAAATACTTCTCCGAAGCCCCCGGCGAGGGTGACTGAACCGCGGTTTTGCCGCCGGTTTGCCATGCCGATGAACGGGTTGGACCCGGGAGCTGAAGGGCTCCCGGCGGTCTTGATTCGCAACTTTTGATTTTGCTGAAATTTTGTGCTACGCTCCTCAAACGAATGGAGCTTGCCCGTCATCCAATGCGTGCCACTAGGCACCCTTTTTTTTGACACCAGCAATAATGGGGCTGCAGTCATCCGGTCGCGCGGACCGGAAGAGTGCGCGAAGGGTTTTTGCTTATCTATTCGGACGGGCGAACCAGCAACAACAGGACGGCCTCTCCGCGAAGAGCTGTCCGGCGGCGGCGTTAATAGGAGTATCCTCTATGGTCACCAAGAAGCCTCAGCAGCGGCTTGGATTCAAGACGGGCGAGTACATCGTCTATCCGGCGCACGGCGTCGGCCTCATCACCTCGATCGAAGAACAGGAAGTCGCGGGGCTGACCCTCGAGCTGTTCGTCATCTCGTTCGAGCAGGATAAGCTGACCCTTCGCGTTCCTGTCGCCAAGATCAAGTCCGTCGGCATGCGCAAGCTGGCCGAAGAGGACGAGGTCAAGAAGGCGCTGGATACGGTCACCGGCCGCGCCCGCGTCAAGCGCACCATGTGGTCGCGCCGTGCCCAGGAATACGAAGCCAAGATCAATTCCGGCGACCTGATCGCCATTTCCGAAGTCGTGCGCGATCTGTTCCGCTCGGACGACCAGCCCGAGCAGTCCTATTCGGAACGTCAGCTGTTCGAGCAGGCGATGGACCGGATGAGCCGCGAAGTGTCCGCCGTCAACAAGCTCACCCTCACCGAGGCCGTGCAGCTGATCGAGAAGAACCTCGCCAAGTCGCCGCGCCGTGGCCCCAAGTCCGACGCCGCCGACGCCGAGGAAGCTGCCTGATCTTTGGCAGCAACCAGCATGCAGCAGGGGCCGGCAGCGATGCCGGCCCCTTTTGTTTGGCAGCCGCCCGAGGATCAGCTGGAAAACGCGGTCTCGAGATCGAGCCGATAGGCCATGATGTGCACGTCGCCGACTCCCGGCGGAAGGTCGCTGACCTCGGAGGCCCGCATGTCGTATTTTGGCACGCGCACAAACCCCATGCCCGCATACAGCGCCTGCGCGCCGCGCATGAAGTCCGCAGTGTGGATGCCCACGGTTGGCGCCACCGCCACGGCGAAGGCGACGCAGCGCCGCACCAGCAGCGAAGCAATGCCGCGCCGCTGCAACTGCGGGTGTACGGCAAGCGTGCCGAAGCTGGCCCAGTTGCTCGGAAACCCGGCTTCGCTCGCGTCCGGGAAGAACGTTGCGGTGCCGACGATCCGGCCATACTGGGTGGCGACCAGCACCTCGCCGCGATCCCAGCGCTTGGAGAAATCGCGCGATCTCTCGATGTAGCGGCGCAACGGCTCGCTCGGCGCTTCGCCGCGATAGGCACCGATCGCCTCGCCGACCAGGTCGGCGATTTCCGGGAGTTCCCGACGCACCGCCGGGCGGATGAAATAGGCGTCACTGGCCGGCTCGAACTGGGCCGGCTTTTCAAGCATCTTCATGTCGTGTCTCGACAGCAGGTTTCACTGGCGGCTTCGTAGCGAGCTATGCATGATGAAGCCAATGATACGATTTCAGCCATGTGATGATTTGGATGCAGCTCTGCGCAGCGATGACGACAGCGTGGAGCGCACCGTCAGGCTACGGGTGTCCAAGGGCCTCGGTCAGCACCTCGGCCGGGAGCTTGCCGGCGAGGGCCGTCGCCAGCGTCACCTCGAGTTCGCGCAATCGGCCGTCAAGGCTCGCCATCCCGGCAGCGCCGAAGGCATCGGTATAGCGGCGGGCTTCACCAGCGGCGAGAAACTCGACCAGCACCGTGTCCTCGACCCAGAGCTTGACGATCTTGAACAGGCCGGTCTCGACCTCCTGTGCTCGCCAGCCCTCACGCGACGCCACCATCTGGATGGCTTCACCGGTAAGCGGACTGCTGACCAGCACATGGGCCGAACCGGGCGCAACCTTGCTGGGCCGTTGCCACACGCCGAGAGGCGCGTCCGGGTCGAACACCGACCCCTCAGGCACGATCTCGAGGAACGTGCCATGCGCATCGCCGGCACACACCAGCCAGGCCCGATGCGGAAACGGTGGTGTCGGCGCCCGGATGGCGGTGGCCCCCATCAGTTCGGCAAGCACGTGGGCGACATGCGAGGTATCGCGTACCGCAAATGACATGTGATGAATCATGAAATTGGTCCTTGGCTGATCGGCGGATCGACCGGCTGCACGCCGTCAGGTCCCTGCCGCAGAACGCCCCCGCGCTCCGTCGATGAGAGCCCGGACTGCCCACTGCGCGGCATCCGCCGCAGCAGGGCCCGTCAGCCCCCAATTGTCCTTCATACTCTCCCAGCCCGAGGCCGAGCAGAGCGCCGTCACGCCGGCGAGCAGCCGCTGCGCGTCGGGCTCGGCTAGTTCGGCCAGCAGTTCGGCCAGCGCCAGCCTGAACTTTTCGCGCCGGGCCGTGGCGTTATCGATCCGTACTGCCCGCCCGTGAGGGTGGTGCAGCATGGCCCTGACCAGCGCCTCGTCGCGCTCAAACGCCGCGAACAGCCCCGGGATATGCTCGATCAGTTCCTCCGGCGTCGTCGGCCGGGCCGGGATATCGATCGTCCGGTTCACCCAAGGCCAGAAGGCCGAGAACAGCGCATCCTTGTTGGCGAAGTAGCGGTAGAGCGTGCGTTGCGGCACCCCGGCCCCGATCGCGAGGCGTTCGAAGGTGAATTCGTCACCCCTGACCATCAGGGTCGCCAGACCACGCAGGATCCGCTCCTCGGTAAGAGCGGCAAGTTCGGCGCGTGCCGATCGGGGCTTGGGGGTCAGATCGTTCATGGCAGTCTTAATGCCATAATGGCAGCAGTACTGTCAATATCTCAGGTGACCTCGGCTTGCGGTCACGGCAGGGTGCACTGCCGTGCAGTTGATTCCATGCCCCCCAGACCTCGACAGATCCTCATCGCCGCCGCCGTGCTTGCCGGTCCCGATGGCCGCGTGCTGCTGGTGCGCAAGCGCGGCACCGGCGTATTCATGCAGCCCGGCGGCAAGCTCGAGCCGGATGAAGCGCCGTTGGCGGCACTGCAGCGCGAGGTAGAGGAAGAGCTGGGGCTCGCCATCGACCCAGTTGCCGCCCGCTATCTCGGCCAATTTTCCGCCCCTGCCGCCCATGAGACGGACGCCACCGTGGTGGCAGAGACGTACTGGCTCGCCATCACCTCGACCCCGACGCCACAGGCCGAGATCGAGGAAGTCCGTTGGGTCGATCCAGAGCATCCTGGAGAGATCGAGCTGGCGGTACTATCGCGCCAGCATATCCTGCCGGCCTATCTCCGCAGCCGCTGAGTGCGCTACTTCGGGATCGGCCAGAATGCCCGCACCCGCTCCTGATAGGCGAGGAAGCGGTCGCCACGCGAGCGCAGCATATGTGCCTCGAGCGGCGGAACCCCCGAGACATGCACCAGCAGCCAGTACATCATCGCCGGCGCCAGCAGCGTCAGCCAGCCCCAGGGATAGGCAAGGCTGAAGCCGATCGGCAGGTAGGCCAGCCAGTAGAGCCACTCGAAGAAGTAGTTCGGGTGCCGGCTGACCGACCACAGCCCGACATCGCAGACCCGCCCGGCATTGGCCCGATCGGCCTTGAACGCCCTGAGTTGCGCGTCGCTCACCGCCTCACCGGCGATAGCCAGCATTGCAATAGCCACCCCGAGTCCATCGCCGACGCCCAGCGGCGCCGGATTGCCGGCGGCCGCGAGCGCCGCGATCACCAGCACCAAAGCGGCCGCAGCCTGGATGTGGAGAAACACGAACAGCTGGCTGCGATAGCGCTCACCCCAGCCGCGGCGCAGTTCCGCATAGCGTGGATCGTCGCCGCCCGAGAGCGTGCGCCGAGCGATGTGCGTGCCGAGCCGCAGCGCCCACAGCGCCAGTAGCGCCATCACCAGCACCCCCCGTCCGTCCGGCGCCCCGCCGGTGGACCACCAGACGGCGATGACGCCGACCAGCCCGGTGCCAAAGCTCCAGAACGTATCGGCCCAGCCGGACCGACCCGAGGTGACGACCACCCACCAGGCGAGCGCCATCACCGATGACAGCAACACCGCCGCGATGACGATCGCGGTGCCGCTGATCACTCGACCTGCTCCGGCACATTTCGATCGGAAACCCTCACCGTCCCCGCGGCAATGCGCTGGCGCGCCGGCGACCAGTGGAAGACCGGCACCCCCTTGGCGATCAGCTTCAGCGCTTCCCAATGGATGCCGGCGACGACTTTCAGCGTCATCAGCGGATAGCTGAGGAACGCCCGCCATAGCGCCCGGTTCGACAGCTCCTCGCGCCGCCCGCTGAAGCTGGCAGTGAGCAGCAGGCCGTCGCTGTCGTCTTCGAGAATCGAGATGCCAACCCGATCGGCTGGTGTGGTGATACGAAACCGATAGGTGCAATCCATCGGCATGAAGGGCGAGACGAAAAACTGCTTTCTCGCCGCATGCCGCACCACCCGTTCCTCCCCCGCCGCCGGCAGCGCATAGGTGTGGCGCTCGTCATGGGTGTTGTGCACCTCGTAGAGGATGCCGGCGAGCCTCCCGTCCCGCTGGTGGCAGAAATAGACGCTCAGCGGATTGAACACGAATCCGAAGAGGCGCGGATAGCACAGTAGCTCGATCCGCCCACCGTCATAGCCGATGCCAGCCTCGACCAGCCGCGCCGCCGCCCAGCCCTTGAGCGGGAACTGCCCATCGCCATGATCGGACTGGCGAAAGCTGAACAGGCCGCCGCGCTCGATGCCCAGCAGCGCGAAGCGGCCGGCGAGTGCATCGAGCTCGTCGAGGTCGAGCAGCAGGCAGAACACCTTGTAGCCGAGGCTATGCCGCTTCGGTCTCAGCCGGGTATGCGCAACCTGGCCGCGGTATAACGCCGATTTCATTGCGCCGCTTCCAGCACTGCCGGTGCGGCCGCAATGCGGCTGCGCTGCGCGGCCCAGGGCGGGTTGATGCCGAACTGTGCGGCGACCGCCAGCCCCGACTGCAGCGCATCTTCGTGGAAGCCGTAGCCGAAATAGCTGCCGCAGAACCAGGTGTTGCGCACCCCCTGCAGCCGCCACAGCTGATCCTGCGCGGCGAGTGCGGCGTGATCGAACAGCGGATGAGTGTACTCGAAGCTGCGAATAACGCTCTCTGGTCGCGGCTGTCGCGACGGGTTCAGCGTCAGGAACAGCTGCCGGCGGGTGCGCAGCGATTGCAGGTGGTTCATCCAGTAACTGACGCAGAGCGGCCGGTCGGCCTGTGCATCGTCCGAGCCGATATAGTTCCAGCTGGCCCAGACCGACCGTCGCCGCGGCATCAGCGCGGGATCGTCGTGCAGCACCGCGACGTTGGGGGTGTAGCGAAACGCACCGAGCACTGCCTGCTCGTCGGAGGAGGCATCGTCGAGCAGCCCCAGAGCCTGGTCGGCATGGGCGCCGATCACCACGTCGGTGAACACCTCGTGCCCGCCGGCCGCGTCGTCGACGTTGACGAGGCCGGCTTGCCGGCTGACCCGCGTCGCGCCGGGACGGCGCTGCATCGCCGTGCCGATATCGGCCAGCAGCGCTTCGACATAGCTGCGGCTGCCGCCGCGTACGGTGCGCCATTGCGGCCGGTTGGTCACCTGCAGCAGCCCGTGGCTGGTAAAGAAGCGCAGGAATGAACGCATCGGATAGTGCCGCATCTCAGCCGAGGTGGTCGACCAGATCGCCGCGCACATCGGCAGGACATGCTCGTCGACCAGCGCCCGCGACCAGCCCCCGCTGTCGAGGAACTCGCCGAGCGAAATGGCCTCCATGGCCCGCTCGTCGAGCCCGCGCGTCACCTCATAGAATTTCACGATATCGGCGATCATCCGCCAGAACCGCGGGTTGATGAGGTTCCGCTTCTGCCCGAACAGTCCGAACGGCCGGCTGGAATACTCGACCCGGCCATCGCCCACCGACACCCCGAGCGACATGTCGGAATCGACGCTTGCCACCTGCAGGTGCTCGAGCAGCGCCGTGAAGTTGGGGTAGTTGCCGGGATTGTAGACAATGAAGCCGGTATCGACGGCAACTGGGCCTTCCGGGCACTCCACGTCGACGGTGTTGGCATGCCCGCCGAGCCAGTCATTGGTCTCGTACAGCACCACCTCGTGCCGCCGGCTTAGCAGCCAGGCCGCCGACAGCCCGGCAATGCCCGCGCCGATGATTGCGATGCGCCGTCCGGACGCCCGTGCCTGGTCTTGGTGGAGATGTCGCACCTGAATTTCCCATTCGCTGCCGATGGGAGGAACTACGGGTCGCGCGCGTGAATTGTTTCAGGTGCGGCAAAAAACTCCGGCGAACGAAACAGTTGGGAGGACCGGCGCGTTGCTTATGGCTCTGCCCCACGGGAGATTGTCGTATGCCGCCCTTCGTCGTCGCCTATGCCGGAGCCGCCATCACCATGCTGGTGCTCGATGCGCTCTGGCTCACCACCATGGTGCCCCGCATCTACCAGCCACAGCTCGGCAGCCTCCTGGCGGAGCGGCCCAACCTGGCGGTAGCGGGAGTTTTCTACCTGCTCTACCTCGTCGGCGTGCTGGTGTTCGCCATCCTGCCGGCGCTCGAAGCGCGCAGCTGGCTGAGCGCTTTGGGCTTCGGCGCCCTGCTCGGCCTCGTCGCCTACGGCACCTACGACTTCACCAACCTCTCGACCCTGCGCAACTGGCCGCTGGGCCTCAGCCTGATCGACGTCGCCTGGGGCACCGCACTCACCGCTGTCACGGCGCTCGGCGGTTACTGGGCGGTGCGCTGGCTGCTGCCCGGATGAGGCGCGCCCTACCGATCTACGGTGTCATTGAAATCCGCCGGACCGCGGTGTTCGTAGCACCGCAAACGCCCCAAACTCGGTGTCATCCCAGCGAAAGCTGGGACCAACTTTCAGCTGGCGCAAGCGGGTGAATGGGTCCCAGCTTTCGCTGGGATGACGGCCGGTGGGTGGGGAGAGCCCGAGCCTGACCATTGGACCAGCGCAGTCCAGAAACAGCCCGTGTCCGCAAACGGCCTGCCGCCTACTCGACCGTCACGATCTTGTACTTCTGCCCGGCCACCAGCGTGTCGCCCGGATAGAGGTTGTTGAGGATGTAGAACAGGTCCGTGCCACGGCCGAGGCCGTTCATCCGGCGGGCCAGCGAGTCCGCGGTGTCGACGCTGCCGGCGGTGACGGTGCGGACCACCAGCTTCTTCACCTGGCCGAGATCCTTCGCGCTCGCCGCCCGGAAACTTTTCAGCGTCAGCTCTGCCGCCTTGGTGAAGGCCGGACTGTCGAACTTGGCTGCGAAGATGAAGCGGTAGACCCTGCCCTCATGGCGCACCACCGCGACGCGGAAATTCCACTGCGGGGTGACCGCGACGCCGGTCGCCATCTCGAAGCCGTTGGCACTCTCGCGCTTCACCGTCGTTGGCTGCAACCCGGCGATCCAGCCCGACTTCAGATAATCCTCGAGCCCCATCGACGCCGGCACCTCGGCGCTGTCGAAGCGGACTGCCTCGCCCTCCCCGGCGACGCCCACTACCGCGCCCTTCGAGATCTGCAGCGTATAGTTCTGCGGCACCTCGAAGGTGAACTTCAGCGTCGGGTTGATGTAGCGGCGGCCGACCACCGCGCCCTGTGCCGGGCTGTCGCCGAAGGCGAGGCCTTCGATGCCGGCCATATAGCCGTCACGCGCCGTTTCGCCGAGGCCCGGAGCGCCAAAAAAGGCGCGGGCCGTCTCGATTGCCTTCTGGATACGATCCGGGGTCGATGGGTGCGAGGAGAGGAAGTCGCCTTCCTGGTCGGCATCGCCGGCGGAAAAATGTGCGAACCGGCTCATGGCGCCGAGGAAGCGCGCCGCGGCATGCGGATCGTAGCCGGCGCGGCCGGAGGTCAGGATGCCCTCCTTGTCGGCGGCCAGCTCCTGCTGCTGGCTGAACGCCGCCAGCGACATCTTCGAGCGGTTCGAGGCCTGGTCGGTGGCCGTATCGGCGCCGAACACGCCGGTCACCACCTTGTCGACGATCTCGTTGGTGCGCACCCGGTTGGTACGAGCGCGGGCATGCTTCAGCGTCACGTGGGCGATCTCGTGCGCCAGGACGGCCGCGATCTCCGAGGTATCGGAGGCGAGCGCCAGGATGCCGCGGGTGACGTAGACATAGCCGCCCGGCAGCGCGAAGGCGTTGACCTCGGCGGTATCGAGAATGGTGACGGTGAATTTCTGGTTCGGCTGGTCGGCGGCAGCGAGCAAGCGCCCGACGATCCGCGCGATCATGATCTCTGCCTGCCGGTCCGAATAAATGCCGCCATAGGAGGCGACGATGCGCGGATGCTCGCGTGCCCCGATCGCGTCTTCCTCGGGATCGTCGGAAGCGACGATCGGAGCGTTCTGCCCCTCGGTGCGGGTCGTCGTCACCCCGGGCAGGCTCGAGCAGGCAGCAAGCACCGCGAGGAGCGACACTGCGAGCGGGGCGCCGAGCGCCGTGATCATCGAACGCGACTTCATGGAGCGAGGAGAACCTCTATCTGCTCTGGATGGGTGACTTCGACCCGCGGGCCATCGACATCATCCACCCAGCCTCTGATCCGCACCAGGGCACCCTCGAGCTTGAGGGGATCGAGGCCGGAGCGTGAAAACAGCTGGACCGCCGACCGCTCGAGCACGGCGGTGAAATCCTGCTTCCACGATCGGCCGAAGTTCAGGTAGATGCGCCCCTGCGCCTCGTCGGCGAGAAGCACCCGACCCTCCACCAGCTCGTAGTGACCCAGGCGCCCGGCCAGTTCAGCCGGCCGGTCCGCCCGCCGCACGAGATAGTATGGGTCGGTCCAGATGCCAAGCTTCATCAGCCGCGCCGAGCCTTCGGCACTGAGCAACTGTGGCAGACATGCACGATTATCGGGGAACGAGTAGACCCGCGCCCAGCCGTCGGCGACCATCCGCTGCTGCACCCAGAGCTCGGGCGCATCGGCAACGAACAACTGCCCCAGCGTCCGGCCGTGTCGGTCGACCTGCTCGCCGCCATGGCGCACCGCCACCCGCTTGCCGAGCGTCAGCGTCTCCAGAGCCAGCCGCGCCTCCTCGGCCTTCGGCCAGGTCTCGAAACCCTCGCGTCCCAGGGGGAGCTTGGGCGCCTGGGTGCCGATCAGGCGAACCACCACGCCGGTATCGAGCACCACGGTGTCGCCGTCGGTGACCGACATGACCGTACCCTTGGGGCCGTCGAGCAGCCCGTCACAGCCCATGGCAAGGGCACTCAACGGCATGGCGATGAACACCGCAGCCGCAGCAAATCTGAGCACATTCCGAGCAAGCAAACTTGGCCCCATCCGACGACATGGCAAACTGCACGAAATTGCGGCGAAATTCTTCCATTCTGCGGCCGCGGCACGACGAATGTTGCACCCCGGCCACTTCCTCAGGAGTGATTCGACAACGCAACAGTTCAACAAACTTGCAGCACGCCTTGGGTTTCAACCAAACGGCGACGTGCTCTAGGATCACGCCGATTCTGCTGCCGGACCCTTGACCGATGCTCGCTGAACTCTTGGTCTATGCTGCGAGCTACCGGGCGACGCCGCCGGCGTTCCGACCGCATCTGGGCGAAGCCGTCGGGCTCTGGGCCCGCGGCCAGCGCCAGACCCGCGCCTGGGCCCCGCATCTCGCCAATTCCCGCGGCCTGATCGACACCAGCATCGACGACCTGACCGCGCGCCGCACCGTCGTAGTGCTCGGCTCCGGCCCGCTGTTCGACGTGCCGGTAGAGTCGCTGGCGCGGACCTTCCGGCGGGTGATCCTCGTCGACCGCATCCACCTGTCGACCGTCGGCCAGCGGGTCGACCGCTACGCCAATGTGGAGCGCCAGTGGCGCGACCTGTCGACCGCGAGCAATCCCGACGCCCTCCGTTTCCTCGGGGCGATCGACGATCTCGACTGGGTGATCTCGTTGAGCCTGGTCAGCCAGCTGGCGCGCGCCGCCCCGGGGGCGGAGCGCCAGGTGGTCGACGGCCATCTCGACAGCCTCGCGGCACTCCCTTGCCCGGCAACGCTGGTGACCGACCTCGATTATCGCGTCTTCAACCGGCACGGCGTGATGCTCGACTCTGCCGACCTGCTGCACGGCCGGCCGGTGCCACGCAGCGGCTTGCGCTGGAAATGGGAAGTGGCGCCCTTCGGCGAGGAAGGCCGCCACACCCGACGCGTGCATTCAATGGCAGCGTGGCCCGACTGGCGCCACGCCTGACCTAGACCAGGCGCGCCTCCAGCGTCACCGTGATGGCGCCCAGCGCCCGCGACACCGGACACTCGGCCTTGGCCTTCTCCGCCAGCTCGGTGAACTTGGCCGCATCGATCCCCGGCACCTTGCCCTCGACCGTCAGCGCGCTGCCGGTGATGCCGGTGCCCGGAATGAGTTCGACCGCCGCGGTGACCTTGAGGTTCTCTGCCTTGGTGCCGTTCTCGGCGAGGAAATGGCTGAGCTGCATGGCGTAGCAGCCCGAATGCGCCGCCGCGATCAGCTCCTCGGGGTTGGTGCCGGACTGGCCGCTTTCATCGACGAAGCGTCCCTTGAAGGTATAGGGCAGCGCGGCGAAGGCGCCGCTCAGCACATCGAGCGTGCCGTTCCCCTCCTGCAACGATCCCTTCCAGTTGGCGGTGGCAGTACGCTTCATCAGTAAGCTCCGTGGTTTGTCTTTTGGCAGCTGCCAGCCTAACGCTTCCGGCGGCGCTTGCCAGTGCAGAACCGATCGCGTCGGCAGCGCTCAACGGCGCGTCGGCTGGGAGGTTCCACGTCACGATCAGTGCGATGGCCGTCCGGCAAGGGCTGGGTAACCATCCGCCGCTATCCTGCGCCGGTCGTGCCCGAGAGTACCCATGCGTAAATCCCCCGTGCCTGCCCTGCTGACCGTCTTGCTGTTCAGCTTTGTCCTTGCCGGCTGCTCGTCATTGGGCGGCCTCACCAAGGACAAGCAGCCGCTTTCCGCCCGCACCGTCAGTGTGCTGGCGGCGCTCGACACCACGCCGGCTGCGCCGATGCTGGTGCGCGTGTTCAAGGAGAGCTCCGAGCTCGAGGTCTGGAAGCCGGACAGCCGCGGCAACTACCGCCTGTTCAAGACCTATGCCATCTGCAAATGGTCCGGGGAACTGGGACCCAAGATCAAGGAAGGCGACTACCAGTCGCCCGAGGGGTTCTACGAAGTGACGCCGGGGATGATGAATCCCAAATCCAGCTATTATCTCTCGTTCAACACCGGCTTCCCCAACCGGCTCGACCGCGCCCAGGGCCGCACCGGCACCAACCTGATGATCCACGGCGATTGTAAATCGGTCGGCTGCTACGCCATGACCGACGAGCAGATGAAGGAGATCTACGCCCTGGCGCGCGAAAGCTTTGCCGGCGGCAATCCGAGCTTCAAGCTGGAACTCTATCCGTTCCGCATGACCGAGGCGAACCTCACCCGGCACGCCGCCAACCCCAACATGCCGTTCTGGCGCAACCTCAAAGAGGGTTATGACGTGCTGGCTCGGACCCAGCGCCCCGCAACCGTCGGGGCCTGCGCCGGCCGCTATGTCTTCAATGCCGGCGCCACCAGCCTGCCCAACGATCCGCTGGGCGCCTGCCCGGCCGATGCTGCGGCCCCCACCACGGCCGAACTTGCCATGGCGGCCGGCAACCCGGCGCTTTCGTGAGGGTAACCGTTGGCGACCGGTAGCCCCCCAAACCGGGTGGGCGAAACTGGAACCTGAGGTTCCAGTCTCGCCCCTCACGCCACCCCGCCGCCCTCGTGATCCACGGCCTGGCGTTTGCCGGTCGAGAACATGATCAGTGCAAACACCGGCTCGGTGCCGATGGCGCGGGCCCAGTGCCGCACGTCCTGCGGGATACGGATGATGTCACCGGCGCCCAGCATCACCGTCTTGTCGCCGAGCTTATGCTCGCACGAGCCCGAGACCACGTAGAGGAACTCCTCGCAATTGGGATGCGAGTGCAGCGGATTGCGTTCCCCCGGCTTGATGAAACAGGTACCGAAGGTCATCTCGGTCCCCGCCATCGATTTGTCGGTGATCTTCCAGTTGAGTTCGCCCCAACCGGTGCTGACCCGCTCGCCATCGGCGGCGCGGCAGACGAAAGTCTCGATCGTCATCGAACCGCTCCCGCTCAGATCGCCGCCGAAACGCCATGCGGCGTCTTGGCGTAGAAATCGTAGAGCTTCATGATGTCGCGCGCCGTCTCGAGCGTGCCCTTGGTCACCGCCCGCCCCTCCAGCACCGCCTCGCAGATGTGCAGCACTTCGGGCACGTAGCCCAGGGTGAACATGTTGTTGTTGTAGAGTTGGCCCAGCGAGAATTCCGGCTCGTACACCACGGTGGCGCTCTCTTCGGGCTGGATCCAGCTCGAAGCCCGGCCATAGCTCGGCAGCTTCGCCTTGCGGTAATGCGTCAGCTTCACGCCATTCTCGACCACCGCGTGGCTGCCCTCACCGATCGCTTCGACCCGCTCCAGCGGCCCGCCCCAGCTCTGGCCGGCGCTGAAATGCAGCGCCCCGATGGCGCCCGACTTGAACTTGAGGCTGGCAATGGTCGCCCCGGTCGGCTCGGCCCACTCGAAGCTCGCCCGCTCGATCTCTCCGGCAAGAAAGCTGATGATCGCGCCGGGGTGATAGATGTGATCGATCACCGATTGCATGGCGACGAGGTCGCCCCGCTTGTCGGGCGCCGGCAGCGCCTGCGGGTAGCGCACCACCAGCGATGTCAGCCGGCCGAACTCGGGCGCCGTGACGATGTCCTTGAGCTTTTCGATGGCGGGAAAGAAGGTCTTCTTCAGCCCGGTCATGATGTTCTTGCCGGTACGCTTCGACACCGCGATCAGTTCCTCGACCTCGGCCCGGCTTGCCGCGGTCGGCTTTTCCATCCACACATGCGCGCCGGCCTCGACCACGTCCTTGGCCAGTTGCGTCGCCTGCACATGCCCGTCCTTGGTGTAGCTGGTGACGATGAACACCACGTCGGGCTGTTCCGCCGCCAGCATCGCCTGATGGTCGGTATAGGTGCGCTCGGCGCCGAACACCCGGGCAAAACCATCGGCGCGATCCTTCGAAAGGTCGCAGATGCCGACGAGGTCGACCGGCGCATAGCGGAAGGTCGGGTAGACGTTGCGATAGGCATGGCCGCCCGCCCCGATGAAGCAGGCCTTGAGCCGCCGCTCATACTCGAAATTGTAGCGGATCTCTCTGGGGACGTGGTGCGGCATAACTCAGCCTTTCAGGGCGCCTTGCGTGAGGCCTTCGGTGAAGCGCCTCTGGGTCAGGATGTAGAGAATGATGACCGGCAGGAAGGTGATCACGGTGCCCGAGAACACCAGCCGGAAATCGGTGGAATAGGTGGACGCGAACCGCACGAGGCCGAGCGGCAGCGTCTGGTTGCCGGGGCTGATCAGCACCACCAGCGGCAGGAAGAAATCGTTCCAGGTCGAGAGCGCCGAAATGATCAGCAGCGCCGAGATGGCCGGCTGCGACAGCGGCAGGAACACCCGGGTCAGAATCTGGAAATGGTTGGCGCCATCGATCTTGGCGGCCTCGCTCAACTCGTTCGGCACGCCGTTGAAGAAGCTGCGCATCAGGAACAGCCCGAATGGTATGCCGTTCGAAACCTGCGCCAGCACGACGCCGGCCATCGAGTTGATCAGCGAGAGGTTGAACAGCACCTGGTAGAGCGGAATGATGATCGCCTGGATCGGGATCGTCAGCCCGAAGATGAAGGCGTAAAACATCCACTCACGGCCGGGAAAGCGGATCTTCGCCAAGGCATACCCGGCCGGGGCGCAGATGATCAGGGTCAGCACCACGACGCCCGCGACGTTGATCAGGCTGTTGCCGATCAGGGAGCCGAAGCCGCCGATGTTCCAGGCGTCGGCGTAGTTCTGCCACATCAGTTGCTTGGGCAGCGCGAACGGATCGCCCCGACCGATCTCGGCTTCGGTCTTCAGGCTCGACACCACGAGCCACAGGAATGGCCCGAGGATGATGGCGAACACCGGCAGCAGCAGCACCACCATCGACCATTCTGAGGGCTTGCGGGCACTCATGACGATTTCCTCGTGCGCCAGCGGTTGAAGGTAACGGTGATGGTGATGGCGAGGACGCTCATCAGGATGCAGAGCACCGCGGCGAGGCCGTGGTCCTGCGCCTGGAAGGCCAGCCGATAGATGTAGGTGGTGATGATCTCGCTGGCATAGAACGGCCCGCCATTGGTCATCACGAACACCGTGGCAAAGCCCTTGAGCCCGTTGATCATGGCGAGCGAGAGGACGAACGTCATCACCTCGCTGAGCCCCGGCAGCGTCACGTTCCAGAGCTTCTGCCAGCCATTGGCGCCGTCGATCTCGGCCGCCTCGTAGAGCGTATGATCGATGTTCTGCAGCCCGGCGATGAACAGCAGCATGTAGAGCCCGAAGCCCTGCCAGGAGCTCGCAACGTTCACCGAGAACAGCACCAGCAGCGGGTCGGATAGCCAGCCCTTGGCCCAGCTCGCGAGCCCCCACTGGGTCAGCGCCGTGTTGATGAGGCCGTAGAACGGATCGTAGATGTTGGCCCAGATCACCCCCACCACGGCCAGCGACACGAGGTGCGGCAGAAAGAAAGCGGTGCGGAAGAACACCCGCGTGCGGCTCAACCGGCTGATCGCCAGCGCCAGGCCCAACCCCAGCCCACCGGCCAGCACCACATGGTAGCCGAGCCACAGGAAGGTGCGGCCCAGACTCTGCCAGATGATCGGGTCCTCGGTGGCCCGTACATAATTGTCGAAGCCGACAAAGCTCGCTTCGGTATTGAAGCCGCCCGAATTGGTGAAGCTGATCCAGATCGTCGCGACGATCGGCGTCAGGCTGAACAGCGCGTAGAGCGCAATCGCCGGCAGCATCAGCACCAAGGCTGCCCCGAACCCGTCGCGCGCCCCATCGGCGCGGCGGCGGCGGGTGGCTGCAGGCGCGCGGAGATCCGCGGGATTGGCTGTGGTGGAGAGGCGGGTCATCAAACGACGTCCGGTGGCTGTGGACCCCCACCCCTGTCCCCTCCCCGCAAGGGGGAGGGAGACGATGGAGCGGCAAGCTCCGTGGGTGAGGTCGCGAAGGTAGATTGGGAGGGTCTCCCTCCCCCTTGCGGGGAGGGGACAGGGGTGGGGGTCAGCGCGCGCCGGCACATCTGTCCCCACCCGCGCATCAGAGCGCCGGGATCTTCGCCTGGATCTGCGCCATGCCGTCCTCGGCCGTGACCTGCCCGCCGATCAGGCCCTGGATCACCTGGAAGTAGGTGTCGAGCGCCGCGCCGGGCATGTAGACGGAAGGATTGAACCCCACCCCGTTGGCGGCTGCCGCGAACACCTCGGCCATGACCGGCACCGCCGGATTGAGGTCGGGCATGACGCGCGGCGAGATCTGCGTACCGGTCTTGTGCTCGGCGCGGAAGCGCATCACCTCGTCGGAGAGGATGTAGTCGATCCACTTGGCAGCGAGCTCAGGTTGCTTGGAACTGACCGGGATCATCCAGCTCCAGCCGATGCCGCCGGTCGGCTTGCTCTCCCCCGCGATATCGGTCGGGATGGTGGCAAAGCCCATATTGTCGATCGGGTACTCGTTCTTGCGGGCATTGCCGATGAACCATGGCCCGCCGAAGAAGATCGCGGCGCGCTTGTTGGTCCACAGCCGCGTCGCCGCCTCCAGGTCGAGCCCTGCCATCTGGGCGCTGACGTAACCCTTTTTGGCGAAGTCGGCGACGCGCTGGGCCCCGAGCAGCGGCTCGGCATCGGTCCACGGCTTCTTGCCGGTCACCACTTCGCCCATCACGCTCGAGCCGGCCGCGGCCTGCAGGAAATTGCCCATCAGGTGGCCGCCATTGGCGTTGTTGCGCGGGCCGACGGCCAGCGGCTCGAGGCCCTTGTCCTTGATCTGCTGCAGCAGCGCCTCGAAATCAGCCCAGCTGCCGCCGATCGTCCAGCCATTCTCGGCGAACAGATCCTTGTGGTACCAGAGCCCGATGGCGTCGATGCCGTCGGGCACCTCGTAGATCTCGCCGCCGAACTGGCTGCCGAGAATGTCGTAGAGCCAGGGGAAGATCTTATCCTTCCAGCCCATATCGGCGTAGTGCGCGGTGAGCGGCTGGATCAGCTTGGCGTTGACCACCGTGGTGACGCGGCCGATGCCCGAATTGGTGAGCAGCACGTCGGGGCCGGCGTTCGACTGGATCGCGGCCTGTACCGCGCCGTTCGAGATCGTCCCGGTCGGCGGCATGTATTCTACGGTGACGCCGGGATTGGCGGCCTCGAAATCGGCCTTCAGCTTGTTCCAGACCTCGGCGACCAGCGGGTCGGCGAGCTGGTCGGTGGCCCAGACGGTCAGGGTCTGTGCCTGGGCGAGGGTCGGCACGGCGAGCAGTCCGGCAGCAGCAAGCGCCACGGCCGAAGCCATCAGGGTTCGTCTCAACATGGTGGTCCTCCTCATTGTTGTCGCGCCGGTTGGCCGGCATCGTTTGAGTTCGGGCGGTACTGCCCCTAGCGTTTGGCCGGCTTCACCTCCTCGAAGCGCGCCAGCACGGTGCGCTGCACGTCGGAAATGTGGGCGTGCATCAGCGCCGCCGCGGTCTTGATGTCGCGACGACGGAAGGCGGCGAGGATGTCGTCGCGCTCGCGCGCCGCGTCCTCGGCAAAGGTGTGGCTCTCGTTGGCGATGGTGCGGCCGATCTGGATCTGCAGCGCCAGCCGGCTCAGCGTCTCGATCAGCGCGGCATTGCCGGAGAGCTCGGCGATGGTCTCGTGGAACTGGCGATCGGCCTGGCCGTAGGCCACCATGTCGTCGACTTTGAGCGCCGCCACCGCTTCGTCAAGAATGCGCTCGAAATTGGCAATGTGCCGGTCGCTCATCTGCGGCACGGCAAGCTCGACCGCAAAGCACTCGAGGGTTTTCCGAAGCTCGTACAGATCCTCGGTTTCCTTCTTGGAGAAACTGCGCACGAAGAAGCCGCGATACGGCTTGATCTCGATCAGCCCTTCCTTGCTGAGCGTGCCCAGCGCCTCGCGAAACGGCGTCCGGCTCACCTGCAGCTTTTCGGTCAACGCCTTCTCGTCGAGCGGCGCGCCGGAGGGCAGCTCGCCCGAGACGATCATCCGGACGATTTCCTCGTAGATGCGCTCACGCAGGGTCAGGTGGCGGATGTCGTTCATTGCGTCGCGGCCTCGTTGTCCGATGCACTTGTATACAATCACTGTAAGAATATACAATATGGAAAATGCACGATATGGCTATTGCATACGAACTGGCAGCGGCAAGCCGCGCCCAAGAGGCTGAAATGGCCGGAAAGAGGGAGGAAATGGCAAAAGTCTACGTGGTTGGAACCATGGACACCAAAGGGCCGGAGTTGCGCTACGCCGCCGAACGGGTGCGAGCGGCCGGCGCCGAACCGGTGCTGGTCGATGTCGGCACGCAGGGTGTAGGCGTTGGCGCCGATGTCGCGGCGAGCGTGGTCGCGACCCACCATCCGGAAGGCTCGAGCGCCGTGCTCGGCCTCACCGATCGCGGCAAGGCGGTGTCGGCCATGGCCCGGGCGCTGAGCCGCTATCTCGCGAGCCGCGACGATATCGGTGCCGTGCTCGGCCTCGGCGGCACCGGCAATACCGCGCTGGTTACCGAGGCGATGCGCACCCTGCCGATCGGCACACCCAAGCTGATGGTTTCGACCGTCGCCTCAGGCAACACCGCGCCCTATGTCGGGCCGAACGACCTCACCATGATGTATTCGGTGGTCGATATTGCCGGGCTCAACGCCATCTCACGCCAGGTGATCGGCAATGCCGCGCACGCCGCCGCCGGCATGGCGCTTACCGCGACGCCGGCTTCAGGCGCCGACAAGCCGGGGCTGGGGATGACCATGTTCGGCGTCACCACCCAATGCGTCACCATGGTCAGAGAGGCGCTGGAGGCGACGCACGAGGTCTACACCTTCCACGCCACCGGCACCGGCGGTCAATCGATGGAAAAGCTCGCCGATTCCGGCCTCGTCGCCGGGCTGATCGACGTCACCACCACCGAGGTGCCGGATCTCCTGGTCGGCGGCGTGTTTCCCGCCACCGAGGACCGCTTCGGCGCGGTGCTCCGCACCCGCCTGCCCTATGTCGGCTCGGTGGGCGCTGTGGACATGGTCAACTTTGGTGCGAGGGACACCGTGCCCAGCCAGTTCCACGACCGCCAGTTCCATGTCCACAACGCCCAGGTGACCCTGATGCGCACCACCCCCGACGAGAACCGCCGCATCGGCGAATTCATCGTCTCGCGCCTCAATCGCATGGCAGGACCGGTGCGTTTCCTCCTCCCCCTGCGCGGCGTCTCCGCCATCGATGCCCCCGGCCAGCCGTTCCATGACCCCGAGGCCGACCGCGTGCTGTTCGACACCATCCGCTCCGGCTGGCAGGCGGCGCCGAACCGGCGACTGGTCGAGCTCGACCTCCACATCAACGACCCTGCATTCGCTGCCGCGCTGGTAGCGAATTTCCGCGAACTCTCTCCCTCCTGAGACACCAGCCCATGACCAGACTTTCCCGTGAAGACATCCTCCTCAAACTGCGCAACAAGATGGCCCAGGGCACGCCGATCATCGGCGGCGGCGCCGGCACGGGCCTGAGCGCCAAGGCTGAGGAAGCCGGCGGCATCGACCTGATCGTCATCTACAATTCCGGCCGCTACCGCATGGCCGGACGCGGCTCGCTCGCCGGCCTGATGGCTTATGGCAACGCCAACGACATCGTCGTCGAAATGGCGCACGAGGTGCTGCCCGTGGTCCGCCACACTCCGGTGCTCGCCGGCGTCAACGGCACCGACCCGTTCCTGATCCCCGACAAGTTCCTCGATGAACTCAGGGCATTGGGCTTCGCCGGCATCCAGAACTTCCCCACCGTCGGGCTGATCGACGGCACCTTCCGCGCCAATCTCGAAGAAACCGGCATGAGCTACGCGCTGGAAGTCGAGATCATCGAGCGCGCTGCCAACAAGCAGATGCTCACCACGCCCTATGTCTTTTCCACCGACGACGCCGTGGCCATGACCAAAGCCGGCGCCGACATCATCGTCTGCCACCTCGGCCTCACCACCGGCGGCTCGATCGGCGCCGAAACCGCGCTGACCCTCGATAACTGCATCGAAAAGATCGACGCCTGGTCCGCCGCGGCCCGCGCCGTGCGTGACGACGTTATCGTCCTCTGCCACGGCGGCCCCATCGCCATGCCCGACGATGCCCGCTATGTGCTGGAGCGGACGGAGCAGTGTCACGGCTTCTACGGCGCGAGCTCGATGGAACGGTTGCCCACTGAGACGGCCATCGCCGCGCAGGTCCGCGACTTCACCGCGCTCACCGTCGGCAGGCGCTCGCGCGGCTAGCACCGGTTAAACCACCTTGGACGATGCGCCCTGGCCGGCTGACTCAGCTAATCAACCGCATCCACACCAACATGGCTATGACGCCTCGTTGACATCAGCAATATTGGCCACTCAGCGAGTCTTTTCGAGAACCCGATGACCGAATTTGTCAGCGAGCTGGATTTCTTTCGCCGGGAAGCCCTGACAGCTCAGCAGCAGTTCTTCATTTATCTCGCGATGCACCGTGTGCCATTCGATGATCCACCGGTCCTCAACGCCATGAACCGGGAGCCGCTGCTCTGGCTGACCTTGCGTGAAACGTCGCTTCAGGGCGCGATTACTTCGCTTGGGCGTATCCTCGATACTACCTCTCGGCACAACGTCGGTAGCTTGCTGAACACCGCCGCGAAGAGCCTCGAAGAGTTTTCGAGGGCGAGTCTAACGGAACGGAAAGTAGCCGCCGGGGTGACGCTGGTGGACGCCGAGACATTCGTGCAAGGAAAACACGAACTTGGCGTCCAGGACATACGTGAACTCAAGCGAGAAGCGGCCGCTCTACGCCGCATTTGGGAAGACCGCTATCGCGACATCCGGCACAAGGTCTATGCCCATAGCGAGGTTATCCAGACCTCGGAGCTGTTCGCCAAGACCAGGATCGACGACCTCGTCGACATGCTCGACCGTCTCGAGATCCTCTACGAGGATCTGTGGGACGCGTTCCATAATGGAAGACAACCCGGCACCCGCCGCCGTGCTCGCCTGAAATTTCCGGTGCCAGCGAAAGGCTCGCGTGCTGGCGAGAGCGTCTACCGACAGGCGCAAGCCGTGCTCAAGCGGCTCGCTGGACTTCCGGACGCCGATGAGGCTTCCTCTTGACCGGAACCAAGAGCCGACGCACTCTTCGAATTGGCTCCTTGCATGAGCCCGCGTGCTCGCGCTCCAAAGCCCTCGCAACGCGATTTCGATGAACCTTACAGAACCCATTCTCCTCACAACTTGCCAGCGGCCATGCCCAAAGGGACGTTCGGCTCGTTAGTTCAATCTTTCGTCTCCTGAGACAGTCGGTGTGTGGTCGGCACACGTCGCAGCGAGCACTATTGGGAGTCAGTTGGATGCGTCTGTTCGATCAGGTCGTAAGTGACGCAAAGCTCCATTCTCAATTCGTGGCACTACGGGACCGACCGGAATACGGGCCGGCTCGCGGGATGATGAACGAGCTGGCCGAGCCGCTGCCCGACAGCGACGGCAACTTTGTTGAGCAGTTTCAGTCGACCGGATTTGACGCCCGTACCTTCGAACTATTTCTCCAAGCAATGTTCATTGAGCAGAGCCACGAGGTGCTGCGGACCTACGATCGCCCCGACTTCCAGCTGCGCAAGGACGGTGTGGAGGTGTTCGTTGAGGCCGTAACCGCCAATCCGTCGGGTGGCGTGAGCGGGCGACCCTATGGCGCGTTCCCGGAGCCGAAAACACCTGCCGAGGCGGCCCACTACCTCGCCAATGAGGTGGCGATCCGCCTGGGTAGCCCGCTCTACAGCAAGCTCAACAAGAAGTACTGGGAACTCCCGCACGTCAAAGATAGGCCGCTCGTGCTCGCGATCGAGGATTTCCACGCCCAGGGAGCGCTGACGCATGGGTCTTCGGCGCTGTCGACCTACCTGTTCGCAGCGGCGCCGACCTGGAGCAAGGATGAGGCCGGCATCCTCACGGTTGGAAGCGAGGCGGTGGAACGGCATCGAGGATCAAAAGACATCCCGTCCGGGTTCTTTTCGTTGCCAGGTGCGGAGAACATCTCGGCGGTCCTTTTCACGAATAACGGTACAGTGGCCAAGTTCAACCGGATGGGACAATTGCGGGGATACGGCGTTGACGCGGTGCGCCAGTTCCGCCTCGGCACCTGCTACGATTGGAATCCTAACGCCACTAGGCCCTTCCCGTTTGTCTACGAGGTCGGTGATCCCGAAGCACCGCCGGAGACCTGGCGACAGGGTACAGAGCTCATCATCAATCCGAATGCCCTTCACCCCCTGCCCGACCAATGGCTTGGCGCTGCAGCCGAGACTAGGTTCTCCGACGGGCGCATCATACCGACTGCAGCGCGGGGCGAGGACTTTCTGCCGTTTATGTCGTTCACCTTGTTGTTCGCGAAAGGAACGCCGGAAGCTCTCGTGAACCAGGAGGTGGAGCGCCGTTTCGGACCGCTCCTGATGGGCTTTAGCTAGCTGGCCAGTAAAACCCGGGTCCGCTCGAGGGCGGCCGAGAAGCCCTTGAGCGAGATGCCGAAGGCCGTGGGTTCGGCTGCGCCGTCTGCCCTGACATTGATCTTGAGCTGGTTGCCGGTGCGCATCGCCTCGACCATGGCCGTGTCGAAATCGACACGCACGCAACCAATCGGCAGGCAGGTGCTGAACGGCAGCATGGCCTGGTCGGTCTTGTCGTCGACCTGCAGCCCGGCCGCGGCGGCGAACGACAACCCGAAGGGCAGGACGAGCGACCCTGCGACGGCCTCACCTTGCGGGGTCAGCTCGATGGCGAGCACACGCTGCCCGTTCTGCTGGGCCTGTTGCTGCGACAGCAGGCAACGCTTCCCGGCTTCACTGACCCCTCAGGGGAAAAGCGGGCCGGCAGGGAAGGCCCAGACGAACTGTTGCCGGCCTCGACCACCTAGCACCCAATCCCATGCGTCCGTTGCGATTGTTACTGCCAATACGACAAACGATCTAGGGCTGAACGGCATTGCCTCTGGGGCTTGCGGACATAGGGGGCCCGGGCCTGGCCGACGACGCAGCCGCCCACGCCGTCTGCAACGACATCGTCCCGGCCCCTCCGCTTCGCGACTTTACCCCGCTTGTCGGCAACAATACTATTTCGCCATGAGAAACCACGGCTTGGGGGATGAGCGTGGCGGGGCGCCCGGTATTTCGCGACTTCGGCAAAGCACTGCTGGTCCGCACACTGGCCACAGGCTTGCTGCTGCTTCCCACAGTTGCAACAGCGCAGGAGGCGCTGAGCGGCTTCTACGCTGCTGACGCAGATGCCTGCCTGCGAGCCAGCGGGACGCTCTATCTATGTGGCGAGGCGGAGTGCGTCAGCCAGGACTATTCCGGTGGTCGCCTGTCGCAGCCGACTCCGGGCAAGATCCGGGTGCGCCAGATCGATGCCGATGGCGTCGATCGCAACGGCTACCAGATGAAAGCTGGCGACTACGCGATGCTGTTCGAGCACGCTGGCAACAACGGGCTGCGCATCGTCCGCCAGTCCGAAACACACCTGCTCACGACCTACCTGGCGCGGCTCGACAACTCCTGGAAGGCGAGCTTCGCCTTCATCGAGAATGGCAAGCGTGTGGATCCTTCGGCACCCGCCACCGAACTCGAGCGCTGCGTCGCCTACGATCCGCTGGTGGCTGACCAGCAGGCCGGGCTTCTGACGCCGCCCAGCCTCGAAGCGCGCGCTCCGGCGCCGGATCTGACGGGTGGGATGGACTATGGCCACGTCGAACCCGAGGCGATTCCGGTGGAATTCGAGGTCCCGAGGACCGGCGCCCATATCGTCGATGTGGTGCCGGTGCGGCTCGGCGATCCGGACTATCCCGCCCTGTTCGTCCTGTGGGTGCTCAATGTGGGCGGCACCCCGCTGCCGGTACAGATCCTCACTTACGACCGCGACAGGAACACCTATGTCGACGGTACGGCCACCGTCATCAAGGGCGCGGTGCCGCTCGTCGATTACCCGCTGAACCTGGCGACCGCGCCCTTCAACGCCAGTGGCGATCTCGGCGTGTTCATCGGCAGCAGCGGCTACGATGCACCGCCGTTTCCGCGCACCACCAACACGCTGCTGCTCCCCACCGGCGACGGCCGGCTCGAGGATCGCAGCGAGCTGCTGCCCAAGGCGCCGCAATTCACCCACGACGTGAGCGCCGGGGTCATCGACCAACAGGGGCGCTGGGGCGTCTATGCGAACGACATGTACATCCCGGAATACTATGTGAGCCGCCTCGACGGCACCCTTGTCGACCGGGCGAACAACCTGCCCTCGTCGATCCACCGGGACGGCCCGAAATTCACCTCGTCGGCGATGGCCGATGTCAACGGCGATGGTCTCGCCGACCTGGTGCTCGGCTCCGCCGATCAGAGCAGATGGGAATCGCGCATCTTCCTCAATGATGGCAAGGGCCGGCTCAACCGCAAAGCCCCCATCGCGCTGCCGAAGTCGCCGCTGGCGGATCATACCGGCGCCATCACCGGCGAAATCGTCGGCGCCGTGATCACCGACATCCAGCCGATCTATCTCACCAGCAAGGACTACGCCGACCTGGTGGTCATCTCGACCGGCGGTGGCTATCGCGGCAGTGCGGTGCAGATCCTCGTCAATGACGGCAAGGGCGACTTCATCGACCGGACCGGCGAGCTGGTCGACGGCTTGGCCGGGATCTACCTGAACCGCAACGAGACGCCGTACTCTTGGCTGCGGAACGTGACGGTGCTCGATATTGGTGGGGTGTCCGACATCGTTCTCCACTCCGCCAGTCCGGCCATCGTCCCATCCTACGTGCTCGTCAATGACGGACATGGTCGCTTCCGCGTCGCTGCCTACACGATCCACTTCGCCATCGCATCGGCAGCGATCATCGGCGGCAAACCGACCCTGATCGAAATCAAGCGCGACGCTATCCGGCTGGTGGAATACCCGGCAGTGGGTGGTACGCACTAGCCGTGGCGATGGGCGCTCGAAGATTCCGCGGCGCCGCAACCGGTGCGCGCATCTGCGGCACCGACAACCGCGAACGGGGTGGTTCCCCCGAAGCGCCGCATTTGCTATGTCCCGACCCAGTGACCCCGTAGCTCAGCAGGATAGAGCGCAGGATTCCTAATCCTGAGGCCGCGCGTTCGAATCGCGCCGGGGTCACCAGTGCCTGAGGCCATGCCGGACTTCCCCCCGGCCGAACAAGGAGGACCGACCATGAACCTCAAGGGATATCCCGCCCTCGCCCGCATCGCGCTCGCCGGTGCGCTTGCCGCCGGTCTTGCCGCCTGCTCGATGGGGGGTGGCGGTGGTCAGCTGTCGCCGGGCCTGTCGGCGCCGATGAACCAGCCGGGCGCCAGGCTGAACCGCGTCGAGGCGCTGTTCCTGCTCAACGATTTCCGTCGCGCTCAGGGCGCCGCCGATGTGCGTGGCGATACCGTGCTCGACAACACCGCCCAGTCGCTCGCCGCCGCCTACGCCAAGACCGGCGCGCAGCCGGTTTTGCCGGCGGGCGCCGTGGCGATGCGGCTCAGCGCCGGCTACACCACCTTTGCCGAAGTGTTCTCGGGCTGGCGCGCCGTGCCGGCCGATGCCGCGGCGATCGCCGACTTCACCGCCAAACGCGCCGGCCTCGGCGTGGCCTACGAGCCGAACTCGTCGCACGGCGTCTACTGGGTGCTGGTGCTTGACGACTGACGCTGAGACAATCGACTGCCGCGGGCTGAAATGCCCGCTGCCGGTGCTGAAAATGGAAAAGCGCCTGTCGCAGCTGCCGGCAGGCGCTTCGTTCATCGTGCTCGCCACCGACCCGATGGCCAAGGTCGATATCCCGCTCTACTGCCGGCAGAACGGCCACGAATGTGCGGTCAGCAACGAGGCCGAGGTGATGCGCTTTGCGATTGTGAAGGCGAAGCCGGTGCCCGTGGCCCCACCCCACCCTTGATCCCTCCCCATCAAGGGGAGGGACACCTGACTGCTAGCTTCGGTTCCTTCGTCTCCCTCCCCCTTGTGGGGAGGGTAGCGCAGCTAGGCGAAGCCGTAGCGGAGCTGGGTGGGGGAGCCCCACGCTGCTTAGTTTTCCACCGAGGCCACCGCCGCCGGGGCCCAGGTCGGGCGCGGTCGCGGCAGCGGCACGTCGTCGACCAGGATGCCGAGATCGGTGGCTGAATAGGTCACGCCGTCGATCTCGTCGGTCAGGTAGCTGGGGTGGCCTTTGAGCCCCATCGGGAACGCCGCTTCGCGCTCCTTGACATAGGCCTTGGCTTCCTTGCCGCAGATCTGCGAACGCATGTTCACCGGCGGCTCGTCGATGTTAGCGAGCTGCACGACGTTCTTGCCGGTGCCGTTGACCGCGCCGGAGAGCCCGCGCAGGAACAGCTCCGCGGTCATCTCGTTACGCTCCCGCGCCGACGAGCCACCCAGCACCACCGCCAGCATCGAGCGCCCGCCACGCTCCACTGTCGCGACGATGTTGAGGCCCGAGGCGCAGACATAGCCGGTCTTCATCCCGGTGGTGCCGGCGAAATGCTCGAGCAGCCCATTGTTGGATTCGAGCTTGGCCTTGCCCAGCCGTACCGCCTCGGTGCCGAACATCGGCAGATATTCGGGGAAATCACGACGCAGGATCAGGGCGAGGATCGCGAGGTCGCGTGCCGAGGTCACCTGGGCTTCATTGTGCAGGCCGTGCGGGTTGACGAAGTGCGTGGCGCTGAGCCCCATCGCCGCCGCCATGCCATTCATCTCCTCGACGAAGGCAGGGACCGAGCCGGAAATGGTTTCGGCAATGGCGACGGCCATGTCGTTGGCCGACTTCACCACCAAAATATAGAGCGCGTCCTGCATGGTCACCGAAGCGCCGACCTTGAGGCCGGATTTGCTCGGCGCCTGGTTCCAGGCGTTCTTCGACACCTTCACCTTGGTGTCGAGGTTGACCGTGCCGGCCTTGATGGCAGCGAACGCCACATAGGCGGTCATCAATTTGGTGAGCGAGGCCGGATGCCACGGCACGCCCGCGTCCTCGGCATAGAGGACCTCGAACGTATTCGCATCAACCAGCAGCAACGGGTTGGCCCAGGCGGGCGTCGTACTGAAGGCGGCGAGGATGACCAACAGGCTGGCGGCGATGCGCCGGCGAAGATGCGCGAGCAAGGCGCCTCCAGATGCAGACCGTCTCGGGATTGGCAGCGTTCTAGCAATGTGGCCCGCGTCGCTCAACCACCGCCGGGCCTCGCTCAAATGATTTTGAAGCACGGCGGCTATCTCTACGTTAAGTCGGGCAGATTGAGGGCACTCGACCAGCGATGGAACAGCGTGCGACGCGGCTCCGGCATTGGCGCTTCGAGCACGTCGAGCGCCGTGATACTGTCCACCCGGAAGTTGCGGAAGTCATGCCTGAGCGTGCACCACGCGACCAGCGTCTGGTAGCCTTCGAAATAGCCCAGCGCCACCGGGTAGACCGTGCGCTCGCTGGTGGCGCCGCTCTTGTCACGATAGCCGAGCCAGACCTGCCTTTCCTCGCGCAGCGCCCGGCGCAGCCGCCCCAGCGGATTGCTCTCGTCGAGCGTACGTGGCGGAATGACGAACAGCCCCACCGACAGCATCTCGTCGCGCTTGGCCCTCGGCAGCACCGCCTCGATCTTGCTGGAGGCATCGCGTGCCGTCGCCGCCATTTCACCGTCCGGGCCGTAGATCAGCCCGCGCAGGCCCAGCACCAGCGCCTCGATCTCCTCGTCGGTGAACATCAGCGGCGGCAGGAAATGCTCGGCGCGCAGCTGGAAGCCGACCCCGGCTTCACCATCGATCGCCGCCCCCATCGATTTCAGCGTCTCGATATCGCGATAGACCGAGCGTAGCGACACGCCCATCTCCTCGGCCAGCACAGCTCCGCTCACCGGGCGACGGCGCCGCCGCAGCGCCTGCATCAGGTTGAGCAACCGTTCCGAGCGCTTGGCCATTCAGACCTTCATCGCTGCTGACAAAATCGGGTGCCGGGCGCGGTTAGCCTTCTCGCATCGAAAACGCAGGAGCGACCAAATGACCACCATCCTCACCATCCTGACCGAAGGCTTCGCCGACTGGGAGACTTCCCTGCTCAACGCCGTGGCGCACAGCTTCTACAAGGTGGAAACCAAGTACGCGACCCCCGGCGGCAAGCCGGTGACCTCGTCGGGCAACATGAGTGTCACCCCGCATCTGGCGCTCGAAGCCATCGACGTCGCCGACTACGACGCGATCATCGTCTGTGGCGGCACCATCTGGCAGTCGCCCGAGGCCCCCGACATGGCGCCGCTGCTTAACGCTGCAAAAGCCCAGGGCAAGCTGATCGGGCTGATCTGCGACGGCACGGTGGCCGGCGCCAGAGCCGGGCTGCTCGATACCATCCGCCACACCAGCAATGGCGATGGCTATCTCGATTTCACCGGCTACAAGGGCAAGGCGCTTTACCGCGACACGCCGGCCGCAGTGACCGATGGCCGAGTGGTAACCGCCGGCGGCGTTTCCCCGGTGAGCTTCATGGCCGCGGTGATGGACGGCCTCGGGCTGGCGGATGAAAACCTCGACTACTATGTCGGCATGCACGCTGCGCAGTACGGCAAGGCGGCGTAGGCCGGAGCGTGGTGCACCCCCACCCTTGATCCCTCCCCACAAGGGGGAGGGAGACGCAAACTGAAGCATCGGCTCTCGCCTCTCCCTCCCCCTTGTGGGGAGGGTAGCGCAGCTAGGCGAAGCCGTAGCGAAGCTGGGTGGGGGTGGGCCCCACGCGCCGCACCCGGCAGTTCACACCGGCAACAGCAACCGATCTCGCCGCACCACCTCTGCCGACAACCCGGCATCGGCAGCATGCCGCGCCACCCGGATTACATACCGCCCCGGCTCCACCAGCCAATGCTGTGCCTCAGTGCGGTAATATGCAAAAGCCCGCTCATCCAACTCCAGCGTTACCCGCTGCCGCTCGCCCGGCCCGAGATGCACCTTCGCGAATGCCTTCAGCTCCCTGGCCGGCCGCTTTACCGTCGCATCCGGCGCCGACACATAGACCTGCACCACCTCCGAACCGGCACGGCGGCCGGTGTTCTCGAGCGTCACCGAGACGCTCACCTTGCCATCCGCTTCAAACCCGGAAGCGTCTACCTCGAGCTCCGACAGCGCGAAGCTGGTGTAACCGAGCCCGAAGCCGAACGGGAACAGCGGCGCGATCCCGTGGCGCTCATAGTGGCGATAGCCGATGAACACGCCCTCCTCGTAGCGCACCCTGCCGTCGAGCCCGGGATAGATTTCGCGGTCCTGCGAGTTGGTCGGGTTGTCGGCCCATTTGACCGGAAAACTCTGCGGCAGCCGGCCGCCCGGCTCGGCGGCCCCGGTCAGCACGTCGGCAATGGCGTTGCCGGCCTCCTGCCCCGGATACCAGGCTTCGAGCACTGCCGCGACCTTGCCGAGCCACGGCATTTCCACCGGCCCGCCGGTCTGCAGCACCACCACGGTGCGCGGGTTCACCGCCGCCACTGCGGCAATCAGTTCGTCCTGCCGGCCGGGCAAGGTGATCGAGTCGAGGTCGCTGCCCTCGGTGTCCCATTCGCCATTGCGCCCGACGAAGACCAGCGCCACCTCGGCGTCGCGCGCCGCTTCAACCGCCTCTGCGATCGCAGCGTCACCCAGCGGCAAGCCGATGCCGGCGGCGAAAGCCGCAAGCCCGAGCGTCGCGAAGGCCTTGGTGGCAAACTCGATCACCACCTCGTAGCTGCGGCCGGCTTCGAGAGTGATGGTGCCGACCACCTCGTCGCAGCCTTCTTCGAAGAAGGTGCGGCCCTTCTGCCAGTTCGTCCACGCATCGGCAACCAGCTTGCCGTCGACCCGCACCCGCGAGAAGCCGGCGCTGTAGATGCCGACGCGATGCTCGCCGCTCGCCTCGGGCGTGAACCGCCCGGTGAAGCGGGCCGAAAAATGTAATGGATCGACTTTGCCGCCACCGACCCGTCCGATCCAGAAGGCCTGCGCCTCTTCCAGCGTTTCGCTGAAGACGGGCGCGCCGGCCAGTGTCTCGTTGGCGAAGTAGTCAGCGGTGAAGCCGCCGCGCAGCAATGGCTCGAACCGGTGGTTGGTCGAGCCGGCAGCATAGCTCAAGCGCTCCTCGCCCAAGGCGGCGACCAGCCCGTCCCACGGCGAGACTCGATAATGCGGATTGAGCTGGGCGCTGCCACCACCCATGATCTGCGCCACTTTGGCGTTGGGCCCAATCACTGCGATCTTGCCGGTGCCGCTCATCGGCAACAGCTCGCCTTCGTTCTTCAGCAGCACCGCGCCTTCCGCGCCGGCGCGCCGGATCAAGGCCCGGTGCTCGGCCCGGTCGTCGGCCCGCTCCGCCCATTCGCGATGATCGTCGAGCGCCCCGGTGCGCTCCATCAGCCGCAGCACGTCTAGCACGCGACTGCGCAGCATCTCGCGGCTGACTTCGCCGGCTTCCACTGCCGCCACCAGCTTCTCGCCACGGTCGCGCGGCGGTCCGGGCATTTCGAGGTCGAGCCCGGCATTGACGGTCGGCGCAGTAGAGTGCGAACCGAACCAGTCCGACATCACCACGCCGTCATAGTGCCACTCGCGGCGCAGCACCTGGTCGAGCAGCCACGGGTTCTCGCTGGTGAAGGTGCCGTTGAGCCGGTTGTACGAGCTCATGATGCCCCAGGTGCCGGCCCGCTTCACCGCCCATTCGAATGGCACCAGATAGAGCTCGCGCAGCGTCCGTTCGTCGATCTCGGAGCTGATGGTGGTGCGCTCGATTTCCGATTCATTGCCGGCAAAGTGCTTGATCGTCGCCGAAACCCCCTGCCCCTGCAGCCCTTCGATGTAGCCGACGGCGAGGCTGGCGGTGAGGATCGGATCCTCCGAATAGCACTCGAAGTTGCGCCCGTTGCTGACCGAACGATGGAGGTTCACCGTCGGCGCGAGGCTCACATGCGCGCCCTTCGATTTCACTTCCTCGGCCAACGCTATGCCGATCTCGTTGAGCAGGCGGACGTTCCAGCTGGCGCCGAGTGCGATCCCCACCGGGAAGGCCGCCGACTTCACCCCGCCGATCAGCGAGCCGCCGCCGCGCGCCCCGTTCGGTCCGTCAGTGACCCGCAGCTTGCCGATCCCCAGCCGATCGATCGCCGGCAGCGACCAGAAGTCCTCGCCCGACAACAGGCTGACCTGCTCCTCGAGCGTCATCCGGTCGACCAGCTCTTCGATCCGCCCCATCGTCATCTCCTACCTCGTTGAACGTTCTACGCGCCCTTACCGCGTCGACACCGGCAAGGCAACCGCCCACATGCGCGGCGCACCCCTAGTCACAAGGAGTAACCGTGTCTATATTTGTGACTAAGAGCGTTTTGACTTTTCCGGTTCGAAAGCGCGACAGCCAAAGACCATGAGCGTCTTGCGACCCTCATGGGTAATTCCTTGCCCGTTGGAGGCACCATGAAACCCATTCCCGGCAGGAGCGAGACCTGCAATGCCATGGCCGACATCCTCAATCGCATCGGCGATAAGTGGAGCGTCATGATCGTCGGTTATCTCGGCAAGAAGACCATGCGCTTCAACGAGCTGCGCCACACCATCGGCGGCATCTCGCAGCGCATGCTGACCCTGACGCTGCGCAACCTCGAGCGCGACGGCCTCGTCACCCGTACGGTCTACCCGGAAATCCCGCCGCGCGTTGAGTACCAGCTGACTCCGCTCGGCCAGAGCCTGCAGGGACCGATCAGCTCGCTCTGGGCCTGGGCCGAAGAGCATCAGGGCGAGGTGCAGAGTGCCCGCCTCGAATATGACGGGCTGCACGACGACACCGCAGACCAGCATCCGCCGGAGCGGCGCTACGCCGGCGCCGCGCGGTGACGGGAGGGGTTGCGACCCGCTCGAGCCTTGCCGATGACTTGAGCGCCATCGGCCTCGCCGATGGCGACGCCGTGCTGGTTCACGCGGCACTGCGCCAGGTGGGCCAGGTGGTGGGTGGCCCCGACGCCATTATCGATGCGCTGCGCGACGTCGTCGGCCCGGCCGGCACCATTCTCGGCTATTGCGACTGGCAGCTCGAAGACGAGCTGCGCGACGATGCAGCGATGCGGCCTCACATTCCCGCCTTTGATCCGGAGCGTTCGCGTTCCACCCGCGACAACGGCTACTGGCCCGAGGCGCTCCGCACCACGCCCGGCGCCCTGCGCAGTGCCAGCCCCGGCGCCTCGATGGCAGCGCTCGGCGGCGAGGCCGAGTGGTTCACCGCCGACCATGCGCTCGACTATGGTTACGGCCCGCAGTCGCCGCTCGGCAAGCTCGTCGAAGCCAAGGGCAAGGTGCTGATGCTGGGCGCGCCGCTCGACACCATGACGCTGCTGCATCATGCCGAGCACCTGGCCGATTTCCCCAACAAGCGCATCCTGCGCTACGAGGCCCCGATCCTCATCGACGGCGAAACCGTCTGGCGCTGGTTCGAGGAGTTCGACACCTCCGATGTGCCGGACGGTTTGCCCGAGGATTACTTCGCCACCATCGTCGAGCAGTTCCTCGCCACCGGCGGTAAGCGTGGCAAGGTCGGCGCGGCGAACTCGGTGCTCGTCCCCGCCGCCGAGATGGTGGCGTTCGGCGTCGAGTGGCTCGAGCGCTGGGGCAGAAGCCGCTAGGTGAGCAGCGACGCTACAGATCCTGGCCTCCCCACCGGCGTCATTCCCGCGCAGGCGGGAACCTAGTGGGATGCTTCTGGACCCGCTGTTGCTGAAGCATCGCACTGGGTCCCCGCCTACGCGGGGATGACATCTGTGGTTGGGCTCGACTAGCGCTTGGCCACCCAGGCGCCGCTGTCACCATAGCGCTTGCCCGAGAACTTCTCTGCCGCCAGCAGTTCGCCCAGCGTCTTCAACTCCTCGGCTGACAAGCTGATACGGGTTGCGGCGACGTTCTGCTCGAGATGCGCGATCCGCCGTGCCCCGGGAATCAGCACGATGAAATCGCCCTGGTTCAGCACCCAGGCAAGCGCCAGTTGCGCCGCCGTGACGCCCTTGTCGGCCGCCATCCCTTCGAGCAGCTTCACCAACCGGGCATTGGCCGCCATGTTCGCCTCGCTGAAGCGCGGCAGGCCGCGCCGGAAGTCATTGGCGCCAAGATCCTCCGGCTTCTGGATCGTGCCGGTGAGGAAGCCCCGGCCGAGCGGACTGAACGGCACGAAACCGATCCCGAGCTCGCGACAGGTATCGAGGATTTCGCCCTCGGGATCGCGGGTCCACAGCGAGTATTCGCTCTGCAGCGCCGCGATCGGGTGCACCGCATGCGCCCGGCGCAGAGTCTCGGCGCTGGTTTCGGAAAGCCCGATCGCCCGCACCTTGCCCTCGCGGACCAGTTCGGCCATGCCGCCGACCGTCTCCTCGATCGGCACCTGGGGATCAACGCGGTGCAGGTAGAAAAGGTCGATCGCCTCGACGCCCAGCCGCTGCAACGAAGCCTCGGCCACTTCGCGGGCGTGTTCCGGTCGTCCGTCGACGCCGGCCATGGCGCTGATGTCCGACTTGGTCGGGTCAATCTTGAAGCCGAACTTGGTGGCGATCACCACTTTGTCCCGGAACGGCTTCAGCGCCTTGCCGACGAGGATCTCGTTGGCGAACGGACCATAGACTTCGGCGGTGTCGAACAGCGTGACGCCGAGTTCAACCGCGCGATGCAGCGTGCGCACCGCATCGGCCTCGTCCTGCCCGCCATAGGCATGGCTCATTGCCATGCACCCGAGCCCGACGCTCGACACGGTCAACGGACCGAGGGTTCGCGTCGCGAGGCTACCAGCGGGCGCTTGCCCGCTTGACTGCTGCCGGCCGCTTGCGGCGTTCGGGGAGAGCTGCGTCATATTCCTTCATCCTCTTCGATGTGCCGGCATAGCCGGCGATCTTGGCGTCAAGGACAAGCAGGCAGGCCGACAGCTCGGCGAGCTGCATACGCACGCGTTCGCGGTGCTGTTTCAGCAGCTCGCGTCGCCCCGCCTCGGTGGCGGGGCCCTGCTCGCGCAGCGCCGCATAGTGCAGCATCTCGCGGATCGGCATCCCGGTCGCCTTGAGGTGACCGAGAAACGCGATCCAGGTGAGGATCGACTGATCGTAATCGCGCTGGCCCGATTGGTCCCGGTCGGCATAGGGCAACAGCCCGATCCGCTCATAGTAGCGGATCGTATGGGCGGTAAGTCCCGTGCGCTTGACCAACTGACCGATCTTCATCTCCGCCTTCCTTGCCACGACGAGAACCAAGGCTAGGAGTTCGAGTGCACTCTAAGTCAAGAGCCGAAAATCCGCGGGCCGGCGTGAGTGGGTGAATAGCGAATGGTGAATGGTGAATGGAAAGGGATCGGGGGCGCCCCCTCGCCACTCGCTACGCATCTCCTACCATTCACCATTCACCAAGGCGCCCAGCCTTAAGCGTTGAACCCGCTGTCGACGAGGATCGAGGTGCCGGTGATGCTGCGCCCGCCGGGGCCGGCGAGATGCAGCACTGCCGCAGCGATATCCTCGGCGGAACCGAACCGGCCGAGCGCGTTGAGCCCCATCTGCGAGGGCGCCATCGGGCCGTCTGCCGGGTTCATGTCGGTGTCGGTCGAACCGGGATCGACGGTGTTGATGGTGATCCCCAGCGGCCCCAGTTCGCGCGCCAGTGCCCGGGTCATGCCGCCCAGCGCCGATTTGCTGGTGACATAGAGGCTGAGCCCCGGCTCCGCCACGCGGGTCGCCATATTGGTGCCGATCGAAATGATCCGCCCGCCCTCCCTCATATGTTTCACCGCCGCCTGCGTGGCGAAGAACGGCGCCCGGGCGTGGATCGAGAACAGCCGGTCGAACGATTCGACCGTCACCTCGCCGAACGGCCCGCCGGTGCCGACACCCGCATTGTTGACGAGGATGTCGAGGCGCCCCAGTTCGGCGACCGTCCGATCTACCGCGGCCATCACCGCGTCGGGATCAGCCGAATCCACCTGCATGGCGACAGCCCGCCGGCCGAGCGCTGTGACTTCCACCTCGATCTCGCCGGCCTTCTCGCCGTTGCGCTCGAAGGTGAAGGCGACATCGGCCCCCGCTTTGGCCAGCGCCAGCACGGTGGCCGCGCCGATGCCGCGGCTGCCTCCGGTGACGAGGGCCACGCGGCCGGAAAGCTCGAGGTCGGTCATATCGGATCTCCATTTTCTACCGATCGGTACACAATTGGCTATGACGGTTGTGATGTAGCGTCAAGAATTTTATACTGATCGGTAGACAATCATCCGGAAACCCGATTTTGGCAGGCCGCCCCCGAGAGTTCGATCGAGACCATGCGTTGGATCAGGCGATGCGCCTGTTCTGGGAGCGTGGCTATGAAGGCACCTCGATCAACGACCTGACCGAAGCACTCGGTGTCGGCAAACCCAGCCTCTACGCCGCCTTCGGCTCCAAGGAGCAGCTGTTCTATGAGGCGCTCGACCTCTATGGGCGCACCTATGGGCCGACGCTCGGCGACGTGCCGACGGCCCGCGGCGCCATCGAACAGCTGCTGCGGTCAAATGCCGAAACCTATGTCGACCCCAACATTCCCTCAGGCTGCATGATCGTGCTCTCTGCCGCGGTCGGGCCGCCGCAGAACGCCGAGGTCCGGGCGCATCTGGCCATGCTGCGCAACGCCTCGACCGGCTCGTTCGCGGCACGGATCAGGAAAGGCATGGTGGATGGCGACGTGCCGGAGGGGGCGGACGCCGACGCCATGGCGCAATTCTACACCACGGTGCTGAACGGCCTGGCGCTGCAGGCGCGGGACGGCGCCGGCGGCGCCGCCCTTGAGCGTGTGATCGACGGCGCCATGGCCGCCTGGGACGTGCTGGCCGCTGCGCGACCAGGGTTGTAGCGCCTGATGGGCACCGGCCTTTCTCCCATCTCGGTGTCACCCCGGCGAAGGCCCATAGGAGGCTAACTTGCGGCCTCACCCCACCCACCGGGTCATTCCCGCAAAAGCGGGAACCTCTGTTTCGCGCCTACGGCACGATTGCAAACGGAGGTCCCCGTTTTCGCGGGGATGACACCGAGATGTGTGGGACTTGCAGAGCGTCCTTTCGCCTGTCCGGCACGCCCCTACGGCGGCTTGCGCCAGTCTCCCTAGACCAGCGCCGTGATTTCCTTCTTCCGCCACCAGCCGAGGTAGTAGGTAGCCTGGAAGGTGAGCAGCGCCGTGAAGCTGAGGCAGTAACCCCACCACACGCCCTCGAGCCCGAAGAAGTGGCTGAACGTCAGCGCCGCCGGCACTTCGACCAGGACAATCGCCGCCAGCGACAGCGCCATCGGGATCCACACATCGCCCGAAGCGCGCATCACCGCCGAGAACACCGAGCCCCAGCCGAACACCAGGCAGCTCCATAGCACGATGTGCAGCAGCCGCTCGGCCACCTCGACCACGGACTCGTCGGTGATGAACAGCCGCACCAGGTGCTGCGAGAACAGGTACGCGATCAGCACCAGCGCACCGGTGACGATCAGGTTCATCAAGAGCGCCGTGCGGGTTACCTTTTCCACCTCGTCGAAGCGCCGCGCCCCGATCGCCTGCGCCGCGAAGATCGAGGCGGCGATGCCGATCGACATGGCAGGGAACTGCACGTAGCTCATCACCTGGTTGACCGCGCCATAGGCGGCCGTCGCCTCGGAACCATAGCGGTTGACGATGCCGACGATGACGATGGCCGAGATCGACGACACCACCATGGCGACGCCGGCCGGGATACCCAGCTTGAGGATCAGCCCGAGCAGCTGGAAATCCACCCTCAGGTGCCGGAACAGCTCCGCATCGGGCGCCATCGGGCTCTTCTTGTAGTTGAGGTAGAAGAACAGAAAGATCAGCACCACGACGAAGCCGGCGATGAACGCCACCGCCGCGGCGAGCACGCCGATCTGCGGCAGGCCGAACCAGCCCTGGATCAGCGCCGGCGTCACGAACAGACCCACCCCGATCGAAAACACCAGCGTCAGCAATGGCGTCACCGTATCGCCGACGCCGCGCAGCGTCGAGGTGATGATCAGGAACAGGAAGAACCCGGGCATGCCGATGAGGACGATCCGGCCATAGGCCGTCGCTTCGGCGACAATGTCGGCGGGCGCCCCGAGCAGTTCCATCAGGTTCTGCGCGAACAAGCCGCCGAACACCGCGACTACCAGCCCCATCAGGAAGCCGACGGTCAGCGTCGTGCCGGTGACCTGCTTGATCTTTTCAAGGTTCTTGGCGCCCCAGGCCTGGCCGATCAGGATCGCCGCGCCCGAGGCGAGGCCGATCACGAACGAGATCAGGAAGATCATGATCGGGAAGAACACCGAGACGGCGGCCAACGCCTCCACCCCGATCATCTGTCCGATATAGATGTTGTTGATGGTGCCCGACAGCGACTGCAGGATGTTGCTGAGCATCAGCGGCACGAGGAAGACGAGGAACCGCTGCCACAGCGGCCTGGAGAGATTGTTCATCGCGTGAACTCCGAAACCCGTACATTATGCGACGGCGTTGGGCCCCAAATGGCCAGCGGCCGGTCTGGTCGACCGGGTCGCGAGGCGGGCCACTTCACATCTCAGCTGAAGATGCAGGCGGGTCGGAGCACGATGGGGTATGAACGCACGGTCGGTTCTCTAGCCCCGGGCCGGGCGGGCGTCAACGGTCGCGCACCTGGTGGTCCCCGCCGACCCGCCAATAGAAATCTGAAGGAATCCCAATGACCCAGCCTGTCGCCATCGTCACCGCAGCCGGCCAGGGCATCGGTGCTGCCATCGCCCACGAGCTCGCATCCCGCAACTACCAACTGGTGCTGTTCGCCCGTTCTGAGCAGGTCGAGGCGATTGCAGCGGAACTCTCCGCCACCGCCGTGCGAGGCTCGCTCACTGACACAGGCGGCCTCGAGCGCCTCGTCGACACCACCATAGCAAAGCATGGACGTATCGACGCTGTGGTCAACAATGCCGGTCACGTCCCTGCCGGTGATATCGGCACGATGGTCGACGACGACTGGCAGCATGGCTTCGACATGATCGTGCTGAACCCGGTCCGGCTGATGCGGCTGGTGACGCCGCACTTTCTCGCGGCAAAGAAGGGCGCCGCGGTGAACATCTCCAGCTTTGCCGGCAAATCGCCCGACCTCGCCATGCCGATGTCTTCGGCGCTCCGTCCGGCGCTGCAGGCCTGGACCAAGCTTTATGCCGATCGCTATGGCGCCGACGGCATCCGCATGAACGCCGTGCTGCCCGGCTTTCTCGACAACTATGAGACCGTCGAAGCCCGCCGCCAGAAGATCCCGCTCGGCCGCTATGGCGAGCTGGAAGAGCTGGCAAAGGTGGTGGCCTTCCTGCTCTCCGACGAGGCCTCCTACCTTACCGGGCAGAGCCTGCTGGTCGATGGCGGCATGACACGGGCGGTGTAATCAGCGGCCGTCCATTCGTGCACTGGCCTATCCCCATCCCCGATGTCATCCCGGCGCAAGCCGGGATCCATCCTGAGATGCTTCGTCTCTTGCGCTGAACCGCACCACCTCAGGATGGGCCCCGGCCTTCGCCGGGGTGACACCGTGAGTGGGATGATTTGGTGCCCAACGAATGATCTCCGATCATTGCGGTGAATGGGGTCGATCACCAGATGTCATCGCGCCTGCCAACCAACCTGATGTAGCCTCCCCGCCCATGCATGCCCCCGCCCCCCATAGCGGACCCGCGCAGTTCTGGCTCGGCGTCCGCATGTTCCTGCCCGTCGCCGTCTCCATCGCCGCCTATGGCGTGGTGTGGGGCGTGCTTGCCGGCCAGGCCGGTTTGAGCGTTCTCGAAGTGGCGCTGATGAGCGGCCTGGTGTTTGCCGGCGCCAGCCAGTTCGTGGCGCTCGACATGTGGACGCCGGGCGCCCTGCCGGTGCTGTCGATCGTCATCGCTGCCGGCATCGTCAACCTCCGCATGCTGCTGATGTCGGCGACGCTCAGGCCATTGGTCGGCCATCTGTCGCTGCCCAAGCAGCTGGGCGCCATGTTCTTCGTCTCCGACGAGCAATGGGCCATGACCATGGCCGAGGTGCGCAAGGGCACCGGCAGCGTCGCCTTCCTCATCGGCACCGGCGTGCTCAGCTGGTTTGCCTGGATGGGCTCGACCCTCTGCGGCCGGGTGCTCGGCGCCTTTATCGACGATCCGACGAAATATGGGCTCGATTTCGCCTTCACCGCCACCTTCCTCGCCTTGCTGCTCGGCATGTGGCGGGGTCGCGGCGACCTGCTGCCGTGGATCGTCGGCGCGCTCGCCGCCATCCTCACCTCGAAGCTGATCGAGGGGAACTGGTACATCATCGTCGGTGGCCTCGTCGGCAGTTTTGCCGGTGCCCTGGCCGAGACCATCAGGGAGCGCCGCCATGTCGCTTGAGGCGCTGATCGCCATTGTCGGCATGGCCGCGGTGACCTTCGCCATCCGCGCCGGCGGCCTGCTGCTCGCCAACCGGTTGCCCACCACCGGCTTCGTTGCCAGCTGGATGAAGCATGTGCCGGGCGCCGTGCTGGCAGCGCTGGTCGCGCCGGCGATCCTGAGCGGCGGCGCTGCCGAAGCTGTCGCCGCCGCGGTCACTGCGCTGGTCTATCTGGTCAGCCGGAACCTGTTTGCCGCCATGCTGAGCGGTGTGCTGGCGGTCTACCTCGCCCGCCTGGCGCTGGGCGCCTAGGGAACACTGCCACCTGCTTGCCCGTTGTAGCGCCAGCAAGGAGGGTCACATGCAGACCATCATCGGACAGTTCGACAGCTACGAGCATGCCGCCGCCGCCGTACATGCCCTGCACGAGGCCGGCATCGCCCAGACCGACATCAGCTTTGTCGCCAACACCCCACCCGACTTCGAACCCGACGAGGTCGGCGAAGGCGCAACCACCGGCGCCGAAGTCGGCGCCGGGCTCGGCGCGGCCGGCGGTCTGCTGGCCGGGCTCGGCATCATCTCCATTCCCGGCCTTGGCCCGGTGGTCGCCGCCGGCTGGCTGTTCGCTACCGCCATCGGGGCATTTGCAGGGGCCGGCGTCGGCGCCGCGACCGGTGGCCTGATCGGTGCGTTGACCAGCGCCGGGGTTCCTGAAACCGAAGCCAAAGCGCTGGCCGAGAAACTCGAGCGTGGTGGCGCTATCGTCAGCGCCCGTGTCGACGAAGCCCATGCTGGCCCGGCCGCCGCGATCCTCAGGCACGCCGAAGGCATCGAAGCGGTGCCGGAGGGCGAAGAGATCGAGAGCGCTGCACAGCAGGTCCCCGATGGTGGCCCGCCCCCGCCGCGCCGCGACACCGACTACCCCTTCGTGCCGCCGATCGTCTGAGAGAGCGCGGCATCGAGAAAGCCGTCGACCAGGGCATGAAACAGCTGGCGGTCGTCGCGGCGGATGAAATGCGTCGCACCGGGAACGACCGTCACCTCGGCGCCCAGCGAGCGGATGATGGCGCGGTGATCGGCGCTGATGCCGATGCGGATGGTGCCCGTGACGATTTTGACCGGGACCCCTGCGCCGGCAAGCTCGCCGAGCAGGGTCGGCCAGGCGCGGGTAGGAATGACATCGCCATGCGCCACCAGCGCGACATCCATATCGGCCTTCGCCTTTGACCACGCGGCAAGCTCATCCTGCGGCCAGCGCGGAAACAGTTCGGCGATCTCCGCCTGCCGCTCGGCGTCGCTTATGGCCTGCCAGCGCCGGAGGGTTGCGGCGGCGTCTGCTGCGACCTGACGATCCTGAAACGGCGTGACCGGCAGCCTCCAGAAGGGATCCTCCAGCACCACCGCTTTGACCCGCGCGCCGAGGCTGGCGGCCACGGCGGCCGCGGCGGCGCCACCGGCAGAATGCCCGAACAGCACCAGCGGGTGGTCGGCGCCGGACAGCAGCTCACTGAGGTCGGCGAGGATGTCCTCGACGATGACGTCGCCCGGATGGCGCTTCAGCAGGGCCTCGGTCCAGCGCGGCGACTGGCCGTGCCCGCGCGGATCGATGACCAGTAGGCGGAAGCCGTTGCCGGCCCAGTGTCGCGCGGTGACGGAGAGCGTCTCCGCCGATTCGGCAATCCCGGGGATCGCGACGATGGTGCCGCGACAGGGAGTGGCGGGAGGGAACTCCTGCGTGTGCAGCACCGTCATCGCAGCAGCTCGGGGAAGGCGAGCGGCTGGCCCTCGACGATGCGGTTGAGTTCGCTGGCGATGTGCTCGCCCATGCGGCGGATTTCTGTCCCCATGGATCCGGAAATGTGCGGGGTGAGGAAGACATTGGGCAGGGTGTGGAGCTCGCTGTCCTCAGGCAGGACTTCCGGGTGGGTAACGTCGAGAATGGCCTCGATCCGGCCAGCCCTCAGCTCGACGATCAACGCATCCTGGTCGACGATGGCGCCGCGCGAGGTGTTGATCAGCGTGGCGCCATCGCGCATCAGGCCCAGGTGGCGGGCAGTGATCATGCCAGCCGTCGCGTCATTGAGCGGCGGGTGCAGGGTGACGATGTCGCTGTTCGCCATCACTTCGTCGAGCGACACCAGACGTACTCCCAGCCGGGTGGCGTCGGCCGGAGTTATGAAGGGATCGTAGAGCAGGACCGATACACTGAGCCCGGCGAGCCGCTCGATGACCATCCGGCCGATGCGCGACGCACCGACCACGCCTATGGTCTTGCCGGCGTTGCCGGCAGCAGGGAATTCCAGCTCCCGGTCGATGTGGTCGCGACGGTGCCGGTAGAGGCGACGGGCGCGGAACGTGTCCTTGTTGGCGAGAACGATCATCGCGACGGTGTACTCGGCAACCGGAATGGCGTTGCTCCAGCCGGCATTGGCGGCGGCGATACCCCGCTCGGCCGTGCCTTGCGGTAGCAGCGGCGCGGCCTGGCCGCCGGCGTGGAGGACGTAGCGTAGCCGCGGCGCCGCATCGAGATGCGGGTCGGTAAGCGGTGGGGCACCCCAGCTGGTGATCAGCACCTCCGCCCGGCGAAGAACGTCGCGTGCCTCGGGCGTATCGAGCGATGGAAAGGCGCGCAAATGCAGCGGTGTCGCTCCGGCAAGCCGCAGCAGCTCAAAGCTGGGGCCGAACAACCGTCCAGCAAGCTCGGGCGGGTTCATGACGGCGATAAAGCCGACCGATGCAACCGCTCGGGCATCCGTGCGTGCCTTTTCTTCATAGGTGAGAGTCATTGCAACCTCGGCCTCGCCCCGCCATGTAACTAGTTACACGAAGATGGAATGGCAAGCCCGATCACACCGCGGCGGCTGATCCGCGACGCATGAAGCGCGTTTCCAGCAACACATCGGTGGCAGGAGCAACACCGAGCGCGATCTCGGCCGCGCGCACACCCACCTCGAAGAAGGGCGGATGCACGGTGGTCAGCCCAGGCGTGAGATCGGCAACCACCGGCACGTCGTCAAAGCCGATGATCGAGAGATCGTCGGGCAGCGTCAGCCCCTGCCCTCGGGCCGCCCGATAGGCGCCGACCGCAATATTGTCCGTCATCGCCACGATAGCGGTTGCCCCGACCCCGGAGCGCAGCAGCTCGTCGACCGCGCGCGCCCCGTCGGCCTCGCTGTTGGCGGCGACCCGAACCAGCGCTGGATCTGGCGCGATGCCGTGGCGGACGAGGGCGGCCGTATAGCCATCAAGCCGCTGCTCGGCAGTCGTCATGCCGCGCGGCTCGCCGACATAGGCGATGCGCCGATGCCCCAGGGCGACGAGTTCGTCGACGCCGGCGCCGATGCCGCTGCGCTGGTCGTAATCGACGCTGACGATGTCGCCCTGGCCGATGATCGGCGGGCGACCGCAGAGGATCAGCGTTGCGCCAACCTGAGCCAGGTCGCGGGCGTAGCCGGCGGCGCGCTCGTCGAAGGCGGCATCGGTTTCGGTGGAGCCGACCAGCAGGACCGCCTTGACCCTGAGCTCGCGCAGCACGCCGATCAGCTCGCGTTCGCGCTGCTCGTCGCCCTCCGTGGCGCACATCAGCACCAGGTGCCCATTCTTGCCGGCGACGCTTTCGACGCCGGCCGCCAGCGCGGCAAAGGTCGGGCCGATCATCGCGCGCACGACGAAGGCGATGGAGCGTGGCCCGCGGCCCGTCATCGCCCGCGCCAGCCCGTTCACCACGTAGCCGAGCTCGTCGGCTGACGCGACAACGCGCTCCTTGATTGCCGGCTGCACATTGGCGTTGCCGGCAAACACCCGCGACGCTGTCGCCAGGGATACGCCGGCATGCGCGGCGACGTCGCGCAGGTTGACCGGAACCATCCGTCCCGGCCCGCGAGTCCCGCCGCGCAACGGCTTTGGAGCGTTCTCGTTCTCATCCATCCCAAGACATCTACAGCCTCCCTTGACTCGTGTCGACGCGTGACCTAGCGTGCAAGAAACTAGTTACAGGAACTAGTTACACACTATGCCGAGGAGGGGCATCGTGCAAGCAGATGCCGTTGTTCCGGCCGCGCGGAAGCGTGGGTCGTCGTCGCGGGATGGGCTGGTTCTGCTGCTTCTCGCAGTGCCCGGGATCGCCTGGTTCGCGGTGTTCGCTTACGGGCCGATGGCCGGCCTCGTCGTCGCGTTCAAGGATTTCAACGTCCGTGACGGCATCTTCGGCAGCCCATGGAACGGCTTTGCCAACTTCCGCTATTTCCTCACCAGCGGCGACGCCCTCACCATTGTCGTCAACACGCTGTTCCTCAACGCGCTGTTCCTCGGCGCCTCGCTGCTGGCCGGCCTGATCCTGGCGCTCATGCTGAACGAAATCCGCGGCAGTCTCTACCGCCGCTTCATGCAGTCGACGATCTTCTTTCCCTACTTCGTCTCGCCCATCGTCATTTCAATCATGCTGCAGGTGATCCTGTCCGGGGTGGGCGGCAGCGGTGGGGCGCTCAACAACCTGCTCAGCGTCATCGATCTGCCGCAGCTCAGTTGGTACACCGAACCCGGCGCCTGGCCGTGGATCCTGACCATCGTCAAGGTCTGGCAGCTGGGTGGCTACACCTCGGTGATCTTCCTTGCCGCCATCACTTCGATTTCGGAAGAGGTCTACGAGGCCGCGGCGATCGACGGCGCGAGCCGGGCGCGCATGGCGCTCTCCATCACCACGCCGCTGCTGCTCCCGACCATGGGCGTTCTGCTGGTCCTCGGCGTGGGGCGCATCTTCTTCGGCGATTTCGCCACCATCTACGCCATCGTCCAGGACAACGGCATCCTCTTCCCGACGACCGACGTCATCGACACCTATGTCTTCCGCTCCCTGAGGACCATTGGTGACTTTGGCACCACGGCCGCAATCGGCTTGTTCCAGTCGGTCGTCGGGTTTTTCTTTGTCACCGCCGCCGTCCTCGTGCAGCGCCACTTCCACAAAGAAAGCAGCATCCTGTGAGCACGACCGGCTACAACGCGAAGCTGCTCGATTTGCAAGCCGCGCATGTGCGGCCCGAAACGGAGAAGCCGGCCACTCGTCGCAAGACCCACCGTCGGCCTGAGCCGTTCACCATCGCCAGCTACATCGTCGTGACCCTGTTCGGGCTGTTCTGCCTCGTCCCGTTGTGGATGATCATCGCCGGTTCGTTCACCGACGAAACGGTGCTGGCGCGACAGGGCTACAGCTTGTTCCCCAGCCCCTTCTCGCTGACCGCCTACGAACTGCTGTTCAACGGCCAGTCGCTGCTCAACGGCTACGTCGCCTCGCTGTTCATCACGCTGGTCGGGACCATGCTGTCGGTCTCCGGCACGGCGACGCTCGCCTGGGTGATCGCTCGCCGGCTGCCCTGGATCAGCCGTCCGCTCACCGTCTTCGCCTACGTGCCCATGCTGTTCCACGGCGGGCTGGTGCCGCTCTACCTGCTGGTGACGCAGGTGCTCAGCCTCTCCAACAGCTGGTTCGCGGTTATCCTGCCGATCCTCCTGGCGCCGTTCCTCGTCTTCATCACTGTCAGCTTCTTCCGCCAGTTGCCGGAGGAGATCATCGATGCCGCCCGCATCGATGGCGCCGGCGAGCTGCGCATCTTCTTCCAGATCATCCTGCCCTTGTCGAAACCGATCCTCGCGGTGCTGGGCCTGTTTTACGCCGTCACCTACTGGAACGAGTGGTTCATGGCGCTGCTCTTTGTGTCCGACCCGGAAAAGTACCCGCTGCAGCTCATCCTGCAGAACCTGATCGCCAACGTGACCAATGCCACCTCGCTGCCTGGCGCGACGGCCGCCCAGGCGGCGGCGCCGGTCTACCAGCTGCGCTTCGCCATGACGGTGCTGACGGTTGGTCCGATCCTCTGCGCCTACCCGTTTGCGCAACGCTTCTTCGTCAAGGGCATCACCCTGGGCGCCACCAAGGGATAGCGGCACCCCCGAATAGAGCCGCTCATAACAGGAGGAGAATACCGATATGACACGCCACCTCAGTCGCCGACGCTTCCTCGCCCTCAGCGGTGCGGCAGGCCTTGGCGCCGCTCTCGCCGGCAGCATGCCGCGGGCCTTCGCAGCCGGCCTCTCGGGCACGTCGCTGAGCATTCTGCCGTCGCAGGCGCCGAGTAACTGGAAGGCGGTGCTGGACAAGGCCAATGTCGCGCTCCTTGCCGAGCACGGCTTCACCCTCGATGCACAGTTCATCAACTGGAGCAACTACGGGCAGCAGTCGCTGCTGAAGTTCACCGCCGGCGCCAGCTTCGATACCGCGCTGCAGGCGCTGTGGCTGAACATGGCGCAGCTGCAGCAGAGCGGCTCCCTTGCCGACCTGACCGGTGAGCTCGACAAGTGGCCCAATCTCAAGGCGCAGATCGCCCCCAAGCTGATCGAAGCCAATTCCTGGAACGGCAAGCTCTGGGGCATCCCGCAGGTGAACAGCGCCGGCCGTGTGCAGCACTTCAGCATCCGCCAGGATCTGGCGGAAAAGCACGGCTTCGGCGAGATCCAGGATTTCGATACGCTCGAGCGGTACTTCTACACCATCAAGGAAAAGGAGGACGGAGTGACGCCGTTCGGCATCGGCGCCAACTCGACCTGGGTGCTGGCCGTGCCGACCCCGACCGGCATGTTCAACCAGCAATCGTGGGAAGATCCCATCCGCATGCAATACCTGTTCGCCGGTTCCGGCCTGCGGTTCCTCCTGGCCAAGGATGCGGCCACCACGGGCGCGTCGAGGCCGATCCCGTTCTGGGAAGATGACGGGGTGGTCGCGGCGCTCCGAAAGATCCGCAAGTACCATGAGGACGGCATCATCAATGCCGATCCGTTCAATTCGGACAGCGCAACGATCCAGAGCCAGTTCCAGGCCGGCCGCATCGCCAGCCTCTGGTCGATGACCGATGGCCTTGCCAGCAATCAGCTGGTCGGCCTCCGCAAAGCCGTTCCCACCGCCAGCCTCGCCCAGGTGATGCCGTTCGGCAAACCCCTCAATGAGGTCAAACCGGTGCAGACTTTCCAGGCCGACAACATGGTGGTCGTCAACGCCAATGGCGGCGACGTCGACCGGGCCCTGGCGCTGCAGGACTGGCTCTCGGTGAAGCAGAACCATGATCTCATCGAATACGGTATCGAAGGAACGGACTGGGAGGCGGTCGGCGACGACAGCCTGAACCAGCTCAGTCAGTACGCCTTCCCCGGCTACGCGCTGCTATGGCGATCGGCCCTCGAGCGCCGGTCGTCGTTCATGACGCCTTCCGAAAAGGCGGTGTTCGACTGGGCCCAGGACTACGACAACTTCACCACCGACACCTTCGCCTCGTTCATCCCCGATGTGACCGCGGTCAAGCAGGAGGCGGCGCAGATGAACAACGTCATCATCCAGCATGCCAACCCGCTGTTCCACGGCCTCGCCGACGTCGATGCCCAACTGGACAAGCTCAGGAGCGCCGCCGACGCGGCCGGACTGAACGTGCTGCAGGCCGAAATGGAAAAGCAGGCGGACGCCTACCTGAAGGCTCGGGGATAGCCGAGGAACACCGCTCTCCCTGCCCTATAGGAGTGCGGGCCGGCTGGAGGGTGTCGCGCTGTCGCGATACTCTCCGGCGGCGCCGCAAAATAACCAATACCCAGAGCGTTTCGCCGCCTCGTTTGGACGGTGAAACGCTCTAGGTGCTTGATGCCGCCCGAGGCTTAGGCTAGGCAGGTCCCCGCTTGGAGTGCCCCTCTGGCGGAATGGTAGACGCGGCAGACTCAAAATCTGTTGTCGAGAGGCGTGCCGGTTCGAGTCCGGCGGGGGGCACCAATCACCTTCTGATGCAAGCCGACCGCAGCCCTCGAGGCTATTGCGGTGTCAGCTTCTCGGTGCCGGAGCCGGTTTGCCCGGCAATGGTCCACAGCCCTTCCATCGAGCCATCTTCCATCACCTGGTAGATCACCAGGCCGATCGCCTCGCCCATGACATAGCCGGCGGAAAAGGCATTGCCGTTGCGCATGCAGATGCCCTCGGACGTCGAAGGCCCCGTGGTCCAGTAGATCTCGCACGTCGTATCGCTGGTGAGCACGATCTTGGCGGTGCCACCATAGTTCGAGCCGTCGAGATTGGTGCCCTCGACGGCGTAGTCGCCGCCGATGCTCTGGGCCATGGCGGCCGGGCTCGCCAATGCCATCACCACGCCCGCCAGCAGAAATGTCCGACGCATATCACACCCCTCTGTTTGTCCCTCGAGTTGAGAGTAAGTCACAGTCCTCTGGACTGACAATCTGGGCCGACGCAGAGTGACGATCACTTTTGGCGCGGAGGATTCGATGGCAGGAACGATCAGGCTCGGCACGGCCGGCTGGGTGTTCGAGGCCTGGCGCAAGAGCTACTACCCGGACGGGCTGAAGCAGAAGGACGAACTCGCCTGGTCCAGCGCCCGGCTCGGCAATATCGAGATCAACGCCACCTTCTATTCGCACCAGAAGGCCGCGAGCTTCGAGAACTGGGCCAGCCAGACCCCGGATAACTTCGTCTTCACCGTGAAGGGCCACCAGTTGGTGACCCACATCAAGCGGCTGAAGGATGTTGAGATTCCGCTCGCCAACTTCTTCGCCTCGGGCGTCATGGCGCTGGGCAACAAGCTCGGGCCGTTCTGCTGGCAATTGCCCGGCAACAGCAAGTACGACCCCGAGCGGATGGAGGCCTTCCTCGCGCTGCTGCCGCAGACGCCGGAAGCGCTGGTCGCCCTGGCCGGCAGGAGCCAGGGGTTGAAGAATGAGCCCTACCTTGATGTGACCGGCATCACCAGGGTTCGGCATGCCATCGAGGTGCGCCACGACAGCTTCGCCGTGCCCCAATTCATCGAGCAGTTGCGCAAGTACAATGTGGCGCTGGTCGTCTCGGACACCAGCGACTGGATCTACGTCGACCAGACCGCAGACTTCGCCTATGCCCGCTTGCAAGGCGCTCCCGGCGCCGAGGCATACTCGACCGAGGAGCGGACCAAACGTGGTCAGTGGCTAGCGGACCTCGCTGCGGGGCGCCCCATCGGCTGGACCTATATCACCGCTCCGGAGGATAACCCGCCCGAGCGCGACGTATTTGCGTTCTTCGTCTCGACCGATAAGGAACACGCGCCAGAGAACGCCCGGGCGGTGATGGCCGAACTTGGGCTCAAGGGGCCGGGCGAGTGACGATCTCGTGAGCGGGGTTAAGTTGACTTGAGCTCCGCTCCCGAGAATATGGCGCCGATCCGAACAGGAGCGTCATCGTGACCACCAGCCTCGCCACCGATCGTCCCCGCCTGCTCGCGACGATCGCCTTCGTTCTCGGCCTCGCGACCATTGCCGGCGCCTGGGGCTCGCAGCTGTTCGGCGGGCTGGTGCCGTGCGAGCTCTGCCTCGAGCAGCGCATGCCCTACTACTGGGGCCTGCCGCTGCTGGCGCTGGTCCTGATCCTGTGGCAGCGGCTGCCGCGCGCCGTGTGGTATGTCGGGATCGTCCTGGCGCTCCTGATCTTCGCCTGGTCGACCTATCTCGCTGGCTATCACTCTGGCGTCGAATACGGCTTCTGGCCCGGTCCCACCGCCTGCACCGGCACCGGCGTCGATGTCAGCTTCTCCGACCTTTCGAACATCAACGCCGCCCGCGTCGTCCCCTGCGACAAGATCCAGTTCAGCCTGTTCGGCGTGACGCTGGCCGGCGCCAACACGCTGATCTCGGCAGCAATCGTGCTGCTGCTCGGCACCGTGCTGCTCCAGGGCCGGAAGGCCTAGAGCGCTTTCAGGAAAAGTTGCAGACTTTTCCACCTCGAAAGCGCGACCAACTGGAGACCAGAGCGCTCCCGCTAGTGCGTGAGAAAGGCCGTCGCCACCTCGGTGAGGAGCGGCGAGGCGATCAGGTTGTAGTGCGTGGTGCCGGGCAGGATAGCAAGCTGGCTCGACGGGCGCTGCGAGCCGTCGAACCCCGCGTCGCGCTGGCCGCCACCGAGCAGCTTCCAGAATTCGACCATGTGCTCGGGCCGGATCGAATCCGCGTCTGCGAACACCAGCAGCGTCGGGACGTCGATCGCTTTGATGCCTTCGGTCCAGTTGTACTCGGGCGCGCCCATTTCGCCGGATTTGCGAAACACGCTCTCCCAATCGACATCGGGATAATGTTCTCCGAGCGGCGAGCTGGCGAGTTGCTGTCCGTACTCCGCCGCATGAACTGGCAATTGCCGGAAGGCCTCGCGAACTTCCGGATAGTCGTCGTCGGTGCGGTAATCCACCGAGACCAACACCAGCTTTTCGACCTGTTCCGGGTGCCGGAACGCCACCTGCAGCGCCACGCCGGCGCCGAGCGAATAGCCCATGAAGCGTGCCTTGCCGATGCCGAGGTGCTGGAGCACGGCCGCGACGTCGTCCGCCATCAGCTCGGAAGACCAGGGCGCATCGGTGTCGGTGCTGAAGCCGTGGCCGCGCATGTGGATGGCGATCACCCTATGCGTCTTCGCCATCGCGGCGAGCGGCGCGCCAAAGGTCTGGGACGGGTCGACGCCGCCATGCAGCAGCACCAGCGGCGGACCGTCGCCGTGGATCTCGTAGTAAATCTCGGCGCCGCCGACCGGGACCTTGCCCGTGATCGAGGGGGTGCTCATCGGATTGTCTCCTGCGGTTTGGGCAATGACGGGCGCTGCGACCAGGGCAGCGGCGACAAGGCGAGGGCCATGAGGGCGCGCCTCAGCATGATCGTTCCTCCCGAAATCAGGTCGTTGCGAGGTGGCGCTCGAGCTTGTCGAAAGCCTGGTTGGTGCCTTCGACGAAGCCGCCAGTGGTCGCTGCCGCGAGGTCGGCCGCGCTCTCGAACTCGGCGCGCATGGTAAAGATGGTTTCGCTGCCGATCGCCTCGAAAGTGAGCGTCGCGATGTAACCCGGCGGCGGATCGACTGCCTCGGGCGAGCGCCACGGCCGGTAGACGATGCGTTCGGGCACGAGGATCTCGACGAACTGGTAACGCACCGGGTGCTCGCTGCCGTCCGGCCGGTGCATGGTGACGTGCCACTCACCACCAGCGCGGAACTCGAGCCTGGTGATATCGGAGGTGAAGTTCTCCGGGCCCCACCACTGCGCCAGGAGATACGGATCCTCGAAGGTCCGCCAGACCAGCGCGCGCGGCGCCTTGAGGCGGCGGCTGATGACTAACTCGCGCTGGGTGAGCGGGTCCGAAGCTGTGTCGCGGTCCATGATGCGCCTCAGTTCTTCTTAGCCGTAGGGTCGGCTGCCTGCAGTCGCTCGAGCAGCCCGTCGAGCCGGTTGAGGCTGGTATCCCAAAAGCTTGCGAACGCCTCGATCCAGCCGACGGCCTCGCGCAGCGGCTCAGCCTCGAGCCGGCAGGGCCGGAGCTGAGCGTTGCGGCCTCGGCTGATCAGGCCCGCGCCTTCCAGCACCTTGAGGTGCTTGCAGATCGCCGGGATGCTCATCTCGAACGGCGCCGCGAGCTCCTTGACCGACGCCTCGCCATCCATCAGCCGCATCAGGATGGCCCGGCGGGTGGGGTCGGCGATGGCCGAAAGCGTGAGGCTGAGCTGGTCCGGCTGCACGTCCGTTCCTAACTGATCGGTTAGCTAACTGATTGGTTAGATACGTCTGCATGCAGGTGGGTGTCAAGGGAGCGGTGGCCCGCTCATCCGCCCATTGGCATGTCGCGATCGTCCCGAAGGGGCCGGAAGGTCTAGTCTTCGGGAAATGCCATTCGCTTCAGGTCTCGCGCGGCGTTGATGATGCGCGAGATCACCACGATCGCCTCTTCTGCTCGATAAAAAATGAGGTAGTTGCCGAACGGCCGCCGCCGCAACTTCCCACCAAGAGGAGTGTCGATGAGCGGAAAACGGTGCGGATGATCTGCAAGGCCGAAGCACGCCTCTCGCACGTCCATCACGAAAGCCACGGCGAGATCGGCGTTGTCAGCTGCGATGTAATCGGCGATCTCCTCTAGATCCGCCTCCGCCGTATCGGTGAATCGTACACGCATCAGGCGCGCTTCTTCGCCATCGCTTCATACTTGGCGATCAGTCGATCGAACACCTCTTCAGCTGGCTTGGTCCGCCCCGCCTCTGCGTCCGCCAGCCCCCGCGCCAGCGCCGCATCGAGCCGCCGGAGCGCTGCTTCGCGCTCCTGCACCAGGCGAACGCCTTCGCGCAGCACTTCACTCTTGGAGTTGTAGCGACCGTTCTTGACCAGGTCCTCGACCACGGCTTCGAGGTTGGGCCCCAGGTCTGCACTGATTGCCATATCGGCCTCCCGTCGGTATCGAACCAATAATAGTTATTGGCGCGACCAACGTCCAGCCTCACGGCTCCAGTTCGATGTCCCAGTAGAGGTAGTCGAGCCAGCTCGTATGCAGGTGGTTAGGCGGGAAGGCTCGGCCGTTATTATGCAGGTCGTGCACCGTCGGCTGGAACGGCTCCTGCATCGGGAACATCTTGATCTCGCGCGGCAGTCGGTTGGCTTTCCTGAGGTTGCACGGCGCGCACGCCGCGACGACATTCTCCCAGGTGGTGCGCCCGCCCTTTGACCGTGGGATCACATGGTCGAAGGTGAGTTCGTCCCGGGCGCCGCAATACTGGCACTGGAATTTGTCGCGCAGGAACACGTTGAAGCGCGTAAAGGCCGGGTGCCGGGCCGGCCGGACGTAATCCTTGAGCGAGACGACGCTGGGCAGCAGCATCTCGAAGCTCGGCGACTTGATCACCCGGTCATAGTTGGAGACGACGTGGACTCGATCAAGAAAAATCGCCTTGATCGCGTCCTGCCAGGACCAAAGCGACAAGGGATAATAGCTGAGGGGCCTGAAATCGGCGTTCAGCACCAGTGCGGGGCTATTCTCAAGCGACACATGTACCGTCACTTGTCGCCCCCAGTTCGGGAATCGCGGCCAGTCATGATCAGCAATATTCTATGCCGACTGTGACACCCCTGTGAAGCGCGATTCGATCAATCGATTCAGGCGGTTTGCGCCAGCATGAAGGCCGTTGCGAAATCCAATCCATCCGGCGCGATGCCATGCGCCGTGCCCGATGAAATGTGCAGCGAGACATCGAAACCGGCGGCCGCCAGTTCGGTCGCCGCCTGCCGGCTGAGCTCGGGGTCGACCACCTGGTCGAGGTCGCCATGGATCAGCGCCACCGGAGCTTTGTCGATCGCCGGGAAACCGTCGGCGGGAACGAAGGCGCCCGAGAACGCCAGGATGCCCTTGACCGGTCGCGGCAGCGCTGTGCCGACATGCAGCGCCATCATCGCCCCCTGCGAGAAACCGATAAGGAAGGTGTCGGCCGGTTTGATGTCGGTCTGCGACCAAAGGTCGGTGAGAAACTCGATGATGACAGGCGCGGCGGTCTTGGCGCCTTCGATGCGGCCGGCAATCCGATCCACCGCCAGCGGAAACCACTCGAAACCGAACGGGTTGCCGGCACAGGGCGTCGGAGCGTTCGGCGCGATGAACAGCGCATCCGGCAGCAGCGGCCCCCAGTGATGGCCGAGCCCGATCAGGTCGCTGCCATCGGCGCCATAACCGTGCAGCAGGATAACTGCCTGTTTCGGGGCGCCGCCGCTTTTCGGCGGCAGCATCGGGCCGGAGAGCTTGGCCATCAGATCGACAATCCTTCCTTGTTCCGCACGGCGCGATAATAGCGCCAGAGCAGCAATGCGGCAGTGGAGCGATAGGGCGACCAGCGCCGTGCCATCGCGATCAAGTCCTTCACCGGCGGCTTGCCGTCAAGCCCGAACGCCCACTCGGCGGCCCGCTGCAACGCCACGTCACCGGCCGGGAAGATGTCCGGGTGCGCGGCCGAGAACATCAGGTAGATCTCGGCGGTCCAGGGGCCGATCCCCTTGAGTTTGGTCAGCGCAGTGATCGCCTCGTCGGCCGGCAGTTCGGCAAGGTGCGCGAAGTCGACGCTGCCTGCCGCAATCGCTTCGGCGAGGCCACGCAACGTCCGGTATTTGCCGCCCGACTGTCCGGCGCCGCGCACCGCTTCCTCACTGAGCTTCAGATAGCCGACCGGGTCGAGCGCCCCTTCGAGCTGGGCAAAGCGGCCCCAGATCGCGTCGGCGCTGGCAGTCGACACCTGCTGGCCGGTGACGATACGCGCCAACCCCTCGAAGCCGCCGGGGGAGCGGCGGATTTCGAAGGCGCCGGCGCGCTCGGCAACGGCGCCAAGCCGGGGGTCGAGCACAATCAGTGCGCCGAGCTGGCGCTGCAGCGCCTCCGGGGTATCGAGACGGTCTGTCAAAGAAATGTCCTTACGTGCTAGCAGTTTGTCATGCTCAGACCCGTCCTCCGCTTCGCCCCGAGCCCCAATGGCTTGCTGCATCTGGGGCACGCCTATTCGGCTTTGTTCACCTCGGTCTGGGCCGAAGCGCTGGGTGGCCGGCTCCTCCTCCGCATCGAAGACACCGACCTTACCCGAAGCAAGCCGGAATTCACCGAAGCGATCTTCGAGGACCTCGCCTGGCTCGGCCTTGCCTGGGAACAGCCGGTGCTGCGGCAGTCCACGCGCTTTGCCGTCTACGCCGCTGCCGCCGACCGACTGAAAGCACGTGACCTGCTCTACCCCTGCTTCTGCTCGCGCACTGAGCTGGCGGCGCAGTCGAGCAGCACCGATCCGGATGGCGCGCCGCTCTATCCCGGGACCTGCCGGCACCTCTCGCCCTCCGAGGTGGCACAGCGCTTCGCCGAAGGGCGCGAAGCGAACTGGCGGCTGAAGACCGACGAGGCAATGGCTCTGACCGGAATGCTGACCTACTCCGTCGCCGGCCCCACCCCGGCCGATCGGCCGCAAATCCGCTACGCCCGGCCGGAGCGCTGGGGCGATGTGGTGCTGCAGCGCAAGGGGACGCCCACCAGTTACCACCTGAGCGTGGTGATCGACGACGACGCCCAAGGTGTCACCCACGTGACCCGGGGCCGCGACATGGAGCCCTCGACCGACATTCACGTGCTGCTGCAGATGCTGCTCGGGCTGAGTTCGCCGCTCTACACCTTCCACAAGCTGATCCTCGACGAAGCCGGCAACAAGCTCAGTAAATCGAAAGGCTCCACCTCGCTCCGGAGCCTGCGCGAGGCGGGCCGGACGGCGGCGGGGATCCGCGGGGAACTGGGGTTCTAGGCTCTATCGTCCCCTCTCCCTTGGGGGAGAGGGACAGGGTGAGGGGGCCTTGCCGCAAACGCCGAGCGTGGAGAAGGCCCCCTCACCCGGCGCTGCGCGCCGACCTCTCCCCCAAAGGGAGAGGTGAAGAGGCTATGCCGCCAGCTTCTCAGCCGCAAAGAACGGCGCCACCGTTTCCGCCACTGCCACTCCGAATGGCGTCGCGAAATCCGGGCCGAGGATGGCGTCGAGACGCGCGTCCTTGAGTTCCATCGGGTTCTCCCACAGGTAGCTCATCTTGCTGACCGCCCGCATCAGCGGATCGACGAGGCCGACGACGTTGAACAGCACCCGCGGGAACACCCCGACCTTGAGCTTTACCGGCGCTGTCGCGACTGCTGCGGCGGCCATCTGCTCGGGCGTCACGAAGTTGCCGGCAAAGTGGAAGTTCTCGAAGGCGGCGAACTCCTTCCTGTGCCAGGCGAGCTTCTCGAAAGCCCGGCCGACATCCGGCAGATAGGCCCAGGAATGGCCGACGCCGCGCACGCCCATCATGGCGAACTTGCCTTTCTTCGCCTCGCGCAGCATGGCGAGATCGAACCAGTCGAAGCTGCTTTCGGGCCCATAGAAATCCCCGGCGCGGAGGATGATCGCCTGGATGTCGCCTCGCTTTGCCGCCGCCTCGTACATCGCCTCCACCCGCACGCGGATTTCGCCGCGCGGCGTCTGCGGCCGCTGCTTCAACTCGGGCGTGACGAACCGGTCGCCCGCCGCATAGTTGTAGATATTGCCGGGGAACAGCAGCGTCTTGCCGCTCTTGCCGAGCGCCGCGATCACCCGCTGGTTCTGCGCTTCCATCCGGCCCTGGTCCCACTGGTGGTAGGGAAGGTTCAGCGCATTGACCACCACCTCGGTGTCGCCGATCGCCGCTCGCATCGCCTCGGCGTCATCGGCGTCGCCCTTGATGAAGCGCACCCCCGCGATCGGCTGCTTGTTGGACCGCCCAAAGCCAGTGACGTCCCACCCGGCGGCGACGAAGGCCTTGGCGATATGGTGGCCGACATGGCCATTGATACCGATGACGATGACTTTCTGCGCGTTCACTTGCTTGCTCCTTGCTGGTGACGAGCAAGGTAGGCGCAACGCAGGCGTTGATGAACTGGACAGGATCGTTCCATTGCCATACAAAAATGAATGACCCGGAGATCTCCAAACCATGCCCGATCCCGACTGGTCGCTGTGGCGCAGCTTCGGCGCCGTCGTCGAGCACGGCTCGCTCTCAGCCGCCGCCCGAGCCCTCGGTTTGAGCCAGCCCACCCTCGGCCGCCATGTCGAGGCGCTGGAGCAGGCGCTGGGGATGAGCCTGTTCGAACGAACCCTCGCCGGCTTCCACGCCACCGACACCGCACTGAAGCTTTATGAGCCGGTGCTGGCGGCGCAGCAGGCTTTGGCCGAGGCAGCGCTGATCGCTGAAGGCGCCAGCGCCGCGCTCACCGGTTCGGTCCGCATCACCTCGAGCACCGTCATGTGCCACTATGTGCTGCCGCCCTTCCTCAACGACCTGCGCCGAAACTTCCCGCAGGTGGCGATCGAGTTGGTGCCGTCGGACTCGGCCGATAACCTCCTGCTGCGCGAAGCCGACATCGCCGTCCGCATGTTCCGTCCCACCCAGCTCGAACTGATCACCCGAAAGCTCGGGGAAAGCCCGATCGTCACCTGCGCGCATGAGAGCTACATTGCCCGACGCGGCCAGCCGGAGCGGCCGGAGCAGCTGGTCGAGCACGACCTGATCGGCTTCGATCGCTCCGAACTGCTGATCGGCGCCGCTCGGCGCATGGGGTTCGAACTGAAACGCAGCGATTTCGTCGTCCGCACCGACAGCCAGACCAATGCCTGGGAGCTGATCAAGGCCGGCCTCGGCGTCGGCTTTGCCCAGCAACTGCTGGTGGCCGAGACACGCGGCATGGTGCCGCTCTTGCCCGATTTCCGCCCGCCGCCGCTGGAAGTGTGGTTGACCACGCATCGCGAACTGTTCACCAGCCGTCGCATTCGTGCCATCTATGACCGACTGGGCGAGGGCCTCAGCCGCTTCCTCGCGAGGACACTATGAACATCACCGGCATCATCACCATCGTCGCGCTCGGCGCGGTCGCCATCATCCTGTTCATGGGGCTGTGGAACATGTTCCGCGGCGGCGACCACAACCTCAGCCAGAAGCTGATGCGCGCCCGCGTCATCGCCCAGGCCGTCGCTATCGTGGTGATCCTCGGCGCCCTCTACTTCTTCGGCCGGGGGAGCTGACCGAAAGCGCTTCGCGCGCCATGGTCGCTGAGCTAGTTTCGACGCACTGACTCGCGGCGGAACGACATGGTCAAGCTCAACAAGATCTACACCAAGACCGGCGATGACGGCACCACCGGTCTGGTGCGCGGTCCTCGCCGCTCTAAGGCGGACCTCCGCGTCGAGTGCTTCGGCACCGTCGACGAGGCCAACAGCTTCATCGGCATGGCGCGGCTCCACACCGGCTCGATGCCCAAGCTCGACCGGCTGCTGGCGCGTGTCCAGAACGACCTGTTCGATCTCGGCTCCGACCTCGCCACCCCGGGCGCCGATCCGGCCGGGGCGCCGCCCTCATTGCGCATCACCGCGCAACAGACCGAGTGGATCGAGGAACAGATCGACCACTACAATGAAGGCCTGAAGCCGCTGACGAGCTTCGTCCTCCCCGGTGGCACGCCGCTCGCCATCGCGCTGCATCTGGGCCGCACCGTCACCCGTCGCGCCGAACGCCTCGTGGTCGAGCTGATCGCCGCCGAACCCGACGTCAACAACGCCGTGCTGGTTTACCTCAACCGGCTGTCGGACCTGCTGTTCGTCATGGCGAGGGTGGCCAACGCCAATGGCGAAAGCGATGTGCTGTGGACGCCGGGCAAGTTCGGCCACGACCAGGGGCAGTCGCGCGGCTGATGTTCATTCCGCTGCACGATCGTAATCCGGTCCGGCACATCCGGTTCCCTTATGTCACCTATGGCATCATCGGGCTGAACGTCCTGGTGTTCCTGATCCAGCTGGCGCATGGCAGCGGACTCAGTTTCGACCAGTTCGCCCTGAGCTATGCCGCGGTGCCAGCCTATTTCCTCGAGGCCGGCGCCCCTGACCGACTGGCCTACCTGCCCGATGGGCTGACACTCATCACTTACGCGTTCTTCCACGCCGATTGGCTGCACCTGGGCAGCAACATGCTCTTCCTCTGGGTGTTCGGCGACAATATCGAGGACGCGCTGGGGCACGTGAAATTCGCGGCGTTCTACCTGGCCTGCGCAGCCCTTTCCGGGCTGGTCTACATCCTGTTCGCCATGGGCACCTATACCTGGCTGATCGGCGCCTCGGGCGCAGTGGCGGGGGTGATGGGCGCCTACATCGTCCTTTACCCGCATGCCCGGGTTTATGTGCTGCTCGGGCTGACCATCCCGATCCCATTGCCGCTGCCCGCCCTGTGGATGCTTGGCGCCTGGGCGGCGGTGCAGCTGTTCTACCTGTTCTTCGGCGACGCCAGTCCGGTCGCCTGGTCGGCCCATGTCGGCGGGCTGATCGTCGGGGCAGCGCTCTGCGTGCCGCTCAAGCGACGCGACGTGGCGCTGTTTGGCGGGCGCTGATCCGTAAACGATTGATTCACGATCGCACCATTCCGACACAGCTTCGGGAAGGTTTCGTTTACGCCCCCGGTCATAAAACCCCGGGGATGGACATGGATCTGACATCGCAGCTGCTTGCCGCGCGCTCCGCCGGGACGCAGCAATCCATTGCCATCGCCGTGCTGAAGAAATCGCACGAGATGGAGATGTCGCTGATCCAGATGGTCGACAGCGTGGCGCGTTCCGCTCCACCGCCCGGCCAGGGGACCAAGGTCGACAAAATAGCCTGACCAGCCGGAGGGGTGTGATGAACCTCGACACGTCGATCTATCGCATGGCCTTCCGCGAGGCCGACACTCTGGGCGTGGCGCAGGTGCTCGTCGCCAAGAAGCGCGCCGACCTCGAACACCAGATGCTGCTCAAAGAGGTCAACGAAGGCTCCGCTTCCACAGGCGCCGATCTCGAGCGCGCCCTCACCGACATGGAACAGCGCTCCGACGCGTTCGTCGGCCGCATCATCGACCGCACTGCCTGAACGGCCGTTCAGCTATCAATCTCGCAAAGCTCATTGCCTGAACCCCGTCTGAACGGATGGGGCGAAGCGCTGCCCGATTCTGCAAACTCCGCGCTTGCGGGGGACTGTTCTGAAGGAGCAGAAGCGACCGCCTTCAGCGGGGGACGCTGCAGAGGAGTTTTGGCCCCAATGGAAAAGATCAGCAAGACGGGCTACGAGAAAATGGTGTCGGGCGAGCTCTATGAGGCGCCGGACTGCGACCTGATCGAGATGCAGGTCGAGGCCAGGAAGAAGCTCGACCGACTCAACGCCGTCCCCAGCTGGGACATGGCCAACCGCACCGCGATGTTCCGCGATCAGCTCGGCAGCTTTGGCGAAAGCTTCGTCCTCAGTCCCGTGACCTGGGAATATGGCAAGCACATCCATATCGGCGAAGGCGTGTTCATCAACTTCGAATGCGTCTTCCTCGACGGCGCCGAAGTGCGCATCGGCGACGGCACTGCCGTGGCACCGCGGGTGATGTTCCTCACCGCCGGCCATCCGATCGATCCGCATGAGCGCGAGCGTCGCGACCCCAAGACCGGCAAGCTGATCGGTGCCCAGTGCATCAACAAGCCGATCAGCATCGGCAAGCATTGCTGGATCGGCGCCGGCAGCATCATCGTCGGTGGTGTCAGCATCGGCGACGGCTCCACCATCGGCGCCGGCAGTGTGGTCACCCGCGACATCCCCGCCGGCGTGCTGGCGGCGGGTAATCCGTGCCGGGTGATCCGCAAGGCGGATGCGAAGCCGATGCGGCAGGCAGCGAACGCGGCGTAAAAGGCCCCCTCACCCGCCGCTCCGCGGCGACCTCTCCCCCCAGGGAGAGGTGGTGAGTGGGCATGATCGTGCCACCGCGCACCTCTCCCCTGGGGGAGAGGTCGGCCCGGAGGGCCGGGTGAGGAGGCCTTGGCCCCACGCACTACCGAACCAGAAACGCCTCGACCTCGGCGCGCGTCGGCGCCCCCAACCGCCCGCCGAAGCGCGTGCACTTGATTGCCGCGGCGGCCGAGGCAAAGGCGATGACGTTGCGCATCGGCCAGCCCTCCAGCAGCCCGACGGCGAACCCGGCGTGAAACACGTCGCCCGCCGCCAGCGTATCGATCGCTTCGATCTTGGGCGCCGGCGAATGGCGTATGCCGCCGCCTTCGGTCCACCAGCAGCCGTCGGCGCCGGCGGTGACCGCGACGAAGCCGCCATGGCTGACCGCCAGCCACCCGGCCGCCTGCTCGGCGTTGTCCGCCCCGGTCACCAGCTTTGCCGCGCTCTCCGACGCCACCACATGCGTCGCCAGCGGCAGCAAGCCGTCGAGCACTTCGCGGGCGGCCATGTCGGCATCGAGGATTGCCGGAATGCCCGCGGCCTTGGCTGCCGCCAGCGCCAGCGCCGCCGCGCCAGGCCAGCGCACGTCGGTCATCACCGCATCGATGCCGCCGAGGTTCGGCGTGGCATCCGGCGACGCCATCAGCGTCGGATCGTAGCGCGGCACGATCATCGTACTGCCGGTGCGATCCATAAAGATCGAAGAGAAGCCGGAACGCGAGCCGGCGACTCGCCGCACCCGTGAGCAATCGACGCCCTCGCGTGAGATCTGCTGCACCAGCCGGTCGCCGGTCGCATCGTTGCCGGCGGATGCCCACAGCGCCGCCTCACCACCGAGCCGGACGATGCTCGCTGCCTGCGCTGCCGCCATGCCTTCGGCGACTTCGACAGCGTCGAGCGGGATGACCTTGCCCGGCCCATCCGGCAGCCGATCCAGCCGGAAGATGGTGTCCATGGTCAGGGCACCGACGCAGAGGATCCGCGCCATCGGTCAGGCCCCGATCAGCGTGTCGATGACATTGTGACCATCGGGGGAATCCCACTCGGCCGGCCCCTGCAGCACCGCCAGCTCGCAGCCCTTTTCATCGAGCAGGAGCGTTGCCGGCAACCCGATCGCCACTGCCTGCTGCTGCAGCCGCTTGAAGGCATCGAAGGTGGAGTCGGCGTAAAGCGGCAGGTTCTTGAGCCCCTCGTCGGCGAGGAACTTCTTGGCCTTGTCGAGTCCGCTCTCGCCGACATCGAGGTTGATCGGCAGCACCATGAAGCTGTCCGAATTGTACCTGGTGGCGACCGCATCCAGCGCCGGCATCTCTTCGCGGCACGGCACGCACCAGCTGGCCCAGAAGTTCACCAGGAGCTTCTTGCCGGCAAAGCTGCCGATGGTCACCGGCGCGCCCGCTGCATCCTTGAACGACATATCGGCATAGCCGCGCCCTTCGCCGGTGCCGTTGAGCGCCGCCAGCATGCCGATGGCGGCGGCGTCGATCTTCTGCCCCTTGATCACCTGCGGATCGCACTGCGTCGCCTGCGCCGGCATGAAGTTGCCAATGGCGAGGGTAAGGACTAGTGCTAGCGCCGCGCTGCCAAGGGCAATCAGCATCACCCGCCTGGGCTGCAATCTGCGGGTCGCTGCGGGCTTTTGGTCGGTCATAGGTCTACCGTTGGAGTTGAGATGAGCAATCGCATGTGGGGCGGCCGTTTTGCGACCGGGCCCGACGCCATCATGGAAGAGATCAACGCCTCCATCGGCTTCGATCAGCGGCTCTACAAGCAGGACATCGCCGGCTCTATCGCACACGCCACCATGCTGGCGGAAGTGGGCATCCTGACCCAGGCGGATCGCGACGCGATCATCACCGGCCTAAAGGCCGTGCTCGACGAGATCGAGACAAACCAGTTCACGTTCTCGCGTTCGCTCGAGGACATCCACATGAACGTGGAAAGCCGGCTGAAGGAAGTGATCGGCGATGCCGCCGGGCGCCTCCACACCGCCCGCTCGCGCAACGACCAGGTGGCGACCGATTTCCGCCTCTATGTCCGCGACGCCATCGATACGCTGCTGGCGCAGGTCAAGACCCTGCAGCTGGCGCTGGTGAAGCGGGCCGAGGAAGAAGTCGCGACCATCATGCCCGGCTTCACCCACCTGCAGAACGCCCAGCCGGTGACCTTCGGCCACCACCTGCTCGCCTATGTCGAAATGCTCGGCCGCGACTATGGCCGCTTCGAGGACGCGCGCAGGCGCCTCAACGAAAGCCCGCTCGGCTCCGCCGCCCTCGCCGGCACCCCCTACCCGATCGACCGCGACATGACGGCCAAAGCGCTCGGCTTCGATCGCCCCACCGCCAACTCGCTCGACGCCGTCTCCGATCGCGATTTCATCCTCGAGACGCTCTCGGCGGGGAGCCTCTGCGCCATGCATCTTTCCCGCTTCGCCGAGGAACTGGTGATCTGGTCCTCGTCGCAGTTCGGCTTCGTCAAGCTTTCCGACAAGTTCACCACCGGCTCGTCGATCATGCCGCAGAAGCGCAACCCGGACGCCGCCGAGCTGATCCGCGCCAAGGTCGGCCGCATCATGGGCGCGCTGACCAGCCTGCTGATCGTCATGAAGGGCCTGCCGCTCGCCTATTCCAAGGACATGCAGGAAGACAAGGAAGTCGCCTTCGATGCGCTGGATTCGCTTAGTCTGTCGCTCGCCGCGATGACCGGCATGGTCGAGGACCTGAAGGCCAATCGGGAGAAGATGCGCGCCTCGGCCAATGCCGGCTTCTCCACCGCCACCGATATCGCCGACTGGCTGGTGAAGCAGGCCAATATCCCGTTCCGCGAAGCCCACCACATCACCGGGCAGATCGTGGCTCTGGCCGAGCAGAAGGGCATGACGCTCGACGGCCTCACCATCGAGGACTTCAAGTTCATCGACCACCGCATCGACAGCCGCATCCACAAGGTGCTGAGCGTCGAAAGCTCGGTCGCGGCGCGCAGGAGCTATGGCGGTACCGCCCCGGAAAACGTCGCCTGGCAGGCCGCCCGCTGGAAAGAGATCCTCACTGGCGTGAAGTCCGAACCGGTCAGCGTCAAGAAATCGGGGGGTCACGGCGACGGTGGAGTGGAGTAGGCTCCGGCAATGCCGCGCAAGCCACGCCCCCTGCACCTCACCGCCGACCATGTCGCCCGCATCCCGGTGATCGAGGATCCGGGCCAGCCGACCTACCCGGGTATTCGCCCGGCGACCGAGGCCGACTACGATGCGGAAGTCGCGCGCATCATCGACACGGCGCCGGCAGGCGAGTTCTGGATTTTCGCGCTGAGCTCGCTGATCTGGAACCCGGCCACCGAGTTCGACCAGCAGCGCATCGCCGTCGCCAGCGGCTGGCACCGTAGTTTCTGCCTGTTCGACCAGCGCTGGCGAGGCAACCCCAAACAGCCGGGCCTGATGATGTGCCTCGATCGCGGCGGCAGCTGCCGCAGCGTTGCCTTCCGCATCCCGGACGGCACCATAAAGGCCAACATGGACAAGCTGGTGCGCCGCGAAATGAGCATGGTGCCCAACGCCTTTCCCGGCCGCTGGATCAAGGTTGCCACCGCCGAAGGCCCGCTCACCGCCCTCGCCTTTGCAATCGACCGCGAGAGCACCCGTTACGTGGGCGGCCTCACCCTGGCGGAGCGCGCCGACCGCCTGGCGCAGGCGCATGGCTGGAAAGGGTCGATGGCTGAATACGTGCTGTCGACCGTCACCAAGCTCGAGGAGTATGGCATCCACGACCGCAACCTTTGGGCCATCCAGCGAATGGTAGCGGAACGGATTGACCATCACTGGCCGAGCGCATGACTGCAAGGACAACGTCGACGTATGAAGAAGGCAGGGTCGTCCTTACCGTCTCCGACGCCGCCGGCATGAAGCAGCTGGATTTCGTCCAAAGACCCGACTCCAGCGTCAGATACTTCGAGTGGACGTTTGAGAACGATGAGTACGCCGGCCAGTTCTGGAATCCGACAAGGCAATCCGGTCTGTTTGCCGATACCGCCTTGGCAGTGGCCGAAGCTCGGGCTGACCTGATTTGGTTTCGAGAGGTCGAGGCAGACACAAAGGTTACTCAGCTTGAGTCGATAACTACCCCTGATCGGCCCCATCAATAACTCCAGCTTCCGCTGCCCGGTGTTTTCGCCTAGAGCTTCCGCCCGGATTTCGTAGGGGCGCAGGACCTTGGTGCATCACTTCCAGTATCGCGACGACCGGCTGTTCGCCGAGGAGGTCGACCTCACCGCCCTCGCCGGCAAGGTGGGCACGCCGTTCTACGTCTATTCCGCCGCGACGCTCCGCCGCCACGTGCAGGTGATGCGCGATGCCTTCAAGGGCATCGATACGCTGGTCGCCTACGCCATGAAGGCCAATTCCAACCAGGCAGTGATCAAGCTCATCGCCAGAGAAGGCGCCGGCGCCGACGTGGTCTCCGGCGGCGAGCTGGAGCGGGCCATCGCGGCTGGCGTTCCGGCAAACCGCATCGTCTTCTCCGGCGTCGGCAAGACCTTTGCCGAGATGCGCCGGGCGCTCGAAGTCGGCATCAAGTGCTTCAACCTCGAGAGCGAGCCCGAGCTCGAACGGCTGAGCGACGTCGCCGTCTCCATGGGGATGACCGCGCCCGTTTCGGTGCGCATCAACCCCGATGTCGATGCCGGCACCCATAAGAAGATCTCGACCGGCAAGGCCGAGAACAAGTTCGGCATTCCGTTCGACCGGGCCCGCGAGGTCTATGCCCGCATCGCCGCGCTGCCCGGGGTGCGCGCAGTGGGCGTCGACATGCATATCGGCAGCCAGATCACCGATATGACACCGTTCGACAACGCCTTCGCGCTGCTCGCCCAACTGGTGCGCGACCTCAAGGCTGCCGGCCACGACATTCGCCACGCCGATGTCGGCGGCGGCCTCGGCATTCCCTATCACCACGATGAAGACGCGCCACCGGCGCCGCCCGCTTATGCCGAGATCGTCAGGAAGCATATCGGCCCGCTCGGCGTATCGCTGGTGCTGGAGCCCGGCCGGCTGATCGTCGGCAATGCCGGCATCCTCGTCACCAAGGTCGAGTATGTGAAGGAAGGCGGCAAGACCTTCGTCATCGTCGATGCGGCGATGAACGACCTGATCCGCCCCACCCTCTATGAGGCGCACCACGACATCCAGCCGGTGGTGCACTCCAACCTCGCGCAGATCACCGCCGACGTGGTCGGCCCGGTCTGCGAGACCGGCGACTTCATCGCCCAGGATCGGAAGATGGCCGGGGTCAAGGAAGGCGACCTGCTCGCCGTGATGTCGGCCGGCGCCTATGGCGCGGTGATGGCCTCGACCTACAACTCGCGCCCGCTGGTGCCCGAAGTGCTGGTCGACGGCGACAAGTGGCACGTCATCCGCCCACGCAAGTCGATCGCCGAGCTGATCGCGCTGGACAGCGTGCCGGATTGGGTGTGATGCAACAATCCGTCTGTCGGTAGGCGTGCCGACCGAGTTCCTTCCACAGGATGAGACGACCCTCGATCCCGCCTCCCCACCGGATGTCATCCCTGCGAAAGCAGGGACCCAACTATCGGCCGGTGCAGACGGTGAAATGGGTCCCTGCTTTCGCAGGGATGACATCGCGTTGGCGGAGCAACCAATGCCCCAAAAACGTGAAGCAGCCTAAACCAGCCAGCCCGCCAACACCGGCGCCAGCACCGAGGTCAGCACGGCGTTGAGCCCCATGGCGATGCCGGCAAAGGTACCAGCCACCGGATCGACCGCGAAAGCGCGCGCCGTACCGATGCCATGCGAGGCGAGGCCCACCGAGAAGCCACGCGCCGCGTAATCGGTAATCCTCAACGCATTCATGATCGGCGTCACCAGCACCGCGCCGGCCACTCCGGTGAGCACCACCAGCACCGCGGTGAGCGAGGGCGAGCCGCCGATCTCAGCGGCAATGCCCATGGCGACACCCGCCGTCACCGACTTGGGCACCAGGGCCAGCAGCACATCCGACGGCAGCCCGAACAGCCGGCCCAGCAGCACCACCGAGACGATCGCGGTGACGGACCCTGCCAGCAAGGCGCCCAGCAGCGGCAACAGGTTCTCCATAACGATCTTGCGGTTGGTGACCAGCGGCACCGCGATGGCGACGATCGCCGGGCCGAGCAGGAAATGCACGAACTGCGCGCCCTCGAAATAGCGCGCATAGGGCGTGCCGGTGACGAGCAGCACCGCGCCGACCGCGATGATCGATAAGAGCACCGGATTGACCAGCGGGTTGCGGCCTGATTTCAGCGCCAGCCAGTCCGCCCCGACCCAGACGCAGAGCGTCACCGTCAACCACAGCAGCGGCGTCGAGCTGAGATAGACCCAGAGCGCGAACGGATCGTTCATGGCCGCCTCCCGGTCCAACGCTTGACGAGGAGAAACGCCCCGACCGTCGCCAGCATGGTGAGCACCGCCGAGATGATCAGCGTCAGGACGATCCCCACGCCATAGTCGCCGAGCAGCCCCAGCTGCTGCACCACCCCGACGCCGGTCGGCACGAACAGCAACCCCAACCCGCCGACGAGAAAGGTCGTGACCTTGTCGAGCAGCGTGCCCTTGAGGTCGGGGCGCCGCTGCACCCACACCAGCAGCACCACGGCGAGGAGGATCAAGCCGACCACCGGTCCGGGCATCGGCAAGGCCAGCGAGCGCGCCAGGATTTCGCCGGCCAGTTGGCAGCTGAGCAGCAATGCGAGAATGGCAATCATGCGCGAACTATCGAGCCGGATACCAGCCTGTGCAAGCTGCTGACAGGCCCTGTCAGTACGCCCCGGCTAGTTTATGGCTATGCCAAGGAGGCGCTGATGACCCAAACCCTGACCGACCGCCAGTTGAACCGCGCCACCCTCGCCCGCCAGCTGCTGCTCGAGCGCAGCGACATGGGCATCACCGAGACCATTGCCTGGCTGCTCGGCATGCAGGCGCAACAGACCCACGATCCCTATGTCGGCCTATGGTCCCGGTTGAACGGCTTCAGCCACGAGGCCCTGACCGCGCTGATCGTCGACCGCACCCTGGCCCGCGCCACCACCATGCGCGGCACGCTGCACCTTCACACCGCCGACGACCTGATCGGCATTCGGGCGCTGGTGCAGCCATTCCTCCGTTCGGTGTGGCAGAGCAATTTCCGGAAGCGCTTCGGCGACACGGACGAGGCCCAGGTGCTCGCGCTGGCCCGTCAACTGCTCGATGCCGAGCCGATGACCGCCGGGCAGCTCGGCAAGCGCCTCGCCGAGCGCTTCCCCACCGCCGAGCCGCTGGCCATGACCATGCTGCTGCAAACTTCCGATGCCCTGATCCAGATTCCGCCGACCCGCATCTGGGGCTCGGGCCACGCTCCGCTGCTGACCCGCATCGACAACTGGCTACCGGCGCCGTACGAACGGCCACTCTCCCGCGAAACCCTGGTCCGCCGCTACCTTGCCGCCTACGGCCCGGCCAGCGTCGCCGACATGCAGAGCTGGTCGCGACTCACCAAGCTCGGCGAGGTGTTCGAGGCGCTGCGGCCGGAGCTCGTCAGCTTCGTCGCCCCCGACGGTCGCGAGTTGTTCGACCTGCCCGACGCACCGCGCCCCGATGCCGATACGCCCGCGCCGATCCGCTTCATGCCGTTGTTCGAAAATGCCTTCCTCGGCTACGACAACCGCCGCCGCGTGCTCGCCGAAGACGACGAAAAGCGCGGCGATTTCCTGCACGACGCGAGGCCCTCGGTGCTGGTCGACGGCATCATCTCCGCCGCCTGGGCGATCGACAGCAGGAAGGGCGCAGCGGTGCTCACCGTCACGCCGTACCACCAGTTGAGGAAGCAGGATGTCGCCGAGATCGAGCGCGAAGGGCAACGGTTCCTGCGCTTCATGGAGGAGAAGGCCGAGAGCTTCGACGTACGGGTGCTGGAGGTGATGAACTAAGACTTGGCCGTGCCCCACGAACTCAATGGATCGGCTCGAGCGTCCCCTCTCCCGCTTGCGCCTTGGGGGAGGGTGAGGGGGCCTAGCCGCAAGCACGGAGCGTAAGGAAGGGGGCCCCCCCCCCCCCCCCCGCGCGCCCCCCCACCCCCCCGAACGCAGGGTGGTTATGGCCGCCCCCCCCCCCCGGCCCTGCGGGCCGACCTCTCCCCCGAGGGAGAGGTGTTCCGGGGCTCGACCGCACCATCGCAACTTAGTCGCTCACCCCATCATCGCCTGACGCGCCAGCGAAATAATCTCCGGCGGCCGGCCGGCAAGGGCGTCGTCCACCTTTTCCAGCACCTGGGCCAGCGTGAACGGTTTTGGGATCACGTCGTAGATCAGCTGATCGAGCCCGTGCGCGCGTTCGCGCTGGTCGGCAAAGCCGGTCATCAGCATGATGGTAACCTCGGGCCAGGCCGAGGCGACATTCAGCGCCAGCGCGATCCCATCCATCACCGGCATCTTGATGTCGGAGAGCAGCAGGTCGAAACGGCCCTGCTCTTCCTGCATCACTTCGGCGGCGAGACCGCCATCCTCGGCTTCCACCACGTCATGGCCCATGTGCGCGAGCGCCCGCGACACGAACGCGCGCACTCCATCATCGTCTTCGGCAAGCAGGATTCTGGCCATCAGTGTACGGTCTCTACAGGAATTTCCTTGGTCGCCACGGCGGGTATCGCCGCGACGTTCTGCCGGCTCGAGGCAAAGCCCAGGCGCAGCTGCGTTGCGCCCTCGGGCGGTGACGCCAGTTCAGCGGAGAAGGCGACGGCCTCACCCGGCTCGACATCGGCAGCCGGCGGCATGACGCTCCACTGGTAGAGCGGGGCACCCTTGGCATCGAGGAGGCTCACCACCACCGGCGGCACCACGACGCGCCGCGCTTCGACGCCGCGGATGGTGGCAGTAACGCTGATCACGTCGCTGTCGCCGCGCCGGCTCAGCACCGTTGAAACTTCGGAGAATTCCAGCCCCACCACGTTCACGCCCATGCCAAGCGCCGCATAGACTCCGGCCATCGACGGCGCCAGTTTGACGATCTCGGTGCGGAACAGCAGCCCGCCGGCGACCACTGCCACCAAGAGGCCGACCGCGGCGATGCGGATCATCCGGAACAGCTTCGCCGCCGGCAGCCGGCGCGCCACCGCGCGCTGGCGCTTGGCGAGCTTGCCGTTGGCGGCGCGTTCGTCGGCTGTCGGTTCCGTTGCGGGTGCCGGGGCAGCGTCCGGCTCGATGGTCTTCGGGGCGATGGCGGCTTTGATCTCGGCGATCGAGCGCACCACCTCGGGCGGCGGCGCGCCATCGGGCATCACGCCGCGCAGCGAGGTCGGGATCTCGGCGATGCCGGTGCGATGCTCGATCGCCTTGAACTCGCGGTCGAGCGCCTCTTCTTCGGTCGGTGTGAACAGCTTGTCGTCGTCCGGCGGCGCTGTCTGGGCCTCCGCCATCCAGGCCTTGCCGCAATGCGCGCAGCTGACCTGCCGGCCGCGCGGCCCGAGCGTCTCGGGCGGCACCTGGTAGCGCGTGCCGCAATGCGGGCAGGCAATAACGACCGTCGCTGGCTGGGGTGAACGCATGGGCGAAAGCTAGCGGCGCCGGGTTAAGTTTCCTCAAACCCGAACACCGAAACTGCCGCGGCCAAGGCGGCATCCGACCAAGATTTGGGCTGAATTATGGGTGAGAACCCCGCCCCGGCGGGATGCCGCTGTTATGATGCCTCACAACTGATTCGGAGCGGATGGCCCGGTGATCGAGTTCTCCAATGTCGGCCTGCGCTATGGGCAGGGGCCTGAGATCCTACGCGATCTCAATTTCCGCATCGAACCCGGCACGTTCCATTTCCTCACCGGCCCCTCCGGGTCGGGCAAGACATCGCTGCTGAAACTGCTGCTGCTGTCGCTGCGGCCGACCCGCGGCCGGGTCACCCTGTTCGGCAAGGATACCTCCTCGCTCGACCAGGATGCGCTGCTGCAGATGCGGCGCCATATCGGCATCGTCTTCCAGGAATTCCGCCTGCTCGACCATCTCACCACCTTCGAGAACGTGGCGCTGCCATTGCGCGTGCTCGGCGAACCCGAGGCGAGCTACCGCGCCAATGTCACCGAGCTGCTCGAGTGGGTCGGCCTCGGCCAGCGCCTCGATGCCCTGCCGGCGGTGCTGTCGGGCGGCGAGAAGCAACGCGCCGCTATCGCCCGCGCGGTGATCGGCCGGCCGGACATCCTCCTCGCCGACGAACCCACCGGCAACGTCGACCCCGAACTGTCCTTGCGGCTGGTCCGGCTGTTCGCCGAACTCAACAAGATGGGGACGACCATCATCCTCGCCACGCACGAGTTGCCTTTGCTCGATGCCTTCCCCTTTCCGCGCATGATCCTCAACGAGGGGGAGATCGTTTTTGCCGATTGAGCTCAAGCTCCCCCGCTTTGCCGGGATCGAGAACCGCGAGCGCGCTGCCGCCATCGTGCCGGAGCGCTCGGTGGCCGGTCGCACCCTGGTGCTGCTGATCGCCATCATGACATTTCTCAGCGGCGTGACGCTTGGCGGCGTGGTGCTGGTGCAGAAATCCGCCATCGCCTGGTCCTCCGATGTCGGCCGCGAAATGACCATCCAGATCCGCCCCGTCGAGGGCGAGGTGATGGATTCGAACCTCCGCACCGCCGTCGCGCTGGCGGAGGCAACGCCCGGCGTCGCCTCGGCCCGCGCCCTGACTCTCGACGAGAGCCAGAAGCTGCTCGAGCCCTGGCTCGGCGCCGGCCTCGACCTGACCGCCATCGACATCCCCAGGCTGGTTGTCGTGCAGCTTGCCGACCCTGCCGACGCTGATGTCGAAAAGCTGCAGCGCGACCTCGCGGCGGTGAAGGGCGCCAGCCTCGATACCCATGCCGCCTGGCGGCAACAGCTCAACGTCATGGCCGGCACCATCGTCGCCTCGGGCCTGTTGGTGCTGGCGCTGATCGTCGTGGCCACTGTCCTCGCCATCGTCTTCGCCACCCGCGGCACCATGGCGTCGAACCGCGAGATCGTCGACGTACTGCACTTCATCGGCGCTTCGAACAACTTCATCGCCGGCGAGTTCCAGGGACGCTTCCTGACCATCGGCTTCCGGGGCGGCATTTTCGGCGGGCTCGCTGCCCTGCTGTTTTTCCTGCTGGTCGGCGTCGCCGCCGGCTCGATGGTGCCGCAGGAGGCCGGCCAGCAGCTCGGCATCCTGTTCGGCCGCTTCGCGCTGGGCATCGACGGCATGTTCGGCATTCTCGCCGTGGTGCCGGTGATCGCCGCACTCACCGCCATCACCTCGCGCATGACGGTGCGCCGCTTCCTGCAGAAGACGTCCTGACCGCGGCGCTTGCCGCCACCTCCACCCTTGATCCCTCCCCACAAGGGGCCACAAGGGGGAGGGAGACGCTTGAACCTAGACCATGCAGCTATCGCCTCCCTCCCCCTTGTGGGGAGGGAATGAGGGTGGGGGTGCCCCCACGCGCCGATTTCTCGCTTGTTCACCAGCGCGGTAGCGGGCACCCTCCGGCGCAAAACGGGGAGGATCAGTTTTGCTCGGCCAGGCGCTCCGCTCGCTGCTGTTCTACGCGGTGTTCTACCTGCAGACCGTGGTGCTGGCGATCATCGTCGGCATCAGCGCCATCTGGGGCCGCACCCGGTTCGGCTGGGCCCTGGCGCGCTACTGGATCCACTCGCACATCCTGGCCTTGCGGCTGATCGCCGGCATCAAGACCGACGTCGCCGGCCTCGAGAACATCCCCGACGGCCCCTGCATCATTGCCAGTAAGCACATGAGCGACTGGGATATCTTCGCGCTCCTGCCCGGCGCGCGGCGCCCTGCCTTCATTGCCAAGAAGGAGCTGATGGACATCCCGTTCTTCGGCCAGGCGGCAATGGCCTTCGACACCATTCGCGTCGATCGCTCGAAAGGCGGCGACGCCATCCCGCTGATGCTCTCCGACGCCCGGCGCTCGCTCGCCAACGGCGCCCGCATCATCATCTTCCCCGAGGGCACGCGGAAAGCACCGCTCGACCCCTACGATTACCGCTACGGCGTGGTCCGGCTCTACGAAGGCCTCAACATTCCGGTGGTGCCGGTGGCGCTCAATTCCGGCCTGTTCTGGGGTCGCAACAGCCTGCTGCTCTGGCCCGGCACCGCTCGCGCCCGGTTCCTCCCGGCCATTCCACCCGGGCTGCCGGTCGAAGAGTTTCGCGGCCGCCTGATCGCGGCAATCGAAGGCGAAACCAACCGGCTGATCCTTCAGGCCTATGACGAAGGCCTTGAGCGCCCGATCAGCCCGGAGCTTCGCGACCGGCTCGAGAAGCTGAAGCAAGGGATAGCGCCCGGACCGCTTCCGACCACTACATCTTGACGGAATCAGCGACGCAGCCCATAGGTGTAGACGTCACGCAGGGCGGTGCTTGACATTTAGCTCAATTTTGTTCTATATTCGTTCTCTTTCGCCGAGTACCGAAGGAGCCGGGGGCATGGTGCCGACACTCGATCGTACGCTGCTGCAGCATGCCACCGCGCATCCGGTGAACTGGCGTGGTCGTTCGGGCCGCTACTATGCGCTCGAACCGCTGCGTTTCGACGATTTCTGCTTCAAGGCCGACGAGCTCTACCTGATCGCGCTCGGCCCCCACGTCATGTGGGCGGGTGGCGCCGCCGACCTGGTCGAAGACCCGGTAAGCCGCGCCCGCTTCCGCCTCGCCATGGATTGCGCCGATCGCGTCTTCCACGTCGAAACCAGCGCCGACGCCATCGAGCGGCTGACCGTGGTGTGGGACCTCGAAGGCGCCGAACCGATCATCGGGCTGAGCGCTGCGTAGCCTCAAGTGCCTCGCACTGCAGCCGGAGCGGGCTGACCCCCACCCCTGTCCCCTCCCCCTAAGAAAGGGGAGGGAGACCAAAACTCCAGCATCGAGGTTAGCGTCTCCCTCCCCATGTTTAGGGGGAGGGATTGAGGGTGGGGGTCAGCCCGCACCGGCGCCAGCAGGAGCGCCCCTAAACCCCAGCCACCACAGGCACATCCGTGCCGTTCAGCGCGGCCACGACCTCGTCGAGGTAGCGATCGACAATCCCCAATTCATGCAGCTTCCGCGCCGTCTCCAGCACATACTCCGGGTTGGCGCCCGACTCTCCCACCCCGGCGCGGACGATCCGGACCTGTTCGGCAATGGCGAGCTTGCCGGCATATTGCAGGTGGCGCGTATCGGCGAGAAAGGCCAGCGACGGCACCAGGCCCCCATCGCTGAGCTCGATTTGCCGCGTCGCCTCGCGGTAGACGCCGCGATCCATCTCCCGCGCGCTGAGATAGGCGTGCACCCCATCCCACTCCGCCTCGGCCACTTCGAACGCCATGCCGCGGCAGGAGCCGCCGGGCATCAGCCCGAACACCAGCCCGGGCTGCGCCTCGGTGCCGCGGTGTCGATAGGAATAGACGCAGAGCCGGCGGTGCACGCCGCGCAGCAGCGCTGGTTGTTGCCGGATGAAGGCGAAACCCGGCCGCCAGATCAGCGAACCGTAGCCGAACACCCAATGCGTTGAATTCTGCTGCACGAAACGTCCACTCGCCTTGCCGCGGTCACGTTCCTACCGATACGGTCCGCGCCGCGCAATCGGTGCGCCGGACTGGGAGACCTGACGTTGCGGAAGTTCATGTGGCTCGCCATCGCGGTGGTCGTCCTGGTCGGGCTGTGGACCGCCGGTTGGGTGTGGGCCGCTGGCGAGGCGACCCGGCAGATCAAGCTCCTGGCTGAGGCCGACGGCGAAACCGCGCCGAAACTGACCTGCGGCACCTTCGACGTCTCCGGCTTCCCGTTCCGCTTCGACCTCGAATGCCTCGACGCCACCCTCGTCGACCAGGACCTCACGGCAACCTTCGCCGGCCTCAAGGGCTCGGTGCTGGTCTACGCCCCCTCGCACCTGATCTTTTCGGCCAAGGCCCCGTTCAGCCTGGCTGACGCCTTCTCGGGCAGCCAGCGCCGGCTCGATTTCGGCGCCCTGGAAGGCAGCCTGCGGCTGACTTCGACCGACCTGATGCGCGGCCTCAACGGCGAGGGCTGGCGCATCGCCCGCTTCTCGCTGGTCGCCGACGACCTCTCGCTCACCGATACGGTGGCCGGCGAGATCGTCGAAGCGCGCAGCAAACATCTTGAAGCCCACCTGCTCGATGTGCCCGAACTGCACGACAAGACAGCCGGCACCGCGGCGCTGCGCGGGTACCTCTCAACCACTGCGCTCGATCTGCCTGGGCTGCAGGTCGCGGCAGCCGACACCAGTGCCGAAGTCGAGCTCACCGCCGTGCCCGACGACCTTCGCGCCTTCGGCGAACCCGACGCTCTGCGCCGCTGGCAGGCGGCCGGTGGCGCATTGACCCTCACCAGACTGGCCGGCAGCCAGGCCAGCCCCGATGAGCGCTTCGAGGTTACCGGCACGCTGAAACTCAGTGGCGGCGGCTATCCGGAAGGCGAAATCAACTACACCACCAAAGGCGTCCTCGATCGCTTCGCCCAGTTCCTGCCGGCCATGCAGCTCGCTCTGCTGCGCGGCGCCCCTAACGCCGATGGCAGTTTCCGCAACACCCTCACCATCGTCGATGGCCAGGTCAAGCTGCTCGCCGTGCCCTTCGCGCAGTTGCTGCCGCTGTTCTAGTCTAGGCGCGATCAGAACGTGTGGCCCACCCCACCCAGCTTCGCTACGGCTCCGCCTAGCTGCGCTACCCTCCCCATCAAGGGGAGGGAGACCTGACTGTTAGCTTCGGTTCTATCGTCTCCCTCCCCCTTGTGGGGAGGGTAGCGCAGCTAGGGCCCGCGGCCCGTAGCGAAGCTGGGTGGGGGTGGGCACCACGCTCAGGTCGCAAAAAGACGCTCCAAAAACAGTCTAGCTAGGGCGCGAAAACTGCCCCACCCATTCCCGGCGCTTGGTTCAACTTATTCTAAGCGTCCTCGCCGCCACCATGCTCGCGCACCATTACCGGCGACACGTCGGTCGGCGGCACCACCGCGGCTTCAGTCGAACCGTGTGGGCGGCCGAAATCGGGGGCCGCGGTTTCCTGGCCGGCGGTAATGATCGAGCGGCGGATGGCGCGCGTGCGCGTGAACAGCGCCTGCATGCCCTCGCCGTCGCCCACCCGCACCATGCGCTGCAGGCTCGACAAATCCTCGAGGAAGCGCCCGAGCATTTCCAGCACCGCCTCGCGGTTGGTGAGGAACACATCGCGCCACATCACCGGGTCACTGGCGGCAATGCGGGTAAAGTCTCTGAATCCCGAGGCCGAAAACTTGATCACCTCTGACTGCGTTGCCGCTTCGAGATCCGCGACCGTGCCGACAATATTGTAGGCGATGAGGTGCGGCACATGGCTGGTGATCGCCAGCACCAGGTCGTGGTGGGCGGCATCCATCACCTCGACATTCGAGCCGAGCGCCCCCCAGAACGACACCAGCCGATCGACCGCCACCGGATCGACTTCCGGCTTCGGCGTCAGCACACACCAGCGCCCGACGAACAGGTCGGGGAACCCGGCCGACGGGCCGGAATGCTCGGTGCCGGCGATCGGATGGCCGGGGATGAAATGCACCCCCGCCGGCAGCAGCGGCTCCAGCGCCTTCATCACCTGGCCCTTGACCGAGCCCACATCGGAAAGGATGGCGCCCGGCGCGAGGTGCCCGCCGATCTGCTTCATCACATCGGCATAGACGCCCACCGGCGTGCAGAGGATGACGAGGTCGGCGCCCTCGACCGCTTCAGCCGCATCGAGCGTATAGATATCGCCCAGCCCCAGCGTCCGCGCCTCTTCGAGCGTCGCCGACTTGCGAGTGGTGATGGCGATGGTCTTGGCGAGACCCTTGAGCTTCACCGCACGGGCGATGGATGAGCCGATCAGGCCGATGCCGATAAGCGTCAGTTTTTCAAACATCAGTTGCTTGCCCCCGGCGCCCCGAACGCCTTCAGAATTTCGACGACCGCCCGCATGTGCTCCTCGAGCCCGATCGAGATACGCAGGCCCTGGGGTATGCCATAGCCATGCATTTCGCGCACCAGCAGGCCCTGGTCGCGCAGCGCCGCGAACGCCGCCTTGGCCGTCGCCACATCCTCGAACAGCGCCAGGATGAAATTGCCCTGGCTCGGCGGCACTTGGATGGCGTTGGATTGCAGCGCTGCGGTGAGCCAGCTGCGCCAGCGCGCATTGTGCTGGCCGAGCTTTGCCGTGAACTCCACGTCGCGCGCCGCGGCAGCCGCCGCCGCCTGGCCGGAGAGCGACACGTTGAACGGGCCGCGGATGCGGTTCACCGCATCGACTACATGCTCGGGCCCGTACATCCAGCCGACCCGCTCGCCGGCAATGCCCATTTTCGAGAAAGTGCGGACCATCACGACATTGTCCGATCCATTCACCAGATCGATGCCGACCGAATAATCCTCCGCCGTGACATACTCGGCATAGGCGCTATCGAGGACGAACAGGATGTCGGGCCTCAGCCCGCGCTGCAACCGCTGCACTTCGGCGGCCGGCAAGTAGGTGCCGGTCGGGTTGTTCGGGTTGGCGAGAAACAGGATCCGGGTGCGTGGCGTCACCGCGGCGAGCAGCGCATCGACATCGGCCCGGTAGTCCTTCTCAGGCACCATGATGATCTCAGCCGATGCCGCCCGGGTGATGATCGGGTAGACGTTGAAGCCGTACTGGCTCATCACCGCCTCATCGCCCTCACCCAGGTAGACCTGGGCCAACAGGTGCAGGATATCATCCGAGCCGAAGCCGCAGACGATCCGCTCGGGCGCCAGCCCATGCACTTCGCCCAGCGCCACGCGCAACTCGCGCGACGAGCCCTCCGGATAGATCTCGATGCGGCCGGCCGCCTCGCGCACTGCCGCGATCGCTTTCGGGCTCGCGCCGAGCGGCGACTCGTTGGCCGACAGCTTCACCAGCGTGACGCCGGCGGGCGTATCCGAACGGCCCGGCACATAGGGGGCGATCGTCAGGATGCCGGGCTGCGGGACGGGGCGTTTGGGCGTGTCGGTCATGTCTGAGGAAAGCCGGGGCGAAAATCGGCCGGACCATAGGGGATGGCGCCTGTGCATGCAAAGGAATCCCGGCCTGCTTCGACATCTGCTAGGATCGACCCGCGGCGTGCTTGTCGAGACGGAGGAGGATCCGATGACGGCAATGAACATCGTGCATATGCGGGTGAAGCCCGGTCGCGAGGAGGAGTTCATCGCGCTCCACCGCGATATCGAGAGCTCCGCCATGGCGGGCCTGCGCAACTTCTGGGTGGTAAAGACTGGCGAGCGCGACTTCTGTGTCGTCGGCGACTGGGCGGAGATGAGCAACATGGTCCAGGCTCGCCCCCAGATGATCGCCATGCTCGATCGTTTCCGCGGGCTGCTCGAAGACCTCGGCGGCGGGCGCGGCGTCACCGAACCCTGGTCGGGCGAAGTCGCAGTGCATTTGCGGCCCGAGATGAACGTCGAGAGCGCGCTCTAGAGCGTGTCGCTCGGCGGCGCAGAACTGCTCCCGCACATTGCCCATTCACCGGCGTCATTGCCGCGAAGGCGCCCATCGGTGCGCTTGCCACCAGCAAAGCGCCCCGAGCTCGATGTCATCCCCGCGAAAGCGGGGACCTCCGTTTGCGATGATGCAAAGGCCAAGAAAACAGAGGTTCCCGCTTTCGCGGGAATGACCCGGTGGGTGGGGCACGGCCCCTCGGGGATAGTCGGCCGAACCGGCTCACCCGGCAGGGACTGTGCGACCGCTACGGCTGCCGTGGCAACTTCATCGCCGCCTGCGGCGCCAGCGCCGGGACCTTGATCAGCCGCTCGGCTTTCTTGCGCCGCGGCACTGCCGGGAACAGCTCCTTGCGGGCCAGCACGCAATGGACGCCCGCCAGGGTCGGCCCGAACATCCTCCCGGCGCGCTCGAAAAAGCGCGTCGATTTCAACACCAGGGAGTGCTGCGACGGCGGTACGTAGAGCGCGTCGCGCCATTGCTCGGGCACGAAGCTGTGGTCGCGCAGCAACCGCTCCAGTTGCCCGCGCGAGAACGGATGCCCATCGCCGAACGGCGTGGTGTCGATCGACGACCAGGTACCACGGCGCTTCGGCACCACGACGATCAGCCGTGCATTGGGCGCCGAAACCCGCCACAGCTCGCGCATCAGCTCTTCGGTATCGCTCACATGCTCGAAAGCATGCACCGCGATGATCAGGTCGACCGCAGCGTCGGTGAGCGGCAGCTCCAGCGGGTCGCAGAGCACGGTGTGCGAGGGGCCCTCGCGTGGCCAGGCCGAAGCGCCTTGCCGGGCCGGCATCACCGCGATCACCCGCTCGGCCTTTTCCAGTGTGAACCGCATATAGGGTGTGGCAAAACCCAGCCCCAATACGCGCAACCCGCGCACATTGCCGGCAAAGCGCAGCACTTCCTCACGCAGCAGGGCGCGGGAGATCTTTCCCAGAGGCGACTTGTAGAAGCCGATCAGCCGCTCGACATGCGAGGTCATGGCGTTGTCCGAAAACCTTCTCTAGTTTCTGTCATGCTTCGCTGCCGCATGCCACCCGCGCGGTGCGCGCCTGACCCCGGAGACTCCCCCAAGTGCCCCTGCTGATCGACGTTTTTCTCTGCCGTTCCGACAATTTCGGCTACCTCGTCCACGATGTCGCCAGCGGCCGCACCGCCGCGATCGACGCGCCGGACGCCAAGGCCATCAAGGAAGCGCTGCAGCGCCGCGGCTGGAAGCTGACCGACCTGTTCATCACCCATCACCATACCGACCACGTCGAGGGCATTCCGGCCCTCAAGCGTGAATATGGGGTGCGCGTCGTCGGTCCCAAGGCCGAGGCGTCGAAGATCCTCGGGCTCGAGGTGCTGGTCTCGGCCAGCGACACCGTGTCGCTCGGCGACACCGACTTCATCGTCATCGAGACCCCGGGGCATACGCTCGGGCACATCGTCTATTACGACCCGTCCGGCCGGCACCTGTTCTCTGCCGATGCGCTGTTCTCGCTCGGCGTGGGCCGCATGTTCGAGGGCAAGCCCGGCCCGATGTGGAATGGGCTCGAAGAGCTGCGCGCTCTGCCCGATGATACGCTGGTCTATCCGGGGCACGAGTACACCGCCTCCAATGCCGCCTTTGCCCTGAGCGTCGATCCCAAGAACCCGGCGCTCAACATCCGCGCCACCGAGGTCAAACGCATGGTCGAGGCCGGCAAGTACACCATCCCGGTGACGCTCGGACTGGAAAAGGCGAGTAACCCGTTCCTCCGTGCCGATCAGCCGGTACTGGCCAAGGCCATGGGCCTGGCCGCCGAAACCGAACCCGCCAAGGTGTTTGCCGCGTTACGCAAGGCCAAGGACGAATTCAAAGGGTAGCTGATGCCCGCCAAACTGGCCTTCGGGCCGGCCTCCCGATCGAGGGGTTGGACTTCGGCGTGGGCGAAGCCGGTAGCCGTCGGCACGTCACGCGGTTAACCCTTTCTTGATGAAACGCGGGAAACTGCCGACGAAACATTGCAACCTCTCCTGGTCATGGCGACGTTACCCCATGGTCCGGGACAGGTAGCCTAACGAGGCCGCCGCCCCGGACCAGCACCAGGTCCGAGGCAATGGACGACAACGGGACGGCAAAGCTGGTCTTTACGCTGCCGGTGGTGCAGGAGGCGCCACGTGAGCGGCTGATGCTCGTCCACACCCCGGCCCATGCCGATTTCCTCAGCCAGCTGATCGCCGCCCGCCAGCACCTCGCACCGCAGCGCGAGCGTCGCCGCGCCCCGCTGGGGCAGGCGGTCGATGCCTATGCCACTGGCAGCAAGATCACGGTCCGGCGCATGCCGGCCGGCTACCGCAAGACCATCATCACCTGAGTTGTTCTGCAGGGGCTGGCCCCTTCCGCATCCACGGTGTCACCCCGGCGAAGGCCGAGGCCCAGCCTGAGATGCCGAAAATGATCCTTGGCCCACCCCAGGGCAGCGCCTGCAACACCCTGCCAGCGCCCGCCATACCACCGACGTCATCCCCGCGAAGGCGGGGACCCAGTGCGATCTCTCAGCTTCCCGCCGCCGCCGCATCCCACTAGGTTCCCGCCTTCGCGGGAATGACGCTGGCGGGTGGGCACAGCAATAACTTAGCGCCTATGCGCTTCGCCGGGATGACACACTGTGGTTGGGCTCTTCGACGCCTGGCCGCCCTCAGCCGCCCATGGTCACGTCACGGCCGGCGCCGGTGATCGAGACGGTGAAGCCCGCCACCACGTCGACGATAGCCATCATCATCAGGATGAAGAACACTGAGCTCGCCGCCGCCCCGACAAGCAGGAACTCGACCAGGAAGATCACGAACACCACCACCGAGAGCATGTGCTCGATCACCGAGTTGCGCCCGGTATTGGTGGATTTCAGCACCTCGAAGAACAGGCAGACGAGGCCCACCACGAGGATCAGGTCGCCCGCGGTCAGCGACCACGAGACGCCCGAAACCATCGGAATGGTCAGCAGTTGCTGGCTCCAGCCGGCCGGATTGCCACCCATGAACAGGAAGGCAAAGAAGTTGTAGGCGATCAGCGGGATCAAGAGCAGCGGCGGAATGAAGGCGCCGTTGCGCGCGGCGCGACCACCCTGGGGGATAAATACCGTATTGTCGGACATGGCGCGTTCCCTGATCGGTTAGTGCGGGGCACAATGCCAAAGCCGGACCGCCCCCGCCAGCCCCGCCGTGCGCTTTCGCACCCACTTGTCCCTCTTGTGGGGGAGGACACGTGAACCCTGAATGAAGGGTGCTCTAGAGCTTCAGGGGGCCGACCATCTGTTCCGGCTTCACTTCGGCGTCGAATTCCTCGCCGGTGAGCAGCTCCAGCTCGATGGCACTTTCACGCAGCGTCGAGCGCTTCTTGTGGGCGTGCTTGGCGATCTTGGCCGCGTTGTCGTAGCCGATCTTGCGGTTCAGCGCCGTCACCAGCATCAGCGACTGATCGACCAGTTGCTTGATCCGGTCGCGATCCGGCTCGATCCCCACCGCACAGTGGTCGTTAAAGCTCTTGGCCGCATCGGCCAGGAGCCGCACCGACTGCAGGAAGTTGTAGGCGATCACCGGCTTGAACACGTTGAGCTCGAAATTGCCCTGGCTCGCTGCGATGCCGATTGCCGCATCATTGCCCATCACCTGCACCGCCACCATGGTGGTCGCCTCGGCCTGCGTCGGGTTGACCTTGCCCGGCATGATCGACGAGCCCGGCTCGTTTTCCGGAATGGTGATTTCGCCGAGGCCCGAACGCGGGCCGGAGGCGAGCCAGCGCACGTCGTTGGCGATTTTCATCAGCGCTGCCGCCAGCTGCTTCAGCGCGCCGGACGAACCGACAAACGCATCGTGCCCGGCCATCACCGCGAACTTGTTCGGCGCGGTAACGAATGGCTGCCCGGTCAGTGTCGCGATCTCCGCCGCAACCGTCTCACCATATTTCGGATGCGCGTTGAGCCCAGTGCCGACGGCGGTGCCGCCCAGCGCCAGCTCATAGAGCTGCGGCAGCGTCGCGCGGATCGCTTTCAGCGCCAGGTCGAGCTGCGCCACCCAGCCGGAAATCTCCTGGCCGAGCGTCAGCGGCGTTGCGTCCTGCAGATGGGTGCGGCCGATCTTCACCACGCCCATGAACTCTGTCGCCTTGGCGTCGAGAGTGTTCCTGAGCAGCATCACCCGGTCGACCAGGTAGTTCTCGATCGCCTCGACCGCGGCGATGTGCATCGCCGTCGGATAGGTATCGTTCGAGGACTGGCTCATGTTGACGTGATCGTTGGGGTGCACGGGCTTTTTCGAACCCATCACCCCGCCGGCCATCTCGATGGCGCGGTTCGAGATCACCTCGTTGACGTTCATATTCGACTGGGTGCCCGAGCCGGTCTGCCACACCACCAGCGGGAAATGCTCGGCGAGCTTGCCGGCAATCACTTCATCGGCTGCAGCAACGACCAGGTCGCGCGTCGCCTGGTCCATCAGCCCCAGCTTGTGGTTGGCGAGCGCCGCCGCCTTCTTGAGGATGCCGAAGGCCCGGATGATCTCGGTCGGCATCTTCTCGCCGCCAATGTCGAAATTGGCCAGCGAACGGGCGGTCTGCGCCCCGTAGTACTTTTCCGACGGCACATTGATCGTGCCCATGGAATCCGATTCGACGCGCGTGCCCATAGCCGGAAAAACCTCTGGAATAAATGGAAACGGCCGGCTCCCAGGTCTGGGAGCCGGCCGCGAATATCTATCGTCTGCTGCGCAAGGGAGCGCCGGCCCGAAGGCTTATGAGCTCTTGGGCTGCAGAATCTGCCGGCCGCGATACATGCCGGTCTTCAAGTCGACGTGGTGCGGACGACGCAGCTCGCCCGAATCCTTGTCTTCGACATAGGCCGGGGTGGCCAGCGCATCGGCGGAGCGGCGGAACCCGCGCTTCATCGGCGAGGTCTTGCGCTTTGGCACTGCCATGGTTGTTACTCCTGGTTCAATAGCGTTTCGCCGAAGGCGTTCCGGCGTCTAACAGACAGGGTCTGTCGGGAATTGGGGGCGTCTATAGAGCACAATCGCACGGATGGGAAGGGGCGAAATTGGCTCATCTCAAGGTTTGCAGCGCAGTTCCTGCCCGGGCCCAAATCCGCTACAAGCGCTCGACCCTGCCGGACGCTCGACCCGTGACCTACTCCTTCCCAGACGAACTCGCCAGCACTGCCTCAGCTATCGAGCAGGCGCTTGCCGCTCTGCTGGCCGCCCCGGCCCTGTCCGGCCCCGGCCTGCCACCCGATCGGCTGATCGCCGCGATGCGCCACGGCAGCCTGAATGGCGGCAAACGCCTGCGTCCCCTGCTGGTCCGCCAGGCCGCCGGCGTGTTCGGCATGGCGCCCGCCGCGACCGTCACCGCCGGCCTCGCCGTCGAGATGATCCATTGCTACTCGCTGGTGCATGACGACCTGCCGGCGATGGACGACGACGATCTGCGCCGCGGCCAGCCCACCGTGCACAAGGCCTATGGCGATGCTACCGCCATCCTCGCCGGCGATGCGCTGCTGACCCATGCCTTCGGGCTGCTGGCCGACGAAGCCGCGCATGCCGACGCCACGATCCGCGTCCGCCTCGTTGCCGAACTTGCGGCCGGCGCCGGCGCCGGCGGCATGGTCGGCGGTCAGATGCGTGACATCGAAGGCGAGACCAGCTTTTTGACCGAACGCGCCATCGCCCAGATGCAGGCGATGAAGACCGGCGCCCTGATCCGCGCCGCAGTGCGCATCGGCGCCATCATCGGTGGCGCCTCCGACAGCGATCTCGCGCATCTCACCACCTATGCCGAGGCGGCCGGCCGCGCCTTCCAGCTCGCCGACGACATCCTCGACGTCACCGCCTCCGCCGAAGCGCTCGGCAAAGCCACCGGCAAGGACGCCGAAAAGGGCAAGCAGACCATCGTCGCCCGCATCGGCGTCGAGGCCGCGCAGCGCCAACTCGCCGAAGTGATCCATGATGCGCTCACGGCGCTGTTGCCGTTCGACGAGCGGGCGGATGGCCTCCGCGCCACCGCCCGGTTCTTCGCCGAACGCAGCAGCTAACAACTGATCACCGCTAGAGCCGGTGGCTGTGGACCCCCACCCCTGTCCCCTCCCCCTAAACATCAGGGCTATCGCATATGAACGGCCACCGGGCTCTCCGTGGTCCTCCCCCGCGCAGCGGGGGAGGGGGACCAGCGAAGCTGGTGGAGGGGGCGGCCCCACAAACCGGCGCATCCTGCC
>JAESGW010000147.1_pt1 | contig 152260 bp, 138 predicted proteins | sample 9269791 | NCBI WGS metagenome assembly JAESGW01 (sample SAMN16773120, study PRJNA677053) | algae metagenome | isolation source: Aphanocapsa lilacina HA4352-LM1 and co-occurring heterotrophs from near cave... | place: USA: Maniniholo cave, near Haena, Kauai, HI | collected 2009-07-28
ATGGCCAAGTACGGCATCAAGAACCCGATCTTCAAACCCAGCCCCATCACGCCGCAATACAACGACTACCTGATCTTCGAGGGCATCTCGGTCGACGAGAGCGGCAAGCAGCACTACCTCGACGTCAACGTCGCCTACCGCCAGGCCTGCCTCAACGCCATCGAGTACCTGAAGAAGTTCGGCTACTCGGGCGCGCAGGCCTACTCGATCCTCGGCACGGCACCGGTGCAGGGCCACATCAGCGGCGTGGTCGACGTGCCCAACTCCTGCGCCACGCTGTGGCTGCCCACGGGCATCTTCGACTTCGACATCAATCCCAACGCCACCGGGCCGGTGAAGATGATCGACGGCAGCGTCGACATGCCGCTGTCGCCCGACCTGCGCTGAGGCATTGGAGAAGGAAGCCGCATGCCCACCTACGACTACGACTGCGCACGCTGCGGCGGCTTCGAGGCGCTGCGCCCCTCGGCGCTGCGCGACGAGCCCGCCGCCTGCCCCGACTGCGGCGGCGCCTCGCCGCGCGTGCTCTCGGCCGCGCCGCGGCTCGCGCTCATGGCGGCCGACACGCGCCTCGCGATGGCCACCAACGAGCGCGCAAGGCACGAGCCCGCGAGCTCGCGCGACTACGCGCGATTGCGCCATCCATCGGGCTGCGGATGCTGCTCGACGAATGCGCGCCGCGGTGCCACGGTGACCGCGTCGAACGGTGCCAAGTCGGCACCGTCGCGGCGGCCCTGGATGATCTCGCATTGAGGATTTGGCAAGTTTTCATGCATGCGTCGGAGGCATGCAAAGGATGCGTGAAAGTAGTGCTTTCGGCCGATCTCCCTATGAAAATGGCAGATTCGGTGGCTCGCTCGCATGCGTGAAACTTGCCCAAAACTTTCTTGATTGTTTCGAAACGGCGAACGCCGTGATTCTTTTTGCGGTGATTCAAAAGGGTCGAACAGGATCAAACTTCTCCTCACGGACAAACCACCGTTCAACCTGAAGGAGATGCCAAATGACCGCCTCGAAGATCCTCGCCGCCGTTGCCGTTGCCCTGCTTGCCGCCACCGGCGCACATGCCGAAACCTATGACGGCGTCCACACCGTGCACTCCACCGTCTCGCGTGCCGAAGTCGAATCGCAAGCCGTGGCCGCCGCCCGTGCCGGCGACGCCTACAGCGAAGGTGCCACCGCCGGTGCGCAACCCTTCAGTTCGACCGCCGATCGCTCGGCTGTCCGTGCCGAAGCCGTTGCCAAGGCCCACGATCCGCTGCAAAGCCTGGACCGCCGCGCCTTCTACCGCGACGAAGTGCCGCAAGCCTACAAGAAGCCCAGCGTGTCGTTCACGCGCCAAGCCGGCCTGTGAGCCAGCGCCGCAGCCATGGCACCTCGGGTGCCGACAGGAACGGGCCTTCGGGCCCGTTTTTTTTTGTCTAGCCCATCGCCGACACCAGCCCCGCCACGTGCACGCCCAGCGCGAGCGAAGCGGTCAGCCCCGGCGACTCGATGCCGAACAGGTTGACCAGTCCGGGTATCCCGTGCACCCGCGGCGTCTGGATCACGAAGTCCGTCGCCGTGTTGTGCATCGACGAGCCCGGTCCCGCGAGGCGCGGGCGGATGCCGGTGTAGCCGGGCTGCAGCTCGCCGTCGCGCAGGCCGGGGTAGTAGCGGCGCACCGCGGGATAGAAGACCGCTTCGCGCGAGGCATCGAAGCCGTAGTCGACGCCGTCGCGCCAGCCCAGGTCGGGGCCGAACCGGCACTGGCCGCCGAGGTCCAGCGTCACGTGCGCGCGCAGTGCGCCATCGCGCCCCGCCGGGTACACGAGATGGCGGAACGGCGACGGCCGCGCGAGCGAGAAGTAGTGGCCGATCGCGTGGTACAGCGGCGGCACCCGTTCGGCCGGCATGCCCTCGATGCGCGAGGCGACCGCCTGCGCACCCAGGCCGGCGGCGTTCACCACCGTGCCGCACAGCACGCTCGTCTCCTCGGCGCCGCCCACCTCGAGCACGATGCCGTCCGCGGTCGGGCGCGCGGCCAGCACGCGGCTGTGCAATGCGAGCGCGGCGCCCGCGCGTTCCGCATCGCCCAGGTACGACAGCATCAGCGCGTGGCTGTCGACGATGCCGGTCGAGGGCGAATGCAGCGCGCCCACGCACGCCACCTCGGGTTCCATCTCGCGCGCCTCGGCCGCGCCGATGAGGCGCAGGTCGGTCACGCCGTGCGCCGCGCCCAGCTTCAGGTAGTTGTCGAGCTCGGGCAGCTCGGCGTCCTCCACCGCCACGATCAGCTTGCCGATGCGCCGGTGGCCGATGCCGCGCTCGGCGCAATAGGCGTACAGCGCGGCCTTGCCGGCCACGCACAGCCTTCCCTTGAGCGAGCCCGGCGCGTACGAGAGACCCGCATGGATCACCTCCGAGTTGCGCGCGCTGGTGTGCGTGCCGATGGCGTGCTCGGCCTCGAGGATCACCACCTCGCGCCCGGCCAGCGCGAGCGAGCGCGCGATCGCGAGGCCCACCACGCCGGCGCCGATCACGGCGCAGTCGATCCGGTCCATGCGCTTCAGTCCAGCTTGATGCCGGCGTCGCGGATCAGCGCGCCCCACTTGGCGTGCTCGGCGCGGATGTAGGCATCGAACTGCTGCGGCGTGCCGGTGACGGGGACGCTGCCTTCCAGCGCGAGCTTGTCCTGCACCTCCTTGCGCGCCACCACCTTCACCACGGCGGCGTTGAGGCGCGCCACCACGTCGGCGGGCAGTCCGGCCGGACCGACCAGCCCGACCCAGGTCGTCGCCTCGAAACCCGGGAAGCCCTGCTCGGCCACCGTGGGCACGTCGGGCAGCGCGGGCAGCCGCTGTGCCGAGGTGACGGCCAGCGCGCGCGCCTTGCCGCCCGAGAGCTGCGGCATCACCGACACGCTGCTGCCGAAATACAGGCCGATCTGTCCGCCCAGCAGGTCGGTCATGGCCGGGCCCGCGCCCTTGTACGGCACCTGCAGCACCTGGAGGCCCGCGCGGCGCGCGAGCATCTCGCCGGCCAGGTGGCCGACCGTGCCGCTGCCGGCCTGCGCGATGCTGAACTGGCCCGGCCTGGCCTTGGCGGCCTTGACGAAGTCGGTCAGGGTGCGCAGCGGCGAGTCGGCGCGCACCGCCAGCACCACGGGCTGCGCCGCCACTTCGGCGATGGGCGTGAAGTCCTTCAAGGCGTCGAAGGGCATCTTCGGATAGAGCCAGGGGTTGATCGTGAGGTTCGAGGTCTGCCCCATGCCGATGGTGTAGCCGTCGGGCGCGGCCTTGGCCACGGCGTCGAGGCCGATGTTGCCGGCGGCGCCCGGCTTGTTGTCGATGACGACCGTCCAGCGCTCGAGCACGGTGAGCCGCTCGGCGATCAGGCGCGAGGTGGCGTCGGTGCCGCCGCCCGGCGTGAAGGGCACCACCAGCCGCAGCGGCTTCTGCGGCCAGTCGTTCTGCGCGCGCGCCATGCCGGCGGCCTGGGCCAGCGCGGCGAGGGTGGTGGCCTGCAGGAAATTTCTTCGGTCCATGTCTTGTCTCCTTGGGTTCTCGTGGCTCTCTCGGCGGGGGGGCGGGGCTCAGACCGGCAGGCCCTTGGCGCGCAGCACGGCGTCGAAGCGCTCGGGATCGGCGGTGCCGGCGCGGTTGGCCTCGCGGATTGCCGCCTCGCGGGCCAGGTGCGCGCGCGTCTTCTCGAGCACGCTCGCGGCTTCGGCGGCCGGCACGGCGATGACGCCATCGGCATCGCCCACCACCAGGTCGCCCGGCAGCACGACCAGGCCCGCGCACGAAACGGGCACGTTCACCTCGCCCGGGCCGTCCTTGCTCGGGCCGCGGTGCGTGTGGCCGCGCGCGAAGATCGGCATGCCGTCTCCGGCCCACTCGCACAGGTCGCGCACCGCGCCGTCGATGACCAGGCCGGCCAGCTGTCGCGCGATGCAGGTGGTGCGCATCAGCCCGCCGACCAGCGCCTGCGTGAGGTCGGCGCCGCCGTCGACGACCAGCACGTCGCCCGGCGCGACCATCGTCAGCGCCTTGTGGATCATCAGGTTGTCGCCGGGCCGCACGCGCACGGTGACGGCCGGGCCGCACAGCACCGTGTCGAGCCGCGCGTGGTACTGGCGCAGGCCGACGGTGCCGATGTGGCGGCTCATCGCGTCGCCGATGGCGGCCACGGGCAGCGCGCGAAAGGCATCGACGATGGCGGCATCGGGGCCCGCGGCGCGTGGGTTGATGCGGTAGCCGGGCGGCCAGGAAAGGGGCGTGGTCATGCGTTGACTCCGTGGGCGGGGATGGAGGAGGAAAGGACCTGCGGGTTCACGCAGGCCGAGGGATCGGCGGGACGGCCCTGCAGCCAGCCGAGCACGTTGCGCGCGGCGCCTTCGGCCATGGCCGCGAGCGCGGCCGGCGTGGAGCCGCCGACGTGCGGCGTGAGCACCACGTTGGGCAGGGCGGCCAGCGGGCTGTGCGCGGGCAGCGGCTCGTCGGCCATCGTGTCGAGGCCGGCGGCGTGCAGGTGGCCGCTTCGCAGCGCGTCGACGAGCGCGGCCTCGTCGACCACCTCGCCGCGCGCCGTGTTGACGAGGATCGCGCCGCGCGGCAGGGCCGCGAGCTGTGCCGCGCCCAGCATCCGGTGCGTGTGGCGGTTGAGCGGCACGTGCAGGCTCAGCACCTCGCTCAGCGGCAGCAGCGCCTCGACCGAGGGCAGCATGCGCACGCCGGCCACCGGGGTCGCGCCTTCGCCGATCGCGGGATCGAACGCGGCCACCCGCATGCCCAGCGCCAGGCCCACGCGCGCCACGCGCTGGCCGACCTGGCCGAAGCCGACCAGGCCCAGGGTCCGGCCCTGCAGCTCGACGCCGTCCTGCGCACGCGACCAGCGGCCCTCGTGCAGCTCGCGGTCCATCCAGCCGATGCGGCGCGCGGCGGCGAGCATCAGGCCCAGCGTCATCTCCGCCACCGAGGGCGCGTTGGCGCCGGGCGTGACGTAGACCGGGATGCCGCGCGCCGTGGCGGCCTCGACGTCGATGTTGCTCACGCCCACGCCGTGCTTCGAGACCACCTTCAGCGTGGGACAGGCGGCGATGGCCCGCGCCGACAGCGGCACGGTGCGCGAGACGACCGCGTCGACGGGTTCGCTGGCCATCAGGCGTTCGACCTCCTCGGCGCTGTCCGCGTGCGTGAGGTAGAGGATGCGCGCGCCGGCCGCGGCGAGCAGGTCGGTGCCGGCCCTGGCCAGGCGCGGCGCGGTCACCAGGACGGTGGGCTTCATGGGTCTCCTTGCGATGCGGGGCGGATTCTCGAAAGCCCAACTCATTCCGTCCAATCGATAATGTTCATTCAATGATTCCTCGGAGCTATGAATGGACATCCAGCTGCGCGACCTGAAGTACTTCGAGGCGGTGGCCGACGCGGGCCATCTGGGCCAGGCCGCCGACAAGCTCGGCCGCACCCAGCCCGCGCTCACCAAGGCCGTGCAGCGGCTCGAGGAAGCCTTCGGCAGCGCGCTGTTCGAGCGCAAGGGCCGCGGCATCCAGCTCACCGCCGTGGGCGAGGTGCTGCTGGCGCGCGCGCGGCTGCTGCGCGGCGCCACCGAGGAGGCGTTGCGCGAGGTCAGCGATTTCGCCAAGGGCAACGCGGGCCATGTGCGCATCGGCAGCGGCCCCATCGCCGCGGAGCACGTGCTGCCCGAGGTCTGTAATCTGCTGCTGGCCGAGGCCGGCGACACGCGCATCGACATCACCGTCGCGCCCAGCATGGCGCTGCGCGAGCGGCTGCGCGAAGGCGCCATCGACCTGCTGATCGGCCTCATGCCCGAGCACGACCCGGCCTTCGTCACGCATTCGATCGTCGAGGACGTGGTGGTGGTCGCGGCCAGTCCGCAGCACCCGGTGTTCGACATGCCGCGGCCCACGATGAAGGCCCTGCTGCAATGGCGCTGGGTGCTGCCGGCCGATCCCATTCCCAGCCGCCAGTGGCTCGATGCGACCTTCCAGTCGCGCGGGCTGCCGCTGCCGACCGTGCAGGTCAACGCCAACTCGATCCCGCTGCTGCCGCGGCTGATCTCGCGCACCGACCTGCTGAGCTTCCTGTCGCGCCACACGCTGGGCGCGGCGGGGCGCGAAGGCACGCTGCGCGAGGTGCCGCTCAAGGAAACCACGCTGCGCCGCCACTTGGGCGTCACCTACCGCAAGGAGGGCTACCTGTCGCCCGCGGCGCGGCGGCTGGTGACGCTGCTGCGCAGCGAAGGCGAGCAGCTTTTTTCCACGGCGTTGTCGAAATATACGCATTGCGTATAAACTTGCGGCCCATGAACATGCCGCAACAGGTGCTCCTCCGCGACGCGATGCGTCAGCTCAACATGACGCGCGACGCCTTCGCCGAGCGCATCGGCAGCCGGAGAAGGGCGCTCGATGCCTGGCTGCTGCCCGACGAGTCGAACGAATTCCGGGCCATGCCCGAGGTCGCGCGGCGCTTCGTGAGCGAGATCCTGGCCTCCAGTGGGTGGCCCAGCGAATATACGCAGAGCGCACATGATGGCGCGCTGCGCCGGTCGCTCCATGTCGACGGCGCGCAGCACCTGCTGTCGGTGGCCCAGTTCGACCGCGAGGCCATCGACGAGCTGTTCCGGCTCGCCGACGTGATGCAGCCGATCGCGCGCCGCCGCAAGGTCAGCCGCGTGCTCGAGGGCGCGGTGCTGGCCAACCTGTTCTTCGAGGCCAGCACGCGCACGCGCGTGAGTTTCGGCGCGGCCTTCTGCCGGCTCGGCGGCTCGGTCTGCGACACGACGGGCTTCACCTTCTCCTCGATGGCCAAGGGCGAATCGATCCGCGACACCAGCCGCGTGATCAGCGGCTATGCCGACGCGATCGTGGTGCGGCATCCCGAGCAGGGCTCGGTCGCCGAATTCGCGCGCGCCACCAACGTGCCGGTCATCAACGGCGGCGACGGCCCGGGCGAGCATCCGAGCCAGGCGCTGCTCGACCTCTACACCATCCAGCGCGAGTTCTCGCGCCTGGGCAAGCTGGTCGACGGCGCGCATGTCGCGATGGTCGGCGACCTCAAGTACGGCCGCACGGTGCATTCGCTGATCAAGCTGCTCGCGCTGTACCGCGGCCTGAAGTTCACGCTGGTCGCGCCGCCGCAGCTCGCGATGCCGGCGGAAATCGTGGCGCTCGTGAGCCGCAACGGCCATGTGGTGGAGACCGCCACCGCGCCGGCGCGGGCGCTGGCCGGCGCCGACGTGGTCTACGCGACGCGCATCCAGAAGGAGCGCTTCGCGCACGACGAGGTGCTGGAGGGCTTCGGCCAGGCCTTCGCGATCGACCGCGCGCTGGTCGATGCTTCGTGCCGGAAGGACGTGGTGCTGATGCATCCGCTGCCGCGCGACGGCCGCCCGGGCTCGCACGACCTGAGCACGGACCTCGACAACGACCCGCGGCTGGCGATCTTCCGCCAGACCGACAACGGCATCCCGGTGCGCATGGCGATCTTCGCCACGCTGCTGGGCGTGGACAAACTGGTGAGCCGCTCGATGCGCGACGCGGCCTGGACGCCGCCCTCGCACATCGGCCCCGACGACAGCAGCTTCCACGGCCTCGACTGAGGGATGCGCGAAACCGCCATCGAGCGCGGGTAAGCTCGCCGCCCATGAAGCGCAACTCCACCGCCAAGTCCACCAGCGTCACCTCCGCGCCCAACGGCAAGGCCTCGGCCGCCGATGCCTCCGGCGGCGCCCCGGTGTTCGCGGTGCTCGCGCGCATTGAGACCCTCTGGTCCTCGCTCGGCCCGGTGGGCCAGCGCATCGCCGACTTCATCGTGAAGAATCCGCGCGAGGTGGTCCACATGTCGGTCAGCGAGGTGGCCGAGCGCACCGGTTCGAGCGAAGGCAGCATCGTCGGCCTGTGTAAGAACCTCGGCGCCACCGGCTTCCAGCAGATCAAGATCGCGCTCGCGCAGGAGATCGTGCGGCCGGTGCAGTTCATCCACGAGGACCTCGATCCGCAGGACGCGGCCGATGCGGTGATCCGCAAGATCTTCCAGAGCAACGTGCAGACCCTGCACGACACGCAGGCCACGCTCGACGCCGGTTCGATGGAGCGCGCGGTGAAGCTGCTGCGCGATGCCGAGCGCATCGAGATCTACGGCATCGGCAGCTCGGCCACCATCGCCGAGGACGCGCACTACCGCATGCTGCGCATCGGCCTCAACGCGAAGGTGGTGGTCGATTCGCACGTGCAGGCGATCAGCGCCTCGCTCACCGACTCGCGGGTGGCGGTGCTGACCATCTCGCACTCGGGCAGCACGCACGAGACCGTGACCGCGACGCGGCTGGCCAAGGAGGCCGGCGCCTCGACCGTGTGCATCACCAACTTCGGCAAGTCGCCGATCCAGGCCTTCGCCGACGTGCTGCTGTTCACCATGGCGCGCGAGACCAACTTCCGCACCGAGGCCATGACCAGCCGGCTCGCGCAGCTCGCGATCATCGACGTGCTGATCGCCTGCCTGGCGCTGTCGGACTACGACACCTCGGTGCGCACGCTGCGCCAGACCTTCGACGTGCTGTCGCTCAAGCGGTACTGAGGCGGCTGCGCTCGGTCGGCCGCGCGGGCAGGGCGGTCACCTCGGCCGTGGCGCGCGCATGCAGCAGGCCGGCGACCGACGGCGCCACCGCCTCGGGCGCGGTGCCGACCAGCAGGCAGGCCATGCCCAGCCGCGCGGCGCCCGCGGCATCGGTGGCCGGGTTGTCGCCGATCACCACCGTGCTCGCGGGCTCGGCGCCCAGGCAGCGCAGGCCCTCCTCGAACAGCAGCGGCTCGGGCTTGCCGACGATGCGCCAGGGCTGCGCGCCGCTGGCCGTGAGCACGGCCGCGAGCAGCGAGCCGGTCTCGGGCACCACGCGGCCATGCGGGCCCGGATGGGTGGCGTCGGCGTTCGTGACCACCAGCCGCGCGCCGCGCAGCAGCTCGTTGGCCACCGCGCCGAGCCGGGCATGGCTGAAGCGCATGTCGAGCGCGAGCAGCACGAATTCGGCCTCGGACGCGACCAGCCGGAAGCCGAGCGCGCGCGCATGGCGCTGCAAGGCGGGCGTGCCCACCACCATCAGCCGCGCCGTGGGGTGCTGGCGCGCGAGCAGGCTCACGGCGAGCTCGCCGGCCAGCACGATGCGCTCGGGCGGCGCGCGCAGGCCGAGCCGGCGCAGCCGCAGCGCGAGGCCCTGGGCGGTGTGGGTCGAGTTGTTCGACACGATCGCGAAGCGGCCCTCGAAACGCTCGAGCAGTTCGGCCGCGCCGTCGATGGCCTCGTTCTGGCGCACCAGCGTGCCGTCGAGGTCGAGCAGCAGGTGGCGCGCCTGCGCGAGCGGTGCCAGGTCCGCTGCCGCGGGGCCTCCCGGCGCCCGGGTCTTGGATGCGATGTTCTTCATGGATCTCCGGTTCGGGCCATCGGGGGAGCGGGGTGTCCTGGCCGTGGGGCGGGATTGTATTGAACATTGCTCAGTTGATTGCTAATTTTCAAATGAGCTTATTTCATTTGCTTGTCATCTTCGACTTCTAAAGTTCAACGCAACCGAGCGAGGCACTCGCCCGAGAAACGCCCCCGAACCGAAGGAATCGATCATGAAGAAACTCCTGGCCATCGCCGCCGCCGCCGTCTCGTTCAGCGCGCTGCTGGCCCTCCCGTCCCATGCCCAGTCCGTGGCCGACGGCTCGCGCGAGCATCCGCTGCGCGTGCTGCTGATTCCCGCTGACGGCGGCACCGAGTCGGGCACCAAGGCCGACTACGCGCCGGTGTTCAACGCCATCACGCGCAGCACCGGCCTGAACTTCGACCTCAAGGTCGGGCAGTCCTATGGCGCCGTGGTCGAGGGCATGTGCAACCAGCTCGCCGACATCGCCTTCTTCGGCCCGGTGTCGTACGTGCAGGCCCACAAGCGCGGCTGCGCGCAGCTGCTGGCCGTGGGCGTGGAGAAGGGCGCCTCGGTCTACTACGCCGGCATGTTCGCCAAGGCCAACGCCCCGATCGCCTCGATCAAGGACCTCAAGGGCAAGCGCGTGGCCTTCGGCGACGTCAACTCGGCCTCGAGCTTCACCTTCCAGGTCGCGATGCTGCTCGACGCCGGCATGGACCCGGCCAAGGACCTGTCGGCGATCCGCATGACCGGCAGCCACGCCAGCAGCCTGGCGGCGCTGGTGCAGGACCAGGTCGACGTGGCCTCGCTCTCGTTCGACTCGTACGAGAAGGCGGTCAAGCAGGGCGCGGCCGATCCGAAGACCATCAAGGTGATCGCCAAGAGCATGGCCATTCCCTATCCGCCGCTGGCGCTGAACTCCAAGCTGCCCGAGGCGCTGAAGACCAAGCTCAAGGACGCCTTCCAGACCGTGAACAAGGCCCCCGGCGTCACGCCCGACATGATCCGCGGCTACGGCGGCGGCAAGATCGACGGCTACGACACCAGGTTCTCCGAGGAGGAGTTCAACGTCGCCGCCGAGAAGCTGGGCCTGCTGACCGACGACCTCAAGGGCCGCATCCTCGCCAAGGCGGCCGAGCGTTGATCGCCGGCGATCGCACGCACGCCGCAGAGTCCGCCGCCGGAAGCACGCCCATGCTGCAGTTCGAATCGGTCGCCATGCGCCACCCCGACGGCACGCGCGCGCTCGGCGGCGTCTCGCTCGAGGTGCCGGCGGGCCAGTTCTGCGTGGTGCTGGGCGCCTCGGGCGCGGGCAAGTCGACCCTCTTGCGCACCGCCAACGGCCTGGTCGTGCCCACGCAGGGCACGGTGCGGGTCGAGGGCGTGCGCATCGCGGCGGGCTCGCTGGCGCGCGTGCGTCCGCGCATCGGCATGATCCACCAGCAGTTCAACCTGGTGCTGCGCTCGAGCGTGGCCGAGAACGTGCTCGCCGGCGCCTTGCCGGCCCTGGGCACCTGGCGCGCTTTACTCGGCCTGTTCACCGACGCGCAGCGGCGCAAGGCCTGCGAACTGGTCGAGTCGGTGGGCCTGGGCGAGGAGCACCTGCTGCGCCGCGTGAGCGAGCTCTCGGGCGGCCAGCAGCAGCGCGTGGGCATCGCGCGCGCCTTCATGCTCGATCCGCCGCTGGTGCTGGCCGACGAGCCCGTGGCCAGCCTCGATCCGCAGACCAGCCACGACGTGCTGTCGCTGCTGCGCCGGCAGGCGCGCGAGCGCGGCACCACGGTGCTGTGCAGCCTGCACCAGGTCGAACTGGCCTGCGAGTTCGCCGACCGCATCGTGGCGCTGCGCCGCGGCGTGGTGGTGTTCGACGGCGCGCCGCGGATGTTCCAGTCGCAGGTCTTCGATGCGATCTATGGCCGCGACGATGCGGCCCCCGCGGCCCGGCCGTCGCTGGCCGGCGAGCCCGAGGCGGCGCTGCCGCTGCATGCCGGTGCCCTGGAGCTCGCGCGATGAACACGATCCCGACGACCCCCGAGGCGCGTGCGTCGCGCCCGGCCTCGGCCTGGGACCTGCCCCGGCCCTTCGGCACGCGCACGCTGCTCGTGCTGCTGCTGGTGATCGTGGCGGGCTTCTTCGCGGGCCAGCGCGTGGAACTGGGCCGCATGCTCTCGCTGACCGGCGAGGGCGTGCTCGCCGCGGTGGGCCTGCGCGACGACTCGCAGGTGCTCTCGGGACTGGGCTCGATCGCGCGCTCGCTGTTCCCGCCGCAGATCTCCGAGCAGACCGAGGTCGCGCGCATCGAGGGCTTCGACCGCAACCGGCTGCCCTGGTTCTCGCGCGTCGAGACGATCGAGACGCACGAGCCCAAGCTCAATCCCCAGACCCTGCAGATGGAAGACCGCATCGAGCGCCGCGAGGTGCTGGTCGAGCCGCTGGGCTACCTGTGGCACGTGGCGGTGAAGATGCTCGAGACCTTCGAGATCGCGGTCTGGGCCACGCTGATCGCGATCGTGCTGAGCGCGCCGCTGGCCTGGTGCAGCGCGAGGAACTACGCGCCCAACCGCCTGGCCTACGGCCTCGCGCGCAGCGTGGTCGGCCTGTTCCGCGCGGTGCCCGAGCTGGTGAGCGCGCTGTTCCTGGTGCTGGCCTACGGCTTCGGCCCGATCGCCGGCGTGCTGGCCCTCGCGCTGCATTCGGCGGGCTTCCTCGGCAAGTTCTACGCCGAGGACATCGAGACCGCCGACGACAAGCCGCAGGAGGCGCTGCGCGCCATCGGCGCCAGCAAGCTCAAGGTGATGCGCTTCGCGGTGCTGCCGCAGGTGATGCCGCAGTTCATCGCCTACACGCTCTACGTGCTCGACCGCAACGTGCGCATGGCCACCGTGGTCGGCCTGGTCGGCGCGGGCGGCATCGGCCAGGAGCTCAAGGGCCGCTACGACATGTACAACTACGCGCACGTCGGCACGATCCTGATCGCGATCTTCCTGACCGTGCTGGTGCTCGACCGCGTCGCCGCCCGGCTGCGCAGCCGCTATGGCTGAGCCCTGAGTCCGAGCGGGCACCGCGTGCGCGGCGCCCGCTTCCTTTCCCCGCCTCTCGTCCGAACTCTCGCGCGGCCCGTCCGCCGCGCGGAGCGGCCTCGGCCGCGCCTTCGTCTCCCATCTCCCTCGATCCGAAAAGGAACCCTCATGAAAACAGCATCTTCCCGGTACGGCCTCGCTGCGGCAGGCCTTCTCCTGTGCCTGAGCCTCGCCGCCTGCGGCGGCGGCGGTGGTGGGGGCGGCGGCCTGCCGTTCCTGCCGCCGGGCCAGACCCCGCCGGCCGGCGACGGCAACAACAACGGCAACGGCAACCAGCCGGCCCAGCCCGCGCTCAAGTGCGCGCCCTGAGCCCGCGCCTTCGTCCCGACATCCCTTCGCCCCCGCGTTGAAAGAACCTCCCATGAACACCCCCTCCCGTCGCGATTTCTTCCGCAAGTCGGCCGGCGCCATCGGCGCGGCCTCGGCCCTCACCATGCTCCCGCCCGTGATCCGCAAGGCACTGGCGGTCGAGGCCGCCGTCGACACCGGCACCATCCAGGACATCAAGCACATCGTGATCCTGATGCAGGAGAACCGCAGCTTCGACCACTACTTCGGCACCCTGAAGGGCGTGCGCGGCTTCGGCGACCGCTTCCCGATCCCGCTGGCCAACGGCAAGTCGGTGTTCTTCCAGCCCGACGTGACCGCCGGCGCGCCCGAGATCCAGCCCTTCCGCCGCGACTCCACGATCGCCAACGCGCTGATCGGCTCGGGCGCGCCGCACAATTTTCCCGACCAGCAGGCGGCCTGGGCGCAGGGGAAGATGGACCGCTGGATCCAGTTCAAGAACCAGGTGACGATGGGCTACTACCTGCGCGAGGACATCCCGTTCCAGTTCGCGCTGGCCGACGCCTTCACGATCTGCGACGGCTACCACTGCTCGATCCTCACCGGCACCGATCCCAACCGCATCGTGTTCTGGTCGGGTTCCAACTTCAATCCCGAGCTGCGCAAGAAGGGCATCAACAGCACCGACACCGACTCCGAGCCGGTCAACTCGCGCTGCTGGCCGAGCCCGTCGAACTGGGTCGCTGGCCGCGCGCAGGAGACCGACGGCACCGGCCAGAAGGACCCGACCACGGGCGCCTACAACTACAAGTACGTCAACAACGCGTTCAAGTGGGACACGCTGCCCGACGTGCTGCAGAAGAACGGCATCAGCTGGCACATCTACCAGAACATGAACAACAACTGGACCGGCGCCATGAACGGCTGCCTGGCCTTCCAGAGCTTCCGCACCGCGCAGCCCGGCTCGCCGATCTACCAGCACGGCCTCACGGGCGGCCCCGCCGCGGCCGACGGCGCCACCAACTTCCTGGCCCAGCTCAAGCAGGACGTGATGAACGACACCCTGCCGCAGGTCTCGTGGGTGCTGCCCACGCAGGCGCTGGCCGAGCACCCGGGCAGCAGCGAGGGCGTGGCCGGCGCGGCCGACTTCATCGCCGACGTGCTGGGCGCGCTGACCTCGAACCCCGCGGTCTGGAGCAAGACGGCGCTGTTCGTGACCTTCGACGAGAACGACGGCTTCTTCGACCACCTCGCGATGCCCGCGGTGCCTTCGTACGACGCCAACGGCAACCTGATGGGCAAGTCCACCGTGCCGCTGGACGGCGAGTACTTCGACGCCTCGGTCGGCAGCTACCTCACCGCCGCCGACACCGTGAGCGGCAAGATCCGCCCCTGGGGCCTGAGCTCGCGCGTGCCGATGTACGTGGTGTCGCCGTGGAGCAAGGGCGGCTGGGTCAACTCGCAGGTGTTCGACCACACCTCGATGGGCCGTTTCCTCGAGAAGCGCTTCGGCATCACGATCGACGCCATCAGCCCCTGGCACCGCGCGGTCTGCGGCGACCTCACGAGCTGCTTCGACTTCGTGAGCCCGAACGACCCGGTGGTGCCCAAGCTGCCCGACACCAGCGGCTACCCCGCGATCAACCTGGCGCAGAAGGCGCTGGGCAACACCGGCGTCATCACCAAGGCTCCCAGCCCCGCGAAGCCGCTGTTCCAGGAGACCGGCACGCGCTTCTCGCGCGCGCTGCCCTACGAGCTGCACACCAGCGCGCGCGTCGAGGCGCGCGGCCTGGTCTCGCTGATCTTCAGCAACACGGGCGAGCAGGGCGCGGTGTTCCACGTCTACGACAAGCTGCACCTGGACCGAATCCCGCGCCGCTACACGGTGGAAGCCGGCAAGCAGCTGCAGGACTACTGGGACACCGGCGCCACCGATGGCGGCAAGTACGAGCTCTGGGTCTACGGCACCAACGGCTTCGTGCGCAGCTTCAGCGGCGACGCGATGGCCTCGAACTCGGCCGCCTTCAAGCCCGAGGTGCAGGTCTGCTACGACCCGGCCTCCGGCAATGTCTACGTGAAGGTGCACAACAACGGCAGCGCCGACGGCACGGTGACCGTGCAGTCGAATGCCTACCGCACCGACGGTCCCTGGACCCTCAAGGCGCCGAAGGGCGACATGGGCACGCTGCACTGGGAGCTCAAGGACAGCGGCCACTGGTACGACTTCACCGTGACCGCCGACAACGTGGTGCGCCGCTTCGCGGGCCGGGTCGAGACCGGTAAGCCCGGCGTGAGCGATCCGGCGATGGCGATGCACCTGCAGGGCTGAGCGCGCCTTCCAACCGACGAGGAGAAACACCATGAAGAAGAACAAGCGCATGCCGCGCGGCGCGAGCCTGCTCGGCGCATCGCTCGCCCTGGCCGCGATCTGCGGCCCGGCCCTGGCGCAGACGGTGCCTGTGGTCTGGGACCCGGCCAAGGCCAACCTCGGGATCGGCACCGGTGCCGGCACCGGCGTCACCGGCAGCAACAACCAGGCGATCGGCGAGGGCGCGGGCAAGACGGTCAACGGCAGCGGCAACCAGGCCATCGGCCAGAACGCCGGCAACAACGTGACCGGTTCCACCAACCAGGCCATCGGGCAGGGCGCCGGCAGCAACGTCACCGGCACCAGCGACATCTCGATCGGCCTGGGCGCCGGCAACAGCGTCAGCACCAACTGGAACCTCGCGATCGGCAACAACGCCGGCACCAACGTCTCGGGCGGCAATGCCAACGTGGGCATCGGCTTCGAGTCGGGCCAGAACGTCAAGGGCGGCTGGAACCAGTCGATCGGCCGCAGCGCGGGCGACAACGTCACCGGCGACCACAACAACGCCACCGGCTTCCATGCCGGCAGCGGCGTGACCGGCAGCGACAACAACGCCACCGGCACCAACGCCGGCATGACGGTGACCGGCAGCAACAACAACGCCATGGGCAACGGCGCCGGCAACAAGGTCACGGGCAGCGACAACACCGGCATCGGCACCAATGCCGGCAGCAACGTGACGGGCAGCAACAACGTGTCGCTCGGCGAGGGCGCGGGCAACAACGTCGGCACCAACTGGAACCTGGCCATCGGCGAGGGCGCGGGCAGCAACGTGTCGGGCAAGAACGCCAACCAGGCGATCGGCTACTACGCGGGCACCAACGTCAACGGCGGCTGGAACCAGACCATGGGCCGCAGCTCGGGCCAGAACGTGACCGGCGACTACAACAACTCGACCGGCTACGCGGCCGGCTCGAACGTCACCGGCAGCCGCAACGACGCGACCGGCCAGAACGCCGGCCAGAACGTGACCGGCAACGACAACGAGGCCTACGGCACCGGTGCCGGCAGCAACGTCAAGGGCAACGGCAACCAGGCCTACGGCACGGGCGCGGGCAACAACGTCAACGGCAGCAACAACCTGTCGATGGGCCAGGGCTCGGGCGCGGGCGTCACCGGCGTGGGCAACCAGGCCTCGGGCATGCAGGCCGGCGCGGGCGTTTCGGGCAACAACAACATCGCCACCGGCCAGGCCGCGGGCGGCGGCGTGCAGGGCAGCAACAACCTGTCCTCGGGCACGATGGCGGGCCAGGCGGTCAGCGGCAACTCGAACCTCGCGCAGGGCAACAGCGCGGGCCAGCACGTGCGCGGCAACGACAACATCGCGATCGGCTCGGGCTCGGGCGCCTACGTGAGCGCGAACCAGACCGCCTCGATCGGCGCCGGCGCGCGCGCCAGTGCCGACAACGCGCTGGCCATCGGCACCAATGCGCAGGCCTTCGAGGACTCGGGCGTGGCGATCGGCAACGGCGCGAGCGTGAACCATGCGAACAGCGTGGCGCTCGGTGCCGGCAGCGCGACCACGCGCGGCGCGCTCAACAACTACACCGCCATCGGCATGGCCGGCGTGCAGTCGTCGCTGGGCGAGGTGGCGCTGGGCAACCGCCAGATCACCGGCGTGGCCCCGGGCAGCGCGCCCACCGACGCCACCAACGTCGGCCAGGTGCAGGGCATGGTGAAGGAGGGCGTGAGCCAGGCCAATGCCTACACCGACACCGTGGCCGCGCAGGGCCTGCCGGTCGGCAAGGCCTACACCGACCTCACGGCCAGCCGCCTGCAGAGCCAGATCGACGACACGGCCCGCCGTGCCTACGCCGGCATCGCCAGCGTGGCCGCGATGGAGGCCGCGCCGATGGTGCCCGGCAAGATCAGCTACGCGGTGGGCCTGGGCAACTACCGCAGCGAGAGCGCGATCGGCGGCTCGCTGCGCCACACCTCGCAGGACGGCCGCTACAGCGTCACGCTCGGCGTGGGCGCGAGCAGTTCGGGCGTGGTGACGCGCGTGGCGCTCACGGGCGTGTTCGACTGAGGGCGCGGGTGGAGAGGAGGCCCTGCTATAACGCAGCGGTCTCCCCGCAACCCGCCGTACCCCTCATGCACAACACGTCGCTGACGCTGCTCAAGTGGATCTTCATCGCCGTCGGCCTGGGTCTGCTGGTCATCGCGATCGTGGTGCCCAACGAGGCCAAGTGGCTGCTCACGCTGCTGGGCCTGATGTTCGCGGGCGTGGGCGGCGGCATGCTGTTCGTCGGCGAGCGCAATGCGAAGCGCGCGGCCTGGCTGCTGCAGCACGGCCAGCGCATCGATGCCGAGCTGCGCGAGGTCGAGCTCAACACCACGTTCCAGGTCAACGGCCGGCATCCCTACCGCGCCATCGTCGAGGCGCGCGCCGGCTTCGGGCGCGAGCTGCGGCAGTTCCGCAGCGCCAACATCTGGTTCGATCCCACGCGGCACCTGAGCGGGCGCCGGATCGCGGTCTACGTCGATCCCGCGAATCCGAAGCGCTACCACGTGGACCTGTCGTTCCTGCCGCCGCGCGGCTGAGCTTCAAGGCACCAGCGCGAAGCGCGCGTGCAGCCCGCCCACGGCCGAGGGCGACACCCACAGGTCGAAGTCGCCGGGCTCCACGGTGGGCCGCAGGTCGCGGCCGATGAAGGCCAGGTCGGCCGCGCGCAGCGCGAACTCGACCTGCACCGAGGCGCCGGGCGCGATGCGCAGCTTGCGGAAATCCTTGAGCTCGCGCACCGGCCGCGTCACGCTCGCGGTGCGCTGCGCGATGTAGAGCTGCACCACCTCCTCGGCCTCGCGCTGGCCGGTGTTGGTGACGGTGGCGCGCACGCGCAGCGTGCCGTCGGCCATGGACAACCGTTCGCTGTCGAGCGCGACGCCGTCGTAGCGCACCGGCGCGAAGCCCAGGCCGAAGCCGAAGGGATAGAGCGCCTCGTTGGGGGTCTCGATGTAGCGCGTCTTGAAGGCGGTGCCGGGCGCGTCGCTCGGCAGCGGCCGGCCGGTGCGCTTGTGGGCGTAGTAGTAGGGCACCTGTCCCGCCGCCTGCGGAAAGCTCACCGGCAGCCGGCCCGAGGGATTGAAGTCGCCGAACAGCACGTCGGCGATCGCGTGGCCGGTCTGCACGCCGAGGAACCAGGTCACGAGGATCGCGCGCGCATCGCGCACCACGGGCGGCAGCGCCATCGCGCGGCCGTTGCTCAAGAGCACGACGATCGGTTTGCCGGTGGCAGCGACCGCCTCGGCCAGCGCCTGCTGCACCAGCGGCAGGCCGATGTCGGCGCGCGAGCGCGATTCGCCCGACATGCGCTCGCCTTCGCCGATGGCCAGCACCACCACGTCGGCCTGGCGTGCCGCGGCCACCGCGGCCTCGATGCCGCCGGGCAGCAGCGACTCGACGTTGGAGCCGCGCGTGACCGTGAGCGACGCCGCGTCGCCGAGCGCGGCGCGCAGGCCCTGGTCGATGCCCACCGGCGCGCTCTGGCCCGGGAACAGGCTCCAGGCACCCAGCAGGTCCTGCGTGCCCGAGGCGAAGGGGCCGATCAGCGCGACCTTGGTGCCGGTCTTCGCGAGCGGCAGCAGCGCGCCCTCGTTCTTCAGCATCACGATCGAGCGGCGCGCGCTCTCGCGCGCCAGCGCGATGAAGGCCGGGTCCTCGGCGCGCTGCGCGGCCGGCGGGCCGTCGAGGCCGCGCATCGGCTGGTCGAACAGGCCGAGCCTGAGCTTGGCGTACAGCACGCGGCGCACCGCGTCGTCGAGCCGCGCCATCGGCACCTCGCCCGCGGCCACCAGGCCCGGCAGCTCGCGCATGTAGAGGCCGCTCTGCATGCTCATGTCGGTGCCCGCGAGGAAGGCCTGCTTCGCGGCCTCGCGGCCGTTGGCCGCGTAGCCGTGCGCGATCAGCTCCTCGTCGGCCGTGTAGTCGGACACCACGAAGCCGCGGAAGCCCCACTCGCCGCGCAGCACGCCGGTCAGCAGGGCCGGGTTGGCGGTCGAGGGAATGCCCGAGATCTCGTGGAAGCCGCTCATCAGCGACAGCGCACCCGCGTCGAGCGCGGCGCGGAACGGCGGCAGGTAGACCTCACGCAGCGTGCGCTCGGAGATGTCGACGGTGTTGTAGTCGAGCCCGCCCTCGGCCGCGCCGTAGCCCGCGAAATGCTTGGGCGTGGCGAGCAGGGCATCGGCGCGCGACAGGTCGTCGCCCTGGAAGCCGCGCACGCGCGCGGCGGCGAAGCGGCTCGCGAGCAGCGGGTCCTCGCCCACGCCCTCGATGCCGCGGCCCCAGCGCGCATCGCGCGCGATGTCGACCATGGGCGCGAAGGTCCAGCGGAAGCCGTCGGCGCTGGCCTCGACCGCCGCCGCGCGCGCGGTGCGCTCGGCCAGCGCGGGTTCCCAGCTCGCGGCCTCGGCCAGCGGCATCGGGAAGATGGTGCGAAAGCCGTGGATCACGTCGGCGCCGAAGATCAGCGGAATGCCCAGGCGCGATTCCTGGACCGCGATGCGCTGCAGCTCGCGCTTGCGCGTCAGGCCCTCGTTGTTGAAGAGGCCGGTCACGCGGCCCGCGCGCACCTCGTCGGCCTCGAGCTGCGCATTGCGCCGGTTGGCCTGCGGGTTGCCGGGGATGTTGGTGTCGGCCGGGCCGTAGAGGCTCAACTGGCCGACCTTCTCCTCGACCGTCATGCGCGCGATCAGCGCCTCGATGCGCGGATCGGTGGTGGCCGGGGCGGGCGAGACGGGAGACTGGGCGGAGGCGAGGAGGCTGGCGAGGAGACCGAGGGCAAGAAAGAGGAGCGGGGCTTTTTTTCCGACGTGCATGGGCGCCCATTCTGCAGACATCGCCCGCCGCGGCCGCAAGCGGGTTTCCGCCCTGCCCGTAGGGCGATGTCCGACCCGTCCGCGCGGACTCCCAGGCCTATTCGGCCGTTGCGCCCGATTCCTTCGCCACCTTGACCCACTTGGTGGTCTCGCTGCCGATGAAGGCCGCGAGCTCCGCGGGCTTCATGCGGCCGGCCGTCACGCCCTGTTCCTCGAAGCGCTTGACCACGTCGGGCTGCTGCAGCGCGCGCGCGAGCTCGGTGTTGAGCCGCTGCACGATCTCGGGCGGCGTGCCGTGCGGCGCCATCAGCGCGAACCAGGTCGTCATGTCGTAGCCCTTGAGGCCGGCCTCGTCGAGCGTGGGCACGCCGGGGTAGGCGGGCGAACGCGCCCTGGTGGTGACGGCCAGCGCATGCACCTTGCCGGCCTTGACGTGCGGCGAGGCCGAGGGGCTGGTCTCGATCGCCATCTGGATCTGGCCGCCCATCAGGTCGGCCATCATCGGCGCGCCGCCCTTGTAGGGCACGTGCACGATCTCGGTCTTCGTCATCGAGCGGAACAGCTCGCCCGAGATGTGCTCGGTGCTGCCGTTGCCGGCCGAGCCGAAGTTGACCTTGCCGGGATTGGCCTTGATGTAGGCCACGAGTTCGGCGACGGTCTTCGCGGGCACCTTGTCGTTGACGATCAGCACGTTGGGCGTGGAGGCCACCAGCGCCACCGGGTCGAAGTCGCGCTGGAAGTCGTAGGCCAGCTTCTTGTAGAGGCCCGGCGCGATCGCATGCGCGATGGTGGCGAGGAACAGCGTGTAGCCGTCGGCCGGCGCCTTGGCCGCGAGGGTCGCGCCCACGGTGCCGCCCGCGCCGCCGCGGTTGTCGACGATCACCGGCTGCTTGAGCGATTCCGACAGCTTCTGGCCCACGGTGCGCGCGACGATGTCGGTGGTGCCGCCGGCCACGAAGGGCACGACGAGGGTGATGGGCTTGCTCGGCCAGTCGGCGGCGAGCGCGGGCAGGGTACCCGCGCCAAGCAGCAGGGTTGCGAGGGCGGTGCGGAGGAAGGCTTGTCTTTTCATGGTCGTGGGGGTCTTGGTGTTGTTATGAAGAAGGTGGTCAGGCCACGCGGTTCAGCAGAGGAAGGCCGGCGTTCCAGCGCCGCAGGTTGTCGAGGAAGAGGGCGGCCACGCGCGCCTCGTTGCCGTCCGAATGGCCGGCCGTGTGGGGCGTGACGATGACGTTCGGCAGCGACCACAGCGGCGAGTCGGCGGGCAGCGGCTCGTGCGCGAACACGTCGAGATAGGCACCGGCGAGCGCGCCGCCGCGCAGCGCCTCGATCAGCGCGGGCTCGTCGACCACCTCGCCGCGCGCGACATTCACGAGCCGCGCGCCCGGTGGCAGCAGCGCGAGCGCGGCGGCATCGACGAGCCCGCGCGTGCGTTCGGTCAGCGGGCAGGCGAGCAGCAGCCAGTCGGCGCGCGGCAGCACCCGGCCGATGTCCTCGAAGCGCACGCTCTCGACGGCGGGCGCCAGCGCCGCATCGGCGTTGCTGCGCACCGAGACCACGCGCAGCCCGAGCGCCGACAGCAGCGTGCCCAGGCCCTGCCCGATCGGGCCCCAGCCCACGATCGCCGCGGTCTGGCCCGCGAGGTCGCGCGGCAGCCCGCTGCCCACGAGCGGCGCCCAGGTCTTCTCGCGCTGCGCCGCGAGCAGTTGCGGGAAGCGGCGCGCGAGCATCAGCACGCCGGCCAGCGCGGTCTGCACCACCACGCCCGCATTGGCACCCGAGGAGGTCGTCACCTCGACGCCGCGTGCGCGCAGCTCGCCGTACACGGGCCGGTCGGCGCCCGAGGAATGGGCGTGCACCCAGCGCAGCGAGGGTGCATGGCGCAGCGCATCGTGAAAGCGCCGGGTCTGCGGCAGCAGCTCGTGCTTGGTCGACAGGCCCGTGACGTCGCGCGAGACGAAGGCCACGTCGGCATCGTCGCCCTCGGCCACCACCACGTGCGCACGGCCGGCCAGCGCCTCGGCCAGGCCCGTGCCCGTCTGGCGCGCGGCGGCCTCTGTCATCAGGATGCGCAGCGGCCCGCTCATTCGGCCGTCGCGCCCGACTCGCGAACGATGCTCTTCCATTTCTCGTACTCCTGCCGCGTGAACTTTCCGAACTGCTCGGGCGTGCCGCCCACCGGGTCGGCGCCCTCGCGGATCATCTGCGCTTCGAGCGAGGGCAGCGCGTCGTTGACCGATTTGTTGAGCAGCGCGATCACCGGCGCGGGCGTGCCCTTGGGCGCGAAGAAGCCGAACCAGGAGCCGGCCGAGAAATCGCCGAAGCCCTTCTCGGCCACGGTCGGCACGTCGGGCAGCGAGCGCGAGCGCTTGAGGCTGCTGACCGCGATGGCGCGCAGCTTGCCCGCGCGGATGTGCGGGATCACCGAGGGAATGGTCGCGAACATGAACTGGATGCGGCCCGCGAGCAGGTCGGTGAGCGCGTTGGCGCCCTTGTAGGGCACGTGCAGCGTGTCGGCGCCGATGCGCTTGCCGAGCATGTAGCTCGACAGGTGCGAGGAGGTGCCGATGCCGGTCGAGCCGTAGTTGAGCTTGTTCGGGTTGGCCTTGGCATAGGCGATGAACTCCTCGAGCGTCTTCGCGGGCACCTCGGGATTCACCACCAGCACGTTGGGCACGTCGGCGATCTGCACCACGGGCACCAGGTCGCTCAGCGGGTCGTAGGGCAGGTTCTTGTAGAGCGTCTGGTTGACGGCCATCGGGCCCACCGAGTTGACGATCAGCGTGTAGCCGTCGGCCGGCGCGCGCACCACGAACTCGGTGCCGATGTTGCCGCCGCCGCCGGGCTTGTTGTCGATCACGAAGGGCTGGCCCAGCTTCTCGGACATCTGCTGCGTGACGGCGCGCGCGAGGATGTCGGTTGTGCCGCCCGCGGTGAAGGCGACGACCACGCGCACGGGCTTGGCGGGATAGGCGGCCTGCGCCTGCGCGCGCGGCGCGGCGCCGAGGCCGGCGGCCAGCAGCAGGGCCGCGGCCAGGCCCATGAGCGGTCGCGGCAGGAGGGAGGGCTTGTCTCGTTTCATTCTTGTGATCCTCTGGGGGTGGGTGGGCTCTACACGGGCGGGGGAAAGTCGTACAGCGCGGCCGGGTTGTCGACCAGCACGCGCCGGCGCTGCGCCGCGTCGGGCAGCCAGCGCGCCAGCAGGTTCAGCAGGGCGCCGTCGTCGGGCACCTGCGCGGCCTCGAAGTAGTTGATGTGCGGCCAGTCGCTGCCCCACACCACGCGCTCGGCATTGGCCTGCAGCAGCGCTTCGGCGAAGGGATCGATGTCGGCGTAGGGCGCGCCCATTCCGGTGTTGCGGTCGGCGCCCGAGATCTTGGTCCAGGCCTTGCCGTCGGCCAGCAGGCGGCACAGCGTGCGAAAGCCCGGGTCCTCGATGCCGCGCGCGGCCGCCATGCGGCCCATGTGGTCGATCACCAGCGGCAGGCCCAGGCGCAGCAGGCGCGGCGCGAGCTCGACCAGGTCGGGTGCGTGGATCCAGATCTGCGCATGCCAGCCGCGTTCGGCGAGGCGCGGCGCGAGTGCCTCCAGCACCTCGATGCCGACGCCGTTGCGGTAGACCGCATGGCCGTCGCGCTGGAACAGGTTGAAGCGCACGCCGCGGATGCCCGCCGCATGCCAGCGGTCGAGCTCGGCATCGCCGGTGTCGGCGCGCGGCACGGCGATGCCGCGCAGGCGCCCGGGGTACTGCGACAGGGCTTCGAGCACCGCGCCGTTGTCGGTGCCGCTCGCGCTGCCGGTCACCAGCACGCCGCGCGCGAGGCCGAGCCGGTCGAGGTGCGCGATGAAGGCCGCGCCCGGGTATTCGGCGGGCGTGTAGCTGCGGTCCTCGGCGAGCGGGAATTCTGCGTAGGGACCGAAGACGTGGGCATGGCTGTCGCAGGCGCCGGGCGGCGGCGCGAAGGCCACGGGTGCGAAGGCCTCGTGGGGAGGCAGGCAGGGGCGGGTCATGCGGCGTGCCTCCTCAGTCGACCTTGAGCTTGCCGCTCTTCGCAAGCAGGCGGGCGCCGGCGTCTTCCTTCTTGAGCGTGGCGAGCCATTCCTCGGACGAGGAGGCCTGGCCGGGGCTGCCGACGGAGATCAGGCGGCGCTTCACGTTCTCGTCGGCCAGCGCCTTGCGCAGCGCGGCATTGAGCGCCTGCACCACGTCGGGTGGCGTGCCGGCCGGCGCGAGCAGGCCGGTGGCGGTGGTGGCGTCGAAGTCCTTGAGGCCGGCCTCGCGCAGGGTCGGCACGTTGGGCAGCGCGGGGTCGCGTTCCTTCGACATCACGGCCACCGCGCGCAGCATGCCCGACTGGATGTGGGCGGCCGAGCTCGTGAGCTGGTCCACCACCAGGTCGATCTGGCCGCCCAGCAGGTCGGTGAGCGCCGGCGCCGAGCCCTTGTAGGGAACCGTGTTGAGGCTCAGCTTGCCGGCCTGCTCGAGCTGCAGCAGCGCGATGTGGTTGGTGGTGCCCGGGCCCGCATGGCCGGCCGTGACCTGGCCCGGCTTGCCGCGCGCGGCGGTGAGCAGGCCCTCGATGTCCTTGTACGGGCCCTGGCCGCGCACCGCGATCACCAGCGGCGTGGTGGCGGCGAGGCCGATGGGCGCGAAGTTGTCGAGCGCATAGGTGGTCTTCGTCATCAGCGGCAGCACCACCAGCGCATTGGGCGTGCTGACCAGCAGCGTGTAGCCGTCGGGCTGCGCGCGCGCCACGTACGAGGCGCCGATCGCGCCGCCGGCACCGGCACGGTTGTCCACGATCACCGACTGGCCCAGGATCTGGCCGAGCGCGGGCGCGAGCGTGCGCGCGACCACGTCGAGGTTGCCGCCGGGCGCGAAGGGCACGACCAGCGTGACGGGCTTCTGCGGGAATTTCTGCGCGAAGGCGGGAACGGCCATGGCCGCGGCGAGCAGCGCCAGTACGGCGGGGAACAGTCTTCTTTTCATCGGGAGTCGTCTTGGTTCTTCTGGGGCAGGCGGGGAGGCGGGGGCTTCAGTCGCGGAAGCCCGGATCCATGCGGTCGAGCTTGCGCAGCAGCGCCGGCCATTCCATGAGCCCGTAGGGGCGGCGCGTGCCGGGCTGGTAGTTGTTCCAGGTCTCCTCGAGCACGCTCTGCGGCACGGCCTTGAGCGGCGTGTTGCACGACATCGCGCCGATCTGCGCGCGGCAGGCCAGCTCGAGCCGGTGCATCCAGTTGAAGGCCTCGCCCACGCTGCGGCCCACCACCAGCGCGCCGTGGTTGCGGAAGATCACGGCCTCGCTGTCGCCAAGGTCTTCCAGCAGCGAGGCCTGCTCGGCGGTGTTCAGCACCACGCCCTGGTAGTCGTGGTAGCCGATCTTGAGGAAGCGCATCGCGGTCTGCGTGAGCGGCAGCAGCCCGCATTCGAGCGAGGACACCGCCATCGAGGCCCAGCTGTGGGTGTGGATCACGCAGGCCACGTCGGGCCGCGCGGCATGCACCGCGCTGTGGATCACGTAGCCGGCCTTGTTGATGCCGTAATTGAGCTCGCCGAAGTCGGGCGAGGACAGGATGTTGCCGTCCTGGTCGACCTTGATCAGGCTCGAGGCCGTGATCTCCTCGTACATCATCCCGTAGGGGTTGATGAGGAAGGCGCCCTTCTCGCCGGGCACGTGCGAGGAGATGTGGTTGGCCATCATGTCGGACATGCCGTAGAGGTCGACCAGCCGGTAGCAGGCGGCGAGGTCGATGCGCGCCTGCCATTCGGCGGCGGAGCACTTGTCCTTCATGGAGGGGATCTGGAGCACGCCAGGGTTGGTCATCGCGGAGGTCCTTTCTTCGATATCGGGTATGGGTTCAGTCGGCGCCGAGCTGCAGGCGGCTGGGCAGGCGCTTCTCGATCGCGAACTTCAAGAGCGCGGCGCAGCGGAAGATGCCGTGCGCGAACTTGCCGTAGGGCAGCGTGAGGAACAGCGCCATCACCACGCCCAGGTGCACCGCCAGCAGCAGCGCCATGAATCGCGTGTCGCGCCAGGCCAGCAGCGCCAGGCCGGTGAGGCTGGTCAGCAGCAGCAGCGCGATGAAGCCGCGGTCCATGGGCCGCTGCGCGACGTCGCCATGCGCCGGGTCGCGCCGCAGGTTGAGCCACAGGAGGCCGATCGGGCCGACCACCAGGCCGATGCCGCCCGCGGTGCCCAGCAGCACCGGCAGGCTGGTCAGCGCATAGGGCGCATGCAGGTCGAACAGGTAGTGGTAGAGCGTGGCCACGCAGGTCGAGGCGAAGCACAGCATGAAGCCGTAGAAGGTGAAGTGGTGGAAGCGCCGGCGCCACAGCGTGAAGCGGTCGTCCTCGTTGTTGCAGCCCTCGCCATGGCCGCCACCGAGGTACTTCAGGCGCAGCGCGTCGTGCGCCGCTTCCGCGCTCGCGGGCCCGCGCACGCCCGCCATGGCCGGCGCGTTGCCGGGGTCGTTGGCCGGCGAGACCTCGCGCCAGAAGCGCCGCACGCCCAGGGCCAGCGCGAGCAGCACGAACAGCGACACCGTGCCGAACAGCAGCGCGAGGAAGTTGTGCGGGAAGATCGCGTAGAAGTTGCCGGCCAGCGGCTCGTGCAGCAGCGAGCCGCTCATCGCGACCGCGAGCACGAGGAACAGCGCGAGGCCGCCGGCCAGGGCCAGCGCGACCGTGAGCCCGGCCTTCTCGTAGAGCGAGCCCATCGCGGCGGGCCAGGCGTAGTCGTGGTAGGTCTGCATGCGCACCTGGGCCATGGCCTGCGGCACGTTGACCGCGAACTCGTGCGGCGGCGCGTACTGGCAGGCATGCAGGCAGGCGCCGCAGTTGTGGCAGAGGTTGGCCAGATAGTGCGTGTCGGCCTTGCCGAACTCGAGCCGCCGCGTCATCGCGGGGAACACGGCGCAGAAGCCCTCGCAGTAGCGGCAGGCGTTGCAGATCTGCAGGATGCGCGCGACCTCGCCCTCGGGGGCGGTCAGCGGCAGGGCGGGCTGGATCGGGATCACGCGCGACGGGGGGGCGCCGATGCCGTCCGCATCGGCACGCGCGCGGGCGACGAGATCAGTGAGCTGCTGCAAGAGGGGTCTCCGGGGAATTCTTCGAAATGTTCTTGGCGGCCTTCGCTGCCTGCGTGCCGGCGATGCGACCGAAGGCCGTGCCGATGCTCATGCCGACGCCCGCCGTGTAGCCCTTGCCGAGCACGTTGCCGGCCATCATTTCGCCGGCCACGAACAGGTTGGGGCTGGGCCGGCCGCCGAAACGCACGGCCGCGGTCTCGTCCACCTTCAGGCCCAGGTAGGTGAAGGTGATGCCGGGGCGCACGGGGTAGGCGTAAAAGGGCGCGGTGTCGAGCGGGCGCGCCCAGTGCGTCTTGGCCGGTGCGAGGCCCTCGGTGTGGCAGTCGTCGAGCGCGGTGTGGTCGAAGCGGCCGACGCGGCAGGCGGCGTTGTAGTCCTGCACGGTGCGCACGAAGGTGGCTTCGTCCAGACCGATCTTCCGTGCGAGTTCGCCGAGCGTGTTCGCCTGCGTGCCAGTGAACACCGGCGGCATGAAGCGCCCGACCGCCTTCTGGTCGATGATCGACCAGGCGATCTGCCCCGGCTGCTGCGCCACCAGCCGGCCCCAGATCGCATAGCGCTTGGGCCAGAAGTCCTCGCCCTCGTCGTAGAAGCGCCGGGCTTCGCGGTTGACCACCACGCCGAGCGAGACGCAGTCGATGCGCGTGCAGATGCCGCCGTCGTAGAGCGGCGCGCGCGCGTCGATGGCGACCATGTGGCCCTGCGAGGGATCGCCGATGCTGTCGGCGCCCGCGGCGATCATGTGCTTGAGCAGCACGCCCTGGTTGAAGCGCGTGCCGCGGATCAGGAAGTTGTCGGCCGGCCATTCGCCGCGCTCGTTCCGGCCCCAGGCCTCGCGCAGCCACTCGCGGTTCGACTCGAAGCCGCCGGCCGCGAGCACGCAGCTCTTCGCCGCGATGCGTTCGCCGGCCTCGGTGCGCACGGCCACGAAGCGCTCGCCGTCGAGCTCGACCGAGGCCACGGGCGTGTCGTAGCGGATCTGCACGCCGAGCCTTTCGGCGCTGCGGAAATAGGCATTGACCAGCGCCTTGCCGCCGCCCATGAAGAAGGCATTGGTGCGCGCCACGTGCAGTGCGCCCGACAGCGGCGGCTGGAAGTGCACGCCGTGGCCGCGCATCCAGTCGCGGCAGTTCGACGAGGCGCGGATCACGAGCCGCGCGAGGTGCTCGTCGGTGAGGCCGCCCGTCACCTTCAGCAGGTCCTGCCAGTACTCCTCTTCAGGGTAGGCATCGACCAGCACGTCCTGCGGCGCGTCGTGCATGCAGCGCAGGTTGCGGGTGTGCTGCGAATTGCCGCCGCGCCATGCTTTGGGCGAGGCCTCCAGCAGCAGCACCGAAGCGCCGGCCTCGCGCGCCATCAGGGCGGCGCACAGCGCGGCATTGCCGCCGCCGACAACCAGTACGTCTATCACTCGTGGGTCTCCTTGGAATCCAGGAGACTTTAGGCAGCGCGGCCTTCACGCGAAAGGCCGAAAGCGGCAACGGGTGTTCAGTTTTCGAGAAGACTCGCGCCGGTCCAGCGGCCGTCGCGAACGAGGCTGCGCGCGGTGTCGGCCACCACCACGCGCGTGGCCAGCGCGGCCGGCGAGAGCTCGTCGTCCGACAGGCTCACGAGCAGGTTGCGCCGGCCCACATGGGCATCGGCGATCTGCGTGAGCTCGAGGTCGTCGCGGTCGTGGCGCGCGGTGGCGGCGCCGGGCTGCACGGTGGCGCCGTAGCCGGCGCGCACCGCGTCCATCAGCAGCGCGAGGCCGTCGACTTCGGCCACGATGTTCGGCTGCACGCGCGCGCGCAGGAAGGCCGCCATCAGCGTGGCGCGCAGGCCGTGGCTGCCGCTCGGCAGGATCAGCGGCACCTCGGCCAGCTGCGAGAGCCGCACCTTGGTGCCCATGGGGCGCCTGGCGAGCGTGGGCGAGGCGACCACGAAGAGCTTCTCGGCCAGCAGCGGCGAGACGCTCCAGCGCCGCGGCGTGTCGGTCTGGAACAGCACGGCCAGGTCGAGCTGGCGCGCATGCAGCATGGTCGTGAGATGGCCCGACAGCGCCTCGACCATGTGCAGCCGCACCTCGGGATAGCGCTCCTGCATGGCGCGCATCAGCGGCACGCCGAGCACGGTGGCGGTGGTGGGCGCGAGGCCCACGCTGACATGGCCCGACAGCCGCGCCTGCTGCGCCGCGCGCACCGCGTCGTCGGCATGGCGCAGCGTGAGCTGGGCCTGCTGCAGGAAGGCCAGGCCGGCATCGGTGGGCGTGACGCCGGTGGAGCTGCGCTGCAGCAGGCGGGTGGCGAGCTCGCTCTCGAGCCGGCTGATCTGCTGGCTCAGCGCCGAGGTGACCACGCCGAGCTCGACCGCCGCGCGGCCCATGCTGCGCAGTTCGCAGACCTTGACGAAGTAGCGCAGTTGCCTCAGTTCCATGCGCGCATCATCGCGCAGGCGCCACTTCGGGCGCGCGACGGCGCAGCAGCAACCATCCGAACAGCGGGGCGGTGACGTACATCGCCACCGAATACACCGCGGCCGGCAGCGCGAGCTGGAAGCTGCCGAGCACGCTGACCGCGACGAAGATCGCCAAGGTGGAGTTGTGGATGCCGATCTCGTAGCTGATGGCGGTGGCCAGCGGCTTCTCGAGGCCCGCGGCGCGGCTCAGGTAGTAGCCCGCGAGCAGGCTCAGCACGTTGAACAGCACCACCGGCAGGCCGATCTCGGCGAAGGTGGCGGCCATGGTCTTCCACTCGTTCGCGATCGCCAGCACCGTGACCACCGCGAGCACCACGCCGCTGAAGATCTTGGTCGGCTTCTCCATGCGCGCCGCGAAGCCGGGCCGGCGCGAAGCCACGAACATGCCGATGGCCACCGGGATCAGCACGATGGCGATCACCTCGACCAGCTTGCGCGTCTGCAGCGGCACCACCTGGCCGCTCTGCGCGAAATGGTTGATGGCCCAGTTGGCGATCAGCGGCAGCGTGACGATCGACAGCAGCGTGTTGACGGCCGTGAGCGAGATGTTCATCGCCACGTTGCCGCCGAACAGGTGCGAGAACAGGTTGGCCGAGATGCCGCCGGGCGAGGCCGCGAGCAGCATGAGCCCGATCGCGAACACCGGCGAGAGCCCGAAGCCCACGATGATCGCGTAGCAGGCCAGCGGCAGGCCGACGACCTGCAGCAGCAGCGCGATGGTCACGGCCTTCGGATGCCGGAACAGGCGCCGGAAGTCGTCGAGCGAGAGCGACAGCCCGAGCCCGAACATCACGAGCGCGAGCGCGCCGAACAGGAAGCGGGTCACGATGAGCGTGGCGTCCATGGGTCTTGTCTCCTCATTCGTTCTTCTGGATCTAAAAAAATGGCTGCCGGCCCCCGTCGCGCGGGTGCTGGCAGCCTGGGAAACCGGGGTCGACGCGTCTTAGGGCCTGTTAACACTATTCAAGGGGTCGCGAAGCTCGCCAGAGCCCGCCCATCAAGGCGCGCGACGACGCGTGTGCGTCCGCACACGCTAGGAGCGCAACGCCGAGGGGCGGGCTCTGGCGAGCTTCCCTCCGGGTTGCCCCGCAAAGGGGCCGTCTGCGGCGTTGCCCGCGCTTGCAAGGCGGACGCCTTGCTGCGCGCGGGCGCCTTGCATCCAGCCCCTTTGCGGGGCAACGCGACCCCTTGAATAGTGTTTACAGGCCCTAGTTTTTGTAGCTGTCGTCGATGCGGTCGAGCTTGCGGATCAGCGAGGGCCAGACGAACATGCCGCCGAGGCCGCCGCTTTGCACCTTCATCGCCTGGCCCACGCCTTCGATGATCTGCGGGTTCACGTGCGTGAGTTCGCTGCCGCCCGACTGGGCCGCGATCTGGATCTGGCAGGTGTTCTCGAAGGTGTACATCGAAAGGAACGCATCGGCAATGGTCTTGCCGCAGGTCAGGAGGCCGTGGTTGCGCAGCATCAGGAAGTTGGCGTGGCCCATGTCGGCCTGCAGCCGCGGCTTCTCGTCATCGCGGAAGGCCACGCCCTCGTAGTCGTGGTAGGCCAGCGAGGCCAGCACGAAGGTCGACTGCTGGCTGATCGGCAGCACGCCGTTCTTCTGCGCGCTGACCGCGATGCCGGCCTTGGTGTGCGTGTGCAGCACGCACTGGATGTCCTCGCGCGCGGCATGCACGGCGCTGTGGATCACGAAGCCGGCCGGGTTCACGGGGTAGGGCGAGTCGATGATCTTGTTGCACTGCTGGTCGACCTTGACCAGGCTCGAGGCCGTGATCTCGTCGAACATCAGGCCGTAGGGATTGATCAGGAAGTGGTGCTCGGGGCCGGGCACGCGCGCGCTGATGTGGGTGAACACGAGGTCGCTCCAGCCGTACAGCGCCACCAGGCGGTAGCAGGCGGCGAGGTCGACGCGCAATTGCCATTCCTCGGCGGAGACGAGCTTCTGGACTTCGGATTGGGTGGTGGCGTTCATGGTGTGGGTCCTTTGGAGGTAGGGGGTCAGGCCGTGGCCGGCTCCTTCAGCGCCGACTTGTAGATGCTCTGCTTCGGCTGCGCCATCACGCGCCGCAGCATCGGCTCGAATTCGGCGATCGGCAGGGTCTCGGCCTTCGGGTCGAAGGCCGGGTTGTCGTAGAGCGCGCAGAACTCGGCCGTGCGCTCGTAGTGCGGGTGGCCCTTGAAGTTGTCGCGCATGTCGCGGTCCAGGCCGATGTGGTGGAAGAAGTAGTGGCCCTGGAAGATGCCGTGGTTCTGCACCATCCAATGGTTGGCCTCGCTCACGAAGGGCTTGAGGATCGCGGCGGCGATGTCGGGATGGTTGAAGCTGCCGAGCGTGTCGCCGATGTCGTGCAGCAGCGCGCACACCACGTATTCCTCGTCGCGGCCGTCGCGCAGCGCGCGCGTGGCGGTCTGCAGCGAGTGGGTGTAGCGGTCGACCGGAAAGCCGCCGTAGTCGCCCTCGAGGATCTGCAGGTGCTTGATCACGCGTTCGGGCAGGCCGCGCGTGAACTGCATGAATTCGCCGCCGATCAGCTGCCAGTCCTCGCGCGTGCTGTCCTGCATGGTCTTGAAGCTTGCCCGTGCATTCATCGTTGTCGTCTCCGGTGGGTCTCTCGTTCGTGGGTGAGGGCACTGTAGACCCGGGCTTGACGCTCAACTGTCAAGAATTTGACAATTGAGGCTGCTGGTAAACCCCGCCCGCGCCTGTCGCCGACTTGTCTCGCGCCATCGGCCTCCACCTCTTTCCGGCCACCGCCGCACCGCATGTCCGCTCCCGCCAAACCGCGCCTGTCCGCCGCCCATCGCGCGGCGATGGAGTCCAACCCCTGGTTCATGAGCATGCCGCGCGCGCAGCGCGAGAACCTGCTGGGCGCGGCCGAGCTGATCCACCTGCGGCGCGGCGCCATGGTGTTCCGCCAGGGCGATCCGGTGATCGCCGACGGCGGCTTCTTCGGGCTGGCCGCGGGCACCATCAAGATCTCGTCGCTGCGCCAGGACGGCCGCGAGGCGATCCTCGCGGTGCTCGAGCCCGGCAACTGGTTCGGCGAGATCACGCTGATCGACGGCTCGCCGCGCACCCACGACGCCACCGCGCTCGAGGCGCTCGATCTGCTGGTGATTTCGCCGCGGTCCTTCGGGCTGCTGATGCGCGACGTGCTGTTCGCCAACGCGATCGCCGCCATGCTGGCCGCGCGCGTGCGCATGCTCTACGGCCTGGCCGAGGACGCCACGCTGCGCAGCCTGCGCGCGCGCGTCGCGCACCGGCTGCTGGTGCTGGCGCGCGGCGATGCCACGCAGTCGCAGCACACGCGCCAGCGCGTGGCGCTGCCGCAGGAAGCGCTGGCGATGATGCTCGGCGTGACGCGCCAGACGCTGTCGAAGGAACTCAATGCGCTCGCGGGGGAGGGCGTGGTGGCGCTGGGCTATGGCCGCATCGAACTGCTGTCGCTCGAGGCGCTGCAGCGCATGGTCAGCACGGGCTGAACGGTTGTCACCGACGGGTCGATGGCGCGGCGTATAACGGCCTCCCGCCATGCCATGGGGGCCTGGCGGTCTTTCGTTCTACAGGGAAGGTTCCGAATCATGAGCAACATGCCGACAGTCGTTCTGGTCCATGGTTTCTGGGGTGGCGCCGCGCACTGGGCCAAGGTCATCGTCGAGCTTTCGCGCAAGGGCCATGTGGGCATCCGCGCGGTCGAGCTGCCGCTGACCTCGCTGGCCGATGACGCCGAGCGCACGCGCAGGATGGTGGCGCAGGTGCCGGGTCCGGTGCTGCTGGTGGGCCACTCCTATGGCGGCGCCGTCATCACGCAGGCGGGCGACCTGCCGAACGTGGTCGGGCTGGTCTACATCGCGGCCTTCGCGCCCGATGCGGGCGAGAGCCCCGGCGCCATCACCGAGCAGCATCCGCCGGTCGCGGTGCCCAACCTCGCGCCCGACAGCGACGGCTACCTGTGGGTCAAGCCCGAGAAGTTCCACGAGAGCTTCTGCCAGGACCTGAGCGCCGATGAGGGCCTGGTGATGGGCGTGACGCAGAAGGCGCCGCTGGCCAGCACCTTCGGCGACGCCATCACGGCGCCGGCCTGGAAGAACAAGCCCTCGTGGTACCAGATCTCGAGCGACGACCGCATGATCGCGCCGGCCAACCAGGAGCGCATGTCGGCGCGCCTCGGCGCGCGCAAGGTCATCACGCTGGCCGCCAGCCACGCCTCGCTGGCGTCGAAGCCGGTGGAGGTGGCGGCGTTGATCGACGAGGCCGCGAAGGGCTGAGAGCTGGGCTCAGGCGCAGCGCGGTTTCGCGCTGCGCCAGCCGAGCACGGCCACCGAGCAGGCCGCCGCGACGACGATCACCACGGCCACCGCCATCACCGCGAAGAAGGCCTGGTCGAAGGCCGTGTGCGCGAGCGCCACGAGCTGCGTGCCGGCCTGGGTGGGCAGCGTCTCGGCCGCGAGCAGGGCGCCATCGATGCCGTCGCGCGCCGAGGCCGGCACCGCCAGCGTGTCGGGAATGGCCAGCGTGGCCGTGTAGGTCGACGAGAGCACGCTGCCGAGCAGCGCGATGCCGAGCACGCCGCCCAGTTCGTACGACACCTCCTCGATCGACGCGGCCATGCCCGCGTGCTCGGCCGGCGCGTTGTTCATGATCGCGTTCGAGGCCGCCGTGATGGTCGCGCCCACGCCCAGGCCCAGCAGCACCAGCACCGCGAGCTTGAATGCGCCCGTGGCATCGACGGCCAGCGCGAGCCCGCACAGCGAGAGCGCGGTGGCCAGCAGGCCGCCGAGGATCAGCGGGCGCGAACCGATGCGCGGCAGCACCATGCCCGCGAGCGGGCCCGCCACGAAGGCGGCGAGCGGCACCGGCAGGATCGTCAGGCCCGCCTGCAGCGGCGTGAGGCCGCTCACCAGCTGCAGCCGCTGGCTGAACACCAGCTCGACGCCGATCAGCGCCACCGAGGCCACGATGGCCGCGATCACGCCGCCCGAGAAATACGGGTCGCGGAACAGCCGGAAGTCGACCAGCGGGCTCGCGCTGCGACGCTGGCGGCGCGCGAACAGCGCCATGGCCAGCAGGCTCAGCGCGCCGCTGATGCCCATCGCGAGGCCCGAGGGCGCGGGCTTGGCGAATTCCTTGATCGCGAGCACCAGGCAGACCAGCGCCACGAACACCTGCACCGAGCCGAGGACGTCGAAGGGCTTCGGCTGCGCGGTGGCGCCCGCGCGCCGCCCCGGCAGCAGCCAGGCGCCGAGCACCAGCGCGAGCACGACCACCGGCACGTTGATGAGGAACACGGAGCCCCACCAGAAGTACTCGAGCAGCACGCCGCCGACCACCGGGCCGAACGCGGCGCCGCCCGAGGCGACCGAGGCCCAGACGCCGATGGCGACCGCGCGCTCGCGCTCGTCGGCGAAGGCGAGCCGGATGATGGCCAGCGTGGCCGGCATCATCATCGAGGCGCCCACGCCCAGCAGGCCGCGCGCCGCGATCAGCGCCGCGGGGCTGCCGGCATAGGCGGCGCTCAGCGAGGCCACGCCGAACACGACGAGGCCCGCGAGGAACATGCGCTTGTAGCCCACGCGGTCGCCGAGCGCGCCCATGCCGAGCAGGAAGCCCGACACCACCACGGTGTAGGCGTTGACGATCCAGAGCTTCTCGGACGAGGAGGCCGCGAGATCGTGCGTGAGCGTGGGCAGCGCCGTGTAGAGCACGGTCATGTCGACCACGATCAAGAGCAGCGCCATCGAGACGATCACCAGGGTGATCCATTTCCTGAACACGGTATTCATCGCTCAGGCCTCCAGTTCCTTGAGCATCGTGACCGAGACCGGCATGCAGCCGCGCGCCTCGAAGAAGCGGTGCGCGCCCTGGTTGCCGATGCCGCTCTCGAGGAACAGGCGCGCGATGCCGCGCTGCCGCAGTTCGGCGCAGACCCAGTCGAACAGCTGGCCGCCGACGCCGGCCGACTGGAACGGCGCATCGACCACGAGGTCGTCGAGCGTGGCGAAGGCGCGCGCGGCGCGCCGGGTTTCGTCGATGGACACCAGCGCGATCGCGGCCAGCGCATCGCCGGCATGCGCGGTGGCGATCAGCGAGGCGGCCGTGGCCGGCGGCAGCGCGAGCGTTTCGCGCAGTTCGGCGCGCAGCACTTCGGGCAGGTCGCGGCGCCATTCGCCGGGCGCGACGGCGCGCTCGCCCTGCAACTCGGAATGCGAGATGTAGCGCGGGCTCAGCTGGCGCATGAACAGCGCGGCGATGGCGGCTTCCTGCGCGGGGTCGTGGCACCAGTTCAGGTCGATGGGGGCGGTGTGGATGCGGGGCATCGCGAGACGGGAGATCGGCATACGAACGGACTTCTCTTTTCAGGGACGGGGCGAGGTCGCCTCGCCTGGACCGCCGATCTTGCTTCAATAGAATGGATGAATAAAGATGAAACCCATCTGATAAATAGATAGAAAAGGCCGTGCCATGGAATGGACCGTCGACCAGTTGCGCCAGTTCGTCACCACCGCCGACTGCGGCTCGTTCTCGGCGGCCGCGCGCCGGCTCGGCAAGGCGCAGTCGGCCGTGAGCACCGCCATCGGCCTGCTCGAGGCCGACCTCGGCGTGGCGCTGTTCGATCGCTCGCGGCGCAATGCGCAGCTGTCCGAGGCGGGGCAGGTGCTGCTGCTCGAGGCGCGCGAGCTGCTGCGCCAGGCCGAGCAGCTCGACCAGCGCGCGCGTTCGCTGCATGACGGCAGCGAGGCCGCGCTCTCGATGGCCTTCGACGAGGCGCTGCCGTACACCGCCATCGCCACGCTGTTGCGCGAGATCTCGGTGAAGTACCCGAGCCTCGAACTCACGCTGCTCAACGGCACCGCCACCGAGGTGGCCGACTACGTGGAGCAGGAACGCGCGAGCGTGGCCTTCCATTTCGACCGCGGCCCGGCGCGCGCCTGCTTCGAGCTGCGCCGCATCGGCAGCGTGCCGCAGGGCGTGTTCGTGGCGGTCGACCATCCGCTGGCCGATGGCCGCACCGTGCGGCGCAAGGACCTGGTCGGGCACCGGCAACTGTTGATGCATGCGGACGACGTGCACGAGGTGGCCTACAGCCCGCGCGTCTGGCGCTCCGACAGCTTCTACAGCACGGCCGAGATGGTGGCCGACAAGCTCGGATGGGCCGTGCTGCCCGTCAACATCGCGCACTACGAGGGCTACCGCCAGGCCCTCAAGGAACTGCCGTGCCCCGCGCTCGCGCTGCCGCGGCTGTCGGTGCGCATGTTGTGGCTGCAGGGGCGCCCGCTGGGCGCCACCGCGCTCTACGTGCAGCAGCGCTTCGCGGAACTGCTGCTCGACAGCACGGCCTGAACCGTCCGGCGCTCAGGCGCGCCTGCCGTCCTCCGCGGCGCGCCCGTGGTGCTTGCGGTGGCCGATGCGCTGCGCGCGGTAGATGCCCGTGTGCCCCGAGAACAGGTAGGCGGTGACGCAGCCGATCGCGGCCAGGGGGCCGATGTCGGCGCCGAACAGTTCCATCGCCATCAGGGTGGTGGCGATCGGGGTGTTCGCGGCCCCCGCGAAGACGGCGACGAAGCCGATGCCGGCCAGCAGCGCGAAGGGCATGTGCAGCAGCGGCGCCAGCGCGTTGCCCAGGGTCGCGCCGATGTAGAACAGCGGCGTGACCTCGCCGCCCTTGAAGCCCGTGCCCAGCGAGGCGACGGTGAAGACCAGCTTGGCGAGGAAATCCCAGGGCTGCATGGGCGCCTGGAACGAGCGGACGATGTCGGGGATGCCCAGGCCGATGTAGCGGTGGGCATCGAGCGCCCACACCGCCGTGGCGATGACCACGCCGCCCGCGAAGGGACGCAGCGGCGGGTAGGCGATCAGGCGCTTGACCAGCGCGCCCAGCGCATGGGCCGTGGTGGCGAACAGCATGCCGACCAGGCCGAACACGATGCCCGCGAGGACCACGGCGAGCACGCGCCAGGCGTCGATGGCGCCCACCGCACCGATCGCATAGTGGGTGTGGTGGATGCCCCAGGCGGTGCAGACCCGGTCGGCCACGAAGGCCGCGACGATGCAGGGAAAGAGCGCGTCGTAGCGCATGCGGCCGATGGCCAGCACCTCGAGGCCGAAGATGGCCCCGGCCAGCGGCGTGCCGAACACCGACGCGAAGCCCGCGGCGATCCCGCTCATCAGCAGCACGCGGCGGTCCTCGCGCTGCAGGCGGAACACGTGCGTGAGCTGATCGGCCAGCGCGCCGCCCATCTGCACGGCCGTGCCCTCGCGGCCGACCGAGGCGCCGAACAGGTGCGAGACCACGGTGCCGCCCAGCACCAGCGGCACCATGCGCAGCGGCACCACCTGGCGAGGGTCGTGGATCTCCTCGATCAGCAGGTTGTTGCCGGCGTCCACCTGCCTGCCGAGCCGGTGATAGGCCAGGCCCACGGCCATGCCCGCGAGCGGCAGCAGCCAGACGATCCAGCGATGGGCCTCGCGCCAGGCCGTGGCCAGGTCGAGGGCGTGCAGGAAGAAGGCCGAGGCGGTGCCGGCCAGGGCGGCCACGAGCGTGGCGAGCAGCAGCCATCGGCCGATGAAGGGCAGCAGTTGCAGCGGTTCGAAGTTGGAAAGTTTGCGCATGGTTCAGGGGCTCGGATCGATCGGCCTGACCAGCGGGGGATGCATGCACGCGAGCGCCTACAGCCCTGACGAGGTCAGGTGTCTGTAGGCGTCATCAGCCGCACGGAGGTGCGGCGGTTCGAAGAGGTACGCCATCTCTTGGGCCTGGATTCTAAGAGGGCGGTCTCCGGCGCCGTCCCGTGGCATGGCTCTTGCGAAGAAGTAGCCCAATGGGAAACTTATTCACCAAAACTGGGCAACTCCCGATACGGGATTTACCCCTGGAGCGGCGGATATTTCGTCTCAGGGAAAGCGATATGTTTCCCATTGGGAAACAAAACTAATCTTCGCGCAGCTTCCAACGCCCGTGCACGAAAACGGGCAACCCGTGCCGCCGCCGCCCTCGAGGCGGGCGGTCCCCGCCAGCAGAGCCATCAACCTCGCATCGGAGAGCCACCACCATGAATCACCCCGCAAACCCCGCGCTGGCCCAGGAGGGACGGTCGGCCGAGACCGACAGCTCCGAAGTCAGCCGTGTCGTGTTCGCCAGCTCGGTCGGAACCATCATCGAGTGGTACGACTTCCTGATCTACGGCACCGCCGCCGCGCTGGTCTTCAACAAGATCTTCTTTCCCGCCGACGACCCGCTGATGGGCACGCTGGCCGCGCTGGGCAGCGCGGCCGTGGGCTTCTTCGCGCGGCCCTTCGGCGGCGCGGTGTTCGGCTACTTCGGCGACCGGCTGGGCCGCAAGTCGATGCTGCTGCTGACGCTCGCGATCATGGGACTCGGCACCTTCGCCATCGGCCTGCTGCCGACCTACCAGCAGATCGGCATCTGGGCGCCGATCCTCCTGATCGTGCTGCGCATCGTGCAGGGCATCGGCCTGGGCGGCGAGTGGGGCGGGGCGGCGCTGATGGTGCTCGAGCATGCGCCGAAGCGCCGGCGCGGGCTGTGCGGCAGCCTGGTGCAGGTCGGTTTCCCGATCGGCCTGATCCTGTCGGCGGGCGTCTATTCGATGGTGTCGACCCTGCCCGAGGAGGACTTCATGGCCTGGGGCTGGCGCGTGCCCTTCCTGCTGAGCGTGGTGCTGGTGGCGCTCGGTGCCTTCATCCGCACGCGGGTGTCGGAGTCGCCGGTGTTCCTCGAGATGAAGGCCAAGAAGGAGATCGCGCGCAATCCCTTCGCCGAAGCGGTGTTCCGCGATCCGAAGAACTTCCTGATCGCGGTCGGCCTGAAGATCTGCGAAGTCTCGTGGGTCTACATGCTCACGGTGTTCATGGTGGTCTACGCGACCAAGAACCTGGGCCTGCCCAAGGAGATGCTGCTCAACGCGATCATGGTCGCGGCGGCGATCGAGGTGGTGACGATTCCGCTGTTCGGCTGGCTGTCGGACATCGTCGGGCGCCGCCCGTTCTACTTCGCGGGCACGCTCTTCACCATCGTCTTCGCGTTCCCGCTGTTCTGGCTGGTCGACACGCGCGATCCGTGGATCATCATCGCCGCGACCGCGGTGGCGCTGAGCTTCGGCCACGGCCTGATGTTCGGCCCGCAGGCCACCTACTTCCCCGAGCTGTTCGGTGCGCGCGTGCGCTACACCGGCGCCTCGTTCGGCTTCCAGGTGTCGGCCGCGCTCGGCGGCGGGCTGGCGCCGATCCTCGCCACCCTGCTGGTGGGCAAGCTCGGCGGCACCGCGGGCGTGTCGATCATGCTGATCGGCCTGGCCTGCGTGACCCTGGTGGCGGCCTTTTTCGCGCACGAAACGCGCGACGACTCGGTGCGCAACTTCTGAGCGCGGCCGCATGACCTTCGTCGTGACCGAAGCCTGTATCGCGTGCCGCTATGGCGAGTGCGTGAGCGTGTGCCCGCAGAACGCCTTCCACGAAGGACCGAACTTCGTGGTCATCGATCCGCGCGCCTGCGCCAACTGCGGCCTGTGCGAGATGGTGTGCCCGGTGCAGGCGATCCATCCCGCGGCCGACCTCGCGCCCGACCAGCGCGACTGGATCGCGCTCAATGCGCGGCTCGCGGCGCAGTGGCCGGTGGCGGTCGACACCCGGCCGCTGGCCGATGCCGACGCGCATGCCTTCGACACCGCCAAGCGCGAGCGCCTGATCCTCGAACCATGAACCCCAACGCCTTTTCATCCAGAACGAAAGACCTGCGAATGCACATGACCTTCCTGCTCTACGAGGGCATCGAGCCCGTGGACCTCGCCGCCATCGGCGTGGTCTCGATGGCGCGGCGCGTGATCCCCGAGCTCGGCTACCAGACCGTGTCCTTCGACCGCGCGCCGGTCACGCTCGCCAACGGCCTGCAGGTGCTGCCGAACAGGAGCTTCGAGGAGGTGCGCGAGGTCGACGTGCTGCTGGTGCCCGGCGGGCCCGGCTGGCGCGCCGCCTCGCAGGATGCGCGCGTGCTCGAGTTCGTGCGCCGTGTGGCGCCCGAAGCGCTGGTCTGCTCGGTCTGCACCGGCGCGATGATCCTGGCCGAGGCCGGCGTGCTCGACGGCCTGCGCGCGACCACCAAGGTCGAGGTGGTGCCACCCGAGACCTCGCCGCTCGATGAGCTGCGGCAACGCTATCCGGCGATCCGCACCGAGCCCGCGCTCGTGGTCGACAACGGCCGCGTGGTCACTGGCGGCGGCGTCACGCTGTGCATCGACGCCGTGCTGTACCTGATCGAGAAACGCTTCGGCCCCGCACCCGCGGCCGAGGTGGCCCGGATCATGGAATACGGCGCCGCGCGCGAGGCCAACCGGCTGCGCTTCGCCGCCTGATCCGTTCCGTGATTTCGAAAGTTGTCCAATGGGAAACTTCGATCTAGAATCGAATCCACCCGCTGCGGCGATGTCCCCCGTCCCCCACCCATCCATTCATTCACAGGAGTCAAACACCATGTCCGCCGTCTTCAAGGAACGCCTCTCCGGCAAGCTGCAACCCACCATCGGTGGTTCCGTCTACGTCGATCCCGCCACGCTCGAATGGCGGCCCTCGCAGTTTCCGAAGATCCAGATGAAGGTGCTCTACCGCAACGACGCATCGGGCGAGATGACGGTGCTGCTCAAGTGGGAACCCGGCGCGGTGCTGCCGTTCCACAAGCATCCCGAGATCGAGCAGAGCTGGGTGCTCGAGGGTTCGTTCTCGGACCACGACGGCATCTGCCGCGCGGGCCAGTTCGTCTGGCGCCAGCCGGGCTCGCTGCACGAGACGCGCTCGGACGAGGGCTGCACCATCCTCGCGATCTATCGCAAGCCCAATGTGTTCTTCAACGCAGCGGGTTTCGAAGCCGACAAGAACTGAGTTCTTCTCGCGCGGTGCCGGCCATCCGGGCAACCGGGTGTGCCGGCAGGTAAACCGGTTCCGTTAAATTCGGAGCATGGTTGCTTCAAAGAAAACCGCCCGCGCGCCCAGGCGCGCGGCGGCCCCCGCCGCTCCAGCCGTGGCAGCGGCCCCCGCCGAGGTGCCGGCCCATGTGGACCTCGGCGTGCGCCTCAAGCAGCGCCGCCTCGAGGCGGGCCTCACGCTCGCGGCGCTGGCCGAGCAGGCCGGCTTCGGCAAGGCCTACCTCTCGCGCATCGAGAGCGGCCAGAAGGTGCCGCCGATCGGCTCGCTGGCGCGCATCGCGAGCGTGCTGGGCATCGAGGCCGCGAGCCTGCTCACCGACAACGCGCATGCGCAGCAGAGCTGGCGCGGCGTGAGCCTGGTGCGGCATGCCGACAAGCGCCCGACCGTGATGGGCGGCAGCGCCTTCGGCTACGACTACTTCGCGCTGACCGACGCCACCACCGACCGCGCGCTGCAGCCCTTCCTGTTCACCTTCCCCGACAAGGTCGACAAGTTCGTGTTCTTCGAGCACGAGGGCGAGGAGATGATGCACGTGCTCACGGGCCGCGTGGAGTGGCAGGTCGGGGGCGACAAGTTCATCCTCGAGCCCGGCGACACGCTGCATTTCGACGCGCGCATCCCGCACCGCGGGCATGCGCTCGCGGGGCCGGCCACGGCGCTGGTGGTGATCTATTCGCCCGTGGGCTACCACCCGAACCTGGCCTGAAGCTTCAGCGCAGCACGCGGCCGTCCGAAGAGATGCTGATCAGGTCGATGCTGCGAACGTTGTCGCGCAGGCCCGGGCGCAGGTTGATGCGGAAGCCGCCGACGTCGTAGTCGGTCATCGCGCCCATCACGCGCTGCAGGCTCTGCGGCGTGAAGCCGCGGCCCGCGCGGCGCACCGCCTCGCCCACGGTCTTGGCGGCGATGAAGCCCTCGAGGCCCTCGTACGAAGGTGCCTGGTCGGAGTTGTCGACCGCGGCACGGTACTCCTTGACGATCGGGATCGCCGAAGGCCGCGGCGAGGGCACGACCTGCGAGATCACGATGCCGCCGATGTCCTTGCCGAGCTCGGCGTAGAGCGGATCGATGCCCACGATCGAGAAGGCCATGAAGCTGCCGGTGTAGCCGCTCTTGCGCAGCGCGCGGATGGCATTGGCCGTGGTGCCAGAGAGCGACACCAGCACGATGGCCTGCGGCGAGGGCTTCTGCACGGCCTTGAGCGCCTCCTCGAGCGGCTTCCCGCCACCCGCGGGCACCAGCGCGGTGGCGACCAGCGGCGGCAGCTTGAGTTCGCTCACGGCCTGCTGCACCGCCGCGAGGCCGGCATGGCCCATCGCGTCGTCGTCGCCCACCAGCGCGATGCGGGTCTGCCCCACGGTGGCGCACTGGCGCACGATCTTCAGCGCCTCGTCGATCATGCCGGGGCGCACATGAAACACGTTGGGATGCGCGGGGCCGCGCAGGGTGTCCGAGGCCGCGAAGGGCGCGAACAGCAGGCTGCCCTGCTGGGTGGCGACCTCGGCGCCGGCATTGCTGCTGGCGGTGCCGACGAAGCCGAACAGCATGTCGGCCTTGTCGCGCGACAGCAGGGTGCGGGCGTTGGCCGCCGCGCGGGCGGCGTCGTAGCCGTCGTCGAGCTGCAGCAGCTTGAGCTGCAGGCCGCTGGCGGCATTGCGCTCGTTGAAGTCGCTCACCGCGAGCCGGCTGCCGGCCGCGAAGGCCAGGCCGATCTCGCCGGCCGTGCCGGTCAGCGGCACCGACTGGCCGAGCAGCACCACGCGGGCGCCGGCGGGCGCGGCCGCGCGGGTGGCCTGCGCGAACGCGCGGGGCAGGGCCGTGCCCAGGGTCAGCAGGGCGCCGGTCTTCATCAGCCACTGTCTGCGTGCGTCGTTCATCGGACACCTTTTGCTAAAAATAGTAAAAAAGTGTAGCAATTTGGATGCCCGACGGGAAGTTTTGCCCATGCAGAATCGCCCGCATGAACAAGATCGCTGTGCTGGCACTGGGATGTGCCGTGTTGGCCGGTTGCACCGACCTGGCCCGGAACAGGGCGCCGGAGGCACCGGAGGCCGGCTTCTCGCAGGGCGGGACCGGGACGCCGGCGCTGGAGATCGCCGCGCCCCCCACGATCGCGCCCGCGCCGATGGCGGATCCGGCACCGGCGCGGCGGCCAGCGCCGGTGTCCGACGCGCGCGTGCTGCAGCGCTCGATCCCGCCCTATCCCTCGCAACTGGCCGAGCAGGGCGTGGCGGGCACGGTGGTCGCGGCCTTCGACGTCGACCCCGAGGGGCGCGCCGATCGCATCCGGATCCTCAGCTCGCCGCATCCGCTGCTGTCGCAGGCGGTGACGAAGTCGCTCCAGGCCTGGCGTTTCGAGCCGGCGCGCGACGCGAACGGCCAGGGCCTGCGCAGCGCGATGCGGTTGCCGTTCCGCTTCGTCGTCGAAGACTGACGAAGGGGCGGTGCGCTCAGGCGCGCTCGAACACCAGGTCCCAGACCCCGTGGCCCAGCTTGAGGCCGCGGTTCTCGAACTTGGTCAGCGGTCGGTAGTCGGGCTTGGGCGCGTAGTCGGCGGCGGTGTTGCGCAGCAGCGGCTCGGCCGACAGCACCTCGAGCATCTGCTCGGCATAGGGCTGCCAGTCGGTGGCGCAATGGATGTAGCCGCCGGGGCGCAGGTGCTGCGCGAGCTTGGTCACGAACTCGGCCTGGATCAGCCGGCGCTTGTTGTGGCGCTTCTTGTGCCAGGGATCGGGAAAGAACACGTGCACGCCGGCCAGCGTGGCGGGCTGCAGCATGTGGTCGAGCACCTCGACGGCATCGTGCGCGCAGATGCGGATGTTCGGGATGCTCTGCTCGCCGATGCGCTTGAGCAGCGCGCCCACGCCGGGCTCGTGCACCTCGCAGCAGAGGAAGTCGGTGTCGGGCCGCACGGTCGCGATGTGGGCCGTGGCCTCGCCCATGCCGAAGCCGATCTCGAGCACGGTCGGCGCCTCGCGGCCGAAGGCGGCGGCCAGGTCCAGCGTCTGCTCGCGGTAGGGCAGCAGGAACAGCGGGCCCAGCTCGGCGAAGGCGCGCGCTTGGCCGTCGGTGGTGCGGCCGCCGCGCTTCACGAAGCTCTTGAGGCGGCGGTGCAGGGGATGGGGCTGGGGGCTGTCGCCTGCGTCGTCGTCGGCGGGCGGAAGGTCGTGGGACACGGTATCGGGAAAGGTCATTGCGGCCGCGAATTGTAGAGAGCGCGCCATGCGGGCACCCAGCCGGCCAGCGCCTCGGCGCAGGAAGCACCCGCGGCCGGGCCCAGGCCGAGCACGCGTGCCGCCGCCTCGAGCGCGGCGCGCGCGGCCTCGGGCGTGGCGGTGTCGAAGGCCGCCGCGCCGTTCTGCTTCGAGAGCTTGTGGCCGTCGGCGCCGCGCACCAGCGGCGTGTGCAGGTAGCGCGGCGTCGGCAGCCCGAGCGCGCGCTGCAGCAGGATCTGGCGCGCGGTGTTGTCGGCCAGGTCCTCGCCGCGCACCACGTCGCTCACGCCCTGGTCGGCATCGTCGACCACCACCGCGAGCTGGTAGGCCCAGGGGCCGTCGGCGCGGCGCAGCACGAAGTCGCCGACCTCGCGGACCACGTCCTGGCTTTGCGCGCCGAGGCGGCGATCGGTCCAGTGGAGTTCGCCCGGCGCCGCGGCCTCGAACTTCTGCGTGGCGAAGCGCCAGGCGCGCGCGGGCTTGCCATGCAGGCCGTCACGGCAGGTGCCGGGGTAGACGCGCTCGCCATGGCGCTCGTGCTGCCGGCCGAGCCGCGCGAGCGCTTCGTCGATGTCCTTGCGCGAGCAGCCGCAGGGGTAGGCGAGGCCGCGTTCGCGCAGGCGAGCCAGCGCAGCCTCGTAGCGCGCGGTGCGCGCGGTCTGCCACACGGGCTCTTCGTCGGGGATCAGCGCGCAGTCGGCGAGCTGGCGCAGGATGCGCTCGCCCATGCCCGGCAGGCAGCGCTCGGTGTCGGCGTCCTCGATGCGCACCAGCCAGCGCGCCCGCGGGCCTTGCGCGCGCACGTCGAGCCAGCTCGCGAGCGCGGCGACCAGCGAGCCCGCATGCAGCGGGCCGGTGGGCGAGGGAGCGAAGCGGCCGACGGGAGGCATGGAAAACGGCAGGGGGCCGCGGCCGGCCCCGGAACGCGAACTACAGCGCCGCGAGCGCGAGCGACAGGCCCGAGGCGAAGGCGTCCTCGACGCGGTGGCCGATGCACCAGTCGCCGGCCACGCCGATGCGCGCCTTGGCGTCCCACAGGTGGCTCTGGCCCACCGGCACCTGGGTCTGGGCCTCGGCCCAGCACAGCGCCTGCGCATGGGCCGGCGTGGCATGGATGCCGGTGATCTCGGAGAAGGCGCGCAGCAGCTTGGCCTCGATGCGCGGCGCGTCGTCGCGCAGGTGTTCCTGCGACCAGGTGGCGCTGGCCTGCAGGGTCCAGCGCTCGATGCGTTCGCGGCCGGGCTTGGACGATTCGCGCGCCAGCCAGGCCACGCGGTGGTGCGTGCTGCGCGCGGCGTTCCATTGCGGGCCCAGGTGCGACATGGTCGGCTGGTTGGCCTGCGGGAAGGCGATCATCAGCGTCCAGCACGGCGCGATGCGCACCGGCTCGACCGCGCGGCTGATGCTGCGGGACAGCTTGCCGTCCTCGAGCAGCGCGCGGGCGCGCGAGGGCGGCACCGCGAGCAGCACCGCGTCGAAGCCGGAGTACACGCGCTGCGAATCGCCGGCACCGGCGGTGCGCAGCTGCCAGCGCGCGGCATCGAGCGCGTCGGGCTCGATGCGCGTGACCTGCGTGCCGGTGACCAGGCTGTCGCCCAGCGGCCGCGCCCATTGGGCCACCAGCGAGTCCATGCCGGGCTGGGCCACCCAGTGCGATTCGAGCGAGGGCAGCGCGGCCTCGGCCACGCGGCCGTGGGCATCGAGCACGCGCACGAGGTTGGCGCTCCAGCGCCGGCACAGGCCGGGCACGGTTTCGAGTGCCTGCGCGAAGCGCGCGTCGCGCACGGTGAAGTACTGCGCGCCGCTGTCGAAGCGGCCGAAGGCGGTGTCGACGCTGGCCATGCGGCCGCCCGTCCCGTCGCCGCGCTCGAACAGCGTGACGCGGTGGCCGGCCTGCACCAGCGTGCGCGCGCAGGCCACGCCGGCCATGCCGGCGCCGACGACGGCGTAGTGGCGCGGCGCGGCGGCGGGTGCGGTGTCGGGGGAGGGGGAGGGGGCCGGGGTTCGGTGGCGGTCTGCCTTGGCGCGAGGACGAGTGGTCATGCTGGACCCTTTTCTTGTGACGAGGTGAAGACGGTGGATGCTGCGCCGACTCTAACCCGGTCTGCGCGCGTGCCGCAGCCACCCTGGGGCAAACGACGATGCGCGTCCCGCGGGCATCAACGGCCGCGGTGCCGTTCGAGCAGCGCGCGCCGCGTGCCCTCGTGCTCGAACTGGGCGAGCCACCACTCGAGCGCGCGCCCGGGCTTGCCGGCCGCGCGCACGCGCCAGGCGCAGTGCATGCTGCCCAGCGGCGGCTGGCGCTCGGTGCGGCGCTCGACCAGGTGGCCGGCCTCGATGTAGGGCCGTGCCATCGGCTCGGGCAGGAAGCCGCCGCCCAGGCCGTGCAGCTGCGCCGCGAGCTTGGCCTGCATGGTCGGCACGGTCAGCACGTCCTGTCCGCCGACCAGGTTGACCGTCATGCCGGGACTGCTGCGCGCCGAGTCGGCCGCGGCCACCGCGCGGTACTGGCGCAGCACGGCGTCGCTCAGCGGTTCCTCGAGCCGCGCCAGCGGATGGTGCGGCGCCACCGCGTAGATGAAGCGCAGTTCGCCCAGCGGCAGGCTGCGCAGGCCGGTGGCGGTGAATGCCAGGCTGGCGGCATCGAGCACCGCGCCGATCGCGAGGTCGGCCTCGCCGCTGGTCAGCGCCTCGATGGTGCCCAGCAGGGTCTCGTCGCGCAGCTTCAGGCGGGTCGGCGGCTCGAGCGCGAAGAAGGCGGTGGCGAGGTCGAGCAGCGGATCGCGCGCGATCACGCTGTCGACCGCGATCGTGAGCATCGGCTCCCAGCCGGTGGCCACGCGCTTCACGCGGTTGGCCACGGCGTCGATCTCGCCGAGCAGTCGCGCCGCCTCGCGCAGCAGCTCGGCGCCGGCCTCGGTCAATTTCGCCTGCCGCGCGCTGCGGTCGAACAAGAGCACGTCGAGCGCATCCTCGATCTGGCGCACGCGGTAGCTCAGCGCGCTGGGCACGAGGTCGAGCGCGCGCGCCGCGGCGGCGAAGCTGCCGGTGTGGGCCACGGTCTGCAGCATGGCGAGCGCATCGGGGGTCAGCACGTCGCGGGGGCTGGGCATGGTCGCGGCTCCATTGATCAAAAAATTTGAATGATGCCATCAAAGCGCGGCGCTTTTCCCTCGGGGGCGCGGGCCTAAAGTTCTTCCCATCCGCTGCGCATCCGGCGCGGCATACGAAGAAGGCCGATGATCCCCACGGGACCGGCCCAAGGAGTCCGACGATGTTGCAAGTCCGTAAATCCCAGGAACGCGGTTATGCCGACCACGGCTGGCTGCGCTCGTTCCACAGCTTTTCCTTCGCCAACTACTACGACCCGGCCCACATGGGCTTCGGCAACCTGCGCGTGATCAACGAGGACCGCGTGGCTGCCGGTGCCGGCTTCGGCACCCATGGCCACAAGGACATGGAGATCATCAGCTACGTGCTCTCGGGCGAGCTGGCGCACAAGGACAGCATGGGCAACGTGGAATCGATCCCGCCCGGCGACGTGCAGCGCATGAGCGCCGGCCGCGGCGTGATGCACAGCGAGTTCAACCACAAGGCCGACGAGACCACGCACTTCCTGCAGATCTGGATCCAGCCCAACGTGCGCGGCATCGAGCCCGGCTACGAGCAGAAGAAGTTCGATGCCGCCGAGAAGCGCGGCAAGCTGCGCCTGGTGGCCTCGCCCGACGGCGCCGACGGCTCGGTCACGATGCATGCCGACGCGCGCCTGTTCGCGGGTCTGCTCGACGGCGACGAGAGCGCGAGCCTCGCGCTCGATCCGAAGCGCAAGGGCTACGTGCACCTGGTGCGCGGCGAGCTCGAGGTCAATGGCCAGAAGCTCGCGGGCGGCGACGCCGCGCTGCTCGAAGGCGAATCGCGGCTGACGCTGGCCGGCGGCAAGGATGCCGAGGTGCTGGTGTTCGACCTCGCCGCCTGATGTGTTCCCGGGCCGGGCGAGGGCCCGGCCTTTTTTCGCGACCCGTTCCCTTCATTCCATTCAACACAACCGAGGAGTTCGAACCATGGCAACCACCACCACCCCCAACGGCGCGCAGGACACGCTCGCGCTGATCGGCCGCATCCTGATCGCCTACCTGTTCATCCCGGCCGGCATCGGCAAGCTCATGGGCTTCGGCGGCACCGTGGGCTACATCACCTCGGCCGGCCTGCCCTTGCCCGAGGTGGCGGCGGCGATCGCGATCGTGGTCGAGCTCGGCCTGGGCATCGCGCTGCTGCTGGGCTTCAAGACCCGCTGGACCGCGATCGCCATGGCCATCTTCACGGTCGCGACCGCGCTGTTCTTCCACAAGTACTGGGCCGTGCCCGACGCGATGAAGATGGCGCAGCAGATCAACTTCAACAAGAACATCGCGATCGCCGGCGGCCTGCTCGCCTTCGCCGCCTTCGGTCCCGGCCGCTTCAGCATCGACAAGCGCTGATCCCCGCATCCATTCCCATCGCAAGGAGCCACCGAACATGAGCAACATCGTCGTCGTCTTCCATTCCGGCTACGGCCATACCCAGCGCGTGGCGCAAGCCGTGGCCGACGGCGCGGGCGCGCAACTGCTCGCCATCGACGCGGACGGCAACCTGCCCGAGGGCGGCTGGGAGACCCTGGCCGCGGCCGACGCCATCATCCTGGGCTCGCCCACCTACATGGGCGGCGTGAGCTGGCAGTTCAAGAAATTCGCCGATGCATCGTCGAAGGTCTGGTACACGCAGGGCTGGAAGGACAAGCTCTTCGCGGGCTTCACCAACAGCGCCACCATCAACGGCGACAAGGTCACGACCATGACCTACCTGTGGACGCTCGCGATGCAGCACAGCGGCATCTGGGTCAGCATGGGCATCCTGCCGACCAACAACAAGGCCGCCACGCGCGATTCGACCAACTACATCGGCGGCTACGGCGGCCTGCTGACGCAGTCGCCCTCGGACGCGAGCCCGGCCGAGATTCCCCGCGGTGACCTCGACACCGCGCGGTCTTTCGGCGAGCGCGTGGCCGCGGTGGCAAGATCGCGCGGCTGACCATCGCCTGAGCGGGCCGCCCCCGGCCCGGGGCACCCACGGAGAGAACACGATGACCGACGCCACCCCCGCCACCCGTTTGCTGCAACCGCACGACAAGGACCTGGGGGGCGGCTTCAACGTGCGGCGCCTGCTGCCCGCGGCCGTGCGCCGCTCGGTCGGCCCCTTCGTGTTCTTCGACCATTTCGGCCCGGCCACCGAGCAGCCGGGCCATGCGCACGACGTGCGCCCGCATCCGCACATCGGCCTGGCCACCGTCACCTACCTGTTCGAGGGCGCGATGATGCATCGCGACAGCATCGGCAGCGTGCAGGAGATCCTGCCGGGCGCCATCAACTGGATGACCGCGGGCCGCGGCATCGTGCACTCCGAACGCAAGCCCGAACGCCTGCTGGCCGAGACCTTCGTCAATCACGGCCTGCAGCTGTGGGCCGCGCTGCCGCAGGCCCATGAGGAAGTGGAGCCCGCCTTCGAGCACACCGCGGCCGATGCGATCCCCGCGCTGTTCGAGCAGGGCGTGGGCGTGCGCGTGCTGGTGGGCGAGGCCTTCGGCGCGCGCTCGCCCGTCACGACCTTCTCGCGGACCGTCTACCTCGACATCGCGCTGCCGGCCGGCGCGAGCTTCGCGCTGCCCGCGCTGGCGCCCGAGCTCGCGGTCTACCCGATCGACGGCGACATCGGCCTCGACGGCGTGGCCGTGCCGATGCACACCATGGCCGTGCTGGCCGACGGGCAGGGCGCCAACCTCACGGCGCCCGTGACCGCGCCGGTGCGGCTGGTGGTGATCGGCGGCGAGCCGCTCGACGGGCCGCGCTACATCACCTGGAACTTCGTCTCGAGCCGGCGCGAACGCATCCTGCAGGCCGGCGAGGACTGGGCCGCGCAGCGCATGGGCCACGTGCCCGGCGAGACCGAGTTCATCCCGCTGCCGGGCAAGCCCTTCGGCGTGCGCGAGCCCGACACGGGCAGCACGCCCGCCTGAGTTCTACAGCGCGAGCTTGTAGCCCTCGTGGCTCGCCACGAAGCCCAGCCGCTCGTAGAAGCGATGGGCATCGGGCCGGCGCTTGTCGGTCGTGAGCTGCACCAGGGTGCAGCCCCGCTCGCGGCAGCGCGCGATCGCCCACTCGAACATCCGCTGGCCCAGCCCCGCATCGCGCCGCTGCGCCGCGATGCGCACGGCCTCGATCTGGCCGCGCCATGCGCCCTGGCGCGCGATGCCCGGAATGAACGAGAGCTGCAGCGTGCCGACCACCGTGTCGCCCTCGGTCACCACCACCAGTTGCTGGTTCGCATCGGCCGCGATGGCCTCGAAGGCGGCGACGTAGCGCGCATCGACGGCAGCGGGTGAAGCACCCGCGGCCTCGCGTTCGCGGCCCAGCGGATCGTCGGCGAGCAGGGCGACGATGGCGGCCAGGTCGGTGCGCGTCGCGGTTCTGAAAACGATAGGGTTCACTTGTGAAACTCTGTTGCATCGTCGCGCGCCAGTTGGCGCGAAACGTCATCGCCCGATAGTAAAGTGCGCCCGCCGCGAGGGAGGGAACACCGGCCCCGCGACCCACAACCACAACGACGTTGAAGAAAGCGAGCGAGGCGAGATGGCGATTCAGAAGACACCGGAAACGGCCCCGGGCGAATACGGCGACCTGTTCGAGTTCCTGATGAAGGAGCTCAAGCTGTTCCAGCGCAAGCTGCTGGTGATGCTCAAGCACGTGAAGACCGGCGAGTCGCAGGTCTACAAGCAGGCCTGGTACGACTTCCACCTCAAGGACCGCCTCACGGCACTGCTCAAGGCCGAGGACTATGCGGCGGTCGCGCAGCTGCCGGTCAACAAGGCCGGCCAGACCGGCATCTACATCGAGACCCGCTACGTGAAGTCGGGCGAGGTGGTGGGCTTCCAGCTGGTGGAAGCGCGGCCGCACGAGGGCGGCCGCTACGTGGGGCTCACGCCGGCCGCGGTCTACACCGAGGCCGACGGGCGCCGCGTGCTGGCCTTCGCCGAAGGCCTCTAAAACTACTTGCCCAGCGTCACCGCTTCGGCCGGTGGCGCACCGTCGGGCGCGTCGGGCAGCAGCTGCGACTTGCGGCGCGAACCGCGCCAGGCCGAGTAGCCCACGCCGATCAGCAGCAGCACGCACAGCCCGATGAAGGTGCCGCTGATCGGGCGCGTGACGAACACCGACATGTCGCCGCGTGAGAGCAGCAGCGCGCGGCGGAAGTTCTCCTCCACCATCGGCCCGAGCACGAAGCCCAGCAGGATCGGCGCGACCGAGAACTCGAGCGACATCAGCAGCGCGCCGATGATGCCGAACACCAGCACCTCCCAGATCTGGAACAGGCTGTTCTGCGTGCTGAACACGCCCACCGCGATGAAGAACATCGCCGCCGGGAACAGGTACTTGTAGGGCACCTTCAGGAGCTTCACCCAGACCCCGATCAGCGGCACGTTGAGCACCACCAGGATCACGTTGCCGATCCAGAAGCTGGCGATCAGGCCCCAGAAGATGTCCGGGTGCTCGGTGATCAGCTGCGGGCCGGGCTGGATGCCCTGGATCAGCAGCGCGCCGAGGATCAGCGCCATCACCGCGTCGCCCGGGATGCCCAGGCTCATGGTCGGGATGAAGTCGACCTGCGTCTTCGAATGCGCCGAGGCCTCGGGCCCGGCCACGCCTTCGATCATGCCGGTGCCGAAGGCCGCGGGCGTCTTCGACACCTTGCGCTCGAGCGCATAGGCGATGAAGGTGGTGATGGTCGGGCCGGTGCCCGGCATCGCGCCGAAGATCGTGCCGACGACGGTGCCGCGGATCATGGCGGGGAAGGCGCGCTTGAGCTCTTCCTTGCTCGGGCGCATGTCGCTGAGCTTGAGCGTGCCGGTGTCGCCGATGCTCTTCATGCGGTTCACGTTGAGCAGGAAGTCGGCCACGCCGAACAGGCCCATCGAGATCGCGACCAGCTCGAGGCCGTCGCTGAGCTCGGGCAGGTCGAAGGCGAAGCGGAAGCTGCCGCTGTTGACGTCGGTGCCGACCACGCCGCACAGCAGGCCGAAGACCGTCATCGCCACGCCCTTGAGCGCCGAGCCGCGCGACATGGTCGAGCCCGCGAGCAGGCCCAGCATCATGATCGAGAAGATCTCGGTCGGGCCGAACTTGAACGCGATCTGCACCAGCAGCGGCGAGGCGAAGATCATCACCACGATGCCCACCGAGGCGGCGAAGAACGAGGAGATCATCGTCACGCCGAGTGCCACGCCGCCCTTGCCCTTCTTCGTCAGCGGATAGCCGTCGAGGCAGGTCACCGCGTGCGGCGGGTGCGAGGGCATGTTCATCAGGATGGCGCCGATCGCGCCGCCGTACTGCGAGCCGTAGAAGATGCCGGCCAGCATCAGGATGGCGGGCACCGGGTGCATCACGTAGGTGAGCGGCAGCAGGATCGAGATGGCCTGCAGCGCGCCCATGCCGGGCAGCACGCCGATGAGGTTGCCCACCAGCACGCCGAAGAAGGACCACAGCAGGTTGGAGCCCTGGAACGCGACGCCGAAGCCGAACCAGAGGTCGTGGAGCGATTGTCCGATCATGGTCTCATCCTCCCCACTGGAACAGTGGCAGCTGCAGGCTCAGCGCCCACCAGAACACCACCACCGCGATGACCATCATCGCAAGCGCGAGCAGCAGCGCTTCGCGCAGCGTGTTGTCGCGGTCGCCGAGCGCCGAGATGAACACGATCGCGAAGGTCGCGGGCAAGAGCCCGCCGTACTCGCCGAGCAGCAGGAACGAGAGGATGCCCAGCACGATGCAGACGCAGCCGCGCAGGTCGGGCAGGCCGGCGGGATGGCCGTGCGAGCCCGCGGCCTCGGGCGCCGGCTGCTGGCCGCGCGCCGAGATCACCATCAAGAGGCCGATGAAGGCCAGCAGCAGCCCGAGGGCGACCGGGAAGAAGCCCGGTCCCATGTGCGCGAGTTCGCCGACGCGGTAGCCGTAGCCGGCGTAGGCGGCGGCCAGTCCGACGATCACCATCAGGGCCCCGCCGTAGTAGTCTTTCTTGAATGTCGATGGGGCGCGCGATGCCTGCGAGGCCGCGCCACCACCCGTGCTGTGCTGCATATGTCTCCTTCGGGCTGAAGCGATGCAGTCTAGGAAGCGGGGCTTTCAATCCCCTTTCGCAACACGCTTGCAAGGGCCTTCGGGGCCCAAAATACGTGTTATCACGTACGAGCGAGCGGCAATCGGAGGATCGCGCGCAGCCCGCCGCCGTTGGCGCTCTCGGGCATGTCGGCGCTGTCCAGCAGGATCTCGCCGCCGTTGCGCCGCGCATAGCCGCGCGCGATGGTGAGGCCGAGGCCGGCACCCTGCATCGCGGGTGCGCCCGGGCCCTGCGAGGCCGGGTCGCGCTGGAAGCGCTCGAACACGCTGGCGCGCCGTTCGGGCGCGATGCCCGGGCCGCTGTCGCAGACCTCGGCCAGCGCCTGCGAGGCATCGCGCCGCACCGTCACCGTGATGTTGCCGCCGCGCGGCGTGTACTTGATCGCGTTGTGCACCAGGTTCGCGAGCAGCTCGTGCAGCTCGGCGGGGTTCGCGCGCACCGGGATCACGGGCGAGGCCGCGTCCTCCTCCTCGTCGGGCGCGGCGAGGCCCTCGGTCGCGGTGTCGCCGCGCGCGTCGACCCAGCCCAGGTCCTGGTCGTGCTCGCGCGCGAGCGGCAGGTACTGCAGCACCACCGCGCGCGCGATCGCGTTGAGGTCGACGATCGCGGGCGCGGCGGCCTCGGTCTCGCCCTCGTGCGTGGCATGCGCGAGCGCCAGCAGCTGCTCGCTTAGGCGCCGCGTGCGCGCGAGCTGCGCGACGATCGCATGCAGCGATTCGCGCATGCGCTCGGGGTCGGTCTCGCGCACCGCGTAGCCGGCCTGGATCGACAGGATGCCCAGCGGCGTGCGCAGCTGGTGCGAGGCATCGGCGAGGAACTGCGAATGCTCGGCCACCATGCGGCGATGGCGCCCGATGTGGTGGTTGACCGCGTCGACCAGCGGCACCACCTCCTGCGGCACGCCGGCGGGATCGAGCGGCTGGATGTCGTCGCGCGCGCGTTCGCGCAGCGACCGGCGCAGCCGCTCGAGCGGGCGCAGGGTCCAGGCCACGCCCAGCCACACCAGAAGCGCCATCACCACCACCATGCGCGCGGCGCGCAGCAGCTCCTGGCGCAGCGATTCGTCCTGCGCGCGCCGGCGCGGGCCGGTGCCTTCGGCGGCCTGGATCAGCACGGTGTAGGCGCTGCCCGCGTGGCTGTTGTAGACCGTCTGGCGCAGCGCGGCCACGCGCACCGGATGCTGCTGGTAGGTGGCGTCGTAGAACACCGGCGCGCCCTCGGGGCCGCCGCTCCTCGGCGGCGGCGCGGGCAGGTCGGGCACGCCCATCAGCGTCTGCTCGGTGCCGGTCTCGCCCCGGACCACCGGCGCCGCGCCCACGTGCAGGTACTTGTAGCGCAGGTGGGTCGACTCGAACATCGCCTGCACCGAGAAGGCCTCCTGCACGCGCACGCTGCCGTCGCTCGCCACCACGATGCCGTTGGCCAGCGCCTGCACGGGCTCGAGCAGGCTCTGGTCGTAGGCGTCGACCAGGCTCTCGGTCAGCGCCTGGTAGTCGCTCCAGCTGTCGAGCGCGAGCAGCGCGACCATGCCCGGCAGCAGCAGCGCCAGCAGGCGCGCGCGGATGCCGAAGCGCCAGCTGTCAGTGGGGGATGGAGACGGTGCCGGCGCGTGCGGGTCCATCGGCGATGCCTTCGAGCATGTAGCCCAGCCCGCGCACGGTGACGATGCGCACATCGCTGTCGGCGAGCTTGCGCCGCAGTCGATGCAGCACCACCTCGATCGCATCGGGCCCGGCGGTGCTGTCGTTGGTGAACACCTTGCCGAACAGCTGCGACTTGCCGACCGGCGAGCCGCTGCGCATGAGCAGCGCGCTCAGGGCCGCGTGCTCGCGCGGCGTGAGCGCCAGCAGCGTGCCGCGCAGCGTGAAGGCATGGCTCTCGCCGTCGTAGGCCAGCGAGGCGCACTGCAGCCGCGGATGCTGGCGGCCGCGGCTGCGCCGCACCAGCGCGGTCAGCCGCGCCTCGAGCTCGACCAGCTCGAAGGGCTTGGTGAGGAAATCGTCGGCGCCCAGGTGCAGCCCGCGCACGCGGTCCTGCAGCGCGCCCTGCGCGGTGAGGATCAGCACCGGCGTGCGGTCGTCGGCATTGCGCATGTCGGCCAGCACCGCGAGGCCGTGCTTGTCGGGCAGCCGCAGGTCGAGCACCACCGCGTCGTACTCGGTGCCGGCCATGAAGGCCTCGGCGGTGCGCGCATCGGGCGCATGGTCGGTGACGAAGCCGCCCTGCGTGAGCGCGCGCACCAGCCAGGAGGCCATGTCCAGTTCGTCTTCCACCAGCAGGATGCGCATCGCGGGGAGGTCGGCCTATCGTTTCTTGTGGAGATCGGGGTCTTCGGCGGCGCGCGCGCTGGCCTTGGCCGCGCGGGCGCTGAGGTCGGGCGCGAGCGCCTCGCGGCCATCGAACACGAAGCAGTCGCCCCGGTAGTGGGCGCCGCCCACCAGCTCGAAGTACTTGAGGATGCCGCCCTCGAGCTGCAGCACGTTGTCGACGCCTTCCTCGCGCATCAGGATCGCGGCCTTCTCGCAGCGGATGCCGCCGGTGCAGAAGCTCACCACCGTCTTGCCCGCGAACTCGGCGCGGTGCTCGCGCAGCGCGGGCGGGAACTCGGTGAACTTCTCGATGCGCCAGTCGATCGCGCCCTCGAAGCTGCCGTGGTCGACCTCGAAGGCGTTGCGCGTGTCGAGCAGCGCGATCTCGCGGCCCGCGTCGTCGTGGCCCTGGTCGAGCCAGCGCTTGAGCGTGGGCGCATCCACGCCCGGCGCGCGGCCGGCCGCGGGCTGGATCGCGGGGTGGTCCATGCGGATGATCTCGCGCTTGAGCTTCACGAGCATGCGCCGGAACGGCTGGGCGGCCGACCAGCTGTCCTTGGTCTCGAGGTCGGCGAAGCGCACGTCGGCGCGCACGCCGGCCAGGAAGTCCGCCATCGCGCCGGGCTCGCCGGCCAGAAACATGTTGATACCCTCGGGCGCGATCAGGATCGTGCCCATCAGTCCCAGCGCGCGGCTGCGTTCCAGCAGGCGTTCGCGCAGCGCGGGGCCGTCCTCGATGGCCACGAACTTGTAGGCCGCGATGTTCAATATCTCTTGGGTCTCTTGCACGGCGGGAATTCTAGGCGCCGCTGGTTGACCCGTTCCTGACTCGGGCACTCTCGAACGAGGGGCGGCCCGGGTGTCAATAGGGGCCGCGCCAACTCACATCGTGGAGGCCCGCCTTCCTACAATGGACGGATGTTCGTTCACCTGCGCCTGCACACCGAGTTCTCCGTCGTCGACGGCACCAACCGCATCGACGAAGTCGTCAAGGCCGCCGCTGCCGACAAGCAGCCCGCGATGGCCATCACCGATCTCAACAACCTGTTCGGCGGGATCAAGTTCTACAAGGAAGCGCGCGGCAAGGGCGTCAAGCCCGTGATCGGCGCCGAGATCTTCCTCGAGGGCATGGGCAAGGATGCCGCGACGCTCACGCGCATCGTGCTGCTGGTGCAGAACAAGCAGGGCTACCTCAACCTCTCGGAACTGCTGGCGCGCGCCTGGACGCAGAACGTCGGCCGCGGCCAGGCCCAGGCGGCCTGCAAGCTCGAATGGGTGGAGGAACTGCAGGGCGGGCTGATCGCGCTGTCGGGCGCGCAGGCCGGTCCGCTCGGCGCGCCGCTGGCCGCGGGGCAGGGCGAACGCGCGGCCGAGCTCGCGCTGCGCCTGGCGGGCATCTTCCCGCACCGCTTCTACATCGAGCTGCAGCGCGCCGGCCGTCCCGAGGACGAGCCGCACGTGCTGGCCGCGGTGCAGCTGGCCGCGCGGCTGGGGCTGCCGGTGGTGGCCACGCACCCGGTGCAGTTCGCCGCGCGCGAGGACTACGAGGCGCACGAGGCGCGCGTGTGCATCTCCGAGGGCGAGATCCTCGGCAACCCGCGGCGCGTGCGCCGCTTCACGCCCGAGCAGTATTTCAAGTCGAGCGCCGAGATGCAGGCGCTGTTCGCCGACATCCCGAGCGCGCTGGCCAACACGGTCGAGATCGCCAAGCGCTGCAGCCTGACGCTGGTGCTCGGCAAGCCGCAACTGCCCGACTTCCCCACGCCCTTCGTGAGCGAAGGCGTGCGCATGCCGATCGACGAGTTCTTCCGCCAGGAATCGTTCGAGGGGCTCGAGAAGCGCCTCGAACACTTGTTCCCCGACGTGGCCAAGCGCGACGCGCAGCGGCCGCGCTACGTCGAGCGGCTCGAGTTCGAGATCAACACCATCCTGAAGATGGGGTTCCCGGGCTACTTCCTGATCGTGGGCGACTTCATCAACTGGGCCAAGCAGAACGGCTGCCCGGTCGGTCCGGGCCGGGGCTCGGGCGCGGGCTCGCTGGTGGCCTATGCGCTGAAGATCACCGACCTCGATCCGCTCGAATACAACCTGCTGTTCGAACGCTTCCTGAATCCCGAGCGCGTCTCGATGCCCGACTTCGACATCGACTTCTGCCAGGGCAACCGCGACCGCGTGATCGACTACGTGAAGGACAAGTACGGCCGCAACGCCGTGAGCCAGATCGCGACCTTCGGCACCATGGCCGCGCGCGCGGCCATCCGCGACGTGGGCCGGGTGCTCGACATGAGCTACATGTTCTGCGACGGCATCAGCAAGCTGATCCCGAACAAGCCCGGCATGTCGGTCACGCTGCAGTACCCGCCGGCGCAGAAGATCGAGGGCGACAAGAACAACTACGCGCTCGAGATGGAGCCGCAGCTCGCCGAACGTCTCGAGAAGGAGGAAGAGGTCAAGACCGTGGTCGAGCTGGCGCAGAAGCTCGAAGGCATGACCCGCAACATCGGCATGCACGCCGGCGGCGTGCTGATCGCGCCCGGCAAGCTCACCGACTTCTGCCCGCTCTACCAGCAGCCCGGCAGCGACTCGGCCGTGAGCCAGTACGACAAGGACGACGTGGAGGCCATCGGCCTCGTGAAGTTCGACTTTTTGGGCCTGGCCACGCTGACGATCCTCGAGATCGCGCGCGAATTCATCATGAAGCGGCACAAGGGCCGCGAGAACTTCGCCTACGAGAACATTCCGCTCAACGACGCGCCGACCTACCGGCTGTTCTCCGAGGGCAAGACCGAGGCCGTGTTCCAGTTCGAATCGCGCGGCATGCAGGGCATGCTGAAGGACGCGCGGCCGACCCGGCTCGAGGACCTGATCGCGCTCAACGCGCTGTACCGCCCGGGCCCGATGGACCTGATCCCCAGCTTCGTGGCGCGCAAGCACGGCCGCGAGGACGTGGAGTATCCGCATCCGGCGGTGGCCCAGATGCTCTCGGAGACCTACGGGATCATGGTCTACCAGGAGCAGGTGATGCAGACCGCGCAGATCCTGGGCGGCTATTCGCTCGGCGGCGCCGACCTGCTGCGCCGCGCGATGGGCAAGAAGAAGCTGGAGGAGATGGCCGAGCACCGCGAGAAATTCCGCGCGGGCGCCCTGAGCACGCACGGCATCGCGCAGGACAAGGCCGACGAGATCTTCGACCTGATGGAGAAGTTCGCGGGCTACGGCTTCAACAAGTCGCACGCCGCCGCCTACTCGCTGCTGGCCTATCACACGGGCTGGCTCAAGGTCCACTACACGGCCGAATTCTTCTGCGCCAACATGACGGTGGAAATGGACGACACCGACAAGCTCAAGGTGCTGTTCGAGGACGCGCAGAAGAACTTCGGCCTGACCTTCGAGCCGCCGGACGTGAACCGCGGCAACTACCGCTTCGAGCCGGTCACCGACAAGGTCATCCGCTACGGCCTGGGCGCCGTCAAGGGCACGGGCCAGCTCGCGGTCGAGGCCGTGGTGCGCGCGCGCGAGGAGGGCGGTCCGTTCAAGAGCCTGTACGACTTCTGCGTGCGCATCGATCGCCAGCGCATCAACAAGCGCACGGTCGAGGCGCTGATCAAGGCCGGTGCCTTCGATGCCATCCAGCAGAACCGCGCCTCGCTGATCGCCTCGGTCGACCGGGCCTTCGAGTTCGCCAACGCGACCGCCGCCAATGCTTCGCAGGTCGACATCTTCGGCGACAGCGAGCACGGCTCGGCCACGGCCGAACCCGATCTGGTCGACGCCACGCCCTGGGGCGTGAAGGAGCGGCTCACCTTCGAGAAGACGGCGGTCGGCTTCTATCTGTCGGGCCACCTGTTCGACGAGGTCTCGCACGAGGTGCGGCGCTTCTGCAAGCGCGAGATCACCGACCTGCTCGACAGCCGCGACCAGCAGGTGATCGCGGGCATCGTGAGCGACTTCCGCGTCATCAATGGCCAGCGCGGGCGGCTCGCGATCTTCAAGCTCGACGACAAGTCCGACTCGATCGACGCCACCGCCGACGAGGCGCTGATGAACGCCAACCGCAACACGCTCAAGGACGACGAGCTGGTGATCGTCTCGGGCCGGCTGCAGCCCGCGCGCGGCGGCTTCGAGGCGCGCTTCCAGGTGCAGCAAGTCTGGGATCTGGCCGGCGCGCGCTGCCGCTTCGGCAAGTTCCTGCGCGTGGCGGTCAACGGCAAGGCACCCGACATTGCGCGTCTGCTCAAGGACTTCCCGGCGCGCACCGAGCAGAGCGAGCATGGCGAGCTGGTGCAGGGCCTGCCGGTGCGCCTGTCGATGGCGCGCGGCGGCGCGCAGGTCGAGCTGCAGCTCGGCGAGCGCGCGAAGTTCTTCCCGACCGATGCGGCGCTCGCGAGCTGGACCGCGCAGGCCGAGGCGGGCAAGGCCGCGGTCATCTACGAATAACCGCGCGCCGCGCAGGGGCGGCAAAAAGCGATATGGGGAACTCCGCGCGGCCTGGGCCTTCTTACCGGGGGCAGGCTTCGCGCCTGCGCGTTTTCAACCGGCAGTTCGAGGAGGAACATTCGCCATGCCACACAAGACCGCAACCGGCACCCGCAACGCATCCATCAAGCAGGCCTTCCTGGCCGCCGCCGCGCTGGCGCTGTCGCTGCCCCTGAGCAGCCTGGCCCAGTACAGCGGCCCGAGCTCGGTGCCCGCCATGACCGTCAAGCAATTGCTCGACACCGGCAAGGACGACCAGCACGCCACCTTGCGCGGCTTCATCGTCTCGCACGACGGCGGCGAGCGCTACACCTTCGCCGACGACACCGGCCGCATGAAGGTCGAGATCGACGCCAAGCACTTTCCGCCCGGCGTGAAGATCGACGACAAGGTGCGCGTCGAGATCACCGGCGAGTTCGACAAGGACCTCGTGGGCAACAAGGTCGAGCTCGACGTCAAGCAGCTGGTCGTGATGCGCTGATTGCGCTCTTGCTGACCAGCGCGTGCTCGATCCCGTCGAGCACCGCCTCCGGTGCGTGCAGCCAGTCCTTCGCGAGCACCTGCCGCACCTCCCAGCCGAAGGCATCGAGAATCCGCGGGCGCGAGACATAGCGCTCGAGCACGTTGCGGTTCTCGTAGTGGGCCGCCGTGTCCACGAGGATGCCGAGCGCGTAGTGGCTGTCCCCCGCATCTGAACCCGTGCCGGCGGCACGGATCGCCAGGTCGCAGCGAAAGCGCGACTGGCCCACCTGCTCGTCCACCGCATGGCCGCGCGCGCGCAGCGCGGCCGCGAGCTGCACGCTCACCGCGTCGGCCGGCACGTGGCCCGCCCGCGCCGCGCCGCGCGTCAGCGGGTTCATGCCCTCGAGCACGCGCGTGGCGGTCGCATCGTCGCCGCGCGACAGGCACTCGGCATAGCGCAGGAAATTCTTCAGCGCCGCTGCGCCCTCGTTGTGGTCGTTGGTGATCGCCTCGTGGCGGATCGTCGAGACCACCGCCATGTGGTGGCGTGCGCGGCTGAAGATCACGTTGAGCCGCTTCTCGCCGCCGCGCTGGTTGATCGGCCCGAAGTTCATCAGCATGCGGCCCTCGGCATTCGGGCCGTAGCAGATGCTCAGCAGGATGATGTCGCGCTCGTCGCCCTGCACGTTCTCGAGGTTCTTGATGAACAGGCCGCAGAACTGGTCGTCCTCCTCGCGCACGTACTCGGCCTCGAGCCGTGCCGCGAACTCGGCGTCGGCCGCGGCGAGGCTGTCGAGCTCGGCCTCGATCTCGCCCTGCTGCGCTTCCGAGAAGGCCACGATGCCGAGGCTGCGCCCGGTGCCGCGGCGCAGCAGCTCGCGCACCAGCTGCGCGATGTGGCGCGCCTCGCCGCTGTTGCGGCGGCTGTCGTAGACCGCGTCGGTCACGCGGTGGAAGCTGATGGCGCGCGAGAGCAGCGCATCGGCCTGCGCGGCCACCGACTCGGCCGAGGCGGCGCCCGACTGCACCAGGATCTCGGCGCGCGTCTCGCTCGGCAGGCTGCGGTCGGGGATGGTGTAGAGGTTGCCGGCGTAGAAGGCCGCGTTCGAGAAGCCGATCAGCGACTCGTAGCGGCTGCGGTAGTGCCAGGCCAGCAGGGTGGCCGGCAGGTTGCGCGCGCCCTGGTTCAACAGGCTGTCGGCGTCGAGCACCACCGCGATGCGGTCGCCCTCGTTGTCCTCGTCCTCGACCGACACGGTCTGGTCCTCGGCATCGCGGCCCGACGAGAAGAAGCTGGTCGGCGGCAGCTGCATCTCGTCGCCCACCACGATGATCTGCGGCGCGCGGTAGAGCGCGGGCACCGCTTCCTCGACCGGGATCTGGCTCGCCTCGTCGAAGATCACGACGTCGAACAGGTCGGCCGCGAGCGGCAGCGTGTCGGACACCGACAGCGGGCTCATGAGCCAGATCGGCTTCATGTCGCGCACCACCTGGCCGGTCTCGCCGCTCGCGAGTTCGCGGATCGCCTTGTAGCGCATGGTCTTGCCGAACTCGTGCTCGAGCTCGCGGCGCCCGGCGTTGTAGCTCTTCTTGAACGCCTTGCCCTCGGCATCGAGCTGGCTCGCGGGCAGGGCGCTCTTGTGCACATGGTCGCGGAAGCGCTGGCGCACGGCCGCGGCCAGGGTGCGCGCATTGCGGCCGAGCAACTGGCGCTCGGCATCGCCCAGGCGCTGCGCATGGCGCGCGAGCGTGGCTGCATCGAAGCGAGGCAGCCAGCGCTCGGTGCGGTAGACGCGCTCCAGGCCCTCGCGCGCGACCGCGAATTCGATCGCCTCGGGCGCGAGCGGCAGGCCGCGCAGCGCGGCGGCCACGGTCGGGTCGGCATCGGCGAGTTCCTGCAGCGGCGCGAGCACCGCGGGCAGGGCATCGGCCTGGTCGTACAGCGTGCGCGCGAGGTCTTCGAGCGTGGCCAGCGGCAGGCTCGCCGGGTCGTGGACCAGGTCGCGCCACAGCGCATCGAGCGCGTCGCAGCGTGAGCCGGTGGCGACCAGGCGTTCGACGTCGCGGCTCGCGCCGGGTGCGCTGCGCAGATGGGCCTGGAAGGCCACGCGCAGGCTGCCGGCATCGTCGAGGCCGCGCAGCGCCTGCATCTGCTGCGCATAGGCCTCGGGATCGGTGCAGCCGTAGTCGGCTTCGAGCTGCGCGGCCTGCTTCTGCAGCGCGGCGCTGGCCGTGTGCTCGGCCAGCAGTTCCTCGAGCAGTTGCGCGGGCTTGGGCCGCACCGCATGCGCGGCGAAGTCGTAGCGGCGCTTGAGTTCGCCCGCGAGCCGCCACCACGAGGGCTGGAGGAAGCGCAGCAGCGAGTGCTGCTGCGCGCGGGCCTGCGCGAGACCGGCCTCGGTGTCGGCCGGCGATAGCCTGTCGCGCCAATGGGCCGTGCGCTGCAGCTTCTCGTCGAGCGCCTGCTGCAGGCCGCGGCGTTCGGCCAGCGCGGCATTCAGCGCCTGGCTCGCGGGATGGGATGCATCGAGCAGCGCGAGCTGCCCGCGCGCGGCCAGCGTCGCGACGCGGCGCGCATCGGCCACCAGCGCGAGCGCGTCGCGCCATGTCGCGCCGGCTTCGGCCAGCGGCGGCCAGGCCTCGACCAGCGCATCGCGGCAGGCACCGCTTTGCGCCGCGGCGCGTTCGGCGCCTTCGACCAGCGCGGCCAGCGGCTTGGGCTGGTGCAGCAGCGCGGGCGCGAGCAGTGCGAACGGATGCTGCGCGAGCGTGGGCGCGCCCAGGCTCTCGGTGACGGCGAGGTGCAGCCGCGCGGCCAGCTCGGCATGGCGGCGCCAGGCCGCATAGTCGGGCAGGGCCTCGGCCTGCAGCGGCGTGAGCTTCGGATCGACGGCCTTGAGCGCGACCAGCCGCGCCACCAGTTCGCGCAGCGTGACGGCCAGGTGCGCGGGCACCTCGCGCATCGCGGCATCGAAGCGCTCGAGCGCGCGCAGGTCGAGGTCCATCGCATCGAGCAGCCGCGTGCGTTCGCCGCCCTCGGCCTCGAGCGTGGAGGGCGCCTCGAGCCACTGCTCGTAGGTCTGGCGCAGGTTCTGCACGAAGGCCTTCTTGTCGCCCTGCGAGTCGTGGATCATGCAGCACAGCTCGTCCAGCCCCTGCTGGCGCAGGCGGTGGAACACCACGTCGATCGCGGCGCGCTTCTCGCAGACGAAGAGCACGCGCCGGCCGCGGCCCACGTAGTCGGCGATGAGGTTGGTGATGGTCTGCGACTTGCCGGTGCCCGGCGGCCCCTGGATGATGTAGCTGGCCCCGGTGCGCGCCAGCGCCACGGCGGCGGTCTGGGTCGCGTCGGCCTGCACCACCGGCCATTGCTCGGCCAGCGGCAGCACGGCGGGCGTCTCGGTGTCGACCTGGCGCGGCTGCAGCGAGAACACGCGGTCGAAGGCCTCGCTCGCCATGTCCGATTCGACCAGCCCGCTGTAGTCGCGCACCAGCGACATCTTGCGGTGGTTGAAGTTGCCGAGCGTCACGGCCGTGAGGTCCACGTCCCACTGGTAGGGATTGCCGGCGTTCTCGCGCAATGCGAAGGTCTGGCGCTCGGCCTCGGCGGGCGCCATCTGTGGTGCGCGTGGCGTCGGGCGCGCCCCCACCGCGCCGGCCAGCGGCAACGGCACGCGCTGCACGCGGGCATGGAACAGCTGCAGCCCGCGCGGGCGGAAATCGTCCTGCGCATAGCTGTAGTCGGTGGCCGCGACGGGCACGGCCGAGGGCGCGCGTTCGCGCACGCGCCGCTTGAACTGCTCGAGCCGCTGGCGCGCACGCTGGTGGATCAGCGCGATCTCGGGCTGCCGCAGCAGCCGCAACTGCACGCCGGGCTCGGTGCGCGCGATCTGCGCGGCCAGCTCGGCATGGAACTGCTCGATCGAGGTCTCGCGCAGGTCGATGCTCTCGGGCAGCACGATGCCGTAGAGCTGGCGCAGGTGATGCCGCAGCGTCGGGTTGACCTGGGCCTCGGGGCCCGCGGCCTCGAGCAGGTACTGGTCGCGCACGCCCTTCTTGCGCGAGAGCTCCACCGGCAGCATCAGCAGCGGCGAGACGATGCGCTCGTTGGCGTCCTCCTTGAGGTTGTGCCAGCGCAGGAAGGCGATCACCAGCGACAGTTGCGACAGGCCGTACTCGGCGCGGTCGCGCCGCGCTTCCTGCAGGATGCGGTCGAGCGCACCGGGCAGGTAGGGCTGGTCCTCGAAGCGCAGCCAGCGCGCGAGCGGCACCGGGTCGCCGCTCGCGACCTCGGCGGCGAAACGGCCGTCCCATACGCAGAGCTGGTCGACGCGGATGCTCTGCAGGTCGACCACCAGCGGCACGCTGGCCACCGTGAGATTGACGTGCGCCTGCGTGGGCTTGAAGTACAGCAGCCGGTTGCGCCGCGAGAGGTCGAACAGCCGGTCGCGCAGGTGCAGCTGGATCGCCTGGCGGCGCTGGCCCGCGCCGTCCTTCGGGTTCGCGAGGCGTTCCAGGCCCAGGTCCAGCGGCTGGTCGCGATAGGTCTCGAGGCGGCGGATCACCGAGGGCAGGTCGCGCGCGCGCTCGTGGCGGTCGAGCGCCGTCATCTCGACGATCACCGCGGCCAGTACCGGGTGCAGCCGGCGGTTGATCTCGAACAGGTTGCCGCGGTGCTCGGCGAAGCGCGCGAGTTCGTCGCCCTGCGTGAAGTCGAGCCCGCAGGCCAGGCTGGCCAGCACCTGGCCCAGGCACAGCATGTCGCTGAGCGCGTCGTGGTGCGCGAAACGCTGCTCCCAGGCGCCGTAGCCCGGCAGGTAGGCCGGGCGCTGCGGCACGGTGTCGGGCGTGGCCTCGGGCAGCACCTCGAGGTTCTCGCGCGCGACGCCGATGCCGCCTTCGACGGTGACGCGCTCCTCGCCCACCACGCGCAGCACCGAGGCCACCGGGCGCTCGAGTGGCGCGATCGCCTGCGGATTGCGCTTCGGCTCGGCGCCCGCGGGCTGGGCCAGCTCCAGCGCGGGCACCTCGTTCACGCGGTAGGCCATCGCATGGCCCAGCGCGGCGACACGGCCCTGCTCGTGCAGCGCCGAGACCTCGCGCAGCAGCGGCAGCGCGAGGGCGAGCACGTCGTCGGTCTGCAGGCCGCCGTGGGCATCGGCGGTGTCGAGCAACTGCAACAGCGGTGCGATGCTCGTCATGCCGTGGCGCTCCGTGCATGCTGGGCCCGGGCCTTGTCGAGCACGGTGGCGGCGTCGCGCTTGACGCGCGCGAGCGTGCGCCTGGCCAGCTTGAGGTCCTGCGCAAGCCGCTGTTCGAACGGCGCGGCGCAGCCCAGCGGCTCGGCCAGCGCGAGCGCCGCGGCCAGCGCGGCATCGTCGAGCTCGGGATCGGCCGCGACGAAATCGACCAGCACGCTGGCCATGTAGTCGTGCAGCCCGGCGGGCAGCGGATCGGGCGGCGGCGGCGCCACGGCCTGCGGCAGCGAGGGCACGAAGCCCGGGAAGAAGCGCCGCGCATGCGCAAGCAGCGCCTCGGACTGCATGAAGGGCTCGCGCAGCAGCCGCGCGACCACGGCGCGCGTCAGGCCACCCACGCGTTCCTGGCCCAGCACGTCGAGCGTGGCGAGGTCGAGCGGGCCTTCGAGCGCGCCGGCCAGCCAGGCATCGGCCTGCGGATCGCGCTCGCTCCACAGCCGCAGCGCGCGGGCGCGCACGAAGACCTCGGGATGGCTGGTGCCGCGCGTGGCCGCCTCGGGCCCGGCGCTGATCTCGTCGGCCTGGCGCAGGTAGCTCGCGGCGTGGACCTGCGCGAGGCCGGTCTGCACCTTGACCAGCGCGCTCACCGCGGGCTCGAGCGCGCCGCAGCCCACGCAGGCGCCGCGATCCGCGAAGGCCTCGGTGTAGAGGCTGTGGCGCCGCGCGGTCTGCAGGTGGCTCGCGTCGGCGCGCGGATCGGCCGCGGTCGCCTGCAGCAGCCGGTCGACCGCCAGGTGGCGGCCGTCGTCGCGCGTCCACAGCAGGTGGTGGGCCAGTTCGTGGCCGAGCACGGCCTGCAGCTCGGGCCCCTGCAGCCGCTCGAGCAGCGGGCCCGAGAGCACGATGTGGGCCTCGCCCGGCAGCGTGTGGATGGCGGCGTTCATCGCGCCGTCCGGTCCTTGGTAGAGGGTGATGGGCACCGTGACGCCGAGCCGTTGAGCGACCAGCGCGGCATGCGCGTGCAGCTCGGGATGCGCGTCGGCGTCGAGCCGGTACGACTGGCGCAGCAGCTCGGCGCGCACGGCCGCCGCATGCTCCTCGCGCGCCTCGGCCGAGGCGGCCCAGCGCCAGGCTTCGGGCTCGTTCGCCTGCAGGTGGGCGGCCAGCGCCTGCTGGTAGGGCAGTGGAACGAGGTCGCCGAGCGCGACGGGAGAGGAGTCGACCATGTCGGGATCGCCGGTAACAAGAGTTGCCGACGATCCTAAACGAGCACCGTGGCGGCGCCGTCCTTCGTCAGTGCGCCATCGGCGCGACCGCGAGGTCGGGCAGCACGTTCATGATGCGCAGGGTCTCCTGCACCACCTGGCTGAACACCGGCGCGGCCACCAGCCCGCCGAAGTACTTGCCGGCGCCGGGCTCGTCGACCATCACCGCGACGATGATGCGCGGCTTGTCGATCGGCGACATGCCGGTGTACCAGGCGCGGTACTTGTCGGAGGCATAGCCCTTGCCGACCTGCTTGTGGGCGGTGCCGGTCTTGCCGCCGACCGAATAGCCCATGGTCTGGGCCAGCGGCGCGGTGCCGCCGGGCGCGGCCGCCAGGTGCATCATCTGGCGCACCTCGCTGGCCACCAGCGGCGAGAACACCTGCACGCCCGTGGGCGGCGTGCCGTCGTTCTTCAGCAGGCTGACCGGGATCACCTCGCCGTCGTGCGCGAAGGCGGTGTAGGCATGGGCGATCTGGAACAGCGAGGCCGACAGGCCGTAGCCATAGGACATGGTGGCCTGCTCGATCGGCCGCCACGACTTCCACGGCCGCAGCCGGCCGGTCACCGCGCCCGGGAACACGGTCTGCGGCTTCTGGCCCAGGCCGACCGCGGTCAGCGAGTTCCACATCTCCTGCGCCGACATGCGCTGCGAGATCTTGGTGGCGCCGACGTTGCTCGACTTCTGGATCACGCCCTCGACCGTGAGCACGCCGAAGTTCTCGTCGTCGTGGATGGTGGCGCCCGAGACGGTGATGCGTCCCGGGTTGGTGTCGATGATGGTCTTGGGCGTGACGCGGCCGAGCTGCAGCGCGGTCGCGATGGTGATCGGCTTCATGGTCGAGCCGGGCTCGAAGACGTCGGTCATGGCGCGGTTGCGCAACTGCTCGCCGCTGAGGTTGCGCCGGTCGTTGGGGTTGTAGCTCGGGTAGTTGGCCATCGCCAGCAGCTCGCCGGTGCGCGCGTCGACCACCACCACGCTGCCGGCGCGGGCCTTGTTCGCGACCACGGCGTCGCGGATCTTCTCGTAGGCCACCGATTGCACGCGGTCGTCGATGCTCAGCTGGATGTCGCGCCCGTCGGTCGGCGGCACCTGGTCCTCGGTGTCCTCGACGATGTGGCCGAGCCGGTCCTTGAGCACATGGCGCGAGCCGGCCTTGCCGGCCAGGTCCTTGTCGAAGGCCAGCTCCACGCCTTCCTGGCCGATGTCCTCGACGTTGGTGAAGCCGGCCAGGTGGGCCGCGGCCTCGCCCTCGGGGTACTGGCGGCGGTAGTCGCGGCGCAGGTAGAGGCCCTTGATGCCGAGCGCCGCCACCTGCTTGGCGACCGACTCGTCGACCTGGCGCCGGATCCAGACGAAGCTCTTGTCCTCGTCCTCGAGCTTCTTGTCGAAGTCCTTCTGCGGCATGCCGAGCAGCCGTGCCGCCTCGTGCAGCCGGGCCTGCACGGCGGGGTCGTCGCGCTCGATGTCCTCGGGAATGGCCCAGATGCTGGGCGCGGGAATGTCGGAGGCCAGGATCAGTCCGTTGCGGTCGAGGATGCGGCCGCGGTTGGCCGGCAGCTCGAGCGTGCGCAGGTAGCGCACCTCGCCCTGGTGCTGGAAGAAGTCGTTGTCGAAGACCTGCACGTAGGCCGCGCGCACCGCGAGCAGCAGGAAGCCGAAGGCCACGGCCGCGACGATGAGCTTGCTGCGCCAGACCGGTGTCCTGCTCGCGAGCAGGGGGCTGCTGCCATACCGGATGTGTCCGTTGGGCTTCATCGTTCTTGTGAGGGAGCGCTCTTCCCGCCGTGTTGTTGTGGGCGGTAGAGGGGCCCGGAGGCCGCGAGTTCCGGGCCGGCGCGCGCGCTCATTCGGCGCTAAGACTGCGGCGGCGCGGGGCCATGGCCCCGCGCCGCGCGCTTCAGTGCATCACTGCGATTTCGGCCGCACGCTGATGATCGGGAACGGCGAGGGCACGCGGCCGTCGACGTCGCGCGGCATCACCTCGGTCTTCTGCACCGCGCGCAGGGCGGCGTCGTCCCAGGCGGCATTGCCGCTGGACTTCACGAGGCGCGGCGTGCCGACGATGGTGCCGTCGGGAGAGGTCTGGATCTGGATCTCAGCCGCGGGGTTGTCGCTGATCGAGTTCGGATCGAACACCACGTTGCGCTTGATGAGCGCGGCCACGCGGCCGAAGTAGCCGGCCGACGGCCCGCCGCTGCCCGCGCCCTTGCCCGAGCGCGGACCGGTGGTCTGCTCGGCCGTGGAGCCGGCCTGACCCATCAGGCGGCGCAGGTTGTCCTGGCGGTCCTTGTCGAGCTGCGCCTTCTGCTGCTCGAGCTTCTTGGCGTCGTCGCGCTTCTTCTGTTCCGCGAGCTTCTGCTGCTCGGCCTGCTTCTGTTGCTGCAGTTCCTTCTGGCGCTCTTCCTCGCGCTTCCTGGCCTCGAGCTGGTCCTTCTCCTTCTTGGCCTGCGCTTCCTGGCGCTTCTTTTCCTGCTGGCGCTGCTGTTCCTGTTCGCGCTCGCGCTGTTCCTTTTCCTCGCGCAGCTTCTTCTCGCGCTCGAGCGCGATGTCGGGTGCCTTGGGCGCCGGCGTGGGATCGGGCCGCACGGCCTGCGGAGGAGGCGGCGGGGGCGGGGGAGGCGGCGGTGCGGGCGTGGGCTCGGGGGCCGGCGGCGGATTGGCGATGCGCGGCGCGGCCACCTGCTGCGTGGGCGACCACAGCTCGGCTTCCACCGCGTCGTCGTCGCTTTCGCTCTTCCAGCGCACGCCCCAGGTCAGGGCGGCGATCAGCAGCGCGTGCGCGATCAGTGCGAGCACCACGGCACGCGGCGTGCCGCGCTGCGGCGGCGGCGCGAACTCGGGGCGATCGAGGGCGAGTGACATGCGTTCTCGGGTCCGGCTGGCGCTACTTGGCGTTGGTGGTCTGGACCGACAGGCCCACGCGCTCGATGCCGGCGCGCTTGAGCTGGTTCATGGCCTTCACCACGGTCTCGTACTTGACCGACTTGTCGGCGCTGATGACCACCGGGCGCTGGTCGTCGCCGTTCTGCGCGGCCTTGGCGATGCTGCCGATCTGCGTCATCGGCACCGAGGCGCCACCGGTGCCCTGGGAGGGATCCTTCTTGACCTGGACCTCGTCGTCGCTCTTGATGACGATCTCGATCGGCTTGTCGGGCTGCTTGTTGGCGCGGTCGACCGAGGGCAGGTTGATCACGCTCGGCGTGATCAGCGGCGCGGTGACCATGAAGATGATCAGCAGCACCAGCATCACGTCGATGAACGGGACCATGTTGATCTCGTTGATCGTGCGGCGACCGCGGCCGCGGGACGAAACGGCGGGCATGCGTGCGCGCTCCGGTTCAGCGGTTGGTGGCCGAGGGGCCCGCCGGGGCCGCCGCGGACGGGTTGGAGGACAGGTTGCGCTGGAGGATGTTCGAGAACTCCTCGATGTAGGTCTCCAGGGCGATCGCGATCTTGTCGATCTCGCGCGCGAAGCGGTTGTAGCCCACCACGGCCGGGATGGCGGCGAACAGGCCGATGGCGGTGGCCACCAGCGCTTCGGCGATGCCGGGTGCCACGGTGGCGAGCGTGACCTGGGTCAGCGCGGCCAGGCCGGTGAAGGCATGCATGATCCCCCAGACCGTGCCGAACAGGCCGACGTAGGGCGAGACCGAGCCCACGGTCGCGAGGAAGGACAGGTTCTGTTCGGCCGCGTCGAGTTCGCGCTGGAAGCTCGCGCGCATCGCGCGGCGGGCGCCGTCGAGCAGCGTGGCGGCGTCGCTCACGTGGCGTTCGCGCAGCTTCTGGTACTCGCGCATGCCCGAGGCGAAGATGCGTTCCATGGGGCCGGCGAACTTGGCGTTCTGCGCCGCCGAGGCGAACAGCTCGTTGAGGCTGGTGCCCGACCAGAACTCGCGTTCGAAGTCGTCGTTGAGCGCGCGCATGCGCTTGAGCGCGAAGTACTTGCGGATGATCGCGGCCCAGCTCGCGATCGAGACGATCACCAGGAGGAGCACGACCGCTTGCACCATGAAGCTGGCATGGAGCAGGAGATTGATGATGGAGAGATCTTGATTCATGGCTTGAAGGGTTGAGTCATGGAGCCGCGATAGCGTTCGAGGGTTCCCGAAACCTGCGCCGGAATCCGTGCCGGGCGCAGGCTGGCGGCGTCGACCCAGCCGATGCGGATCGTGCCTTCGCACAGGAGGGTGGGGGTGGCGCCCGCCTGCTCCGGCTTCAGCAGCACGGTCTGCGCGATTATCAGTGAGGCGGAGCCCATCTGGCGCAGGTCGGCGGTGACGATGAGCTGATCGTCGAGGCGGGCGGGGCGGTGGTATTTGATCTGGGTCTCGCTGACGACGAACTGGCCGCCTGTTTGTTCGCGCAGCTTGTGCTGCTCTACGCCGAGGGAGCGTAGCCATTCGGTGCGGCCGCGTTCCATGAACTTGAGGTAGTTGGCGTAGAAGACGATGCCGCCGGCGTCGGTGTCTTCCCAATAGACGCGTAGGGGGAACTCGTAAGTCATTCTTTTTTGAGGCTGTTGGCCGGGTCTCGCCCCGGCGGGCGAGTCACTTTCTTTTGCTTCGCCAAAAGAAAGTAACCAAAGAAAAGGCGACCCACTGTCTGCGACCCGCAGCGAAGCTGCGGGCAACCTGCGGTGCTCGCGTTTCGCGGGGTCTCGCAGAACTCGCTTCGCTCAAACAGCTGCGAGCCCTGATCCGCGAAACGCTGCGCTCCTCGGCGCAGCCAGAGGGGTGGGTCGGGCCATCGCTGCGCTCGGCCCGGGAAGCCCAACGGGCCGTCGCTTCGCTCGGCCCAGGTGAAAGAAGACCCAGGGCCTTCGCAATTCCCAACCCCACACAAGGACGCGCCACGGCGCGTTGACCCTGATCCCCTCTGGCTGTGCCGAGGAGCGCAGGGGAAAGCGGGATAAGGGCCGCAGCTGTCTGAGCGCAACGAAGTGGAGCGAGTTCTGCGGACCCCCGCTTTCCCCGAGCACCGCAGGTTGCCCGTAGCGAAGCGGAGGGACACAGACAGCGGGGTCGCCTTTTCTTTGCCTACTTTCTTTTGGCGAAGCAAAAGAAAGTAGGTCGCCCGCCGGGGCGAAATCCCGGCCAACGGCCTCAACAAAAAAGCAGCTTCAAACCAGAAAGCCGAACTCCTCATCCAGCCAAACCACGCAACCGACCAATAGCTTCCTCAAGATGCGCCATCGAACTAGCCGTAGAGAACCGAACAAAGCGAGCAGTATCAGCAGTCCCGAAGTCGCGCCCCGGAGTCACGGCCACATGCGCCCGCTTCATCGCCTCGAACGCAAAATCCCAGCTCCCCGAAATCCCGAGCCGAGCAGCCAGCCCCGAACAATCGGCCCAGGCGTAGAAAGCGCCATCCGGAACCACCGGAACCGGTAGCCCCAACGCCTCGAGCTGCGGAATGAACCAGTCGCGCCGCGCCTTGAACTCGCCGCGTCGCCGTTCGTACTCCGCAATGCTCTCCGCCTCGAAGCAAGCCAGCGCAGCGTACTGCGCCACCGTGCTCGCGCAGATGAACAGGTTCTGCGCCAGCCGCTCCACCACGGGCACCAGCACATCGGGCACCACCAGCCACCCCAGCCGCCACCCCGTCATGTTGAAGTACTTGCTGAAGCTGTTGATGCTGATCACGTTGTCGTCGATCGCCAGTGCCGTCTGCCCGTAGGCATCGTCGTAGGACAGCCCCAGGTAGATCTCGTCGATCAGCGTGATGCCGCCGCGCGAGCTCACCACCTCGTGGATGCGCCGCAGCTCGTCGCGCGCGATCGAGGTGCCGGTCGGGTTCGACGGCGAGGCCAGCAGCACGCCGCGGGTCTTGTCGGTCCAGGCGGCTTCGACCTTGTCGGCACTGAGCTGGAAGCGCTCCTCGGCCGTGGTCGGGATCAGCACCGCCTTGCCCTCGGCCGCGCTCACGAAGTGGCGGTTGCAGGGATAGCTGGGGTCGGGCAGCAGGATCTCGTCGCCGGCTTCGATCAGCGTGAGGCAGGCCAGCTGCAGCGCGGCCGAGGCGCCGGCCGTGACCACGATGCGGCGCGCCGGCACGTCGACGCCGAAGCGGTCGCGATACCACTGGCTGATGCGCTCGCGCAGATGGTCGAGGCCGGTGGCCTGGGTGTATTGCGTGGCACCGGCGCGCACCGCGCGCGCCGCGGCTTCCTGCACCAGCGGCGGCGCGGTGAAGTCGGGCTCGCCGATGTTCAGGAAGATCATCGGCCGGTCGGTGTGGGCCACCTCGCGCGCCAGCTTGCCGGCGGCCTTGGCCACTTCCATCACGTAGAAGGGCTCGATGCGCTCGGCCCGGGTCGAAATCCTCATGCGGGGTGCTTCGCGAAAGAAGAAGGAGGAAGAGGGGAAGGGATCAGGGCCGCGCCTTGCCGGTCGCGCGGTCGGCCTCGACCTCGAGCGGACGCAGCTGGGGCGCGAGGCCGTTGAGCACCGCGTTCACGTACTTGTGGCCGTCGGTGCCGCCGAACTCCTTGGCGAGCTCGATGCATTCGTTGAGCACCACGCGCCACGGCACGTCGAGGCAATGCTGGAACTCGTAGACACCGATCCACATCACGGCATGCTCGATCGGCGAGATCTCGGCCAGCTTGCGGTCGAGCAGCGGCACGATCAGCGCGTCGAGCTGCTCGGCGCCTTCGATCGAGCCGTGCAGCAGCGCGTCGTAGTGCGCGGCATCGGCCTTGTGGAAGCCCGCGAGGTCGCGCGTGAAGCTGTCGATGGCGGCCGGCTCGTTGCGGCCCACCAGGTGCTGGTAGAGCGCCTGCAGCGCGAACTCGCGCGCGCGGGTGCGGTTGGACTTGGCCGAGGCCTTGCGCGCGCCGGTGGCGGTCAGGCCGGTGCGCGTCGCTCGCGCCTTGTCCGGTCGTGCGGAACGCTGCGGCGCAGCGCCTCCCTGGTCTTCTTGGTTGGTGTCGTCGGTCATGAAAGGTCGGCCAGCAGTCGCGCCATTTCGACCGCCACGCGGGCCGCGTCGCGGCCCTTGTCGGTCTGGCGGGCGACGGCCTGCTCGAGGTTCTCGGTGGTGAGGATGGCGTTGGCGATGGGCAGCTTGTAGTCGAGCGCCACGCGGCTCACGCTCGCGCCCGATTCGTTGGCCACCAGTTCGAAGTGGTAGGTCTCGCCGCGGATGATGCAGCCCAGCGCGACCAGCGCGTGGTAGCCGCCGCGCTCGGCCAGCGCCTGCAGCGCGACCGGCACTTCGAGCGCGCCGGGCACGCGCACGTGGTGGATGTCGTTGGCGGCCACGCCCAGCGCCGCGAACTCGTCGAGGCAGGCGCTGGCGAGCGCATCGGTGATGTCGGCATTGAAGCGTGCCTGCACGATGCCGATGCGCAGTCCCTTGCCGCTGTTGCCGTCCAGCGGCTTGTCGGCCGCGCCCTGGTTTGCACCTTGCATGTCGTTCAGTCCTTTGCCAGATAGCCGGCGATCTCGAGGCCGTAGCCGGCCGCCATGCTCGGCATGCGCCGCGGCGTGCCGAGCAATCTCATCTTCTGCACGCCGCATTCGCGCAGGATCTGCGCGCCGATGCCGTAGCTGCGCAGGTCCATGCGGCCGCGCTCGGGCGCCTGCGCGGGGCGCGCGGTGCCGTCGAACTGGGCCAGCAGCTCGTGCGCCGTCTCGCCGCAGTTCAGCAGCACGGCCACGCCCCGGTCGAGCTGCGCGATGTGCGAGAGGCTGGCGTCCAGGCTCCACGAGTGCAGCGAGCGGTTGATTTCGAGCGCGTCGAGCACCGACAGCGGCTCGTGCACGCGCACGTCGACCGTGTCCTCGGGCGCCCACTTGCCGCGCACCAGCGCGAGGTGCACGCCGCCGCTGGGCTGGTCGACGAAGGCATGGGCGGTGAACGCGCCCCAGGCGGTCTGGATCTCGCGGCAGCCAACCTTCTTGATCAGCGATTCGGTGCGGCTGCGGTGCTCGATCAGCGCCGCGATGGTGCCGATCTTGAGGCCGTGCTCGGCCGCGAACAGCTGCAGGTCGGGCAGGCGCGCCATCGTGCCGTCCTCGTTCATCACCTCGCAGATCACCGAGGCGGGCGAGCAGCCGGCCATGGCGGCGAGGTCGCAGCCGGCCTCGGTATGGCCGGCGCGCATCAGTACGCCGCCGTCGACCGCCTGCAGCGGGAAGATGTGGCCGGGCTGCACCAGGTCGGCGGCCACGGCGTTGCGCGCCACCGCGGCCTGCACCGTGCGGGCCCGGTCGGCGGCCGAGATGCCGGTGGTCACGCCCTCGGCGGCCTCGATCGAGACCGTGAAGGCGGTCGCGTGCTTGGTGCCGTTGCGCGCCACCATCGGCGGCAGCTGCAGGCGTTCGCACATCTCGCGCGACAGCGTGAGGCAGATCAGGCCGCGCGCATGGCGGGCCATGAAGTTGATGGCCTCGGGCGTGATGTGGTCGGCGGCGACCACGATGTCGCCCTCGTTCTCGCGGTCTTCCTCGTCGACGAGGATGACCATGCGGCCGGCGGCCAGTTCGGCCACGATCTCCTCGACCGGGGAGATCGGCGCGGGCGTCCGATTGGCGCGCGAGGCGCCGATCGGCGTGACGGATGCGTTCATGATGGGGCGGGGTCCTTGGATGCGGGGAATGTCGGTGTCAGGCCGGCCGGGCCGGCTGCAGCACGCCCGCCTGGAGCATGCGCTCCACGTAGCGCGCCACGGTGTCGATTTCGAGGTTCACGCGCGAGCCGGCGCGCAGGTCGCCCAGCGAGGTGTTCTGCACGGTGTGCGGGATCAGGTTGATGCTGATCTCGCTGCTGCCGTCGGCCGCGTCGGCGACGGTGTTGACCGTCAGGCTCACGCCGTTGATGGTGATCGAGCCCTTGTAGGCCAGGAAGCGCGCCAGCGCCTGAGGCGCGACCACGCGCAGCTCCCAGCTCTCGCCCACGGGCTCGAAGCGGCTCACGGTGCCGATGCCGTCGACGTGGCCCGAGACGATGTGGCCGCCGAGGCGGTCGCTCGCGCGCAGCGCCTTCTCGAGGTTGATGCGCGCACCTTCCTCGGTCAGGCCCGCCGTTTTATCGAGCGACTCGGCCGAGATGTCGATGGTGAAGAGCCTCTGCGCGGGGTCGAAACTGGTGACGGTCATGCAGGCGCCGTTGAGCGCGATGCTGTCGCCGAGGCCGACGTCGTCGAGGTAGCCGTCGGGCGCCGCGATGCCGAGTCTCTTGCCGTGGGAGGAGGAGGAGCCGAGGTCGTGGATGGCGGCGATGCGCCCCACGCCGGTGATGATTCCGGTGAACATCCGCGCATTTTCGCAGGTCCGGAAGGCCCGCGGCATTTCCTGGCACTTCGGGACCGCCGGCGCGGTCGCGCGGGCGGCTCTGGACGGCGGCCGGCGCGCCGCGGGCGGCGTCAGAAAGCGTCCCGGCCGGCCACGCGCGCCACGATCCGCAGGTCGGGCCCGATCATGTCGACCGAGCGGAATGCCAGCGGCAGCGCCCCGGCCAGCGAGACCAGCGGGCCGCCGGCGTGGATCTGGCTCGCGATGTCCAGGCCGCTGCCGATCAGCTTGGGCGCGAGATAGACCAGCAGCTCGTCGACGCAGCCCTCGCGCAGCAACGAGCCGTTGAGCTTGTGGCCCGATTCCACATGCAGCTCGTTGACGCCGCGCGCCGCGAGGTCGCGCAGCATCGCCTCCAGGTCGACCTTGCCGTGGGCATTCGGCAGGCAACTGACCGTGGCGCCGCGCGCCTCGAGCGCCGCGGCGCGGGCTTCGTCGCGCACCGCCGCGTAGATCCAGACCGCGCGGCCTGCTATGAAAAGGTGAGCGTCAGGCGGCGTCTGCAGGTGGCTGTCGACGATCACCAGGTGCGGCTGGCGCGGCGTCTCGACCAGCCGCACGTCCAGCCGCGGGTTGTCCTCGAGCACCGTGCCGACGCCCGTCAGCACCGCGCTGGCCCGGGCGCGCCAGGCGTGGCCGTCGGCGCGCGCGGCCTCGGCCGTGATCCATTGGCTCACGCCGTTGGCGAGGCCGGTGCGGCCGTCGAGCGAGGCCGCGACCTTCATGCGCACCCAGGGGGTCTTGCGGACCATGCGCGAGAGGAAGCCGAGGTTGAGCTCGCGCGCTTCCTCGGCGCCTGGGCCCACCTCGACCGCCACGCCCGCCGCGCGCAGCCGCTCGAAGCCATGGCCCGCGACCAGCGGATTGGGATCGGCGAGCGAGGCGACGACACGGCCGATGCCGGCCGCGATCAGCGCATCGCAGCACGGGCCGGTGCGGCCATGGTGGGCGCAGGGTTCGAGCGTGACGTAGGCGCTGGCGCCCGCGACCGAATGCCCCTGTGCCGCCGCGTCGCGCAGCGCCATCACCTCGGCATGCGGGCCGCCGGCCTTCTGCGTGTGGCCCTGGCCGAGCACGCGGCCCTGCGCATCGGCGATCACGCAGCCCACGCGCGGGTTCGGGTCGGTGATCAGCAGCGCCGACGCGGCCAGGCGCAGGGCGCTCGCCATGTGCTGGGCGTCGTGTTCGGGGGAGGGCATGGAGGCTTCGCGAGGAAAAGTTGACACGGGTGCGCCGGGATCATACGAGCGGCGCGCGAATGCGGATGGACGGCGCGGCGTCCGCGCATGGGGCGCTCGTACGCTTGCCGTTCGATCGCGAGACACGCGACACAAGAAGAGAACGGGGGAGGGATGGACATGAAAAGGTCGAATCGATCGGCGCGCGCCGCCTCGGGTTTTTCGCTCGTGGAAGTGCTGGTCTCCATCGCGCTGCTGAGCCTCGGGCTGCTCGGCGCGGCGGCGATGCTGCTGCACGCGGTGCGCGCGAGCGGCGAGGCCGCGAACTTCGGCGCGGCGCTGAACCTGGTGCGCGAGCTGTCGGAGAAGACGCGGCTCAACCGGAGCGTGGCGGCGCGGCGCGATGCGGCCAATGGCTACCTCGTGGCGAGCTGGACCGCGGCCTCCGCCACGGGCGAGACCGGCGGTCCCGATTGCGCGGCGGCCTCCGCCGCCTGCAAGCCCGAGGACCTCGCGCGCTGGGACATGCAGGCGTGGAAGCGCCGCGCCGCGAAGGCCTTGCCCGGCGCGCGCGCCACGGTCTGCTTCGACGGCAATCCATGGAACGACGCATCGGGCGCCCATGCCTGGGCCTGCGAGGCCGACGGACCGTTGCTGGTCGTCAAGCTCGGCTGGTTGCCGCGCAACGCGAGCGAGGCGCAGCGCCGCGCGGGGGCATCGGCAGCGCCGCGGCTCGCGCTGCCGCTGATGCCCGTGCAGGCGGTCGAGGGCGCGCGCGGTGGCTGAGCGCGGCATCTCGCTGGTCGAACTGATGGTCGCGCTGGCGCTCGGCTTGGTGGTCGTGCTCATGGCCATGCTGGCCTTCGGCGGCAGCCGGCAGTTGTTCGTGGCCGAGTCCGAGGCCCGCACGGTGGAGGAGTCGCTGCGCTTCGCGGCCTTCGTCGTGCGGCGCACGGTGCGGCAGGCCGGCTATGCCGATCGCGCGGCCGGCGATTCGGCCGTGGCCGCCGGGAACGACCCCTTCGACCTCGACATCGTCGGCGCGCGCAACACGCGCGTCGGCGCCAGCGGCGAGAGCTACGGTAAGCACGGCGCCCGCGGCGTGAACGACAGCGATTCGCTGCTCGTGCGCTTTGCCGGCAGCTCGCGCACCGGCGACGACGGCAACGCCACGGAGGCCGACGGCACCATGGTCGACTGCATGGGCTTCGCGCAGTCCGCGCCGGGCGCCGGCACCGCCACGCCGGCCGACCGCGCCTGGAGCATCTTCCACGTGGCCGAGGCCGCCGACGGGGAGCCCGAGCTCTATTGCAAGTACCGCGGGGACCGGGGTGGCAGCTTCCGGTCCGAACCGCTGGCGCGCGGCATCGAGGTGTTCCGCGTGTTGTTCGGGCGCGACCTCGACGGCGACGGCGCGCCCGAGCAGTGGCTCGATGCCGCGCAGCTCGACGCATTGGCCACGGCCTCGTCGCTGGGCCACGCGGCCTGGCGCCAGGTGGTGGCGCTGCGCATCGGGATGGTGGCGCGCAGCGCGCGGCCGGGCCGTTGGCCACCGCTTGAAGAGGCGCAGCTTCATCCGCTCGGCCCCGAGTTCCCTTCGGCCCGCTTCCGGCCCGCCGCCGATGGGCGACTGCGGCGTGTGATGAGCTTCACGGTGGCGCTGCGCAACAGCCAGCGCGAGGACGCGCCATGAACCGGAGCGCGCGCGTCTCGCGGGGTTTCTCGCTGATCGTCGTGCTGATGCTGCTGCTCGTCGTGTCGGTGCTCGGCCTGGCCGCGGCGCAGAACGCGCTGGTCGGCGAGCGGATCGCGCGCAACGAGCGCGATGCCGAGGTGGCGTTCCAGGCCGCCGAGGCCGCGCTGCTCGATGCCGAGCGCGATGTGCTCGGGCCCAACGACCATGCGGCCCGGCGGCTGTGCCTGTTCGATGGCCGCGATGTCTCGGCCTTCGTTGCCGATTGCGCCGGCACCGGTGCACGGCTGGGACTTTGCGCGGCCGCGCCGGTGGGCGCCGAGCCGGCGTGGATGCGGGTCGATTTCGCACCCGATGCCGGCCGGTCGGTGGCCTATGGCCGCTTCACGGGGCAGGTCTATGCCACCGGTGCCGGTGGGCTGTCGGCACGCGCGCCGCGCTATGTCGTCGAAGCGTTGCGCAGCCGCGGTGGCGGCGCGCAGGGCGTGCTGCACAGCGCGAGCGCGGCCGCCGCGACGCCGCATGTCTTCCGCGTCACCGCCATCGGCTACGGGCCGCGCGAGGAGACACGGGTGCTGCTGCAGACCACGCTGGCCAAGCCATCGGCGAGTCCCGGTTGTTCCGTCGCTTCTTCTCCTTCTTCCTGATCGGACCGCCATGCCTTCGCTTCGAACATTCATCGTGTGTATCGTCCTGCTTTGCTGCACGACATGGAGGGGGCCGGCATGGGCCGGCGCGTCGTCCGCCATACCGTCCGCCATGCCGCCCGATGCGCTGCTGACCAGCGTGCCGCTTCACGCGCTGGCGGGCCAGCCCGATCCCAACGTCGTGATCGATCTGGCGATCCAGGCCTCGAGCGCGGGACCGGCGTACCTCGGCAGCTTCGAACCCGCCAGGGTCTACGGCGGCTACTGGGATGCGAAGGGCTGCTACGACTACCTGCGCGTCGAAGGCCATTTCCGTCGCCTGGCAACGGCCGCCACGCTCGCCGGTGGCGAGCTCGTCTGCAACGGGCAATGGAGCGGCAATCTGCTGAACTGGGCCACGGCATCGCCGCTCGACCATCTGCGCATGGCGCTGACCGGCGGCGACCGCGTGGCGGACACGCCGGAGCGGACCGTGCTGCAGCGCGCGACCTGGCCGATCAAGGCCGGCCTCGAGCTTCCCGTCAAGACCGTGCGCGGGCATCTCGAGTGGCTGGTTCCGCCCGGCAGGCTTCGCGCGAACGGGACGCTGCGCATCCGCAACTGCGGGGATCGGCTGGTCGTCGATGCGGACGCCCGCGCCGATGCGGACCGTGGCTGCGTCTCGGCGGCCGGGGCCGATATCCACTTCGCGCGCGTCGAGGTCTGCGCCGCCGACGAGGCGGTCGTGCGCCGCGATCTGTGCGTCGCGTATCCCGGCGGGCATCACAAACCGGTGGGAGCCCTGCAGGTCAACGCGGGCGATGCGCGCTTCGCCGTGTTCGGCGGCGATCCCGGGCGCCATGGCGGCGTGCCGCGCGAAGCGATGAAGTCCATCGGGCCGGAGAAGACCGATGCCGGCTTCGATCGGGTTGCGAACCCGCGGGCCGAGTGGGATGCGCGCACGGGCGTGTTTCGCGACGACCCCGCGGGCACCGCGCAGGGCATCGTCGCGGCGGTGAACCGCTTCGGACGTTCGGGCGAGTACGCGCGCGCCGATGCCGCGGGCGAGCTGTTCCATGCATCGCTGCGCTATCTGCAGGCCAAGCCGCCGGCAGCCGTGGATCCGGTGCTTGGCAACTGCCAGCGCAACCATGTCCTGAGCATAGGCGGCCTCGATGCCCGCGAGGAACGTCCATGGCCGGGCGCGGCCTTCGAGCCCGACGTCGCGTACGGGGCCCGCCGCGTCGCTGCGTTCGAGAACCGGGATGCCGGCGCGGCCCATGGTTCCTTCGGCATGGCGGGACTCGCCTATTGGGCGCACACCCAGCGCATCCGCGCCGACCATCCCGATGCGCGCGTGCAGACCTTCGCGATCGACCTCGATGCCGGCCGCGACGCCTCGGTGGGCGCGCGCCAGCGCGGCAGCGCGCTCTACCTGGCCGCGAAGTACGGCGGATTCGTGGACCGCAACGGCGATGGCGATCCGTTCCGCAGCACCGCGCTTTTCGGCGCCACGGACGCGGCGGGCCAGCCGGCATGGTTCGGTAACGCCGAATGGGCGGAAGGGCTCGACAACGACGGGCGGCCGATGCCGGCCAACTACTTCCTGGCCAGCGATGCGCGATCGACGGCGGATGCGTTGCGCGGCGTGCTGCGCCGTGCCACCGCGCCGTCGCTGGGCGCGAATGCCACGGCCGCGATCTCCTCGGACACGGTGGGAGCGGCCGGCGCGAGCCTCTACCGCTCTCGTTCCGACAGCCGGCGCTGGTCCGGCACCTTGCAGTCGTTTCGCCTGTTCGTGGCGACGGAGACCGGTGCCTTGCGCGTGGCCGACCAGCCGTCGTGGGATGCGGGTGCCTTGCTCGACGCGCGCCTGGAGAAGCCCGGTGCGGCGGCCTCGCGGAGGCTCTTCACGCTGTCGACCGCCGGCCTCGGCATCCCCTTCGAATGGGAGGCGCTCGACGAGCCCTTGCGGCGCTCGCTGCGCGCGGATCCAGATCCGGCGGCCGAGCCCGCGTCGGCGGCATCGGTCGATACCCTGGCCCGCGATCGCCTGAACTACCTGCGCGGCGAGCGCCGGAACGAAGCCTCGTTCGCGGGCGGCCGCTTGCGCGTGCGCGACTCGGTGATGGGCGACATCGCGCATGCGGCGCCGGTGTACGTGGGCGCACCCGATCCCGCCCAGCGCGAGGCTGGCTACCCGGCGTTCCTCGCCACCTACCGCCAGCGCGAGCCCGCCGTCTATCTGGGCGCCAACGACGGCATGCTGCATGCCTTCTCGGCGCGCACGGGCGAGGAGCTGTTCGGCTATGTCCCGCGCCTGCTGTTCCCGGTGCTCGGCACGCTCGCGCTGGCCGGTGGCCCGCATCGCGCCCATGTCGACGGCACGCCCGCCGTGGCCGAGGCACGCATGGCCAGCGGTCAGTGGAAAAGCGTGCTGGTCTCGGGCCTGGGCGCGGGCGCTGCAGGGGTCTTCGCGCTCGAGGTCAGCGATCCGGGCGCCTTCTCGGCCGACAAGGTACTGTGGGAGTTCGGCGCTGCCGACGACCCCGACATGGGCCACCTGATGCAGCCGCCGCGCATCCTGAAGTTCCGCACCAGGGCCGCGACCATGGGCCATCCGGCCACCCACGCCTGGTTCGCGGTCGTGCCCTCGGGCTTCAACAACCGCAACCCCGAGAAGCGGGCCGCGTTGTTCCTGCTGTCGCTCGACAAGCCGGCCGGCACGCCCTGGCGGCGCGGCCTCGACTATCACAAGATCCTGTTGCCCCGGCCCGCGGACGCCAGCCTCGTCAATGCACTCGCGAGCGCGCCCGGCGACCATGCGGCCGACGACGGAACGGTTCGCTGGCTCTATGCGGGCGATACCCAGGGCAACCTGTGGAAGTTCGACTTCGAGCGCGATGCACCGTGGAGCGAGGCCCAGGCGCTGGGCTTCGGCGGCGTGCCGCTGATGGTCGCGACGGACGGCGACGCGGGCAGCCGGCGCCAGCCGATCACGGTGCCGCCGGAGGTGGGGCTCGGTCCGGGCGGCGGCGGCATCGTGCTGTTCGGCACCGGCAAGTTCGTCGAGCCGACGGACCTCGGTGCCTCTCGCCGCGGCCTCCAGACCGTGTATGCGGTGCAGGACACGGGCACGCCGATCCGCGCGGGCGAGGCGCGGGGGCAATTGGCGCCGCGGCGGACGCGTTCCGTCGAGGGCGGGCTGACGGCCATCGAAGGCCCGCCATTCGTCTATGGCGCGTTCGATCGCACGACGACGCGGCGGCGTGGCTGGTACCTCGACCTGCCCGCGTCGCGCGACCAGGGCGAGCGCCAGGTCGAGCGGCCGGTGCTCGCCGACGGCCGCCTGTTCTTCAACACGCTGATCCCGCCGCGGGCGGCCTGCGACGACGGCGGGGGCCGCAGCTGTGCCGTGGATGCGATGACCGGCCTGTCGAAGGGCGGTACCTGCGTGCCTTCCGAGGCGGGGTCGCTCGGAGCGCCCTTGGTGGTCGAGCAGGGCGATGCGTCGTACGGCGCCGCCGATCCGACCGGGCGCAGGACCGAGACCCGGCGGCTCGCGGTCCTGAGCCCCGGTACCCGCCGGGACAAGGCGGTGTCGGTGGCCCAGCCGCTCGAGGACGCCACGGCAGCGCGGCGGGCCGGCCGCCTCAGCTGGCGGCAGGTGCCGGGCCCGCAAAGGACGCGGCCATGATCTCCCGCCGCTGCCACCGAGCGGGCGCGGCCCTCGGCTGGAGCCTGATCGAGTTGCTGATCGCGCTCGCGATCGTCGCGATCCTCGCGGCCATCGCCTTCCCCTCGTACCTCGATGCGGCGCATCGCAGTTGGCGCGCCGAGGCGCGTTCGGCGCTGCTCGCGCAGATGCAGCAGCAGGAGCGCCACTTCACCGTCGATGGCCGCTACCGGCGCTACGAAGGCGATTCCGCCGAGGGCGGGCAGGGCGGCAAGTACCTCGTGCGCAGCGAGCACTGCGACGGCCAGCGCAGCCTCGACGACTGCCTGCGGCTCTCGGCGCGGCTCAAGCCCGGCTTCTCGGACCCGCCGGTCGGCAACCTGTGGCTGGACAGCACGGGCGGCCGCGGCTGCGACGGCGCGCAGCGTGAGCGGTGCTGGCAATGAAGCGCGCGGGACGGGCTCGCGGGCTCACGCTGATCGAGCTGCTCACCGTGATCGCCATCGTCGCCGTCCTGGCCGCCGTCGGCGTGCCGGGCTTTCGCGCGCTGCTGCTCCACCAGCGGCTGGAGGCCGCCTCGCAGGCCTTCGTCGCCGCGCTCGGAATGGCACGGATCGAAGCGATCCGGCGCGGCGAGCCGGTCAGCGTGCTGGCGGAAGGCGGCGCCGGGTGGAACGGGGGCTGGGCGGTCGTCGCCGACCCGGACGGCAAAGGCGCGCCGCGCGTCCTGCGCCGTTTCGACAGGCTGCCGCCGGGCATCGCCGTCGACCCGGGGTTGGGCGACGGCTTGGTGCAGGGCGTGCACTACGACGGCAACGGCTTCTCGCGGCGCGCGCGCAATGCGGGCTTCGGCGCGGGCTGCCTGGTGTTCAAGGCCGAGACAAGACGGCGCGCGGCCATCGTCCTCTCGGCGTCGGGGCGCGCGCGCAGCTGCAATCCCGACCAGGCGGGGGAATGCGGAACGGGGGTGTGCGGGCGGGGCGGCGGGTAGGCCTTCGCCGGCCACGGCTCAGATGTCGCGCAGCAGCTGCCGGAACTCGTCCACGTCCTCGAAGCTGCGGTAGACCGAGGCGAAGCGCACATAGGCCACCTTGTCGAGCTTCTTGAGTTCGCGCATCACGAGTTCGCCGACCTTGGTCGACTCGATCTCGCGCAGGCCGCTGGCGAGCAGCTTCTGTTCGATGCGCAGCAGCGCGTTGTCGATCTGCTCGATGCTCACCGGCCGCTTGCGCAGCGCCAGCATCATCGAGGCGCGGACCTTGGTCGAGTCGAAGTCGGCGCGGCTGCCGTCCTTCTTCACCACGACCGGGAAATTGACGTCGGGACGCTCGTAGGTGGTGAAGCGCTTGTCGCAGGCACCGCACTGGCGGCGCCTGCGCACGAAGTCGGCGTCTTCCGAAACGCGGGTCTCGACGACCTGCGTTTCGAGATGACCGCAAAAAGGGCATTTCATGCGGTCAGGGCTTCTTCTTCGAGATCAGCGGTAGACCGGGAAACGGCTGGTCAGCGCATGGACCTTGGCGCGCACGGCCTCGATGTTCGCGGCATCGCGCGGGTTCTCGAGCACGTCGGCGATCAGGTTCGCGGTGATGCGGGCCTCTTCGTCCTTGAAGCCTCGCGTGGTCATGGCCGGCGTGCCGACACGCACGCCGCTGGTCACCATCGGCTTCTCGGGGTCGTTGGGGATCGCATTCTTGTTGATGGTCATGTGGGCGCTGCCCAGCACGGCCTCGGCTTCCTTGCCGGTGATGCCCTTGGCGCGCAGGTCGACCAGCATCACGTGGCTCTCGGTGCGTCCGCTCACGATGCGCAGGCCGCGCTGCGTGAGCGTTTCGGCCACGATCTGGGCGTTCTTGACCACCTGCTGCTGGTAGGCCTTGAACTCCGGCGACAGCGCTTCCTTGAAGGCCACCGCCTTGGCGGCGATCACGTGCATCAGCGGGCCGCCTTGCAGGCCCGGGAAGATCGCGCTGTTGATCGCCTTCTCGTGCTGCGACTTCATCAGGATGATGCCGCCGCGCGGGCCGCGCAGGCTCTTGTGGGTGGTCGAGGTCACGATGTCGGCGTGCGGCACCGGGTTCGGGTAGACGCCCGCGGCCACCAGGCCGGCGTAGTGGGCGATGTCGACCATGAAGATCGCGCCCACGTCCTTGGCCACCTTGGCGAAGCGCTCGAAGTCGATGCGCAGCGAGTAGGCCGAGGCGCCCGCGATGATCAGCTTGGGCTGGTGCTCGTGCGCCTTGCGCTCCATCGCGTCGTAGTCGATGGCTTCGTTGGCATCCAGGCCGTAGCTCACCACGTTGAACCACTTGCCGCTCATGTTGAGGGGCATGCCATGGGTCAGGTGGCCGCCTTCGGCCAGGCTCATGCCCATGATGGTGTCGCCGGGCTTCAGGAAGGCCAGCAGCACGGCCTCGTTGGCCGAGGCGCCGCAATGGGGCTGCACGTTGGCGGCTTCGGCGCCGAAGATCTGCTTCACGCGGTCGATGGCCAGCTGCTCGGCCACGTCGACGTGCTCGCAGCCGCCGTAGTAGCGCTTGCCCGGGTAGCCCTCGGCGTACTTGTTGGTGAGCTGCGAGCCCTGCGCGGCCATGACGGCCGGCGAGGCGTAGTTCTCGCTCGCGATCAGCTCGATGTGGTGTTCCTGGCGCGCGTTTTCGGCCTGGATGGCAGCCCAGATTTCGGGATCGGTCTGTTCGACCAGGATGTTGCGTTGGTACATGGCAGTCCTTTGAAGACGAGGTCCTTGTTCTTCAACCAAACAAGGGCTGCCCAGGCGAACGGCTGATCGCCCGCGCGTCTGGAGCGACGTCGCGGGCGGTACGCTTCCCAGTGGTAGTCCACGTCAGCGCGGGTGCCTCGTCGGCACCGCGCCTATCGCCAGTCGCGTACCGGGCCGAGTGTAGCGGATCGGGCTGGCCCGGCGGCGCGCGAAAGGAGATTCAGGAGACGGCGGACAGCAGCGCCACCTTGGGCGGCGTCGGGCCGTTGGCCGGCTCGGTCGTCTCGTCGGGCTTGGCCGGGGCCACCACCGGTATCGGCAGCGGCTGCGGGCGCAGCACCGGCGGCGTCGGCGCGAACGGCGAGGGCGCGCGGCCGCTGGCCACCTGCAGCAGGCGCTCGCGCTCGGCCATCACCTTGCCGGCGTAGCCGCCGTCGTCCTCGAGGTTGGCCGCGCCCACGTAGTAGCGCAGGCCGCCTTCGAGCGAACCGGCGCGGGCGATGCATTCCTGCAGCACCTTCACGCCAACCCGCATGTTGGTGACGGGGTCGAAGGCGGTCAGCGTGCCGCCGGCCGGCTCGTACTTGTCGCCGTGCACGCGGGTCATGACCTGCATCAGCCCCTGCGCGCCGACTTGGCTCTGCGCGAACGGGTTGAAGCTGGACTCGACCGCCATGATCGCGAGGATCAGCGTCGGGTCGAGCTTGGTGTGCTTGCCGATGTTGTAGGCCTCGGCCACGAGCACGCTCAGCGGCTCGGCCGCGACGCGGTACTTCTTGCTGAGCCAGTAGGCCACGGCGGCCTGCTGCTTGGGCAGGTCGCCGGGGCTCGCGGCCGTCGTGCGCTCGATCGCGGTCGGCTCGAGGTCGGTGGCTTCGGGCGCGGGTTTGCGCGACTGCAGCCAGCCCATGAGCTGTTCCTCGCCTTGATGGCGCAGGTCGGGCCGCGCCACGAGGGCGAGGGCCGCGAACACGATGGCCAGGCCCAGCAGGGCGAAACCGTTGTGCGTGATTTCAAAAAAGCCGTCTGCCACATCGGACACGAATGTCCTCAGCCCGCGGGCCGTGGCATCAAACGCCTTGTTCATCGCTCTTCCTTTCTGTGCGGCACCTGTCGCAGCGCCGGGAAGGGCGATGGGATGGAGGCAGCGGCGCTTGGATTGGTACCAATCAGGTTCCGCGCTCGGGGGATAAGGTGCGCGGCCGCCTGATCAAGCCGGGGGGAGTCGGCAGCGGATACAGGGTGGCTCCGTCGCGTCGGGCGTCCGGAGCAGGCGGGATTCTATCGTTGCTAAATACCCGGTCAAGCATAAGGAATTCCGTCTTAATTCTTAAAACTGTCGAACAAATGTTTCAAACCGACCCGCGAGACGGCGTCTTTCTTAAGGGAAATCCCTTGCAACATCGGGTTTGAAAAGCCGGGGAAGGCCGCCTAAGCTGAACGGGCCTGAGGTTTTCAGGTGCTTTCCGAAGCCAGCCGGTCACGGTGCGAGCCGGGGCCGAACGGCGGAGGAACCACGGCGGCAATCTCTTGCCGCCAGCACGACAGGAACCATCGACTTCCGGTCGAGCGAAACGATGGCAATGGGTCGTATGCCCGCCATCAAGCCCGGTGACATGACATTCGTCGCGTCGCCGGGCTTTCTTGTTTCTGGCTTGGCATCTGTTTGGGGCACACTCGCGCGAATGAATGCAGCCGCCTCGATACAAAGCTTAAGGAAGAACAAATGGGTGCGACGCGGAATCGTTGCACTGCTGGTGCTTCTGGGCCTCTGGGTCCTGGCCTGGCTGGCGGTGCCGCCGATCGCCAAGAGCCAGCTGCAGAAGATCGCGAGCGAGAAGCTGGGCCGCCAGGTCACGGTGGAGCGCATCGGCTTCAAGCCCTGGACCCTCGAGCTCACGCTCAACAACCTGCGCATCGCCACCGCGGACGGCAAGGGCACCCAGCTCGCCGTGCGGCGCATCTATGCCGATGCCGAGCTGCAGTCGATCTTTCGCCTCGCGCCCGTGATCGATGCGGTGAGCGTGGAGGCGCCGGCGATCCTGCTGACCCACCAGGCCGACGGCAAGTACGACATCGACGACATCCTCGCCAAGCTGGCCTCCGGCCCGCCGCCCGACCCCAAGGCCGAGCCCGCGCGCTTCGCCATCTACAACATCGCGATCACCGAGGGCGCGGTCGACTTCGACGACCAGACCGTCAAGCGCCGCCATGAGCTGCGCGACTTCGTGCTCAAGGTGCCGTTCCTCAGCAACCTGGCCTCGCAGCGCGAGGTCAACACCGAGCCCAAGCTGGCCTTCGCGCTCAACGGCAGCAAGTTCGACTCGGCCGCGCAGTCGACCCCCTTCGCCGCCAGCCGCAAGACCGATGCCCACGTGCAGTTCAAGGGGCTCGATCTCGTGCCCTACCTGGGCTACATCCCGGGCGGCATGCCGGTGCAACTGCAGGCCGGCAGCCTCGACGCCGACCTGAAGATCGACTTCCAGCAGGCCGCCACGGTGGGCCTCAAGGTCACCGGCACGGTCGAGGCGCACGGCGCCAAGCTGGCCGACGCGCGCGGGCGCGACCTGCTGGCCTTCGACTCGCTCAAGCTCGCGCTGGCCGACGTGCGGCCGCTCGAGTCGGTGTTCCACCTCAGCGAGGTCGCGCTGGCGAGCCCGCAACTGGTGGTGGCGCGCGATGCCTCGGGCCAGCTCAACCTGATGGCGCGCGATCCGGCCACCGGCCAGACCGAGAAGGTGGTCGCGGCCAAGCCGCCGGCACCGCCCGCTTCATCTGCCAGTGCCGCCAGCGGTGCCGCGGGCGTGGCGGCGCCCAAGCCCGTGCTCAAGGTCCAGGTCGACAAGGTCGCCCTCAGCGGCGGGCGCATCGGCTGGCGCGACGAGACCGTGCAGCCCGGCGCTTCCATCGACGTCACCGATCTGGGCCTCGACGTCACCGCCATCACCTGGCCGATGGAGAAGCCGGCCCAGTTCAGCGGCAGCACCGCGGTCGGCGGCGCCACGCTCAAGTTCAAGGGCAGCGGTACCGACAAGGCGGCCGACGTGCAGACCGAGGTCGAGGCGCTGCCGCTGTCGCTGGCCGCGCCGTACCTGGCCCACAGCCTCGAGCCCACGCTCGACGGCAAGCTCAGCGGCCAGATCGACATCGCCTGGGCCCCGCCGGACCTGCGTTTCAAGGCCAGGCGGGTGGCGGCCGACAACCTCGCGCTGACCCAGGCCAAGACCGCGCTCGCGAGCGTCGGCCGCTTCGAGTTGCTCGATACCGAGGTAGACATGGCGAAGCACACGCTGGCCGTGGGCACCTTCACCGCCACCAATCCCAAGCTCAGCATCGAGCGCGACAGCGAGAAGCGCTGGATGTTCGAGCGTTGGCTCAAGACGCCGGCCGGCGCGGGCGGCAAGCCCGAAGCCGAAGCCAAGGTGGCGGCACCCAAGCCGGCAGGCAGCGGCCCCGAATCGGCGCCGCCGGGCACCAACACCAGGCCCTGGGCACTCACAGTCGGCACGCTCGCGGTCGACAACGGCAGCCTCTCTTACGCCGACAAGGCCGGGGCCACGCCGGTCGCGGTCGAGATCACGGCCTTCAAGCTCAATGCCCAGAAGCTCGCCCCCGAAACCGCCACCAAGTCGCCGCTGCAGGTGTCGGGCCGCATCGGCTCGGGCCGCCGCGCCGATCCGGGCCGCTTCGACTACAAGGGCCACATCGTGCTCAAGCCGCTGGCCGCCGAAGGCCGGCTCGAGGTGGCTTCGTTCCCGGCCCATGCGTTCAAGGCCTATTACGCCGACGCGCTCAACGTCGACATCCGCCGGGCCTTCGTCAGCTACCGCGGCAGCGTGAACTACGCGAGCGCCCCGGCCGGCATGAGCGTGAAGCTCGCGGGCGACACGGCGCTCGACGACTTCCGCGCCAACAGCGTGTCGCTGACCCAGTCGCCGGGTTTCGACCGCAACGACAACCAGTTGCTGAGCTGGAAGACGCTGAGCCTGCGCGGCCTGCAGGTGGGCCTGGAGCCCAACGCGGCGCCCACGGTCGACGTGCGCGAGACCACGCTGACCGACTTCTTCGCCCGGGTCATCATCGATCCCAGCGGCCAGCTCAACCTGCTGAGCCTCACGAAGAAGGGCGAGGCCGAGTCCAAGGCCGCCGCCGCCACGACGGCCGAGACCCGTTCGCGCCGCAGCCTGGGCGGCACGACCACCACCACGCGCGGATCCGAGCGGCCCGCGGGCGGCGGCGCACCGGTGCCGGCCGAGCTGATGGTCGGCGGGCCTTCGACGCCGGCGGCACCGGCTTCCGCGCCCGCCGCGGTGGCCCAGGCCGCGCCCGCCGCACCGAGCGGCCCGGCGCCCGTCATCAACTTCGGCCCGATGAGCCTGGTCAACGGCAAGATCGACTTCACCGACCTGTTCGTCAAGCCCAACTACTCGGCCGACCTCAGCGAGCTGACCGGCAAGCTCAGTTCCTTCTCGTCCAATCCGCCGAACGGGCAGGGCGGCCGGCCGGCACTCGCCGAGCTCGAGCTGCGCGGCAAGGCGCAGCAGACCGCGGCGCTCGAGATCACCGGCAAGCTCAATCCGCTGGCCAAGCCGCTCGAGCTCGACATCACCGCGAAGATGCGCGACCTCGACCTCGCGCCGCTGTCGCCGTACTCGGTGCGCTACGCCGGCCACGGCATCGAGCGCGGCAAGATGAGCATGGACGTCAACTACAAGATCGCGCCCGACGGCCAGCTCACCGCCACCAACAAGCTGGTGCTCAACCAGCTGCAGTTCGGCGAGGAGGTCGCCGGCGCGCCCAACAGCCTGCCGGTCAAGCTCGCGGTGGCGCTGCTGGCCGACCGCAACGGCGTGATCGACGTCGACCTGCCGCTGCGCGGCTCGCTCAACGATCCGCAGTTCAGCATCGGGCCGCTGATCTTCAAGGCGGTGGTCAACCTGATCGTGAAGGCCGTCACCGCGCCGTTCAGCCTGCTGACCGGCGGCCTGGGCGGCGGCAGCGGCGAGTCGAGCACCATCACTTTCGAGGCCGGCAGCTCGGTGCTGAGCGCCTCGGCCAAGGAGAGCCTCGACAAGGTCGTGAAGGCGCTGGTCGACCGGCCGACGCTCGAGATGACCGTGATCGGCACCTCCAGCCTCGAGAAGGAGCGCGATGCCTACCAGCGCCAGCGCGTGCGCCAGATGGCCCTGGCCGAAAAGCGCCGCGCCGCGGTGCGCGGCGGCCAGGCCGGCACCGACGTGCCGCCGGTCACCGACGCCGAGTACCCCGCGCTGCTGACCGCCGTCTACAAGCGCGCCGACATCACCAAGCCGCGCAACATGGTCGGCCTGGCCAAGGACCTGCCGCTCAAGGAGATGGAGAACCTGCTGCTCGCGAGCGTGCCGGTCGACGAGGAGTCGATGCGCCAGCTGGCGGTGGAGCGCGGGGCCGCCGTGCGCGACTACCTGCTCTCGCAGAAGCTGACGAGCGAGCGCCTGTTCCTCGGCGCGGTGCGCACCACGGCCAGCGGCGACGACTGGAAGCCGGGCGCCGAGCTCAAGCTCGCGATGCGCTGAGCGCCGGCGGGGCCCCAGGGCCCTTGGCCCTTGGTTTTCTGCGGTGCATTGCTATATATGCAGGCACCGTTTTCCCCAGCGGCGCCCCCGGCCCCGGCGTCGTTTCGCCGCATCGCCGGGCCGCGCCGCAAGGTGGATTTCGACGGCGCGCGGCAAGTGGGTCAAAATGGCGGTCTGCGCCGGCCTCTGCCGGCGCCTTCGCTTTCTCTCTTCAGACAACGATCTCGCGCACGTGACCTCTAATTCTTCCAAGCCACACGACCTTCAGGCCCTCGATTCGCTGACCGGCGGCGCCTTCACCGCGCCGACTTCGGGCGAACGTGCCTCGCGCATCCGCGACTGGCTCGCGAGCAATCCGGCACCCGAGCAGATGCAGGAAGTCTTCAAGGAATTGAGCGGCCGCGACAAGGGCGCCGCCCGCCTGCTGCGCGAGAAACTCGACGAGCTCAAGCGCGCCAAGGGGCAGGAGGCCATCGCCGCCGAATGGGCGCAGAAGGCCGAGGGCCTGCTGGGCCAGTCCAAGCTCAACATCGCCGACGCGCTCGCCTGGCAGCGCGATGCCGCCAAGGCTGGCGCGCCGCTGTCGCGCGAGCCGCTGGCCGGCCTCAAGGCACGGCTGGCCGAGCGCATCAAGGGCATCGAGGACCTGCAGCACCGCGCCCAGGTCCACCGCGAGGCCGCCGTGCTGCTGGCGCAGCGCTTCGAGGTGCTGTCGACCAAGGGCTGGAAGGATGCGCAGGTCGCCGAGGAATCGCTGCGCACCGACGTGACGCACTGGCAGCAGCAGGCCGCCGACATCGCCGCCGACGCCAACTGGACCAGCCTCGACGCCAAGTTCGCGCCGCAGCTCGAAGCCTCGAAGGCACAGCTGCTCGTGGTGTCGGACGCCTTCCACAGCGCGCTGGCGCAGGCCATCGCCGCCGCGGCCGATGCCGCCGCGCCGCTGCCGCCGGTGCCCGTCTGGGCCGACGAACTGCGCGCCGCGCGCGGCGAGGCCGTCGCGCCCAAGGCCGCCGCACCCGCGCGTCCGCCGGCACCCAAGGTCGACCCCGCGGTGCGTGCCGCCGCGCAGGAGGCCGTGCAGGCCGCGCTGGCCAAGCTCGAGCAGGAAACCGCCGAAGGCCATGGCAAGGCCAGCGCCGGCGCCGCCGCCGCGCTGCGCGCGGTGCTGAAGGAACACGGCAAGCTGGTCGAGGCCCCGCTCGAGGCGCGCGTGCATGCCGCGCTGGTGGCGGCCGGCGAGCTCGAAGGCTGGCAGCGCTGGAGCGCCGACAAGGTGCGCGAGGACCTCGTCGCCAAGGCCGAGGGCCTGCTCAAGCGCCCCGAAGGCCAAGCCCTGGGCGGCCGCAAGATGCAGGAAACCCTGCGCACCCTGCGCGACCAGTGGAAGCAGGCCGACCAGGGCGGCGTGCCGAACCATGCGCTGTGGAAGCGCTTCGACGAAGCCTGCAACGAGGCCCACAAGGTGGTCGAGGCCTGGCTCGAGAAGGTGCGCGCCGACGCGGCCGAGCATCGCGCGCTGCGCGTGGCCCTGATCGAGGAGGTCAAGGCCTGGGCCGCCGAACACGCGGGCGCCACCGACCTGAAGGCGCACAACCGCGCGCTGCACCAGTTCGCCGACCGCTGGCGCGACGCCGGCCACGTGGGCGAGAAGGTGTTCGCCGAGCTGCAGCCGCAATGGAACGAAGCTTTCGGCGCCGCCCGCGCGCCGTTCGAGACCGCCCAGAAGGCCAGCATCGAACGCCGCCAGGCCATGATCGCCGAAGCCACCGAACTGGGCGCCCAGCCCGTGCTGCGCATCGACGCCGTCAAGGCGCTGCAGCAGCGCTGGCAGGCCGAGGCGCAGGGCGTGCCGCTCGACCGCCGCCAGGAACAGAAGCTCTGGGACGCCTTCCGCGCGCCCATCGACGAAGCCTTCAACCGCAAGTCGGCCGAGCGCGAGAAGGCGTCCGCCGCGATGAGCGAACGCGATCGCCACGTGCTCAACGCCTCGAAGGCGCTCGATGCGGCCAATGCCAGCGGCGACGCGCAGAAGATCCGCGCCGCCATCGCCCAGCTCGAAGCCGCGCTGCGCGGCGAGGTGCCGCCTCCGGCACCGGCGCCGCAACGGGCCGCATCGGGCGACGGCCCGGCGGTCGGCGCGACCGAGGTGGCTGGACCCGACCAGGCCGCCGCCGAATTCGGCGAGAGCGCCGAGCAGGCGCCGTCGCCCGGCGATGCCGAGGCTTCGCCCGCGGCCGTGCCGGCCCATGAATCCGCCGCCGCGCCCGACCTGGTGGCTCCGGCCGACGGTGCCGATGCCTCGGCGCGTGCCGACAGCGCGGCGCACGATGCCGGCGAAGCCGCCGCGGCCGAACCCCCGGCGCCGGCCGCGCCGCCCAAGCCCGCGCCCCGTCCGGTGGTGGCCGTGCGCGGCGACGACCGTCCGGGCAACCGCAAGTCCGAACCCGCGGCACCCGCGACCCGTGGCGGTGGCCGCTTCGGCGACCGGCGCGGACCCGGCGGTCCCGGCGGCCCTGGCCGTCCGGGCGGCGACCGTGGCGGTCCGCGCCCCGATGGCCGTGGCGATCGCGGCGACCGTGGCGCACCGGGCGGCCGCTTCGGCGACTACCCGCCGCGCGAGGACCGTGGTCCTCGCCTGGGCGACACCGCCTTCCGTGCCCAGCGCGAGGCGCTCGAGCGTGCCGACATGGCACTGCGCAAGCTGGCGGCCCAGGCCCACGGCGAAGCGCTGACCCAGGTGCTCGGCGCCTGGGAGCAGCGCGATGCCGCGCGCCTGCCGAGCGTGCAGGAACTCGGCCGCGCGGTCACGCCCGCGGTGCGCAGCAGCTGGTCGCAGGCAATCGGCGCTTCGCCGGCCGCGCGTGCCGACGAGGCCGCCGAAGCGCTGCTGCGCCTCGAGATGGCTGCCGAAGTGCCCACGCCCGCCGAGCAGCTCGAAGCGCGCCGTGCGCTGCAGCTCAAGCTGCTGACCAAGCGCGGCGATCCGGCGCCGGCCCAGACCTGGGGCCAGGATGCCGGCAAGGTGCTGGCCGCTGCGCACGACGCGACCAGCGCGCGGCGCCTGCAGAACGCGTTGAAGGCGCTGCTGCGCAAGTAAGCGGCCGACGCGCCGCCGCGGGCCCGGGCGCCCGTGGCGAGCCCGGCATTCCTCGGGCCGCTTCGTGCGGCCCTTCCTTTTTCCGACTTCCGACGATCGCCGCATGGCCTCCACTCCTGACGCACCTCCCGTACTGATCGCCGGTGGCGGCATCGGCGGTCTTTCGCTGGCGCTGACCCTGCACCAGATCGGCGTGCCCTGCCGCGTGTTCGAAGCGGTGCCCGCGCTGCAGCCGCTGGGCGTGGGCATCAACCTGCAGCCCAACGCGGTGCGCGAACTGCACGAGCTCGGCATCGGCAACGACCTGCTCGACCGCATCGGCATCCAGGCGCGCGAATGGGCGCTGGTCGGGCGCAACGGCAACGAGGTCTATGCCGAGCCGCGCGGACTGCGCGCGGGCTACCGCTGGCCGCAGTACTCGCTGCATCGCGGCGAGCTGCAGATGCTGCTGTACCGCACGGCGCTCGAGCGGCTCGGGCCGGATGCGATCCAGCTCGGCCAGCGGGTCACGGGCTATCGCAACGGCGAGCAGGGCGTGACCGCGCTGGTCGAGTCGCGCGACGGCCAGCGCAGCGAGGTCGAGGGCCGCCTGCTGGTGGCGGCCGACGGCCTGCATTCGGCGGTGCGCGCGCAGATGCATCCGCAGCAGCCGCCGATCCAGTGGGGCGGCGCCATCATGTGGCGCGGCACCACGCCGGGCGTGCCGGTGCGCAGCGGCGCGTCCTTCGTCGGCGTCGGCTCGCTGCGGCATCGCGTGGTGCTCTATCCGATCTCGCCGCCCGATCCCGCCACGGGCCTGGCCACCATCAACTGGATCGCCGAGATCACGGTCGACAACGCCGAGGGCTGGACGCAGGGCGACTGGAACCGGCGCGTCGAACTGAAGGACTTCGCCCACCACTTCGAGGGCTGGGACTTCGGCTGGCTCGACGTGCCCTCGATGCTGCGCGGTGCGAAGGAGGTCTTCGAGTACCCGATGATCGACCGCGACCCGGTGCCGACCTGGGTCGACGGCCATGTCGCGCTGCTCGGCGACGCCGCGCACGTGATGTACCCGGTGGGTTCCAACGGCGCGAGCCAGGCCATCGTCGATGCGCGCGTGCTCGGCGCCTCCATGCTCTCGCACGGCGTGACGCCGGCCGCGCTGCGCGCCTACGACGAGCGCCTGTGCGCCGACATCTCGGCGCTGGTGCTGCGCAACCGCGGAGCCGGTCCGTTCGGCCTGCTGGGCCTGGTCGACGAGCGCTGCGGCGGCGTGTTCGACGACATCGAGCAGGTCATTCCGGCGGCCGAGCGCGAAGCCTACATGGCGCGCTACAAGGCCGCGGCCGGCTTCGCGATCGAGACCCTCAACGCGGCGCCGTCGACGATCGCGCCGGGCGCGAGGATCGCCGCCTAGCCTCGGCTCGGCGGCGGGCCGAAGAAGCGGTCGAACAGTTCGAGCACGCCCGGAAAGTCGCGCCCGAAGTTCGCGCGGTTCACGAAGTAGGCCTCGCAGGCCACCGCGAAGAATTCGCCGATCGAGGTCGCGCCATAGTCGTCGAGCCAGGGCGGCTCGGCGCCGAAGCGCTCGGCCATGATGGTCTGCTCGCGGAAGGCCTCGTAGGCGGGCTGCAGCACGCCGAGCCAGGCCGCGCGCGCCTCGCGCGCATTGCGGCTGCCCGCGAAGCCCGGCGGCAGCGGCGGGCAGCCGTCGGCATCGCCGCCGCGCATGTCGATCTTGTGGGCGAACTCGTGGATCACCACGTTGTAGCCGCCCTCGCTGGTGGCGCCGCTGGCGAGCACGTCCTGCCAGCTCAGCATCACCGGACCGTGGTCCATGGCCTCGCCGGCCACGACTTCCTCGTATTCGTGCACCACCGAGGCCTCGTCGACCACCTTGCGCTGGGCGACCACCTCGGAGGGATGCACCACGATGCCGACGAAATCGTCGTACCAGGCCAGGCCGCCGCGCAGGTGCAGCACGGGCAGCACGGCCTGCGTCGCGATCGCGAGCGCGACCTCGTCGGTGATGACGAAGCCCTGGGCACCATGGAACTGCTTGTCGCGCAGGAACTGCGCCGTGAGCGCGCGCAGCCGCTCGACGTCGGCGGCCGGGCGCTCGGCCAGGAAGGCATAGCGCGCGAGCGTGGCCTGCCAGGCGGCTTCGGGAATCGGGGGCAGGGCGCGCGGATGGCGCAGGCGGCGCAGCCAGTCGAGCATCGCGTGGGGTGTGTCTAGCGCAGATCGACGCGCTGGGCGCCCGCCGGGGACAGGCACAGCAGCTGCGCGCGCGGCGGATGCGCGGCGGCATCCCAGTCGCTGAGCACGAGGCGGCGCAGGCCGCCGCCGAGGTCGTGGTCGGCGGGGCGGTGCGTGTGGCCGTGGATCAGCGTGCGTGCGTTGCCACGCGCGAGCCAGTCGCGCGCCGCATCGGCATCGACGTCGGCCCAGACCACCGAGGGATCGCGCTTGCGGTCCTCGCTCTGCACGCGCATCGCGCGCGCGAGGGCGCGGCGCTCGGCGAGCGGGCGCGCGAGAAAGGCCGATTGCCACTCGGGCGTGCGCACCTGGGCGCGAAAGCGCAGGTAGTCGGTGTCGTCCAGGCACAGCGCGTCGCCATGGCTCAGCAGCCAGCGTTCGCCGTGCAGCACCAGCACCGTGGGATCGTCGAGCAGCGTGAGACCGCTTCGGGCCGCGAGCGCGGCGCCGACGAGGAAGTCGCGGTTGCCGTGCATGAAGAACACCGGCAGCCGCGCGGCCGTGCGGCGCAGCAGCTCGGCGCACTGGGCCTCGAAGCCCGGCTCGTCGGCCGCGTCGTCGCCGACCCAGACCTCGAACAGGTCGCCGAGGATCACCAGCGCGTCGGCCGGCGTGGTCTCGAGATAGCCGCGCCAGGCCTCGAAGGTGGCGGGCTCGCCGGCCTGCAGGTGCAGGTCGGAGATCAGGTCGACGGTGCGCCAGGAGGCAGGCGCCACCAGTTCCGCGAAGGCCGCGGGTGCAGTGGCTGCCATGCTCATGCCGCCGCCGGCCCTGTCGTCATTCGCCGACGACGACGGCCTTCTCGATCACGACGTCCTCGAGCGGCACGTCGTCATGGAAGCCCTTGCGGCCGGTCTTCACGGCCTTGATCTTGTCGACCACCTCGGTGCCCTTGACCACCTTGCCGAACACGGCGTAGCCCCAGCCCTGGGCCGAGGGGGCGGTGTGGTTGAGGAAGCCGTTGTCGGCCACGTTGATGAAGAACTGGGCGGTGGCCGAGTGCGGCGCGCTGGTGCGGGCCATCGCCACGGTATAGACCGCGTTCTTCAGGCCGTTGTTGGCCTCGTTCTCGATCTCCGCGCCGGTGGGCTTCTGCTTCATGCCGGGCTCGAAGCCGCCGCCTTGAACCATGAAGCCGGGGATCACGCGGTGGAACACCGTGTTGTCGTAGTGGCCCTTCTTCACGTACTCGATGAAGTTGGCGGTCGACTTCGGCGCCTTCTCGGCGTCGAGTTCGAGCGTGATCACGCCGAGGTTTTGGATGTGCAGGTCGACTTGGGGATTGCTCATGCTGGATGCTCCTTGAAAGGGGTGGGGCTGGCTTACTTCGCCAGGGTGGCGGACTGGATCACGACCGGCGTGACCGGCACGTTCTGCATGCCGTTCCTGTTGCCGGTGGCGACGCCGCGGATCTTGTCGACCACGTCGGTGCCCGCCACCACCTTGCCGAACACCGTGTAGCCGTAGCCGTCGGGGTTGGGGGCGTTGAGCGAGTCGTTGTTCTTCACGTTGATGAAGAACTGCGAGGTGGCCGAGTTCGGGTTGCCGGTGCGCGCCATGGCGATCGTGTACTTGTCGTTCTTCAGGCCGTTGCTCGCCTCGAGCGGGATCGGCGCGCGCGTGGGCTTCTGCTGCAGGTCGGCCGTGAAGCCGCCGCCCTGGATCATGAAGCCGTCGATCACGCGGTGGAACACGGTGCCGTCGTAGTGCTTGTCCTTGACGTACTGCAGGAAGTTCTCGACCGTCTTCGGCGCCTTGGCCGCATCGAGCTCGACCACGATGTCGCCGGCCGAGGTCGCGAGCTTCACGCGCTGCTGCGCCTGGGCATGGCCCGCGGCGGCGAAGGCGAGGGTGGCCGCGAACACGAGGGCGCCGCGGCGGCTGAAACGGGAGAGGGCTTGGATCGTCAAGGAAAGAGCTCCGTGTCCGAGGGATGAAAAGGATGAAGGCTGGCCGTGGGAGCGCGAGCCCGCGAAAAACGTTCCGGCGCGAGGCCGCGTTTCGACGGCGGCTCGCGTCGCCTACTTGCTGGTGCGGCCCACCGGCTTGCGCACCACGGGCGCGGCGCCGGGCAGCGCGGCCGCGTCGGCTTCGGCCTTCGGCGTGAAGATCTGGCGGATCAGTTCGAGCTTCGGCGCGACGCTGGTGTTGGTGGTCGCGAAGCGCTGCGCCTTGGTGTAGGACTGGGCGGCGAGGCGCGCATACACGTCGCCGAGGTTCTCCTCGGCCGTGGCGTAGTTGGGGTTGAGCTTGAGCGCGGTCTCGAGCGCATCGCGCGCCTTGTCGAACTGGCTCTGCGAGGCATAGAGCGCCGCGAGGTTGTTGTAGGGCTCGGGCAGTTCGGGGAAGTCCTGCGTGAGCTGGGTGAAGGTCTTGACGGCCTCGTCCTTCTTGCCCTGCTCGGTGAGGATCACGCCGCGCAGGAAGCGCATCTGCGGATCGCGCGGCTTGCCGGCGATGTAGGTGTCGGCCTTGGCCAGCGCCTCGTTCGATTTGCCCTGGCGCAGCAGCAGGTTGACGTCGTCGTAGTCGTTGGCCTGGGCCGCGGAGGCCCACAGGCCGAACAGCAGGGCGATGGCGATCGAAAGTCTGGGAAACACGGCGTTCTTCATGAAGCCTCTGCAAAAGTGCGGCACGAATGCCGCGGAATTGGGGGCGGGGTGGAGCCGGGTCGGGAGCAAGCCTTGCGCTGCGCAAGGGCTCGAAAACACCCGGAAGAAGACTCGGCGGCAGCCGTTTATACTGCCCGGCATTGTAGCCGAGGGCCCCTGTCCAGCCGCCTCGTCGCCACAGCCCCATCACCCCTGAAAACACCGTCGTTCGCCCGCATCGCACGAGCGCGACACGACGCTTTCCGAATCTCATGAGTCTGCGCATCTACAACACGCTTTCGCGTGAACTGGAGGAGTTCTCCCCTTTGCTGCCCGGTCAGGTGCGCATGTACGTCTGCGGCATGACGGTCTACGACTTCTGCCACCTGGGCCATGCGCGCTCGATGATCGCCTTCGACGTGGTGCAGCGCTGGCTCAAGACCAGCGGCTTCGCCGTGACCTACGTGCGCAACATCACCGACATCGACGACAAGATCATCCGCCGCGCGGTCGAGAATGGCGAGAGCATCCGTTCGCTGACCGACCGCATGATCGACGCGCTGCACGAGGATGCCGATGCGCTTGGCATCGAACGCCCCACGCACGAGCCGCGCGCCACCGAGTTCATTCCGCAGATGCTCGCGATGATCGGCACGCTCGAGCAGAAGGGCCTGGCCTATCGCGCGCCCAACGGCGACGTGAACTACGCGGTGCGCAAGTTTCCCGGCTACGGCAAGCTCAGCGGCAAGTCGCTCGACGAGCTGCATGCGGGCGAGCGCGTGGCCGTGCTCGACGGCAAGGACGATCCGCTCGACCCGGTGCTCTGGAAGAGCGCCAAGCCCAGCGAGCCCGACGAGGTGAAGTGGGCCAGCGAGTTCGGGCCCGGCCGCCCGGGCTGGCACATCGAGTGCTCGGCCATGGCCTGCGACCTGCTGGGCGAACGCTTCGACATCCACGGCGGCGGCGCCGACCTGCAGTTCCCGCACCACGAGAACGAGATCGCGCAATCCGAGGGCGCGACCGGCCAGGCGCCGTTCGCGCGCACCTGGATGCACAACGGCTTCATCAACGTCGACGACGAGAAGATGTCCAAGAGCCTGGGCAACTTCTTCCTGATCCGCGACGTGCTCGAGAAGTACGACGCCGAGACCATCCGCTTCTTCGTCGCGCGCACGCACTACCGCAGCCCGCTGAACTACAGCAACGTGCATCTCGACGATGCACGCAACTCGCTCAAGCGCCTCTACACCGCTCTCGACGCGGTGGCGCCCGCGAACGTGGCGATCGACTGGACGCAACCGCACGCGGCGCGCTTCAAGGCCGCGATGGACGAGGACTTCGGCACGCCCGAGGCGATCGCCGTGCTGTTCGAGCTCGCGGGCGAGGTCAACCGCACGCGCTCGGCCGAGGTCGCGGGCCTGCTCAAGGCGCTGGGCGGCGTGCTCGGCCTGCTGCAGGGCAGCCCGCAGGCCTTCCTGCAGGCGGGCAGCGCGCTCGACGACGCGGCCATCCAGGTGCTGATCGCACAGCGTGCCGATGCCAAGGCCGCGAAGAACTTCGCCGAGGCCGACCGCATCCGCAAGGAGCTGCTCGACCAGGGCATCGTCCTGAAGGACTCGCCCACCGGCACCACCTGGGCCGTTGCCCAGTGAACGGAACGACCAATCCCATGCCCACCCTGCCCAAGACGAGCGTCGAGATCATCACGCCGGACTATTGGGAGGAGGCCTGCAGGCACCTGTCCAAGAAGGACCGCGTGATGAAGCGGTTGATTCCGCAGTTCGGCGATGCCTGCCTCGAATCGCATGGCGACGCCTTCGTCACGCTGGCGCGCAGCATCGTCGGGCAGCAGATCTCGGTGAAGGCCGCGCAGTCGGTCTGGGACCGCTTCGCCGCGCTGCCGCGCAAGCTCACGCCGCGCAACGTGCTCAAGCTCAAGGTCGACGACATGCGCGCGGCCGGCCTGTCGGTGCGCAAGATCGACTACCTGGTCGACCTCGCGCTGCATTTCGACTCGGGCAAGGTGCATGTCGATGCCTGGAAGGACATGGCCGACGAGCTGATCATCGAGGAGCTCGTCGCCATCCGCGGCATCGGGCGCTGGACCGCCGAGATGTTCCTGATCTTCCACCTGATGCGGCCCAACGTGCTGCCCGTGGACGACCTGGGGCTGCTCAACGGCATCAGCGTCAACTATTTTTCGGGCGACCCCGTCAGCCGCAGCGATGCCCGCGACGTGGCCGTGGCCTGGGCCCCGTATTGCAGCGTGGCGACTTGGTATATTTGGCGCTCTCTCGACCCGGCGCCGGTCGTCGCATACTGAAAAACAGGAGAAGACGTTGGCGAAACGAACCTTCCTAGACTTCGAGCAACCCATCGCGGAGCTCGAAACCAAGATCGAAGAATTGCGCTATGTGCAGACCGAATCCGCGGTCGACATCTCGGAAGAAATCGATCAGCTCGGCAAAAAGAGCCAGCAACTCACCAAGGACATCTACAGCGACCTGACGCCCTGGCAGATCACCAAGATCGCGCGGCATCCGGAACGCCCCTACACGCTCGACTACGTCCACGAGATCTTCACCGACTTCGTCGAACTGCACGGCGACCGCCACTTCTCGGACGACCTCTCGATCGTCGGCGGCCTCGCGCGCTTCAACGGCACGCCCTGCATGGTGCTCGGCCACCAGAAGGGCCGCGACACCAAGGAGCGCACCGCGCGCAACTTCGGCATGAGCAAGCCCGAGGGCTACCGCAAGGCGCTGCGCCTCATGAAGACGGCCGAGAAGTTCAAGCTGCCGGTCTTCACCTTCGTCGACACGCCCGGTGCCTATCCCGGCATCGACGCCGAGGAGCGCGGCCAGTCCGAGGCCATCGGCCGCAACATCTTCGAGATGGCGCAGCTCGAGGTGCCGATCATCGTGACCATCATCGGCGAGGGCGGCTCCGGCGGCGCGCTGGCGATCTCGGTCGGCGACCAGGTGCTGATGCTGCAGTACTCCGTGTATTCGGTGATCAGCCCCGAAGGCTGCGCCTCGATCCTCTGGAAGACCAGCGAGAAGGCGCAGGAAGCCGCCGACGCGCTCGGCATCACCGCGCACCGCCTCAAGGCCCTGGGCCTGGTCGACAAGATCGTGAGCGAGCCGGTCGGCGGCGCGCACCGCGACCATCGCCAGATGTCCGCCTTCCTCAAGCGCGCGCTCAACGATGCGTTCCGCCAGGTCAGCGACCTGAAGCCGCGCGAACTGCTCGACCGCCGCTACGAGCGCCTCCAGAGCTACGGCCGCTTCACCGACACCAAGGCCGACGCCGGCCGCTGAGCCGGCCGACGCAGCTTTCATGACCGCCGCCTTCGAACGGGCCCTGGCCGCGTTCGAGCCGGCGCATCTGCCGCTGGCCGTGGGCTTCAGCGGCGGGGCCGATTCCACCGCACTGCTGGCGGCCTGCGCCGCGCGCTGGCCGGGCCAGGTGCGTGCCTTGCACGTGCATCACGGCCTGCAGTCGGCGGCCGACGATTTCGAACGCCATTGCCGCGCGGTCTGCGAGCGGCTCGGCGTGCCCGCGAGCACGCGGCGCGTCGATGCGCGCCATGCGGCCGGCGACAGCCCCGAGGATGCGGCGCGGCGCGCGCGCTACGAGGCCCTGGCCGCGATGGCGAGCGAGCAGGGGGTGCGCGCCATCGCGCTGGGCCATCACGCCGACGACCAAGTCGAGACCCTGCTGCTGGCGCTGTCGCGCGGCGCGGGGCTGCCGGGTCTTTCGGCCATGCCCGCGCATGCGCTGCGCGGCGGCATCGACTTCCATCGGCCGCTGCTCGCGGTGCCTGGCAGCGAGATCCGCGCGTGGCTCGAGGCCACCGGGCTGCCGTGGATCGAGGATCCGACCAACACCGACGCGCGCTTCACGCGCAACCGCATCCGCGCCGTGCTGCTGCCCGCGCTGGCCGAGGCCTTCCCGCAGTTCCGCGGCACCTTCGCGCGCAGCGCCGGCCATGCGGCGCAGGCGCAGCAACTGCTCGACGAGGTCGCGGCGCAGGATCTGGAGACCGTCGGCGAGCCGCCGCGGATCGCCGCGCTGCAGGCGTTGTCGCGTGCCCGGCAGGCCAACGTATTGCGCCATTGGCTCGCGCGCGTGCACGGTCGCGCACCGAGCGCGGCGCAGCTCGACCAGTGGCTCGACCAGGTCCGCGCCTGCACCACGCGCGGCCACCGGATCCACCTCAAGGTGGCCGACGGTTTCGTCGAACGCAGGGGGGATCGGCTGCATTGGTACAATGCCCCGCCCTCGCCACCAGCCTCGCGCTGACAGCCTGCGGGGCGCCGCCTTCGCCGCATGCGCCGCATATGGTTGAAGCGCGGGATTTTTCTTCTCTCAGAATTCACCCATGGCATTGATCGTTCACAAATACGGCGGCACGTCGATGGGCTCGACCGAGCGCATCCGCAATGTCGCCAAGCGCGTCGCCAAGTGGGCGCGCGCCGGCCACCAGATGATCGTGGTCCCGAGTGCCATGAGCGGCGAAACCAATCGCCTGCTCGGCCTGGCGAAAGAGCTCGCGCCCAGCAAACCGGCCGAGGCGCACAACCGCGAGCTCGACATGCTCGCCTCCACGGGCGAGCAGGCCTCGTCGGCGCTGCTGGCGATCGCGCTGCAGGCCGAGGGCGTGGAGGCCGTGAGCTACGCGGGCTGGCAGGTGTCGGTGCGCACCGACAGCTCCTACACCAAGGCCCGCATCGAGAGCATCGACGATGCCCGCGTGCGCGCCGACCTCGCGGTCGGCCGCGTGGTCGTCATCACCGGCTTCCAGGGCGTGGACGATGCCGGCAACATCACGACGCTGGGCCGCGGCGGCAGCGACACCTCGGCGGTGGCGATCGCGGCCGCGATGAAGGCCAACGAGTGCCTGATCTACACCGACGTCGACGGCGTCTACACCACCGACCCGCGCGTCGAGCCCGATGCGCGCCGCCTCTCGACCGTGAGCTTCGAGGAGATGCTCGAGATGGCGAGCCTGGGCTCCAAGGTGCTGCAGATCCGCTCGGTGGAATTCGCCGGCAAGTACAAGGTGCCGCTGCGCGTGCTGTCCAGCTTCACGCCCTGGGACATCGACATCAATGAAGAGGCCAAGTCCGGCACGCTGATCACTTTCGAGGAAGACGAAAACATGGAACAAGCCGTCGTATCCGGCATCGCTTTCAACCGCGACGAAGCCAAGATCTCGGTGCTCGGCGTGCCCGACAAGCCGGGCATCGCGTATCACATCCTCGGTGCGGTGGCCGACGCCAACATCGAGGTCGACGTGATCATCCAGAACCTCAGCAAGGACGGGAAGACCGACTTCAGCTTCACGGTGCACCGCAACGAGTACGCGCGCACCGTCGACCTGCTGCAGGCCAAGGTCATGCCTTCGCTGGGCGCGACCGAGATCGTCGGCGACACCAAGATCTGCAAGGTCAGCATCGTGGGCATCGGCATGCGCAGCCACGTGGGCGTGGCGAGCAAGATGTTCCGCGTGCTGAGCGAAGAGGGCATCAACATCCAGATGATTTCGACCAGCGAGATCAAGACCTCGGTCGTGATCGACGAAAAATATATGGAGTTGGCGGTGCGCGCGTTGCACAAAGCCTTCGATCTGGACCAACCGGCCGCCTGAGTGATGGCATAATCTCGGCTTCTTTCAGGAACTGTGACCGAGTGGCCGAAGGTGCTCCCCTGCTAAGGGAGTATGGGGTGTAGAGCCTCATCGAGGGTTCGAATCCCTCCGGTTCCGCCAAGACCCGTGCCGAGGACGCAAGTCCAAGGACGGAAAAGCCCAGAAGCATCGCTGCTTCTGGGCTTTTTTCTTGGCCGCTCGGAATGCGCTCTGGGTGGCGCTTCCTTCTTTTCGTTCCTTCGCGGCCTGACAGCATGGCGGCGGCATTGCATGGCCGCCCGATCGTTTCGCCTACTGCCCGTGCACCGACACCTGCGACTCGGGCATGGCAGGCACGCCCGCCGGCATCGTGTCCACCAGCCGCACTTCCAGCGGATCGCAGGGCGCGCCGTTCTGGCGGCCGTCGAAGCGCACGCGGATGTGCGAATGGGTCGCGCCGGTGATGGTGCCCAGGCGTCCATCGCAGAACACGCGGCTGCCGCGCTGGAACTGCAGGCCGAAACGGTCGTTGATCTCCTTGAAGCTCATCAGTACCTCCTGTTGTCGATGGGCTGGAGCGATGGTCGGGTGATTTAACAAAGGTTGCCGTCAGTTACCTGATGTCTTTGGTTGTAGGCGGAGTCGTGCGCGTCACGAAGGTCAAAACCTTAGCGTCGCGCGGTCAAGCCTTGTGAACTGCGTCGGCCTGAAAGCCATCGACGACGGCAATGAGGACGTGAAACCGTGAACTGTGAATCCGCAAGCGTGTGTTATTCACAAACCGTCCATGCAAAACGTAACTCGATTCTTCCTACCCATGCAGGGAGGAATTAACTTACGTAACTCGTCACACAAAAAAGGTACAGGGAGTGACAAACACATTGCAGGACAGCTTCGCCTGTCGCGTCAGCATGCCCATCGCCACGGCCGAGGAGCGATGTTTCCGCTACGTGCCGGCGGTCGCCATCTTTCGCCGGATTCCGCCGGAAATGCTCGATACCTGGCTGATGCCCGACGGAAAAGCCCGCGGCGACCGCGAGCTCGCGAGCGAGGTGCTCATCGAGGTGCGGCATGCGGGCGACGACAGCGGCGCCACGCCGCAGCGTTTCGATCTGTCGGAGGTGCTCGAGGTCGGGCGGGCCGCATCGCTGTTCGTCTCGACCTTTCTCTCGAGCCTGCCGCGGCCCTGAGCCGGAACGACAGCGGGCAGGCTGGCCCAAATCCAGTCGAAACATTGCCGAATTGCCAGCAAATCATTTCTGCTTTTGCGCGGAAAACGTGATTTTGTTCCGGCAAGAATGTTAACTTTTGTTGTCGATTTCGAGCCTGAGTCCTAAGATGGAGCGCACATGCACGCTCCCTCCCTCGTTCTCGAACTGCCGGATCACTGGACCGGCGCCTTCGAACCCACGATGAATGCCGACGGCTCCTGCGCCGGCGTGGCCGAGATCTTCCTGGACGGCGTTCCACGCTGCGCCCTGGTGATTTCCGAGCAGCCGACCTGGGACATCGCCTTCCAGCGCGCCCAGGCCAAGGCGGTCCAGTTCGTGCGCGCCTGGAACTGCAGCGCCGACTGAATCAGTCCGCCTTCGCGCCGGTCAGCTTCACCGCGTCGCCCCAGAACGCCATCTCGCTGCGGATGAAGGCCGCGAACTCCTCGGGCGTCCCGCCCTGCGGTTCGCTCGCGTTGTCGCGCATCGCCTGGCGCACCTCCTCGGTCTGCAGCGCCTTGTTCGCGGCCTCGTTGAGCCTGCGGATCACCTCGCGCGGCGTATGGGCCGGCGCCACCAGGCCGCCCCACGAATAGATGCCGAAGCCCGGCAGGCCCGACTCGGCGATGGTCGGCACCTCGGGCAGCACCGCCGAGCGCGCCGTGGCCGCCACCGCGATCGGCCGCACCTTGCCGGCCCTGATCAGCGACTGCGAGGAGGAGATGTTGTCGAACATCACCTGCACGTCGCCCGACATCAGGTTCGACAGCGCGGGCCCGCTGCCCTTGTACGGCACGTGCAGCAGCTCGACCTGCGCGCGATGGGCGAACAGCGCGGTGGTCAGGTGGAAGGTGCTGCCCGGCCCGGCGCTCGCATAGGCCACGCGCCCGGGCCTGGCCCTGGCCTGCGCGATCAGCTCGCCGACGGTCTTCGCGGGAAAGTCGTTGTTCGCGATCAGCACCATGGTGGTCTTGCCCACGCGCATGATCGGCGCGAAGTCCTTCACCGGGTCGTAGGGCAGGCGCGCGAACAGGTTCGGGTTGATGCCGTGCACCGTGCTCGTGGTGTACATGATCGTGTAGCCGTCGGCCGGCGCGCGCGCGACGAACTCGGCGCCGATGTTGCCCGAGGCACCGGGCTTGTTCTCGACCACCACCGGCTGGCCGAGGATCCTGCCCATCTGGTTGGCGAGCAGCCGTGCCGTGATGTCGGTGGCGCCGCCGGGCGTGAAGCCGGCCACCAGCTTGATCGGGCGCGTGGGGAAGCTGTCGGCCTGGGCGCTGGCCGGCAGCGGGAGCGCCGCCGCCAGCAGGGCCAGGAGCGCGCCGCGGCGCGAGGCGTCTGCGTTCATGAGGAGGTCTCCACGCTCAGGCGCGGGCCACGCCCACGCCCAGCCCGCCGTCGACCATCAGCGCGTGCGCGTTGACGTAGCTCGATTCGTTCGAGATCAGGTAGAGGCAGCCGTAGGCCACCTCCCAGCCCGTGCCCTGGCGGCCGAAGGGCACGGCCGCCGCGCGGCCCGGCCGCCGGCGCGAGGCGTCGCGGCCCATGGGCGTGTCCATCAGGCCCGGCAGCAGCGCATTGCAGCGGATGCCGCGCGGCTCGCCGGCCACCGCGATGGCGCGCGCCAGCGCCACCTGCGCGGCCTTCGAGGATTCGTAGGCCGGGTTGCGCCCGCTGTTGCGCACCGCGGCCAGCGAGGACATCAGCACGATGGCCGAGCCCGGCGCCATGAGCTCGAGCGCCGCCTGGCTGAACAGCATGTGGCTGCGCACGTTGACGGCGTACTCCTCGTCCCAGTCGGCCGCCGTCTGGCGGTCCAGCGGCAGGGCGCGCGAGATGCCGACGTTGAGCACCAGCCCGTCGAGCCCGCCCAGGCGCTCGGCGCAGCGCCGCACCAGCGGCGCGATGGCCGCGGCATCGCGCACGTCGGCGACCTCGGCGAAGGCCCGGCCGCCCTCGCGCTCGACCAGCGCGCAGGTCTGCTCGACCGCGGGCCGCGACATGTCGACGCAGGCCAGGCTCGCGCCCTCGCGCGCGAACAGCAGCGAGATCGCGCGGCCGTTGCCCACGGGCGGCTGTTCCTCGGGGATGTCGCGCTGGCCGGCGCCGATCACGAGCACGCGGCGGCCCTGCAGGCGGCCGCGGCCCGGCGAGCGGCCCAGCGTTTCGTCGTGCATCTGGAGGCCGGGGTCGAGTTCCTGGGGAGCGAGGTTCATGGTGCTGAAGGAAGAAGTTGTTCGGGGAAAGGGCGGGAAGGGCGGCCGTTCACTCGACCGTGCCGGGCGGCTCGATGTCGACCTCGAAGTTCTCGAGGAAGCGGCTCACCAGCATGTAGAAGCCGATCACCAGCGTGAGCTCGGCGACTCCGCCGGGCGTGAGCCGTTCGCACAGCGCCTCGAACATCGCGTCGGGCGCCTTCACGTGCAGCAGCACCTGGTCGGTGTAGGCCAGCACCATGCGTTCAGTCTCGTCGAGCGCGGCGGTGTCTGCGCCTTTCTCGAGCGCGGCGATCTTGTCCTCGGCCAGGCCGACGCGGCGCGCCACGCGCTTGTGCTGGTGCACCTCGTAGCTCGCGCCACTGAGGATGCCCACGCGCAGGATCGCGATCTCGCGCAGCTTCGCGTCGATCCGGTTGTCGCGCAGGATCGCGCCGCCCAGCGCGAGGAAGCCCTCGGCCGCCTTGCCCGCGTGCGGCAGCATGCGGTAGAGGTTGAGCGGCGGGCGCGAGGCGATCAGCCGGGTGTAGGAGTCGGGTGCCTGCGCGAGGTCGAAGTAGGGGATGCGGGCCATGGTGTGTCCGTTGGTGGTTGGAGGAATGGGGCGGCTCAGCGGTCGAGCCAGATCGCGCGCGTGCGGATCACGCTGTTGAGCATCGGCGGCACGTCCCGGACCTTGGGGCTCGCCACCGCGTAATAGGTGACGCGGATCGGGATCAACTGGAACGCCTCGTCCGACACGATCTGCGCGACCTCGCAGTACATGGCCTTGCGCTTGCCCTTGTCGGTCTCGGCGCGCGCCTTGGCGAGGATCGCGTCGACCTTCGCGGTGTCGTGGCGGCTCACGGGCGCGCCGTTCTCGCCGCCGAAGTAATAGGCCAGCGCCACGTCGGGCTCGCCCACGATGTCGCTGAAGCGCCAGACGTCCATCTGGTAGTCGCCGCTCAGGCCCACGCGCACGTTCTGGCTCTGCTCGACGAGCCGGATCTCGGCCTCCATGCCGGCCTCCTTCACGAACTGCTGCACCATGCCGGCCTGGCGCCGGCCCGCGGGCGTGTTGGTCGACACCAGCTGGAACTTGATCGGCTTGCCCACCGAGGCCACCAGCGCGCGCGCCTTGGCGAGGTCGTAGCCGCGCCAGTTCAGCTTCGGGCAGTGCCACTCCGAGTTCGAGCCCAGCAGGTCGGTGGTGGCGACCGTGGTGCCGAGGAAGAAGGTGTCGAGCATCGCCTTGCTGTTGAAGGCATGCACCACGGCCGCGCGCACGCGCTGGTCGTTGAAGGGCTCCTTCGAGGCATTGAAGTTCCACGAGATCGCGCCCGAGCCCTGGTACTCGTGCACCTTGAGCTGCGGGTCCTTCTTCGCGTCGAGCACGTGGTTCGCGGTGTCCATGCGGCCGATGTCGACCTGGCCCGACTTGATGCTCTGGTAGCGCGTGTTGCCGTCGGGCAGCACGCGGTAGACCAGCCGGTCGAGGTAGGGCAGCTTCGGGTCCCAGTAATCGGGGTTGCGCTCCATCACGATGCGGTCGCCGGCCTGCCATTCCTTGAACACGAAGGGCCCGGTGCCGACCGGCTTGCGATGGAAGCCCTCGGGATCGGCCTTGAGCGCGGCCGGCGAGCCGAAGAAGTTGACGAGGTTCTCCGACGCCAGCGCCGACTGCAGCGCCGACCACGGCTGCTTCAGCACGAAGCGCACCGTCAGGTCGTCGACCTTCTCCACCGTCTTGACCGGCGCGATGATCGACAGGTTGATGCCGCTCTCGGGTGCCATCAGCCAGGCGTAGTGCGCCACCACCGCGTCGGCGTCGAAGGGCGTGCCGTCGTGGAACCTGACCTTCGGGCGCAGCTTCACGGTCGCACTCAGGCGGTCGGGCGCCTCGGCGAAGCTCAGGCCCAGCCGCGGCACGATCTGCTTGCCCTCGAACACGAACAGCGTCTCCATCACCGAGGAGGCCGGCGCGCTGGTGTTCTGGTTGAAGATCTTGGCCTTCGCGGCATTGAAGCCGCTGAACTCGGCCTCCATGCCGAGCGTGAGCGTGCCGCCCTTCTTCTGTGCCTGGGCGCAGGGGACGAGCAGGGCGGTGCCGAGCAGGCCGGCGGCGCACAGCGCGGCGATGCGGGAGACGGGAGCGGAGTGCTTCATGCGGTGATTTCCTCGGGTTCCAGGGGGGCGACAGCGGCGGGCGGCGGCACCGCCACCGAGAACGGAAAGTGGCACGCGACCTCCCGCCCGTCGGGCAGGCGCGCGAGCGGCGGCGCGGCGGCCGCGCAGGCGGACTGCGCGCCCGGGCAGCGGGTGCGGAAGCGGCAGCCCGCGGGCAGCGCCATCGGCGAGGGCATCTCGCCGCGCAGTGCGATGCGCCGCGGCTGCAGGCCCGGATCGGCGCGCGGTACCGCGCTCAGCAACGCCGCGGTGTAGGGATGGGCCGGACGCTCGAGCACCTCCCGCGCGGGGCCGATCTCGCAGATTGCGCCGAGGAACATCACGGCCACGCGGTCGGCCACGTTGCGCACCACCGCGAGGTCGTGCGAGATGAACAGCATGCTCAGGCCGAGCCGGCCGCGCAGCGCATTGAGCAGGTTGAGCACCTGCGCGCGCACCGACACGTCGAGCGCCGACACCGGCTCGTCGCACACCAGCAGCACCGGCTCGAGGATCAGGGCGCGCGCGATCGAGATGCGCTGGCACTGGCCGCCCGAGAACTCGTGCGGATAGCGCCCGAGCACGCTCTCGCTGTCCAGGCCCACGATCTCGAGCGTCTCGCGGATGCGCCGGGCGCTCGCGGCCGGATCGAACAGGCCGTTCACGCGCAGCGGGAATTCGAGGATCTCGCGCACCGTGCGCTGCGGGTTCAGCGAGGAGATCGGGTCCTGGAAGATCATCTGGAAGCGGCGGCGCAGCCGCTGCAGCGCGCGCGCATCGAGCCGCGCGAGCGGCTGGCCCTCGAGCGCGATCGCGCCGCCGGCCACCGGCGCGAGCTGCATCACGGCCTTGGCGACCGAGGACTTGCCGCAACCCGACTCGCCGACCAGCGCCAGCGTCTCGCCGTGCGCGATCTCGAAGCCCACGCGGTCGACGGCGCGCATGGCCTGCCGGCCGGCCAGCGGATAGACCACCTCGAGGTCCCGCACCGCGAGCACCGGTGCCGTCGATGGATCGATGCCGTTCATGCCGCGCGCTCCAGCGGGCGCCAGCAGCGACAGGCCCGGTCGCCGCGCCCATCGACGGCTTCGAGCGCGGGCCGCAGCGCCTCGCAATGCGCGCTGCGCCGGTCGCAGCGCGGTGCATAGCGGCAGCCGCCGGCGAGCGAGTGCACGGCGGGCGGCCGGCCGCCGATGGTGTGCAGCGCGGCATGCGGCGGATCGTCGAGCCGCGGGATCGAGCGCAGCAGGTCGCGCGTGTAGGGCATGCGCGGCGCGTCGAAGAGCGCGGCGGTCGGTGCCTGCTCGACGACCTGGCCCGCGTACATCACGGCGATGTCGTCGGCATGGCCGGCCGCCACGCCGAGGTCGTGGGTGACGAGGATCATGGTCATGCGGTGCTCGCGCTGCAGCCGGCGCAGCAGGTCGAGGATCTCGGCCTGCACCGTCACGTCGAGCGCGGTGGTGGGTTCGTCGGCGATCAGCAGCTCGGGTTCGCAGGCGATCGCCATCGCGATCACCACGCGCTGGCGCATGCCGCCCGAGAGTTCGTGCGGCAGCTGCCGCAGGCGGCGCTCGGGCGAGCCGATGCCCACCTGCGCGAGCAGCGCGACGGCGCGCGCCTCGGCCTCGTGGCGCGTGAGCCGCAGGTGCTGGCGCATGCCCTCGGCGAGTTGCACGCCGATCGGCCGCACCGGGTTCAGCGCCGTCATCGGGTCCTGGAACACCATCGCGATGCGCCGCCCGCGCACCGCCTGCATGGCGGCGCGGTCCAGCCGCAGCAGGTCGCGGCCGTCGAACAGGATCCGCGCTTCGGGCGAGGTCGTCGCGGCGGGACCGAGCAGCCGCAGGATCGAGCGCGAGAGCACCGACTTGCCCGAGCCCGATTCGCCGACGATCGCCAGGGTGCGCGAGCGCGCCACCGCGAGCGAGACGTCGTCGAGCGCGTGCAGCGTGCCGCGCGGGGTCTGGAACCGCACGCCGAGCCGGCTCACCTGGAGCAGGGTGTCGTTCATCGCAGACCTCCGCGCCCGCCGCCGCGGCGCTGCCGCAGGCTGTCGCCGAGCAGGTTCAGGCTCAGCACGGTGAGGAACATCGCGGCCGCGGGGATCAGGCTCGCATGCGGCACGCGCTCCAGCGATTCGCGGCCCTCGGCGATCATGCCGCCCCAGCTCGGCGTGGGCGGCGGCACGCCGACGCCGAGGAAGCTCAGCGAGCCCTCCGCGACGATCATCACCGACATGATGGTGAGCGCGTAGGTCAGGAGCGACATGCGCATGTTCGGCAGGATCTCGCGCAGCATGATCTGCAGGTCGCTCGCGCCCGCGGTGCGCGCGGCCAGCACGAACTCGCGGCCGATCAGCGGCAGCGCGTTGGCGCGCGCGATGCGCGCGAAGGCGGGGATCGACATCACGCCGAGCGCCAGCGTCACGTTCTGCACCGAGGGCCCGAGCACCACCGTGAGGCCGAGCGCGAACACCAGGCTCGGAAAGGCCAGCATGGCATCGAGCAGCGCGAGGATCGCGGTGCGCAGCGGGCCGCCGTACCAGGCCGCGAGCAGGCCCAGCGCCGAGCCGAACACCAGCCCGATCAGCGGCGCGACCAGGCTCACGGCGAGCGACACCCGCGCGCCATGCGCGAGCCGCGAGAGGATGTCGCGGCCATCGAGATCCGCCCCCAGCAGGTGGGCCGCGCTCGGGCCCTGCTCGGCGGCCGCGAAGTCCATGTCGGTGGGCGAGGGCAGCGGCAGCCAGTCGGCCGCGATGGCGCAGCCCAGCACCAGCAGCAGCCAGGCGCAGGGCAGGCCCAGGCGCAGCACGCCGCGCAGCCCGATGCGGCGCTTCGGCACGGCGGCGGCGACGGCGGCCTGCGCCGGCGCGGCGGGCAGCGATTCAGCGTGCATGGCGCTCTCCCACGCGAGGGTCGAGCAGCGCGTAGGCCGCGTCGACCGCCAGGTTCACGAGCACGAAGGCCACGCCGATGAACAGCACCACGCCCTGCAGGGTGACGAAGTCGCGCTTCGTGATGGCCTCGATCAGCAGCCGGCCCACGCCTGGCAGCGCGAACAGCGTCTCGATGATCACGGCGCCGCCGATCAGGTGGCCGACGTTGATGCCCATCACCGTGATCAGGCTGAAGGAGGAGGGCCGCAGCGCATGCCGCACCAGGATCTGCAGGTCCGAGAGCCCCTTGGCGCGCGCGACGGTGATGAACTCCTCGCGCAGCGTGCTGGCGATGTCGCTGCGCAGCAGCCGCAGGTAGATCGGCGCCTCGACCAGCGCCAGCGTGAGCGCGGGCAGCGCCAGCGAGCGCAGGCTCGCGAGGGGATCGCTCGCGAAAGGCACGTAGCCGGTGGCCGGGAACCAGCGCAGCCAGATCGCGAACAGCAGGATCAGCAGCAGGCCCAGCACGAAGTGCGGCACCGCGAGCACGCCGAAGGCGGCGCTCGAGATCGCGCGGTCGGCCGTGCCGCCCGCGCGGTAGCCGGCCCAGATGCCCAGCGGCAGCGCCAGCGCCAGCGCGATCAGCTGCGCCAGGAGCATCAGCTGGATCGACACCGGCAGCCGGTGCGCGATCGCCTGCGACACCGCTTCGCCGCTCAGCGGCGAGGTGCCCAGGTCGCCCTGCAGCGCGTTGCCGAGCCAGCCGAGGAAGCGCAGGTGCATCGGCTGGTCGAGGCCGAGCTCGCGCTGCAGCCGCGCGATCTCCTCGGGGCGTGCGTTGTCGCTGAGCATGGCGTCGATCACGTTGCCCGGCAGCAGCTCGAGCATCAGGAAGGTCGCGATGCTCAGCAGCGCCACCACCAGCAGCACATGGCCGGCGCGGCGCGCGAGGGCCGGCACCGCATTCCCGGTGCCCGCGGCCTTGATGAATCGTTTCACCGCAGCGCGCGGCGAAGGGCATGGGGGCGCGTGGCCTGAGGGGCGCAAGGCTTGTCTCCTGAATCGTTTCATCGCTGGCGCCAAAAAAAAGCGCGAGCGGTGTTTTCGTCGGCGGAATCCGGCGGTGAACGCCGGTCGTAAGAATTATAGGTATGGCTTTCTGGCGAGATCAATGGCGAATTTACTCAGTGTTTTCCCTGCGAAATAATTGACGGCTATAGGGTGTGATCTGGAGAATTAGAAGTTGCAGTATGTTCCCGAGCGAAAGCAGGACGGCTGCGCAGACCCGCCCATCCACCAACGAAAGAGGACGATGTCCAACCGGCACCTTGCCCACCTGCCATCGCACGTGGCGCCGTCGATCCCGATGCCCGCGACGCATCTCTACCGCAACCTCGAGATCTCGGCGCTGCGCTACCCGGACAAGGCCTGCGTGGTCTTCTACGACAACGCCGTGAGCTATGCGCGCTTCCAGCGCGAGACCGAGCGCATCGCGGCCTGGCTGCAGCAGGTCGGCGGCGTGGCGCGCGGCGACCGGGTGCTGCTCTACATGCAGAACAGCCCGCAGTTCATGCTGGCCTACTACGCCATCCTGCGCGCCGACGCGGTGGTGGTGCCGGTGAACCCGATGAACCTCGCGCAGGAGCTGCGGCACTGCGCGAGCGACAGCGGCGCGAAGGTCGCGTTCGCGTCGCAGGAATTGCTGGCGCGCATCCAGCCGCTGCTGGGCCACGAGCTGGCGCACCTGGTGGTGGCCAGCTACAGCGACTACCTGCGCGAGCCCACCAGCCTGCCGGTGCCCGATTTCGTGGCCGAGCCGCGGCGCGCGCTGTCCGAGGCCGACATCGCCGCGGGCGCCGTCGCCTGGTCGGACGTGCTCGCGGCCGCGCGCGAGCCCGCGCCGCTGGCCGGCGGCCCCGACGACCTCTGCGTGATGCCCTACACCTCGGGCACCACCGGCCTGCCCAAGGGCTGCATGCACACGCACCGCAGCACCATGGTCAACACCGTCTCGGGCGGGCTCTGGTATTCGGGCAACCAGGGCTCGGTGACGCTGTCGGTGTTGCCGATGTTCCATGTCACGGGCATGCAGAGCGGGCTCAACGGCACCATCTACAACGGCGCCACCACGGTGCTGCTGCCGCGCTGGGACCGCGACGCGGCCGCCCGGTGCGTGCAGCGCTACGGCGTCACGAGCATGGCGCTGATCACCGCGATGGTGATCGACTTCATGGCCAACCCGCGGCTCGACGACTACGAGCTCGGCAGCCTGCGGCGCATCGGCGGCGGCGGCGCGGCGATGCCGCGCGCGGTGGCCGAGCAGATGAGCGAGCGGCTGGGCCTGAGCTATGGCGAGGGCTACGGCATGTCGGAGACCATGGCCGCCACGCACATGAACCCGCCGCAGGCGCCGAAGGCGCAGTGCCTGGGCATCCCGATCTTCGACGTCGACGCGCGCGTGGTCGATCCGCAGACGCTGGCCGAGCTGCCGCCGGGCGAGGTCGGCGAGATCGTGGTGCACGGGCCGCAGCTGATGCGCGGCTACTGGAACAACCCCGAGGCCACGCGCCAGGCCTTCGTCGAGATCGACGGCCAGCGCTTCCTGCGCACCGGCGACCTGGGCCGCACCGACGAGGAGGGCTACTTCTTCTTCACCGACCGGCTCAAGCGCATGATCAACGCGGCCGGCTTCAAGGTCTGGCCGGCCGAGGTCGAGGCGCTGCTGCACCAGCATCCGGCGGTGCAGGAGGCCTGCGTGATCGCGGTCAGCGACGCGCGGCGCGGCGAGACCGTGAAGGCGCTGCTGGTGCTGCGCCCGGCCTTCGTGGACAAGATCGGCGCGCAGGAGATCGTCGACTGGTCGCACGCCAACATGGCGGCCTACAAGATTCCGCGCATCGTGGAGTTCGTGGCCAGCCTGCCGAGGTCGGGCACGGGCAAGGTGCAGTGGCGCGAGCTGCAGGAGCGCGAGAACGCGCGCGCCGCGGCGGCCTGACGCGGCCGCCGGCGCGGCGCCGGGCTCAGTCCAGCGCCCGCGCCATCGCCCAGGCCTGCTCGGCCAGCGGCCGCGCGCGCCGGCCGGCCTCGAGCGCCTTCGCATTCGAGGCATTGCCCGCGAGCGCCCGCGCCATGATCCCCTGTAGGATCCCCACCAGCCGGAACATGTTGAACACGAGGTAGTAGTTCCAGTCGCGCGCGCTCACCGCGTCGGGCGCGCGGCCGCTGCGCTCGAGGTAGCGCCGCAGGTGCTCGGCCTCGGAGGGAATGCCCAGCGCGGCCAGGTCCGCGCCCGCGAGGCCGCGCGAGTGGCCGCCCATGCGCCAGCTCATGCAGTGGTAGGCGAAGTCCGCCAGCGGATGGCCCAGCGTCGACAGCTCGCAGTCGAGCACCGCGAGGATGCGCGGTTCGTCCGGATGGAAGATCACGTTGTCGATGCGGTAGTCGCCATGGACGATGCGCGTTTCGTCGCCCGCGGGAATGTGCCGCGGCAGCCACTCGATCAGCCGGTCGGCCGCCTCGATGGTCTCGGTCTCGGCGGCGCGGTACTGGCGCGTCCAGCGCGCCACCTGCCGCTCGATGTAGTGGCCGGGCTTGCCATGGTCGGCCAGGCCCACGGCCAGCGGGTCGACGCGGTGCAGCTCGGCGATCACGCGGTTGAGCTCGTCGTAGTGCGCCGCGCGCGCGGCCGGGTCCATGCCGGGCAGCGCCGGGTCCCAGAGGATGCGGCCCTCGACGCAGTCCATCAGGTAGAAGTCGGTGCCGATCACCGACGGGTCCTGGCACAGCGCGAGAGGCCGCGCCACCGGCACCGGCGTGGCGGCCAGCGCGCGGATCGCGCGGTACTCGCGGTCCACCGCGTGGGCCGAGGGCAGGAGCACGCCCGGCGGCTTGCGCCGCATCACGTAGCGGCGTCCGCCCGCGCTCAGGCGGAAGGTCGGGTTCGACTGGCCGCCCTTGAACTGCTCGACCGCCAGCTCGCCCTCGAAGCCTTCCACGTGCGCGCGCATGAAGGCCGCGAGCGCGGCCACGTCGAAGGCATGCTGCGGCGCGACCTCGCGCGTGCCGGTGAAGCTGTCGGTGTCCTGCGATGCGCTCATCGTCGCGCTCCCGCTCAGTAGCCGCGCAGCCGCGCCAGGCGGTCGGCGTGGAAGTCCGCGTCGCCCCACAACTCCTGCAGCACGCGCGCGCGCTTCATGTAGAGGCCGGCGTCGAACTCGTCGGTCATGCCCATGCCGCCATGCATCTGCACGGCCTCCTGCACCGCGAGCGTGGCGGTGCTGCCCGCGCGCGACTTGGCGATGGAGGCGGCGGCCGCGGCCGCGGCCCCACCGGCGGCCAGCGTCTGCTGGGCATGGACCAGCGCGGCGCGCGTGATCGCGAGTTCGGTGCACAGCAGCGCGGCGCGGTGCTGCAGCGCCTGGAATTCGCCGATGGCGCGGCCGAACTGCCGGCGTTCCTTGAGGTAGGCCAGGGTGCGCTCGAAGGCGGCCTCGGCCAGCCCGAGCAGCTCGGCCGCGGCCGCGACGCGGCCCGCGTCGAGCGCGGCCTCGATCGCGGCCGCCGCGCCATGCGCCTCGCCCAGCAGCGCGGCCGCCGGCAGCGCGACGCCGTCGAGGACCAGCCGCGCCGTCGGCCGCGCATCGACCATCGCCACGCGCTCGACCGCGAGGCCGGCGGCATCGGCCGGTACCAGGAACAGGTTGGGGCCCGGGGCTTGCGGCGCGCGCGCCGACACCACGAAGGCATCGGCCGCATGGCCGTCGACCACGAAGCACTTGGCGCCGTCGAGACGCCAGCCCTCGGCCGCGGGCTGCGCGCGCAGTTCGATGCACGCGGGGTCGTGCTTGCTGCGCTCGTCGAAGGCCGGCGCCACGATGCGTTCGCCCGAAGCGATGGCCGCGAGCCATTCGGCCTGCTGCACCGGGCTGCCCGCGCGCATCAGTGCGGTGGCCGCGACCACGCCCGAGGCGAGGAAGGGCGAGGCCGTGAGCTGGCGGCCGATCTCCTCCATCACCACGCCGGCCTCGACCGCGCCGAGGCCCAGGCCGCCGTGCGCCTCGGGCACCAGCACGCCCGTGTAGCCCATGCCGGCGAAGCGCGCCCAGAGCTCGCGGCAGAAGCCGTCGTGGTCGTTCGCGTCGCGCAGCCGGCGCAACTGCGCGACGGGGCCGTTCTCGGCGATGAAGCCGCGCGCGCTGTCGCGCAGCAGGGTCTGTTCTTCGGTCAGGACGAGCGGCATCGCCGGGGTTCCTCGCGGTGTCGGTGAAGGAAGAGGGGGGCTCAGGCGTCGGGCAGCGCGAGCAGGCGCTTGGCGATCACGTTGAGCTGCACCTCGCTGGTGCCGCCCTCGATCGAGTTGCCCTTGGTGCGCAACCAGGCCCGCGCGTGCGCGCCATGCTGCGAGCGTTCGCTGTCCCACTCGAGCGCATCGCTGCCGCCGGCAGCCATCAGCAGTTCGAAGCGCCGCTTGTTGAGCTCGGCGCCGTAGAACTTCAGCACCGACGAGAAGGCCGGATGCACGCCGTGCTCGCCGCCGCCTTCGGTGTTGCGAGCCAGGTCGCCGGTGCGCGCCATCGCGAGTCGGAACGCGGCCTCGTCGACCTCGAAGGCCGCGATGCGCGCGCGCAGCAGCGGGTCGGCGAGGCGGCCACCTTCGTCGAGCCCGAGCCACTGCGCGGCCAGCTCGCCCATCGGCCGCGGCGCCGCGCGGTCGCCGATGGCGCCGATCATTTCGCGCTCGTGCGTCAGCAGGTACTTGGCCACGGTCCAGCCGGCGTTGAGCTCGCCGACCACGTTGTGCTTCTCGACCCGCACGTCGTCGAAGAAGGTCTCGCAGAACGGCGACTTGCCCGAGATCAGCCGGATCGGCCGCGTGCTCACGCCCGGCGTCGCCATGTCGAACAGCACGAAGCTGATGCCGGTGTGCTTCTTCGCGCCGGGGTCGGTGCGCACCAGGCAGAAGATCCAGTCGGCCTGGTCGGCATAGCTGGTCCAGATCTTCTGGCCGTTGACGACGAAGTGGTCGCCGCGGTCCTCGGCGCGCGTCTGCAGCGAGGCCAGGTCGGAGCCGGCATTGGGTTCGGAGTAGCCCTGGCACCAGCGGATCTCGCCGCGCGCGATGCGCGGCAGGTGCTCGCGCTTCTGCGCCTCGGTGCCGAACTTCAGCAGCGCCGGGCCGAGCATCCAGATGCCGAAGCTCTGCAGCGGCACGCGGCAGCCGAGCGAACGCATCTCCTCGGCCAGCACGCGTGCCTGCGCGGCATCGAGGCCGCCGCCGCCGTAGTCGCGCGGCCAGGCCGGCACGGTCCAGCCGCGCTCGGCCATGCGCGCGAGCCACAGGCGCTGCGCCTCGGACCGGAAGCGGAAATGGCGCCCGCCCCAGCAGACCTCGTCCTCGCTGCGCGCGGGCGTGCGCATCTCGGGCGGGCAATGGGCTTCGAGCCAGGCGCGGGTTTCGGCGCGGAAGTCGTCGAGCGAGGACATGGCCCGCTTCCTCAGCAGGTCACGCCGCCGTCGATGACCAGGCTCTGCCCGGTCATGAAGGCGCCGGCGCGCGAGGCCAGGAACACGGCCGCGCCCGCGATCTCGTCGGGGTCGCCGATGCGCCGCAGCGGCGTGCTCTCGGTGCGGCGGCGCAGGTTCTCGGGATCTTCCCAGAGCGCGCGCGCGAAGTCGGTCCTGATCAGGCCCGGCGCGATGCAGTTCACGCGCACGTTGTGCGGCCCGTACTCCACCGCGAGGTTGCGCGCGAGCTGGAAGTCGGCCGCCTTCGAGACGTTGTAGGCGCCGATCACGGGCGAGCCGCGCAGGCCGCCGATCGACGAGACGATGATGATCGAGCCTTCCCTGCGCTCGATCATCTGCGGCGCCGCGAAGTTGATCAGCCAGTGGTTGGCGATCACGTTGTTCTCGAGGATCTTGCGGAACTGGTCGTCCTCGATGCCGGCCAGCGGGCCGTAGTAGGGGTTCGAGGCGGCGTTGCACACCACGATGTCGACGCGCCCGAGCTGGCGCGTGGTCTCCTCGACCAGGTGGCGCAGCTCCTCCTTCGACGAGATGTTGGCCGGGATCGAGATCGCCGCGCCCGCGCCGTGCGCGGCATTGATGGCGTCGCGCACCTCGGCGCAGGGCTCGGGCTTGCGCGACGAGATCACGACCTTCGCGCCGTGCTCGGCCAGGCGCTCGGCGATGGCGCGGCCGATGCCGCGCGAGGAACCCGTGACGATGGCCACCTTGCCGGCCAGCGAGAACAAGGACATGGTTTCGTGTCTCCTCGAAATGGTCAGTTCGCGTAGCGCCCGTACTCCATGCGGGCGATGGAGCGGTTGTGCACCTCGTCGGGTCCGTCGGCCAGCCGCATGGTGCGCATGCTGGCGTACTGCTTGGCCAGGCCGAAGTCGGTGGTGACGCCGGCCGCGCCATGGGCCTGGATCGCCATGTCGATGATGCGCAGCGCGGTGCGCGGCGCCGCCACCTTGATCATCGCGATCTCCAGCCGCGCCACCTTGTTGCCCACGCGGTCCATCAGGTCGGCCGCCTTGAGGCACAAGAGGCGCGTCATCTCGATGTCGATGCGGGCCTCGGCCACGCGCTGCTCCCACACCGACTGGTCGGCGATGCGCTTGCCGAAGGCGGTGCGCGACTGCAGCCGGCGCACCATCTTCTCGAGCGCCACCTCGGCGCCGCCGATCGAGCGCATGCAGTGGTGGATGCGCCCCGGGCCGAGCCGGCCCTGCGCGATCTCGAAGCCGCGGCCCTCGCCGAGCAGCAGGTTCGCCGCCGGCACGCGCACGTCGCGGAACACCACCTCGGCATGGCCGTGCGGCGCGTCGTCGAAGCCGAACACCGGCAGCATGCGCACGATCTCGATGCCGGGCGTGTCCAGCGGCACCAGGATCTGCGACTGCTGCGAATGGCGCGGCGCCTCGGGGTCGGTCTTGCCCATCACGATGGCGATCTCGCAGCGCGGATCGCCCACGCCCGAGGACCACCACTTGCGGCCGTTGATCACGTAGTGGTCGCCGTCGCGGCGGATCGAGGTCTCGATGTTGGTGGCGTCGGAGGAGGCCACGTCGGGCTCGGTCATCAGGAAGGCCGAGCGGATCCGGCCCTCGAGCAGCGGCTGCAGCCAGCGCTTCTTGTGTTCCTCCGTGCCGTAGCGGATCAGCACCTCCATGTTGCCGGTGTCGGGCGCCGAGCAGTTGAAGACCTCGGACGCGAAGCCGACCTTGCCCATCTCCTCGGCGCAGACGGCGTACTCCAGATTGGTGAGGCCGGCGCCCTTGTAGGGGCTGTCCTGCGGCACCGAATCGAGCGGCAGGAACAGGTTCCACAGTCCGGCCTCGCGCGCCTTGGCCTTGAGCTCCTCCACGATCGGCACGACCTGCCAGCGGTTCTCGCCGAAGCCCTGCATCTGCGCCATGTAGGTGGGCACGGCGGGATAGACGTGCGCCTTCATGAACGCGATCACGCGATCGCGCCAGTGCACTTGCTTGTCGGACAGGGTGAAGTCCACGACGGTCTCCTCTTTTTTCGTTCGTCGGATCCGGCGGATGCCGGGCCCGGCGACGATAGCAGGGGAGTCGCTTCCATACAAACCGGTAATTCTAAAATTGTGGAACATAGGTGACTCGTATGGCTGGTTCTGTTTGCATTCCGCATACTTGTTATTCGATTCATGCGCGCCCGTCCTCGCGAGACTGGGGCGTGCCCGGGCGGAGCCCGGCATAATCGCGGCCCACCGCCACCTGCCGCCGAAGAAGCCTGCCCCCATGACCGCCGTCACCGCCCGCGAGCCGCAGACCGCGCGTTTCCAGGAAAAGCGCGATGCCATCCTCAACGCGGCCGCGGCGCAGTTCAATGCGCAGGGCGTCAAGGGCGCGACCCTGGCCGGCATCGCGGCCAGCGTGGGCCTGGTGACCAACAGCGTCACCTACTACTACCGCAAGAAGGAAGACCTGGCCGCGGCCTGCTTCCTGCGCGCCATCGCGCTGTTCGACGCCATCGCCGAGGCCGCGGCGCGCGAGGCCACGGTGGCGGCGCGGGTGCGTGCCTTCCTGGCGGGCCATGCCGCGCTGCTGGCGGCGGTGGCGCTCGGCGAGCATCCGCCGGTGGTGGCCTTCAGCGACGTGCGCGCGCTGCCGAGCCCGCAGCTCGAGACCGTGCACACCGCCTACACCGGCATGTTCCGCCGCGTGCGCGGCCTGTTCAAGGACGACACCACGGCGCACTGGCCGCGCGAGATGCGCAATGCGCGCACCCACCTGCTGCTGTCGCTGGTGCACTGGCTGCCGGCCTGGTTCGGCCGCTACGAAGAAGCGCAGTACCCGCGCATGGTGGAGCGCGTGGCCGACATCGCGCTGCACGGGCTGGGTGCACCGGCGGCGCGATGGGAGGAGGCGGCGGCGCTGTCCGAGGAGACCGTGCTGCACGCGCCGACCGACAACGCCGCGATGGATGCCTTCCTGCGCGCGGCCACCGCGCTGCTCAACGAGCAGGGCTACCGCGGCGCCTCGGTCGACAAGATCTCGGCGCGGCTCAACGTCACCAAGGGTTCGTTCTATCACCACAACGACAACAAGCTGGACCTGATCTCGGCCTGCTTCGAGCGCACCTTCCAGGTCATCCGCCGGGCCTTCGATCTCGCGGAGGCGTCCGGCGACAGCGGCTGGCAGCGCGCGGGCCTGGCGGCGCGCATGCTGGTGCGCTTCCAGCTCTCGGCCGAGGGGCCGCTGCTGCGCCTGTCGTCGACCAGCGCGCTGCCCGAGGCGGCCGACCGCGCGCGCGTGCACAAGACGCTGCAGCAGCGCATCGAGCGCATGGCGGCGATGCTGGTCGACGGCCTGGTCGACGGATCGGTGCGGCCGCTCGACGCCGCGATCGCGGCGCAGCTGGTGGTGGGTCTGATCAACGGCGCGGCCGAGCTGCACCGCTGGGTGCCCGACGCGAGCGAGGCCTCGGTGGTCGAGCTCTACGTGCGGCCGATCTTCATGGGGCTGCTCAGCGAGGCTTCCGCCACCGCCTGACGGCGCTCACATGCGCGCGCGGTGCGCCTCGTAGCCGGGCTCGAGTTCCACGTCCATCGACTGCAGGAAGCGGCTCACGCAGACATAGAAGCTCGCGGTCAGCACCAGTTCGACCACGGCCGCGTCGTCGAAGCCGAGGGTCTTGAGCTGCGCCACGGTGTCCGCCGAGGCCGAGGGGCCGCGCGTGACCTCCTCGGCCAGCTGCAGCACCGCGCGTTCGTCGGCATCGAAGAGATCGCTGTCGCGCCAGTGCGCGAGCGCGTCGATCCGCGCCTCGCTCACGCCGGCTTCGGTGGCCATCGGCAGGTGATGGGCCCATTCGTAGGCGGTGCCCGAGAGCTGCGCGCCGCGCAGGATCATCAGCTCGCGCAGCGGCCGCGGCGTCTTCGCGTTCAGGCGCAGCGGCCATGCGAAGTCGAGCCAGCCGCGGAACAGCTCGGGCGCGGTGCCCAGCACGCGGTAGAGATGGGGCAGGTGGAAGTCCGGCCCGCGCGCCGCGCGCACGCGCTCGAACAGCGCGGCGGCGCCGGGGTCTTCGGGATGCTCGGGCAGCAGGGGAACGCGGGGCATGGGCGGGGTCCTCGGTCGGTGGATGTCAGGCGGCGCGGGTGTCGGGCCGCAGGCCGGGCGAGGGCGCGTTGCCGGCCGTGGTGCCGGCGTCGACCGGCAGGATCACGCCCGTGACCCAGCGTGCCTCGTCGCTCGCGAGGTAGGCCACGGCCTGGCCCACGTCCCAGCCCGAGCCCTCGGTCTGCAGCAGCGAGCGCTTGCGGCGCTGCTCGCGCACCTCGGGCGTCATGCGGCCCGCGACCATCGGCGTGTAGACCATGCCGGGCGCCACGCAGTTGACGCGGATGCCCTCGACGCCGTGGTGCGCGGCCATGGCGCGGGTCATGTTGACCACCGCGCCCTTCGAGGTCGGATAGAGCAGGGCCGGCGTGCCGCCGATCAGGCCCGCGACCGAGGCGATGTTGACGATGGCGCCGCGGTTCAGCTTGCGCATCTCGGGGATCGCGTACTTCGCCATCAGCATCATCGAGGTGACGTTGACGCGCAGCGCATGGTCCCAGGCCTCGAGGTCGAGGTCGACCGCGTTGCCGGCCGGCCCGCCGATGCCGACGTTGTTGACCAGGATGTCGACCCGGCCCCAGGCCTCGACCGCATGGGCCACGGCCTGGCGGCATTGCGCGGCGTCCGAGACGTCGCAGCCCAGGGCGAGCGCGCTGCCGCCCTCGGCCGCGATCATGCGTTCGGTCTCGCGCGCGCACTCGGGCTGCGCATCGAGCAGCAGCACGCGCGCGCCGCGGCGCGCGAGCAGGATGGCGGCGGCGCGGCCGTTGCCGATCTCGGCGCTGCGCGAGCCGGCGCCGGTGACGATCGCGACGCGGCCTTCGAGGCTGCTGCTGGCGGCCTCGGCATGGGGTGTGGGGGCGGTGGAGGTGTTCACGTTGCGGGCACGAGGCCGGGGACGATGGAGGGAGTGGTCCGCAGCTTAAGTCGCGAGGCCCGTGCCGAAGAACGGTGTTTCTCCCAGGGTGAATCGTTTCATTGAAAGGTGTAGGGGCGGCGCGTCGAACTGCGTGGAGGGCGGGTCAGGCCGCGCGCTTGCGCGGCTTCGGGGCCGTCGGCGCCGGCACCGGCCCGCACGAGCCGCGCAGCACGAACTGCGTGGGCGCGAGCACGCGGCGCGGCGGCGCGTCGGGCGCCTCGCGCATGCGCTCGAGCAGCATCTTCACGCCGTCCTCGGCCGCGCGGTCGAGGTTCACCGTCACGCTGCTGATCGGCGGGCGGTGGCTGCGCGCGAAGTCGGGGTCGCCCATGGTGACCAGAGAGATGTCCTGCGGAATGCGCAGGCCCTGCGCGGCGATGGCGTTGAGCACGTCGGCCAGCACGCTGGTGCCGAGGGTGACGAGCGCGGTCGGGCGCGGCGTGCCCTCGAGCAGCTGCGTGACCGCGTCGAAGGCGGGGCTGGTGGAGGTCGGCAGCCGCACGATGTGCCCCGGTTGCGCGGCCAGGCCGCTGGCCTCGAGGCCGGCCGTGAAACCCTCGATGCGGCGGCGCATCGGCCGGTTCTGCATGTCGGCCACCACCAGGCCCATCTCGCGATGGCCCAGGCCCGCGAGGTGCATCACGGCCTCCTTCATGCCGCGCGGATGGTCGAACAGCAGCTGGTCCTGCGCCACGTCCATGTCGCGGTCGAGGATCACGGCCGGGATGCCGAGCTTCTCGACCGCCTCGAGCACCGCCGGGTCGCGCTCGTTGCCCGGCGCGATGATCACGCCGTCCATGCGGCGGCTCTGGAACATCGAGAGGATCTCGAGCTCCCATTGCGGATCGTTGAGGCTGTTGGCCAGCAGCACCATGTAGCCGGCCTTGCGCAGCTTGGCCTCGAAGGTGCGGTAGAGCTTGGCGTAGAGCGGGTTGGCGACGTCGGTGAACATGCAGCCCACCGTGTGCGAGCTGCGCGAGCGCAGCGTCTGCGCCGCATGGTTGAGCCGCCAGTCGAGCTCGCGCATCGCGCGCTCCACGCGCTCGCGCAGCGCGGGGCTCACGTTCTCGACCTTGTTGATCACGCGCGAGACGCTGCCCAGCGACACGCCCGCGAGGGTGGCCACGTCCTTGATGCTTGCCTTGCCGGCCTTGGGGTTCATGCGCAGTGCGGTGCTCGTGCCCGAAAGCGCGAGATTCTAGGGGCCGGCTCAGCGCGCCGCGGGCGCCACCATGCGCTGCAGGAAGGGCTGGCGCGCGAACACCGCGTCGCGCGGACCGGCGTCGACCACGCGGCCGGCCTCCATCAGCACCACCGCGTCGAAGCGCTCGAGCAGGCTCAGCCGGTGCACCGAGGCCACCACGCAGGCGCGCGGGAAGGCCTGCGCGATGCGCTCGAGCACGCGTGCCTCGGTGGCGGCGTCGAGCGCGCTGGTGGGTTCGTCGAGCAGCAGCAGCGAGCTGCCCTGGGCCGCGAGCACGCCGCGCGCCAGGCACAGCCGCTGGCGCTGGCCGCCCGAGAGGTTGAAGCCACGCTCCGACACCGCCGTGTCGAGGTCGCCGCGGGTGGCGGCCAGCACCTCGTCGAAAGTGCTCGCATGCAGCGCGGCGCGCAGCGCGTCGTCGTCGAAGGGCAGGCCGAAGGCGAGGTTCTCGCGCACGCTGGCCTCGAACAGCTCGGTCTCCTGCGGGATCAGCGTGGCGAGGCGGCGCAGCTGCGTCCAGTCGGCGGGCTGGCCGTCGAGCGCGAGCGTGCCGCCCTGCGGCGCATAGAGGCCCGCGAGCACGCGCAGCAAGGTGCTCTTGCCGCCGCCGCTCGGGCCGACCAGCGCCACGCGTTCGCCGCGCCGCAAGGCGAGCGACACCGCGTGCAGGCCGCCGCGCGGGCGTTCCTCGCCGGGGACGGTCGGGGCGGGCGCGTTGCCGCGCGGCGCGTAGTTCCAGTCCAGCGCATCGATGGCCAGCGTCTGCCAGGCGGCCTCGGCATCGATGCGTTCGGCCGCGGGCACCTGCTCGGGCGGCGTGGCCAGCGAGTCGCCCTTCGGCGCCTCCCAGATCGGCGCCGCGCTGCCGTAGTCGGTGTGCATGCGCGCGAAGAAGCTGAAGTTGGCCGCCACCGAGGTGACCACGCCCGCGGCCTGCTGCGCGTACTGGTAGATCATGAACACGCCGCCCAGCATCACCGCCTGGCCCGGCGCGCGCGACTGCCAGACGTAGATCACCACCAGCCCCCAGGTCAGCGCCAGGCCCATCAGGTCGACCGCGAACCACTTGCCCTCGTTGAGCACCACGGTGCGCTTCAGCGGCTCGGACACCGCGCGCATGCGCCGGCGCAACAGCAGCCGCGAGGCGCCCTGCAGCCGCAGGCCGATCACGGTCGAGGCATTGCCGAGGAAGTCGAGCAGCGCCGCCACGTAGCGGCGGTCGGCGTCGTTCTCGGTGCGCGCCAGCCGCATCAGCGCGCGGTCGATGCGCAGGATCACGACCGCGATCAGCACGTAGCCCGCGAGCGCGGTGGCGCCGCTGATGCGCGACAGCAGCGCCAGCGCCACCAGCGGCCCGACGAAGTTGACGACGTTGGTGAGCCAGATGAACTGGTTCTGCGCGAAGTCCGACAGCGCGCGGCTGGCCTGGTGCACCCGGTGCTGCAGCTCGCCCGAGTGGTGGCCGTCGTGCCAGGCCAGCGGCGCGGCGGCGATGCGCGCATAGAGCTGGTCGGCCAGGGTCTCGCGCACCTTCACGCCCACGTTGCGTTCGAGGATGCGGCCCGGCCCGTGCAGCGCCCAGGCGCCCACGTAGACGCCGGCCAGCGTGGCGATCCAGCGGCCGGCGCCACCGAAGTCGCCGCGCTGCAGCGCATTGATGGCCTGGCCCGCGAGATAGGGCAGGGTGAGGCGGATCAGCTGCGAGCTGGCCAGCAGCGCGGTGGCGCCCAGCAGCTGGGCGCGCGCGCCGGCGGCGAAATGCCACAGGGCTGCATAGAGTTCGCGGATGGCGCTGCCGGGCCGGGTGCTCGTGGATTGCATGGGGGCAGTGTGCCCAAGGCGGGCCGCCGTCCGGCGTAGGAGCGCGGCACGCACGCGTCGCTGATCCGCAACGAGGCGATGCAAAAGTAACTTTATGTATGGTTAAATCCGCCGCAACTTACGCGAAGTAGAGGACGAGGGGATCCCATGAAGCTGCTGTTGAGCCTTGCGTGCGCGGTCGTGGCCCTGGCCGGCTGCGTGAGCACGCCGCCGACGCCGACCGAGCCCGGAACCGGCCGCGGCCTGTCCTACGTGCCGAAGGTCGCGATGCAAGGCGTGGACCGTGTCCGCTACGACGCCGACGTGGCCGAATGCCGCACGGCCGCCACGCGCATCACCGCGCGCAACGAGGACAACGACTGGATGTGGGCCGCCTTCGGCCTGGGCCTGATCACGGTGCACGGCCAGGGCATCGCGGGCGCCGCGGCCTGGACCGGCCTCGCCGCCGTCATCGTCGACATGAACTCGCGCCCGCCCGAGTCGGTGATCGCCGAGCACCAGCAGATCGCCGTCGTGCACTGCATGGCCAAGCGCGGCTACCGCAACCTCGACCCGAACGTGCGCGACAGCTTCTATGCCTACGGCTACTCGCCGGTCGAGTCGTTCGCGCCGCGGCGCACCGGCGTCGACACCTACAACGTCGAGCGGATCGCGAAGAACGGCCGCTGCAACCTGCAGCCGCGCGCCGAACTCACGGCCAAGGGCCCGGGCTACGAGGCCTATGCCGTGCCCTGCGAGAACGGCGGCACCTGGGCCGTGCGTTGCGAGTTCGGCCAGTGCCGCGTGCTGGCGCAGGCGCCGGTCCGGCGCTCCTGAGGCGGCTTCCCGCCGGCCAAGAAAAAGCGGCGCCTCGAGCGCCGCTTGTTCTTTGGGTCAGGCTCAACGCCAGACGTAGTGACCGCGCACGTAGCGGCCATGCTCGCGATGCGCGGGCACCCAGACCTTGTGCTTGCGGTGGACCGGCGCCATGTGCGGCCGGTCGTAGCCCGGGCCGGGATGCGGCTGCGCCAGGGCGGCGCCGGAGGAAGCGAGCAGGCCGAGAGCGGCCGCGAGGATGAAGAGGGTCTTTTTCATGTTGGAGTCCTTCATGGGAGTGGATGCGCGGCGAAGCACCGTCGCAGAGGCTTCGATCCGCACGGTGGAACCTTAGTTCGCTTCGGTGACGGCGCCGCGTAGGCGCTCGCGCAGTCCGCGCGCGGGCGCTCGGCCCTTGAGCGCGTGCAGCTCAGTTCACGACCAGCCCGCGCAGCGCGGGGTCGGCCGGCGGCGGCTTCAGGTCCATCTCGTGCAGGGTCTTCACCAGCAGCTCGGCGATCATGAGGTTGCGGTGCCGCTTGCTGTTGGCCGGGATCACGTGCCAGGGCGCATGCGCGCTCGAGGTCGCGGCCAGCGCCTTGTCGTAGGCGCGCTGGTAGGCATCCCACTTGGTGCGCACCTCGAGGTCGGCCATGCTGAACTTCCATTCCTTGCCGGGCGTGTCGATGCGCGCCTGCAGCCGCTGGCGCTGCTCCTCCTTGTCGATGTGCAGCATGCACTTCACGATGGTGGTGCCGGTCTCCACGAGCAGGCGTTCGAAGTCCTCGATCTGCGCATAGCGGCGCTTCGTTTCGGCCTTGTCGATCCAGCCTTCGACCACCGGCACCAGCACGTCCTCGTAGTGGCTGCGGTTCCACACCATGACCTCGCCGGTGCGCGGCACCACGGCATGGCAGCGCCACAGGTAGTCGTGCGCGCGCTCCTCGTCGTTGGGCGCCTTGAAGGCGCTCACGCGCACGCCCAGCGGCGAGGTGCGCGAGAACACCCAGCGCACGGTGCCGTCCTTGCCGCTGGTGTCCATGCCCTGCAGCACCACCAGCAGCTTGCGGCGGCCTTCGGCATGCAGCAGGTTCTGCAGCTCGTCGAGCTCGATCGCCAGGGCGTCGAGGCGGTCGCGCTGCGCGGCCTCGTTGCCCTTGAGGAAGGGCGTGTCGCCGGGATCGATGCGGGAAAGCTGGAACTTGCTGCCGACGCGGTACTTCTTGAAGCTGGCCATGGCCTGCGGTCTCCGTTGAATGAACGAAGGCCACAGGGTACGCGATGCGCGCGCCGTGGCTGTCAGCGTTCGTCGGGATCGATCGAGGCGCTCCAGCGGCTGTCCCACTCGGCATGGCGCGCCGCGTCGTCGAGCACGCGCCGATCGCGCTTGGTCGGGCGGCCCTGCTCGATGGCGAGCGCGGGTTCGCTGCCCATGCGGCGCTGCTCGCGGAAGGCGGCCTGCGCCGCCAGGCTCTCGGGCGTCTCTTCATAGAGCTGCTGGGCCACCGGCGCCGGGCCGCGCTGGCCGCTGAGGCCGCGCACGGTGACGGTGCGCGTCAGCGGGCCGAGCCGCATCGCGACCGCGTCGCCAACCTTGACCTCGCGCGAGGCCTTGGCGACGTCGCCGTTCACCAGGATGCGGTTCTTGCCGATCTCCTCGGCCGCCAGCGAGCGGGTCTTGAAGAAGCGCGCGGCCCAAAGCCATTTGTCGATGCGAAGACGATCCATAAATCAGGAGGTGTGCCGGTCCAGGGGCAGGTGCACGACGGCGTCGAGCCCGGCGATATTGTCCCGCGTGTCGGGGCCCGTGCGGTTGTCGAGCGCGATCCGGCCGTCGAGCGCGAGCACGATCTCGCGGCAGATCGCGAGGCCCAGGCCCGAGCCGCTGGCGCTGTCGCCGGCCGAGAAGGGCGCGAACAGCCGCCGCCGCAACTCGGCGGAGATGCCCGGGCCGCTGTCGCGCACCCGCAGCATCGCCTCGCCGGCCTCGGCGCGCACCGCCACCGAGAGCGCGCCCCCGGCCGGTGTTTGCTTGATCGCGTTGTGCAGCAGGTTGCGCGTGAGCTCCTGCAGCATCCAGCGGTGGGCGCGCACCGGCACCGGCTGGTCGGCATCGAGCTCGAAGTCGAGCGCCTTGTCGGCGATCAGCGGCGACAGGTCGAGCACGATCTGGCGCGCCACCTCGGCCAGGTCGAGCCGCACCGACTCGGGCTGCTGGCGCAACTGCTCGACCTTGGCCAGCGACAGCATCTGGTTGGCCAGCGCGGTGGCGCGGTCCACGGTCTGGGCGATCTCGACCAGCGCCTGCTCGGGCGCCAGGTCGCCGCGCCGGGCCGACTGCACCTGCGCCTTGAGCACCGCCAGCGGGGTGCGCAACTGGTGCGCGCTGTCGCGCACGAAGCGCTTCTGGTGGTCGAGCAGCCGCTGCAGCCGCCCCATGACCTCGGTGGTGGCATCGATCAGCGGACGCAGCTCGCGCGGCGCATCGGGCGCGTCGATCGGCGACAGGTCGTCGGCGGCGCGCCGCTCGATCGCCTCGCCGAGCTGGCGCACCGGCCGGGTCGCGCGCTGCACCACGAACACGGTGACGGCCGCGATCACGCCCATCAGCAGCAGCTGGCGCCACAGCGTGTCGAGCAGCAGCTTGCGCACCAGGGTCTCGCGCAGCTCCAGGGTCTCGGCCACCTGCACCACGGCCATGCCGCGGCCGCGCGCGCTGGCCACCGGCTGCAAGAGCACCGCCACGCGGACCGGCTGGTCGCGAAAGCGCGCGTCGTAGAAGTCGACCAGCGCGGCGTAGGGCGTGCGATCGGGAATGCGGCCGTGCCAGAACGGCAGCTCGCCGAAGCCCGAGATCATCTCGCCGTGCAGCGTGGAGACGCGGTAGAAGAGCCGGCTGCGGTTGTCGGCCTCGAAGGCCTCGAGCGCCGAGTAGGGCACGATCGCGCGCAGCTCGGCCTGCTCGTCGTAGCCCGCCACGTCGAGCTGCTCGCCGATGGTCTTGGCCGAGGCGAGCAGCGTGCGGTCGTAGGCGGTGGTGGCGGCGGCCAGGCTCTGGCGGTAGAGGCTCACGCTGTTGATCACGATCAGCAGCGCGACCGGCGCGAGGATGCCGAACAGCAGCCTCGCGCGCAGCGACAGGTTGGTCGTCATGACTCCGCGCGAAGCAGGTAGCCGAGCCCGCGCAGCGTCATCAGCGCGGCGCCGGTGCCCACGAGCTTCTTGCGCAGCCGGTAGACCACCACCTCGACCGCCTCGTACTGCACGTCGGTCTCGCCGGGGAACACGAGCTCGAACAGCCGTTCCTTGGTGACGGCATGGCCGGGCTTCATCATCAGCGCCTTGAGCAGCGCGAGTTCGCGCGGCGTGAGTTCGAGCACCTCGGCGCGGTGGTAGATGGCGCCGCTGTCGGGCTCGAAGCGCAGGCCGCCGACCTCCTGCGGGTTGAGCACCGGGTCGGGCCCGGCGTTCTGGTTGCGCCGGCGCAGCGCGCGGATGCGGGCCTCGAGCTCGTCGAGGTCGAAGGGCTTGGGCAGGTAGTCGTCGGCGCCGGCGTTCAGGCCGACGATGCGGTCGCCCACGGTGCCGCGCGCGGTCAGCAGCAGCACGGGCGTGCGCAGGCCCTCGGCGCGCGCCTGCGCCAGCACCTGCAGGCCGTCGAGGTTCGGCAGGCTCAGGTCGAGCGCCACCACGTCGGGCTCGACCGCGCGCCAGTGCGCGAGCGCGAGCGCGCCGTCGCCGCACACGCGCACGTCGATCTTGCTACGCGCGAGGCTGCGCTGCAGCGTGACCTGCATCGAGGGATCGTCTTCGACCAGCAGCAACTTCATGGATCGGGGCGGCCGGCGGGGCGCGCGCGCAAGGCTTGGAAAGGGACTCGGAAGTGGGCCTGGAAGAGGGCTCGGGGCGGGGAGCGGGCTTCGGTGTTTTCCCCAGTCCGCCGGACAGCCAACTGACAGCGGGGCGGCGCATGATAGCGGCTCAGGTCCTAGTCAGGTTCCGTTCTTTCCCCTCAGGAGACACCAACGATGCGTCGCGATACCTTTTTGAAGTCCCTGGCCGCGCTGGCCGCCGCTGGCGCGCTGCCGCTGTCGGCGCGCGCCGCCGCCAACGTCAAGATGATGATTCCCGCCAACCCCGGCGGCGGATGGGACACCACGGGTCGCGCGCTCGGCAAGGCACTGACCGATGCCAAGGTGGCCGACACGGTGGCCTACGACAACAAGGGCGGCGCCGCCGGCGCGCTGGGCCTGGCCCAGTTCGTCAACGGCTCCAAGGGCGACCCGAACGCGCTGATGGTCATGGGCTCGGTCATGCTGGGCGGCATCATCACCGGCAAGCCGCCGGTCAAGCTCGAGCAGGCCACGCCGATCGCGCGCATGACCACCGAATACAACGTCTTCGTGCTGCCCTCGAACTCGCCGTTCAAGACCATGAAGGACGTGGTCGAGCAGCTCAAGAAGGACCCGGGCAGCGTCAAGTGGGGCGGCGGTTCGCGCGGCTCCACCGAGCACATCGCCGCGGCCATGATCGCGCAGAAGGTCGGCGCCGATCCCTCGAAGATCAACTACGTGGCCTTCCGCGGCGGCGGCGAGGCCACCGCGGCCATCCTCGGCGGCAACGTCACCATCGGCGGCAGTGGCTACAGCGAGTTCGCCGAATACATCGCGGCCGGCAAGATGAAGCCCATCGCCGTCACCTCGGCTCAACGCCTGCCCGGCATCAACGTGCCCACGCTCAAGGAGCAGGGCATCGACGTCGAGATCGGCAACTGGCGCGGCGTGTACGGCGCGCCGGGCATCAGCGCCGAGCAGCGCAAGGCCCTGACCGACATGGTGCTGGCCGCGCTCAAGAGCGCCTCGTGGGCCGAGTCGCTCAAGAAGAACGACTGGACGCCGGCCGTGATCTCGGGCGACGCCTTCACCAAGTTCGTCGACGACGACTTCGCGAGCCTGCGCGCCATCATGGCCAAGTCCGGCATGGTCTGAGCGCCCGCTCTGCCCAGCCCACACGGCGCGCTGTCACTCACGACAGCGTGCCGTTTTCAAATCCAGCCCGTCTCGCTCGAATCCGGGAGCAGAAATGACAACACCACATCCCTCGATGGCGCCGCCCGAAGCGGGCGCCCCCCCCGCCGCGCCCTGGCCTCAAACCGCCGTCGGCATCGGCGTGCTGCTGACCGGCGCGGCGCTGGCCTTCGGCGCGATCGGCATCTCCTCCGAAGCCGGCTACGGCGGTGTCGGGCCCAACTTCCTGCCCTGGCTGGTGTCCATCGTGCTGATGGTCTGCGGCGCCTGGATCACCTGGGAGGCGCGCAGCGGCGGCTTTCGCGAACTCGAGGCGCCCTCGGGCGGCGACCGCGCCTACTGGCCCGGCTTCGTGTGGGTCTCGGCCGGGCTGCTGCTCAACGCGGCGCTGATCACCACCATCGGCTTCATCCTGAGCTGCGCGCTGTGCTATCTGCTCGCGGTGCAGGGCCTGCGCCGCGCGAGCGGCCAGCCGGCCGCCGGTTCGGCGCGCACCTGGGTGGTCGACTTCCTGACCGGCGCCGCGATCTCGGCGCCGGTGTTCTGGATGTTCACCAAGTTCCTGGCCATCAGCCTGCCGGGCCTCACTGCCACAGGGTGGATCTGACATGAACCCCCACGCTCATCACTTCGTGTATTCGCTGCCCCCCGAGGGGGCGCAGGCCTCCCTCGGGGCGGCCCAGCGGGAGGCCTGACATGGACATCTTCAACGCACTCCTGGCCGGCTTCGCGGCCGCGATCACCCCGATCAACCTGCTGTGGTGCCTCATTGGTTGCGCCCTGGGCACGGCCGTCGGCGTGCTGCCCGGCATCGGCCCCGCGGTGGCGGTGGCGATGCTGCTGCCGATCACCGGCAAGGTCGACATCACGGCCTCGATGATCTTCTTCTCGGGCATCTACTACGGCGCCATGTACGGCGGCTCGACCACCTCGATCCTGCTCAACACGCCCGGCGAAACCGCCAGCATGGTGACGGCGATGGAGGGCAACAAGATGGCCAAGAGCGGCCGCGCGGGCGCGGCGCTCGCCACCGCGGCCATCGGCTCCTTCGTGGCCGGCACCATCGCCACCGTGGTCGTCACGCTGTTCGCGCCCTTCGTGGCCGACTACGCGGTGCGGCTCGCGGCGCCCGAGTACTTCCTGCTGATGCTGCTGGCCTTCACCACCGTGAGCGCGGTGCTCGGCAAGAGCACGCTGCGCGGCATGACGGCGCTGTTCGCGGGCCTGGCGATCGGCTGCGTCGGCCTCGACCAGATCTCGGGCCAGGGCCGCTACACCGGCGACATGCCCGAGCTGCTCGACGGCATCGAGATCGTGCTGGTGGCCGTGGGCTTGTTCGCGGTGGCCGAGGTGCTCTACGCGGTGCTCTACGAAGGCCGCGTGGTCGAGGGGCAGAACAAGCTGACCCGGGTGCACATGACCGGGCGCGACTGGAAGCGCTCGATCCCGGCCTGGCTGCGCGGCGCGGCCATCGGCACGCCCTTCGGCTGCATCCCGGCCGGCGGCACCGAGATCCCGACTTTCCTGAGCTACGCCGCCGAGAAGAAGCTCGCGAAGGACGAGGAGGCGAAGAAGGAGTTCGGCACCGTCGGCGCGATCGAGGGCGTGGCCGGTCCCGAGGCCGCGAACAACGCCACCGTGACCGCGGCGCTGATCCCGCTGCTCACGCTCGGCATCCCGACCTCGAACACCACGGCCATCATGCTGGGTGCGTTCCAGAACTACGGCATCCAGCCGGGCCCGCAGCTGTTCACCACTTCGGCCGCGCTGGTCTGGGCGCTGATCGCCTCGCTCTACATCGGCAACCTCATGCTGCTGGTGCTGAACCTGCCGATGGTGGGCCTGTGGGTCAAGCTGCTGAAGATCCCGAAGCCGCAGCTCTATGCCGGCATCCTGATCTTCGCGACCGTCGGTGCCTACGGCATGCGCCAGAACACCTTCGACCTGTTCCTGCTCTATGCCATCGGCCTGCTGGGCGTGGTGATGCGGCGCTTCGACTTCCCGACCGCGCCGGTGGTGGTCGGCATGATCCTGGGCCCGCTCGCCGAGGCCAACCTGCGCAACGCCATCGCGATGGGGCAGGGCAGCCCGGTGGTGTTCTTCCAGCGGCCCGAATCGATCGTGATCATCGTCGTGATCCTCGCCGTGTTGGTGCTGCCACGCGTGGCCAAGCGCATGAGCGAGAAGAAGCTGGCGCGGCTGGCGGCCTCGGGCTGAGGCCGGTCTTTCTTCGACAAAGCGCCGCGGGCAGCGATGCCCGCGGCGTTTTTTCTTTGGGTTGCGGCCCTGTGCGCGAACACGAACGGTTTCAGAGGTCGGTCAAATTCCATAAAATGAGAACCATTCTTATTCGTTGATGGGTGCCCGGCACTCGTTGGAGGAGTGCCATGGCCGCGGCCGAATCCGCCTTGCAGCAGGAAGTCCGAAGCTTGTACAGCGACCATCACGGTTGGCTGCAGGGCTGGCTGCGCCGTCGGCTGGGCAATGCCTTCGATGCGGCGGACCTCGCGCACGACGTCTTCATCCGCCTGCTGGCGCGCAGGGAACCGGTCGCGATGAAGGAGCCGCGCGCCTACCTGTCGTCGGTGGCGCGCGGGCTGGTGATCGACCACTGGCGCCGCCGCGAGCTCGAGCAGGCCTGGCTCGAAACGCTCGCGCGGATGCCCGAGGCGACCGCGCCTTCGCCCGAGCAGCGCCTGCTGATCCTCGAGGCGCTGGTCGAGATCGACCGCATGCTCGACACGCTCAAGCCCGCCGTGCGCACGGCCTTCCTGCTGGCCCAGTTCGACGGCCTGAGCTGCCGCGAGATCGGCGAGCGGCTGGGCGTGTCGCTGGCCACGGCCGAGCGCTACGTGGCGAAGGCGCTGCGTGCCTGCTACGCGTTCCGCTTCGAGGCATGAGCGCCGCGCCGGGCCGCCCCAAGCAAGCTCGCACCGCAGTGCGAAGCACGAAGGTATTTCGATGAGCACTGTTTTGCCCGACAGCGTGATCGACGCCGCCATCCTGTGGTCGGTGCGGCTGGCCCATGGCGAACCCACCCCGAAGATGCGGCGCGCGCACGCGCAATGGCTGGCGGCCGATCCGCGCCATGCGCAGGCCTGGCAGCGCGTCGGCGACCTGCGGCGCGGCTTTGCCGGCATGCCGGCGGGCCCCGCGCGCGACACCCTGCAGGCCGCGCAGCTGCACCGGCAGCAGCGCGGCCGCCGTGCCGCGCTCAAGCTGCTGTCGCTGGCCGGCGTGGCGCTGGGCGCGGGCTGGCTGCTGCGCGAGCACGCGCCGTGGCAGCGCCTGCTGGCCGATGCCAGCACCGGCACCGGCGAGCAGCGCACCCTGCGGCTGGCCGACGGCACGACGCTGGTGCTCAACACCGACAGCGCGGTCAGCACCGACCTGAACGGCGAGCGCCGCCTCGTGGTGCTGCGGCGCGGCGAGATCATGGTCAACACCGGCGACGATGCCGGCGCCGCCGCGAAGCGCCCATTCTGGGTCTACACGCCGTTCGGCCGCATGCAGGCGCTGGGCACGCGCTTCGTGGTGCGCATCGACGAACGGCGCGCGCGCGTCAGCGTGCAGCAGGGCGCGGTGGCGCTGCATCCGGGCGACGGTCCGGCCGAGGCCGTGGTGCAGGCGGGCCAGAGCCGCTGGCTGGCCGAGTCGGGCAGCACGCCGGCCGCCAGCCGCGGCTTCGACGAGGACGGCTGGGTCGACGGCGTGATCGCCGGCCAGAACATCCGCATGGCCGACCTGCTGGCCGAGCTCGGCCGCTACCGCCATGGCGTGGTGCTGCGCGATCCGGCCGTGGCCGAGCTGCGCGTCTCGGGCGTGTTCCATGTGCGCGACAGCGACCGCGCGCTGCAGTTCCTCGCGCAGACGCAGCCGATCTCGGTGCGGCTGCGCACGCGCTACTGGGTGTCGGTCGGCCCGCCGGCCTGAACGGGCCTTTCAGAAAAATTTCGAGAACGGCGCAAAAAAACTGAGGGGATCGCGTTTCTCGTCCGACCTCCTGGATGAACCCGCTCGGCGACGAGCGCCTTCCATCCTTCGAGCCTGTCCAGACCCATGAGCCTTTCCCGATTCCGCGCCGCCGGCGCGCCGACCTTCGCGCTGCACACGGCGCTGCATGCCGCGCTGGCCCTGGCCGTGTTCGCCGCCGCCGCGCTGCCCGAGGCGGCGCGCGCGCAGGCGCCCGACGAGATCCGCAGCTTCAGCGTGCCCGCCGGCCCGCTCGATGCCGCGCTCGACCGCTTCGCGCGCAGCGCGGGCGTCAACCTCAGCTACGACCCGGCGCTGGTCGCGGGCGCCGTCACGCGCGGGCTCGAGGGCCGCCACGGCATCGCGAGCGGACTGGCCGCGCTGCTGGCCGGCAGCGCGCTCGAGGCCGTGCCGCGCCAGGGCGGCGGCTTCTCGCTGCGCCGCGTGGAGACGCGCGCGCCCGTGGTCCCCGGCGCCGGCGGCGCGGCGCTGGCGCCGGTGACGGTCACGGCCGCCGGCCCCGCGGCCGACGTGCTCGCGGCGCCCTACGCGGGCGGGCAGGTGGCGCGCGGCGGCCGGCTCGGCATGCTGGGCACGGCCGACATCTTCGAGACGCCGTTCAGCACCAAGGCCTACACGGCCGAGCTGATCCGCAACCAGGGCGCGCGCAACGTCAACGACATGGTGGCCAACGATCCCTCGATCCGCACCAGTCTGTCGGCCACCTCGCCGCTCGACCAGAGCTCGATCCGCGGCTTCCTCACCAACAGCGATGCCTACCTGTTCGACGGCCTCGAGGGCCTGTTCGCGTACAGCAACATCCCGATCCAGCACTACGAGCGCCTCGAGGTGCTCAAGGGGCCGGCGGCCGGGCTGGTCGGCGCCTCGGGCTACGGCAGCACCACCGGCGGCAGCTTCAACCTGGTGCCCAAGCGCGCCACCGACACGCCGGTGCGCTCGATCACGCTGTCGGCCAACCAGCGCTCGCTGCTCGGCACCCATGTCGACCTGGGCCAGCGCTTCGGCGCCGACCACCAGTTCGGCGCGCGCATCAACCTCAGTGCCGAGGACGGCCGGGTCTACGACGGCGCCGACCGGCGCCTGGCCGCGGCGCAGATCGCGCTCGACTACCGCGGCGACCGCTTCCGTGCCGTGCTCGATGCCGGCTACACGCGGCGCACCTCGTCGCCGCTGTTCAACCACTGGCTGCTGCAGGCCGGTGCCGCGCTGCCGCCGCCGCCCGATCCCAAGGTGCATCCCAAGCCCTCGTGGGAGATGCTCGAGGTGCGCCAGCCCTTCGCGCTGCTGAGCACCGAGTGGGACTTCGCGGACAACTGGACCGCCTATGCGCGCTTCGGCAAGCTGCGCGAGACCGCGCCCGAGCGCCGCTACATCGACCAGACCACCATCAACGGCCTGGGCCAGGTCAACTACAGCAGCGCCTCGAGCCTGCTGTGGACGCAGTCCAACCAGGTGGCCGACGTCGGCGTGCGCGGCAGCTTCTCGCTCGGGGCTACCAAGCACAAGCTCGCGCTCAGCGCCGTGTCGCAGCGCCAGCAGCTGCTCGACATGCGTTCGCAGTCGCTGCCGCTGCCCCAGCGCGTGGTCGGCAGCATCTACACGCCGAACCTGGTGCCGAATCCCTTCGCCTTCGGCGTGCCGGTGGTGCAGGGCGTCGACAGCCCTGCGCTTGACCTCGACAGCCTCGCGGTGGCCGACACGATCTCGGCCTTCGACGATCGCCTGTTCGTCACGCTGGGCGCGCGCCACCAGCGCATCAGGAAGCTGCCCTACGACCAGTCGAAGACCACGCCCACGGTGGCCGCGCTCTACAAGTTCGACAACGGCATCTCGGTCTACGGCAACTACGCCGAATCGCTGGCCCAGGGCGCGGTGGCGCCGGCCGGCGCGCGCAACGCGGGCGAGCAGCTCGCGCCCTATCTGTCGCGCCAGCACGAGTTCGGCCTCAAGTGGGACCGCGGCAGCCATGGCCTCACCGTCGCGTACTTCGACATCCGCAAGGCCACGGCCTTCGTCGACAGCGACAACTTCTTCCGCGCCGCCGGCCTGCAGCGCAACAAGGGCGTGGAGATCGAGAGCTTCGGCGAGATCGGCAAGGGCCTGCGCCTGCTGGGCGGCGTGGCGTGGATCGATGCGCGCATGTCGAAGACCGCGGGCGGCGTGAGCGACGGGAAGAAGGCCATCGGCGTGCCCGAGTTCACCGCCAATCTCGGCCTGGAGTACGACGTGCCCGCCGTGCCCGGCCTCACGCTGACCGGCCGCTACATCTACACCGACAGCGCCTGGGTCGACCTCGCGAACACGCAGCGCGTGCCCTCGTGGAAGCGCATCGACATCGGCGCGCGCTACGCCACGCGCGTGAACGGCGTGGCCACCACCCTGCGCGCCGGCATCTCGAACCTGCTCGACGACAACTACTGGACCATCGCGGGGCGCAACTTCATCTCGGTGGCGCCGCCGCGGACCTGGCAAGTGCAGGCCAGCTTCGACTTCTAGGGCGCCTTCGCCAGGTCGTCGTCGATGTGCGGATCCGGCGGCTGCCCGCGCAGCCTGCGCACCGTGCGCCGGATCCAGTGCTCGATGTCGTCGACGTAGGTGAACACCGCCGGCACCACCAGCAGGCTCAGCACCGTCGAGGTGATCAGCCCGCCGATCACCGCCATCGCCATCGGCGAGCGGAAGCTCGAGTCGGCCGCGCTCCAGCCGAAGGCGATCGGCGCCATGCCGGCGCCCATGGCCAGGGTGGTCATGATGATCGGCCGCGCGCGCTTGTGGCAGGCATCGAGCAGCGCCTCCCAGCGGTTCATGCCATGGTCGCGGCGCGCCACGATCGCGTACTCCACCAGCAGGATCGAGTTCTTGGTCGCGATGCCCATCAGCATGATCAGGCCGATCAGCGAGGGCATCGACAGCGCCTTCTGCCCCAGCAGCAGCCCGACGAAGGCGCCGCCCAGCGCGAGCGGCAGCGCGCACAGGATCGTCACCGGGTGCAGGAAGTCCTTGAACAGCAGCACCAGCACGATGTAGATGCACAGCACGCCGGTCAGCATCGCCAGGCCGAAGCTGTTGAACAGCTCGGTCATCACCTCGGCGTCGCCGACCTCGGTCACGCGCACGCCCGGCGGCAGGTTGCGGATCGAGGGCAGGGCCATCGCGGCGTTCTTGGCGTCGCCCAGGCCGACCGAGGAGAGCTCGATCTCGAAGTTGACGTTGCGCGAGCGGTCGTAGCGGTCGATCACGGCCGGGCCGCCCTCGACCGTGAGCTGCGCCACCTGGCCCAGCATCACCGGGCCGCGGCTGCCGGGCACGGTCAGCCGTTCGAGCAGCGCCAGGTCCTGCCGCGCGCTGTCCTCGAGCTTCACCAGGATCGGCACCTGGCGCTGCGCGAGGTTGAGCTTGGGCAGCGACTGGTCGTAGTCGCCCAGGGTGGCCACGCGCAGCGTCTCGGCGATGGCGCTGCTGGTCACGCCCAGGTCGGCGGCGCGCGCGAAGTCGGGGCGCACGGCGATCTCGGGCCGGATCAGGCTCGCGGTCGAGGTGATGTTGCCCAGGCCGGGGATGGTGCGCAGGTCGCGCTCCACGTCGCGCGCGGCGCTCACCAGCGTGGCCGGGTCGTCGCCCGACAGCGAGAGGATGTACTTCTCGCCCGAGCCGCCCAGGCCCACGGTGCTGCGCACGCCGGGCAGGGTCTCGAGGGCGCGGCGGATCTCGTTCTCGATCACCTGCTTGCGCGGCCGGTCGCCGCGCGGGTCGAGCTTCACCGTCAGCGTGGCCTTGCGCGTCTCGGGCGTGCCGAAGTTCGCGAACGGATCGCCGCCCGCGCTGCCGCCGCCCACGGTGGTGTAGACGCTGCGCACATGGCGGATCTTCATCAGCCGGTGGCGCGTCTCCTCGGCCGTGGCCTGCGTCTGCGCCAGCGTGGCGCCGGGCGCGAGCGAGAGGTAGACCTGGGTCTGCGAGTTGTCGTCGGGCGGGATGAAGCCGGTCTTCAGCAGCGGGATCATCGCCAGCGAGCCGAAGAAGAACAGGGTGGCCAGCACCATGGTCTTGAAGCGGTGCGTCATGCACCAGGTGACCCAGCGCATGTAGACCGACAGCCAGCGCGGCTCCTTCTCCTGGTCGACGATGGGCTTGAGCAGGTAGGCCGCCATCATCGGCGTGAGCACCCGCGCCACCACCAGCGAGGCGAACACCGCGAGCGAGGCGGTCCAGCCGAACTGCTTGAAGAACTTGCCGGCCACGCCGCTCATGAAGGCCGTGGGCAGGAACACCGCGATCAGCGTGAAGGTGGTGGCGATCACCGCCAGCCCGATCTCGTCGGCCGCCTCCATCGCCGCGTCGTAGGGCGACTTGCCCATGCGCAGGTGGCGCACGATGTTCTCGACCTCCACGATCGCGTCGTCGACCAGGATGCCGATCACCAGCGACAGCGCCAAGAGCGACACCACGTTGATCGAGAAGCCCAGCAGGTGCATGCCGATGAAGGCCGGGATGGCCGACATCGGCAGCGCCACGGCCGAGACGAAGGTGGCGCGCATGTCGCGCAGGAACAGCCACACCACCAGCACCGCGAGGATGGCGCCTTCGTACAGCAGGTGCAGCGAGCCGTCGTATTCCTCCTGCACCGGCTCCACGAAGTTGAAGGCCTCGGTGAGCTCGATGTCGGGGCGCTGGGCCTTGAGCTCGTCGAGCGCCTTGTGCACCAGCGCGCCCACCTCCACCTCGCTGGCGCCGCGGCTGCGCGCCACCTCGAAGCCCACCACCGGTTTGCCATCGAGCAGCGCGGCCGCGCGCGGCTCGGCGATGGTGTCGCTGATGCGCGCCACCTGGTCCAGGCGCACGCGCCGGCCGTCCGACAGCGCGATCTGCATCGCGTTGAGCTGGTCGGCCGAGGTCACGGTGGCGAGCGTGCGCACCGGCTGCTCGCTGCCCGAGAGGTCGAAGCGGCCGCCCGCGCTCTCCACCTGCACCTGGCGCAGCTGGCGCGAGATGTCGGCGGCGGTGGCGCCGAGCGCCTGCAGCTTGTTGGGATCGATGTCCACGTGCACCTGGCGCGTGACGCCGCCCACGCGCGAGACCGCGCCCACGCCGGGCTGCGCCAGCAGCTTCTTGCTCACGTCGTTGTCGACGAACCACGACAGCGCCTCGGCGTCCATGTGGCTCGAGGCGATGGTGAAGGCCAGCACCGGCTGGGCCGCGAAGTCGAGCTTGGTGATGACCGGGTCGCGCACGTCGGCCGGCAGGTCGGCGCGCACCTTCTGCACCGCCGAGCGCACGTCGTCCACGGCCTCCTGCACCGGCTTCTCGAGCCGGAACTCGACGATCAGCGTGACCGCGCCGTCCTGCACCTTGGTCGTGATGTGCTTGAGGCCCTGCACGGTGGCGATCGAGTTCTCGATCTTGCGCGCGACGTCGTTCTCGAGCTGCGAGGGCGCGGCGCCCGGCAGCGAGGCCGAGACGGTGACGGTCGGCAGGTCGATGTCGGGGAAGTTCTGCACCTTCATCGCGTTGAAGGACAAAAGCCCGCCGAAGGTGAGCAGCACGAACAGCATCACCGCCGCGATGGGGTTGCGGATGGACCAGGCGGAAACGTTCATGGCGGTTTCTCCGGGGCTGGCTTACTTGCCGTTGCCGGCGGACGGCGCGGCCGGTGCCGATGCGGCGGCGGCCGGGGCGGTCGCTGCGGCATCGACCACCTTCACCAGGTCGCCGTCGTTGAGGAAGCCCGCGCCCTGGACCACCATGCGCGCGCCCTGCGGCAGCGCGCTCGTGATCTCCACGCGGTCGCCGACGCGGCGGCCGGTCTGCACCTTGAGCTGCGAGACGCGGTTGTCGTCCTTCAGCAGGAACAGGTTGTTGAAGCCGTCGCGCGGCACGATCGCGCTCTGCGGCACCGTGGGCGCGCTGCTGCGGCCGAGTTCGAAGTCGCCGCGCGCGAACATGCCGGCCTTGATGCCGGTGTTCTGCTGCACCGGCGGCAGGTCGACGTAGACCAGCGCCGCGCGCGTCTGCGGATCGACCGTGGGCGCGATGCTGCGCACCTTGCCCTGCACCTGCGCGCCGCTGGCGCCCACCACGAACACCGGCGTGCCGAGCGCGATGCGCGCGATCTCGGCCGAGGTGACCTCGGCGCGCCATTCGAGCCGGCCCTGGCGGATCAGCCGGAACAGCTCGGTGCCCGCGGCCACCACGCTGCCCACGGTGGCGCTGCGCGCGGAGATCACGCCGTCGTCGGGCGCCAGCACCTGCGTGTTGCGCCCGCGCACCTGCTGCGCCGCGAGCACCGCCTCGGCGGCCTCGACGCGCGCCTTCGCGGTCTGCTCGCTGGTCTGGTACTGGTTGATCTGCTGCTGGCTCAGCGCGCCCGTGGCCTGCAGGGTGCGTGCGCGCGCCGCGTTGCCTGCCGCGTCGGCCGCGGTGGCGCGGGCCTCGGCCAGCGAGGCCTTGGCCTGCGCGATGTCGGCCTGCACCGTCTCGGGCGAGAAGGTGGCGAGCACTTGGCCCTTCTTCACCGCGTCGCCGACGTTGACGCGCACCTCGGCCAGCCGCAGGCCGTTCGACTCGGAGCCCACGCTGGCCTCCTGCCAGGCCGCGACGTTGCCGTTGGCCGCGAGCGTCACCGCGAGCTCGGTGGCCTCGGGCTGGCCGATGGTGACCGTGAGCACGGGGCGCGACGCGGCGGCCTTGCCGTCCTTGGCGGGCGTTTGCCGGCCTTGCGGCGCCGGTGCGTCGGCGGGCTTGCCGCGGCCGAACAGGAACAGTGCCCCGGCGACGGCGGCGACGACGACCAGGACGACGATGAGGGTGGTGCGGGAGGGGCTTTTCATGGCGACGTCGCGACCTTGGCGGCCGGGGTGGAAGAGCGGTGGATGGTGAGGGTGCGGCCCGGCGTGGTGATGATGGTCACGGGGGGGCGCTTCGGCGCGGCTTCGGCGGCGGCTGCCGCGGTGCCCGGGCGGGTCCAGCCGCCGCCCATGGAGCGGTACAGCGCGACCCAGGCCTCGGCGCGCTCGCGTTGCAGCGAGACGCGCGCGGTCTGCGCGCTGAACAGCGTGCGGCGCGCATCCTCGAGCTCGAACAGGCTCGCCAGGCCGCTGTCGAAGCGCGCCTGCGTGGCATTGAACGAGGCCTGGTAGTTCTGCACCGCGGCGTCGGCGTCGCCGGTGCGCGCATCGGTGGCGTCGAGGTTGACCAGCGCCTCCTCGACCTCGCGCACCGCCTGCCGCACGTTGGCGCGGTAGAGCGAGACGGCCTCGGTGTAGCGCGCCTTGGCCGCGTCGGCATTGGCCGCGCGCGCGCCGCCGTCGAGCAGCGGCACGGTGAGCGCCACCGGGCCGACGGTCCAGGTCTCGATCGATTCGCGGAAGCCGCTGACGCGAAAGCCCGTGCGGCCGATGTTGCCGGAGATGGTGAGCCGGGGATAACGCTCGGCCTCGGCCGAGCCCACGTCGGCGCTGGCCGCGGCCACGCCGAGCTCGGCCGCGTAGACGTCGGGCCGCTGGGCGATGGCGTTGGCCGGCACGCTGTCGATGCGGCCCACGGCCGGCAGGGCGCGCTGCGCGGCTGCCGCGGCGAGCCGGGTCTCGAGCTCGGTCTCGGCAATGCCCGTGAGCGCCACCAGCGCCTTGCGCTGCACCGCGCACTGGGCGCGCTGCTGCGTCAGCCGGCCCGAGGCATCGGAGGCGCTGGCGCGTGCGAGCGCGGCATCGGCCGGCGCGGTGAAACCGGCGCGCATCGACAGATCGGTCAGGCGCGCGGTCTCGCCGCGCGAGCGGGTGTCGGATTCGGCCACGCGCAGCTGCTGCTGGCAGGCGCGCTCGGCGAAATAGGCGTTGGCGGTCTCGGCCGCGACCGAGACGCGTGCCTCGTGCCACTTGGCATCGGCGCTGCGCTCGCGCTGCACGGCCGCGTCGCGGTCGGCACGCAGGCGGCCGAACAGGTCGATCTCCCACTTGGTCTGCAGGCCGGCCTGCAGCGTGGTGATCGGCGTGGTGGCCGAGGTGCTGCCCGAGCCCGAGCTGGCGCCGCCGCTGTTTCCCGATGGCGTGCCGCCCGTCAGCCCCGCGGTGCCCCGGCTCGCCGAGCCGGTCGCATCGAGGCTGGGCAACAGCGCGGCGCCGGCCTGCACGCGGGTCGAGCGCGCCTCGGCCAGCCGCGCCGCGGCGCTCGCCACGTTGGGGCTCGCGCCCTCGGCGGCCGCGATCAGGTCGACCAGCAGCGGATCGTCGAGCTGGCGCCACCATTCGGCCAACTGGGCGAGCGAGCCGCCGTGCGGCAACGGCGCATGCCATTGCGCGGGGGCGGGCGCGCCGACCGCGGCGGGCGGCCGGGCCAGGCCGCAACCGGCGAGGCCGGTGGCCAGGCCGAGCCCGAGGCCTGCCTTGAGGCAGAGGATGGCGATCGGTCGTGGAACTCGTCTCATGCTGTCTTTCTCCCGGAGCGGGATGGAGGGCGGGGCGCCTGCGCGCGCGCGGGCGGCACCGGTTCGGCGGCGCGGCGCCGCGCTTCGGCCTCGACCAGCGCCACCGCATAGCCGGCGAGGCGCCGGGCCCAGGTGTCGACGGCGCGCGGCGTGCGCAGCAGCGCGGGACGGATCGCCTCGATCACGTCCTGGCTCACGAACAGCTGCATCGCGAGGCCCGTGATCGCGAAGGTCAGCCGGTGGATGTCGTCGTCGGCGCGCGCCACGCCGAGATGGCGGCACAGCATCGCCGCGATCGCGCGGTGCGGGTCCTTGATGTCGCGCTCGAGCTCCTTGGCCCACAGGCTGGTGGGCTCGAGCATCTCGCGCATGTGCAGGTGGATGCACTGGCGCACCACCTCGCCCTGGTCGAAGGGCTCGACCATCTTGGCGAAGAAGATGCGCAGCGATTCCTCGAGCGACAGGCCGGGCGCGGCGTAGAGCGCCACGAAGTCGCCCGCGTTGCCGCCCATGGGCTCGCTGAAGGTGGCGGCGTAGAGGCCGGCCTTGTCGCCGAAGTAGTAGCTGATGGCCGAGATGTTGACCCCGGCCTCGCGCACGATCTCGCGCGTGGAGGTCTTGGCGAAGCCCTTCTGCGCGAACAGCCGCAGCGCGGTGTAGAGCAGCCGCTGGCGCGCCTCGGCGCCGTCGCTGCGGGGCGCGCGCGGGGCGGCGGCGGTCTTTTGCGCCGGCAGCGTCGAAGGAGGAGCCGTGGACTTCATGCGGGCGATTACACCATGCCGAAAATCAAACGATTGATTAACTTAGGCCCGACTGAGGCGATGCTGAAGGCCTCCTGAAGACAGGTGCGGCGCAGGCCGGTGGGCGCACGGGAGCGGGACGGAGCGTTCTGGCGGGGCGCGTGGGTGGCGGGGGAGGGGCTCCATCGCTGCCTGGCGGCGGCACCCTGTTCCTGGTGTGGTTGTCGATCGCGGTGCCGGCTCGCGCGCCCGTGCATTCTGACCCGGCCGCGCCGGCCGGCGATGCCGGATTTGTTGCGGATTGATGCAGGCTACGATCCGCGCATGCCAGCCCCTACCGCCGCCGCGCCCTCCGCCCTGCCGCTCGATGCCGACGGCATCCTCGCGCTGGCCGCGCGCTCCATGTTCCACCTGTTCTCGCGCATGAGCCAGGGCATGTTCCTGGTCGACCGTAGCGGGCGCATCGTCTGGGTCAACGAAGGCTACCGGCGCTTCCTGCCCGCGCTGGGCTTCTCGTCGATCGACCAGTTCCTCGGCCACATGGTGGAGGACGTGATCCCCAACACCCAGATGCGCCGCGTGCTCGAGAGCGGCGAGCCGATCCTGATCGACCTCCTGACCAACAAGGCCGGCACCTTCGTCGTGAGCCGCATCCCGCTGCGCGAGGAGCGCGCCGACGGCGCGGGCGAGGTGATCGGCGCCATCGGCATCGTGCTGTTCGACCAGCCCGAGACCACCCTGCAGCCGCTGATCAGCAAGTTCGCGCTGCTGCAGCGCGACCTCGACGATGCGCGGCGCGAGCTCGCGAGCCAGCGCAACAACCCGCTCTACCAGCAGGCGGCCGAGGGCCAGCGGCGTTCCAAGTACACCTTCGCGAGCTTCATCGGCAGCAGCCCGGCCGCGGTCGAGGTCAAGCGCCATGCGCGCCGCGCGGCGCAGTCGGCGAGCCCGGTGCTGCTGCTCGGCGAGACCGGTACCGGCAAGGAGCTGCTCGCGCATGCGATCCATGCGGCTTCGGCGCGCGCCAGGGGCCAGTTCGTGAGCCTCAACATCGCGGCCGTGCCCGACACCCTGCTCGAGGCCGAGTTCTTCGGCGTCGCGCCGGGCGCCTTCACCGGCGCCGACAAGCGCGGGCGCGAGGGCAAGTTCAAGCTGGCCGACGGCGGCAGCCTGTTCCTCGACGAGATCGGCGACATGCCGCTGGGCCTGCAGGCCAAGCTGCTGCGCGCGCTGCAGGAGGGCGAGATCGAGCCGCTCGGTTCGAACAAGCTGATTCCCTTCGATGCGCGCGTGATCGCCGCCACCTCGCGCGACCTGCCCGAGCTGGTGCGCCGCGGCCAGTTCCGCGAGGACCTCTACTACCGCCTCAACGTGCTGCCGCTGCGCGTGCCGCCGCTGCGCGAGCGGCGCTCCGACATCCCGGCGCTGGTCGAGGCGCTCGGCGAGGACATGGCGCTGCGCAGCGGCGAGGCCCCGCCCGAGCTCACGCCCGATGCGCTCGCGCTGCTGGCCGGCCAGCACTGGCGCGGCAACATCCGCGAGCTGCGCAACGTGCTCGAGCAGGTGACCATGCGCAGCGACTCGCAGCGCATCGACGCGGCGCAGCTCGAACGCATCCTGCGCGAAGCCGGCCTCGAGCAGATCGCGCAGCCCGCCGCGCTGCGCGACGCCCACGATGCCGACGAGGAGGCCGCGCTGCTGCGGCCGCTCGCGCAGCAGGTGGCCGAGCTCGAGCGCCGCGCGATCGGCGCGGCGCTGGCGGCGACCGGGGGCAACAAGCTCGCGACCTCGCGGTTGCTGGGCATCTCGCGCGCGACCTTGTACGAGCGCATGACGAACCAGGCGGATTGACCCGCGCGCCGAGCGCGGACCACGAAGGAGGAGAGCATTGATGAAGGGCTTGTTGACGCGATTGAAGGGGGCGCTGGGCCGGCCGGCGCCAGGCCGCGCCGAGGAGGCCGGGCAGGGCGAGCGGGTCCTGGTCAACGCCTACTGCACGCGCGCCGATGTACCGGCGCTCGAGTTTCCCCATGCCCTGCAGGGTCGCCGCGATCTGTCGGACCCCGAACTCGCGCCCCACCTGGCCGGCTTCGTCGGCTACGTGCTGAGTCGCGGCGACGGCACGATGTCGCGCAACCGCTATCACGTGATGCGTCATGTCCAGCGCGTGCGCCAGCACCTGAGCCTGTCGCTCGACGAGGGCATGCTCGATGCGTTGTCGGACTGGGCCGTGCGCGCGAACGCGATCGTGTTCCTGCCCGACGGCAGCATCCGCGATCCCCGGGGGCGCATCCTCTTGTCGGCGGCGGGCGAGGAGCCCGATGGCGAAGCCGCGCTGCCCTATCCGGCCGAGGCCTGGGAACGCAAGGCGCGCACCGAGGCAGCGCTCGCGGCGCGGGGCATCGAGGTCCCGCGGCACCTGCCGCCGCTGATCTGCGAGCCCGAGCTGCGGCTGCGCGCGCCGCAGGAGATCGCGGGCCGGGCCTTCGCGCTGCTGGCGGTATCGGCGCGGGCCGAGTCCCTCGCGAGCAAGGAGCCGCTGGCGCCAGAGGACCTGTTCGAGCGGCTGCCCTCCGCACGGGCGCACCTCACGCCGGCGGAGCAGGCTTTCCTCTCGGACCCCGAACCGCTGGCGTCCGATGTCGTCCAGTTCGGCTGGCGCTACGAGTGCCTGTATCTGCTCGAGTGGGCAATGGGCCTGGTCGATGCGCTGCCTTTTCCTGGCGCGATCTGCGACGTGCCGCTCGCCGCGCGCACGATGCTGGAAGCCCGCGACCTGCCGGGCGCGCTGCGTTCGCTGCGCATGCGCGGCGAAGGCGAAATCCTCGATGCGCTCGACCTGCACTACCGCCTGCACTGGCGCGTACGCCAGGCCGGGCTCCAGCAGGTCCCCGTGCCGCCGGAACTCGATGCGGGCGTGATCGCCGAGCGGCATCGCGCCTTGAACTGGCTGGTGCGCTTCGAGGACCGCGAGTGGGACGAGGTCGACACGCCCACCTGACAATGCGGCCTCCACCCACCTCCGAACCTGCCTTCCACCAGAGCCTTCCATGAAGACACCGATCCGCTCCCTCGTTCTCGCCGCATCGTGCGCCTGTGCCGGCGCCGCCCTGGCCGCGCCACCCTGCGCCGACGAGGCGGTCGCGCGCGCGAAGAAGCTCTTGGTGTTCCATTTCGGCGAGGACGATCGCATCCGCGTCGGCTCCGAGGTCAAGGAGCTGCCGCCACTGCGCAACCCCGCCAACAAGGCGCAGCAGTTCCGCGTGCTCGAGGTCTGGGGCTCGATCTACAAGGGCAACTACCGCATGCGCCTGATCTATCACGTGGCGGGCAAGGACTGCACGCTGATGGGCCAGGAAATCCTCGAGTACGCCAGCCTGTGAGCGTCCGCGCACTGCGTTCGACCTTCGGCCCCAACTGCCACTGGTGCGGCCTGCCGATGGACTTCGACGAACCGCATGGCCGGCCCGAATCGGCCACCATCGAGCACCTGGTCGACGCCACCCTGGGCGGCGTGCGCTCGCCCAGGCACCGGCGGCTGGCCCATGCGGCCTGTAACCATGCGCGCAACGAGTTCCGGCTGCAGGCCGAGCGGCAGTTCAGGCAGTGGATCGAGGAGCGCCGGGCCTCCGAGAAAACCCTGACTGAAAAATAGACAGTCGCTTGAAATTCAGACACGACAACTGTTCTGAATTCAGCCGATTCACGCCTCCCTCGAATGAGGAAACCTTTGTAATCAACGGTTTAGCGCGTGGCACGAAGTGTGCAATATTCAGTCATCTTTATCAGGAGACAACGAATGAACCGTCGCCACCTCGTCGCCCTGGCCGCGCTCGCCGCCTGCGCCGCCGCCGCACCCGCCTGGGCCCAGTCCGGTGAGATCCGCATCGCCCACATCTACAGCAAGACCGGGGCGCTCGAGGCCTACGGCAAGCAGACGCAGACCGGCTTCATGATGGGCCTGAACTACGCCACCGAGGGCACGATGACGGTCGCGGGCAAGAAGCTGGTCGTGATCGAGAAGGACGACCAGGGCAAGCCCGACCTCGGCAAGTCGCTGCTGGCCGCCGCCTACTCCGACGACAAGGCCGCGCTGGCCGTCGGCCCGACCGCCTCGGGCGTGGCGCTGGCGATGCTGCCGGTGGCCGAGGAGTACAAGAAGATCCTGCTGGTCGAGCCCGCCGTGGCCGACTCGATCACCGGCGACAAGTGGAACAAGTACATCTTCCGCACCGGCCGCAATTCGAGCCAGGACGCGATCTCCAACGCGGTGGCCGTCGACAAGGCCGGCGTGACGGTCGCCACGCTGGCGCAGGACAACGCCTTCGGCCGCGACGGCGTGAAGGCCTTCGGTGCTGCGCTCAAGAAGGCCAAGCTGGTCCACGAGGAGTACCT